>Ga0206677_10000397_pt1 | contig 40758 bp, 24 predicted proteins | sample M130m12015metaG_FD_155475 | JGI IMG/M metagenome (GOLD analysis project Ga0206677, IMG submission 155475) | Ammonia-oxidizing marine archaeal communities from Monterey Bay, California, United States - M1 30m 12015 | ecosystem: Environmental > Aquatic > Marine > Intertidal zone | place: USA...
AATCAAATCACGCAACTGATAATTGTTATTCTTTGACGCTTTCAAAAGGCGATGAATCACTTCAGCGTCTGCATAATTGATCTTTCTCCCCATGGCATATTCCGAAAGCTTTGTGAGCAAGTTCCTGGCAATTTTATCTTGGTCCTCCAGCATCAAATTTTTTAAGCCTTCAATGCCCACGATAGGGCGCCCGTCTCGGTGAGAAGTGGTAGCATCGACCTTTGTGGTGGGTTCAAATTTTCTCGAAATTTTCTCGGTCTTCTTCGTTTTTCCTTCAGCGGTGACCTCGATCGTTGTCTTGGTTACAACAAATTTCTGATAATCTTCGCGATAACGGCCCAAAACATCAAAATTTTCCATGGCCAAACCAAAGGGGTCCATCTTGCTATGGCAGGAAGCGCATTGCGGATTGTTACGATGTTCATTGATCGTGTCTTTGATGGTGAAGGTTTCCGTAGGTGGTTTCAGGGCTCCTACTTCAAGATTAGCAGGAAGTTTTAACTCCAAACCGTAAATATTTTTAGCCAACCAGGCACCCCGATAGAACGGGTTGGTGAATTCCCCATTGGTGTTCATCATCAAAATACCAGCTTGCGTCATCAGACCACCTCGCCGGGACTCTTTATCAAGTATGACTTTTCGGAACACCTCTCCTCGCCGCTTCTTCTCATCGTTCGTTATGAGCTTCGAGTCTTTTTGGTTTACTATATCTGACAATTTCGCTTCTTCAGGAATAGTCACCTTATAGATCTGATTCAAGGGTTGATTGATCACTACAAAATCAGATTCAATGAAATTGAGAAGGCTTAGATTCTCATTCAAAATCACCTTGAAAAACTCAATACTTTCTTGCCTCATGAAGGGCCGAATACCTGCAAATCCTTTAAAAGTATATTTGAGGATCTCAGCTTGGGGATTAACAATGTCTATTTTATAAAGTTCGAGCCACTGCTCGGTGAAGTCAGTAACAAAACGCTGAGATCTAGGGTCTTTCAGCATCCTCAAGGCTTCCGCAGAACGAACGCTTGGATCCTTCAACTTCCCTTCGGTAGCCAACTTGATTAAACGGTCGTCGGGCAGTGTATTCCACAAAAAGTAAGACAACCTAGAGGCAATCGCATACTCATTGAGATCGAGAGAATCACCTTCCTCCTTATACAAAAATTTGGGTGAACAGAGCATTACCGTCAATGCCGACTGCACGGCATCGAGGACGTTTCTATTCGTTTCATATCGCTTCTTTGCGACATCGAAAAATCGCCTCAACTCACTGTCAATCACCGGCCGGCGAAAGAGTTTAATGGCCAACTTTCTAATGAATTGTTGATACTGCTTATGAGGATCCTGGCCCTTGAAGTCTTCATAGTAGGTGTTGTAAAACTCGTTTTTTGGAGGCCAGCTTTCATAGTAGGGACCGGTCACATCAGCCGAAATAAAGTGCAATAACGCCTTTGGCATTTTGGAGAACGCCTTGTCTGCCGGCAATGGGGGGATCGGCTTGAGTTTACTGAGATCCCTGGGCAATGGATATAAATAGTTGTAACTATAAAGAACCGCATTCTGTCCTGGCTCCAAATAGATCCTTACTTTGTCACTTAATAAAAAATCCTGACTGCTGAGTGCTTTTTTGCTGAGTTTAGGATCTATATTAGTTGTGATTCTCAACCGTTCATTTTCTTTACCCAGGTCAACCTTGAAATATAAATCACGTTCCCTAAGAAAAGCGCCAGTAACGGTTGGATCAATAAACGTAAAATGTCCATTGACCTTCACATCGTAGTAGCCTGGCACGGTGTCACCATACTTTAATCCAAACCCACGGGATGCATCATTGTAACGATACCCTTCGGTTGTCATGCCATCATTAGAAAATTCATAAGACGCAACTCCATCGCTACCTAATCTGCGCCCTAGACCGTTATCATAACTATGATTGGTTGTGGAAGGCTCGGGGATACCTCCCACGACCTTCCCTGCTATTTCAGAGGCAACTCGAAAATAGCTATCCATCGCATAGGGTGACATCACCAGTTTATCGCCTTCATTGTCAAAGCCATCCCTAGTGTTATCGACAGGCAAATGGTTTTTGACTTCTAAGTCCGTGAAAAAAGCATCATTGATCGTGTTCTCATATTCTACGCGATTCAAACGTGTGAGCACGCCGGGCAACTTTTTTTTGATTGAGAAATACTGTTTGGCCAAAAGCTTCTCAACCGCTTCCAACTCTTCCGCCGAGGGCTGCTTCTTGGCTTTCTTGGGCGGCATTTCCTTTTCTCTCAACACCGTCAAGAGCTCATTGAGGAGTTCGTGATTGGCCCAATCTTTGCCATTAAACGTTTCAAAATTAAAATCGCCCTTACTCTTTTCATTGCTATGACAGCTCACACAATAAGCGGTTAAGAAAGCTCTGCTTCGTTCGAGCTCCGCAAGGTGTTTTTCAGCGCCGCCAGAAGTAGCACTCCCTAAAGCCACGACTACCAAAAACACGAGAAGGGAACAGAACCTCATAGAGGCCATCTTTTTGCAGACGATCGACAGATAAAAACTCACCCGCCGAAGAATTCTGGAGAATCCCACTACGTCAGTTATTGTTGGGCTGCTACTACAACTTCGCACTTTCACTACTGGTAGCAAAGCTGTCAATTTCGACCCCAAGATGCTGCAAGGCTGCGAGGTAGACGTTATTCCGGTTGTCTGTGCCGTTAAACTTAATGTGCTTACCATGCTCAAAGCCACCGCCAGCGACAATCACGGGATTGTTCTTCATACCGTGAGGGCCTTCTTCTTTACTAATACTCAGGGAACTAGTGATCAAACAAACCGTCTGGTCCAGTAATGTTCCACCCACTTTCGTCTTGGTTGATTTAAGTTTTTCCAAGAAACGAGCCGTCTGCATCATGTAGCCTTGGTCAGCCTCGATATTTTTTAGTAGACCCTCTTTGGTCGCGACTTGGTGAGAATCAGTATGATGACCAAGCCAATTCCATTCTGAATATACGTTGGCCACGCGGGTGACGTCATATTTAAATGCCAAAAAGAGCAAATCCAAATAAGTTGAACGTTGATTGAAGTGCGGGCACACTAAAATCTTCTGCGAATAGTCACTGAGGCCATCCGTTTTGAACTTTACGTTTTCAGGGAATGGTACTTCTACGTGCTTTTGATTCAGCCAACGTTCAGATCGTTGAATGGACTTTTCAGATTCGCGCAAACTAGAAAAGTATTCATCTAATTTGTCACGATCTTCCCGAGAAACTTTATTCATCATGCTCTTGGCATCATCTCTACTGGCATCCAACATCGATTTTTTGAGCGCCAGCAACTCGGCACGTTTCGTCTTGTCGACCTTACCAAATATGGTTTGGAACAAAATCTGGACGTCCGCGATTGGAGAAACGGGCAATCCACCTTTCCAGGAGATGCCATAGGAATTCCTCTGTTCAACGACCAAATTTCTAATGCGCGTATCATTGCCAATATGAGAAGCGGCGACCTCATCAACCGAATCTTTAATCAACTGGGGATTTGCGTGGTCCGCGTATTCCGCAAAAGCGTACATCGTGCTTTCGTGATTCCCGTAATTCCTTAAATTCGTACAGAGAGTCAAATCATCCTTTAAGTTTTCCAGCGGCTTGAAAGTTGAAGAGCTCTGATAACCCCTACCCGTCGATGTCGGAAAGTTGTCAGAGCACATGCCATTACCGATATTCATGCAGAACAATCGATTCGCGTTCACGGCATCATGGCCCTTCGCTTCTTGCCCGAAGCTTTCCAATGCCGGCAAGGTCAATAAGCAACCTGCTGACTTCAACACATCTCGCCTATTCATATGGATACGTTTCTCTCCTTGGCTCGTTTTCATACTTTATGACTCCCATTATCAAACAATTTGGACAATTTGGACATACAATTTGTGAAAAAAACAGAGTATTAAATTCCGGATGCTTCAAACAGCCCCGTTACTGTTCATAATCGGTTTTATAATAAACCGAAATTATCATCGATTTACTAAAATCACTTTAGCTTCTTAGGCGTAACAACTCTATGTGAATCACGCATTATTTGTGTAACATTATGCCAAACCCATTACTTCCGCGTGTCTTTTCAGACACGGCCACGGCTAACTCGCTTACGCCGGGCGAGATGTGGCAGAAGAAAGAGGTGGACTCCAGTGATCAGCAAGGCGGCGAGCACGATACCAGCGGGCAGGAAGACCCAAAGCTTGAAATGTTCGTTGAAGTAGGACCCGTCATGAATGCTCTCGATCAGATCGGAACGACGGAAAGCCACGTGCAGAATCTGGGCCGTCTCGGTATCGATCTGGACCTCATAGCGGTTCTTGCACCGCACTTTAACCACGCCCTTGCTGGGCCTTACGTCCAATCGGTCAACATCTTCCCAAGACTCAATCTCTGCCTCTGGGACGGTTTTCACTACCTCGAGAATGCGGTCAAATCCGATTGCAGGTTCTGTCCCGGCACCGCTCTGGGTCGGCGGCTGGACGTAAGGTGACACCTTCTTTAATTGCAGGACTATACCGGAGAAGATAATGATCGTGATTGGCAGCAGCGCGATGATGGATCCCCACCGATGCAACACGCGACTTAGCTTGAAGAGCTTCATGCTGAGGGCTACTTCGCCACCTCCTGCTTGATCTTCTGAATCTCCTTTGCATGGAGAACAAAAGCGCTTCGACCATGAGTGCCCGCGACAAGGTCGCCGGTCCCCGTATGGAGTGCTAGATCATGCACCGCACAGGTCGGCAATGTCTTACAGAGCGAGTGCCAGGTCTTCCCCTTGTCAATGGAACAATAGGCCCCCAACTCGGTCCCGACATACAGGATATCCTGATCGCTCGGGTCTTCACGTATCACGTTGATCGATTCCGAGGGCATGTTGTTGACGATTGACTTCCACGTCTCCCCGAAGTCGGTCGACATATACAGATAGGCCTCAAAATCGTCCTCACGGTATCCCGTGAATGAAACAAACGCGGTCCCCTCATCATACTTCGATGCGACCACGCGACTGACCCATTTGTTCGGTAGGCCCTTGTTGATCTTTGTCCAAGTAGCCCCGTCGTCCTTCGTCACATGCAGCTGCCCGTCATCTGTTCCAGCATAGAGCAGGCCCTTCTTCAGCGCGGATTCGGAGATGTCGGTGATTGTTCCGAAGGGAACGTCTCCTTTCCTTTCCGGGCCCATATTGTCTGACAGGTCGGGGCTGATGCATTTCCAACTGTCGCCGCGGTTCTCGCTCTTGAAAAGCATGTTGGCACCAGCATAGAGCGTCTTGGAGTCGTAATGCGACAGGATGAAGGGAGTCATCCAGTTGAATCGCAGTTTCTTCCCCTCCGGCGCTGGACCAGGTCGGATGCCACGACTTTTACCTGTCTTCAGATCTTTTCGCGCCATCGAGCCAAACATGCCCTCAAGATACATCGTATCAAGATCGTTTGGATCAATAAGGGTCACGTAGTTGTCACCGCCGTGGTCCCAATCCCAGTGCTCCTCGCCAAGGACCATCGGCTTCGCTTCGCCACCTAGTATACCATTATCTTGGGTGCCACCCCATATTTTATACGGTTCACGCGCGTCCACCGAGATGGCGTAGAATTCCGCGATGGGTAGCGTATTGACATGGAGCCAAGTTTTGGCCCGATCGTGCGAGAGATAGAGCCCGCCATCGGTAGCCAGCATAATGCGATCCGAGTCATCAGGATCAATGAACATGTCGTGATTGTCGCAATGGGGAGTGTTGCGCCGAGCTTTATACGAAAGCATGGGAACGGTCCGCTCGGAGATAATAGACTGGGTCTTACCTGCATCGGGGGAATAGAGAAGGTTGAAACCCACGATAAAGATCTCGTTTTCGTTGTCTGGCATAACCCTGATGAGGCAGAAATCATAACCAATTCCGGTTTTTACATTACCCTCATGGGTTTTGCGCCAGCTTTCACCCTTGTTGTCAGATCGATAGACTTCGCCCCCAACGCCTCGGTGGTCGCAGATGACGTAAAGAACATTCGGATTGGAGGGCGCGATCGTGATCCCCATTCTGCCAACCTTCTCACCGGTGGGTAGCCCTTTAGTCAAAAGTTTCCACGTCTCGCCCGCGTCAGTGGACTTGTAAATTCCGCTGCCAGGACCAGCGACGACATTATTCCAGGCCTTCCTATCGCGCTCCCAAGCAACGGCGTACAGGGTCTTATTATCGAACGGGTCAATGGCAACTTCCACCACTCCAACCTTCTCGGAAATAAAGAGGACCTTCTTCCACGTCTTGCCACCGTCGGTAGTTTTGAAAACGCCGCGCTGCTTGTTGTAGGTGTATTGATGACCGAGAGCAGCAACATACACGACATCATCATCCTTAGGATCGATGATGACGCGGCCGATGTGGTGAGTATCGTTGAGTCCCATGTTCTGCCATGTGCCCCCCGCGTCGGTAGATTTAAAGACACCCGTCCCGGCAAAAGAACTACGCGCCATGTGCGGTTCACCGGTGCCGACCCAGACCAAGTTCGGATTTTTATCAGATACCGTGACGACCGAAATAGAGGAAGTCGACTCGTTCTCAAAGATCGGTTTCCAAGTCGTGCCATTGTTAATGGATTTCCATAGATTACCCGACCCGGATCCACAGTAGAGGGTCGACTTACGCTTCTTAACCGACCAAACGCTCTCGATCTTTCCACCTTGGATCCTGGGACCAACAGCCGTCCATTCGACATCCTTAAATATTGACGATTCCCTCAGTTTTACATGTTGATCCCAGGCCTTCATTCGCACTTCAGGCGGCGTAGCAGGACCAACCTCAACTTCGGTCGAAAGACATGGTGATACAATCATTGAAGCCTTGAGGAGGCAGATACTTAAAGGGCTGATTCTATTGGTCATAAGGCTGAAGACATCCTACCGGTATAGTTAGGGGTATACCGCTGCGTCGGTGATTAGTATTTCAGGTAAGTTTGTTCTATTTCCTAGCTGTATGGATAGAATTCATTTTCCATAAGCTGGTTAATTTTTGCCTAACTTCAGATCGTTGCTACCCGCGTCCTTCTCTTTCATTTCGCATAACGAAGAAACGCAAGACCTACTTTTGGATGAAAACGAGAATGGGACTCCCAGCAGATCATTTTTTAGAGGATTTGGTCTTTCGTTGCATTTCCTTCCTGGCCTTTTCGGCTTCAATCCGCTCGTAGGCCTCGATCACCGCAGGCGGCCAGCGAAACTCGGGCGCATCGTCCGGATTGAAGCCACTCAAATGTGGTTGGTTTAGCCGTTGCTCCACGGGCACATAAACCCATTTGTTTTGTCGAAACGTGCTATCAAGTAATTCGGCAAATTCCGGACAGTGTGTTCTCAACAACTTGCGGGTAGTCAGATGGCAGACAATCTCTCCTTGGGTCCCGATTACTGTGAACGAATCCGACCCTCTGCCAGTCTTCGGCTTCTTCCTTCCGTTGCACTCGAACCAGGTCTGAACCCCCTCGGCCCAGAACTCGGCGAAGCCACCATCGATCGCGTATCCACCGAAACCGCCACTTTGCTTCGCTTCGTCGTATAGCTCCCGAAGTCGCACGTTGAACTCTTCGCCAAGGACACCGTGAATTCCATGGGCAAATTCGTGAATAAAAATATTTTCACCCTTATAAGGATCTCCCTTGAGGTTCAGCAAGTTTTCTTCGGCACAACTGACTGGCCTGGACCCTAGGCCTCGAGCGCGATAGGCCCACCAAAGCGACATGTTTCGGCAGTCGGGCAAGTCAGTCTGCAGCTCGCAGTAAGCCATCACAGCCACGAACATCTTTCGCTTCTCGCAAAGGTCTCTTAGCAAGTCAGGCCGATTGGCGAGCATCTTCTTGGCCAGATATCCAGCTTCTCCCAGAGCGTATACGGAAACCTTCTCTGAACCTGCTACCACAAGTCCATCTGCGACAATGTGTTGTTTGTAAAACGGATCGAGCGTTTTTCGCAGTGCTTCGGGGCTATACGGATTCAATATCCTTGCCCAGAACTCGAACCGCTTGGGCGAAAGCTTCTTCAACTCCGCCAGGTGTTTGGGACCCGCGTCCAGACAGACCGCATACACCATAGCGAATTCTGCGATATCTTCATGACGCACCGTGTCACCATAGTCAGAGACGGAGATCTTATCTGCTTTAATAACCTCTTCCCACTTATCAAGCACCTCAGGATCTAACTCTCTAGCGACCTGCTCCAGCGTGTGTCCCGCTTCGTGAGCGATCACCAAGGCGTCGGCATGAGGAACCAAATTAATATACCCCTTTCCGCCATGCGCTCTTGCTCCTCCGAGGTCCGCATAGATCGCGACCCCGTCTTCTCCTTTGTCAGACACAGCCACGCACGCGCTCAGGTAGGAACTAGGAAGCTTCTCAAGACGTGCGACCAGTTGCTCGAGCTTGGCGCCGGTCGCATCTTCAATGGTCAACTTAAACTGATACTCTTTGGAGGTCGCGATCCACTGTTTACCGGCGACGCGACCGTTTCTCATCTGAACAGCCTCGGGTCCAGATACCACTTCTATTTTTGTCGTACTGTGCTCCCCAAACTCCTCAAAGATCGGTTTAAAGTGCGATTTTAAATTGTCTTTTGCGCTAGCACCTGTCGCGATGACGAGCGCGAGAAGCACTTTCGTGAAATGTTTTATTGGCATGTGTTTGGTTTCCTTAGGTTAGCTGTATAGATCGAATTCATCTTTTATTTGTTGGTGCCAGGTATCTGCTGATGTCCAGCTCCCGCTTGCGCATGTCGGAGGACGAGCGCCCTGACCCTCATGGCTCCCATCGCGGTTCAACACCTAGCAGGTTGCGGACGAAGTAATCCTTTTGACGGCGTCTTCCGTAAGCGGAGCCAGCCGCGCCGTGACCGGCGCCGGGGATGATCAGCATGTCGAAATCGCGGTCGGCTTTGACCAGGGCGTCTACTACCTGCATGGTCGAGGCCGGGTCGACGTTGCGGTCCAACTCGCCCACGATCAGCAGCAGCTTTCCCTGAAGCTTATGGGCGTGGGTCACGTTGGAACTTTCGGCGTATTCCGGTCCCACGGGCCAACCCATCCAGGCTTCGTTCCACCAAATCTTATCCATGCGATTGTCGTGGCAACCGCAATCTGAAACGGCCACCTTGTAGAAATCTCCGTGTTTGAGCAGGGCTCCGGTCGAACTTTGCCCGCCGGCCGAACCGCCAAAAATCCCGACGCGGCTGAGGTTCATATAGGGGTATTTCTTCGCGGCCTCTTTGATCCAGAGAATGCGATCGGGGAAACCGGCGTCGCCGACGTTCTTCCAGCACACGTCGTGGAAGGCTTTACTGCGGTGAGAGGTGCCCATGCCGTCGATCTGCACCACGATGAATCCCAACTCGGCCCAGCGCTGGGCGCCGTGACAGGGCGAAAAGCTTTTCGGCACAAAGGAACCGTGGGGCCCCGCGTAGATCTTCTCAATGACCGGATACTTCTTGTTCGGATCGAAGGTCGAGGGGCGGAAAATCACCCCGTAGATGTCGGTCTTGCCGTCGCGACCCTTCGCTACGAAATGCTCAGGTCTTTGCCAGACGGTGGCTTCGAGTTCGCTGGCATCGGACTTCTCAAGTTGGCAAACCAACGAGCCATCGCTGACCCGACGCAACTCATTCACCGGCGGCATGTCCACGCGGGAATACGTGTCGACGATGAACTTACGGTCCGGCGAGTATTCGATCGAGTGCGTGCCGTCGCCGGCGGTCAATTTTACTAGACCTGTTCCGTCGAAGTTGATGCGACAGTAATGGATGTAATAAGGATCCTGCTCCGGATAAATCCCTCCGGCTTGGAACCAGATCTGACGCTTGGCGGTGTCCACTCGGTCGATTTTCCGCACGATCCATGGCCCCTTGGTGATTTGGTTCTTCAGCTTACCGCTGCCGAAATCAAATAAGTACAAATGGTTCCACCCGTCGCGTTCCGACATCCAGATCATCTCGTTGGAGGACTCCAAAAACTGGCGATGATTGTAGAAGGCATAATTGACAAAAGTCTTGCTCGTGTCGTCGATCAGAGCGGTGACTTTTCCGCTCTCGGCATTGATGGCCACGATCCTCACCGCGCCGTGTCCTCGTTGGTTGTAGTAGAATGTGAACCTACTGGAGTCCTTGTCCCAGCGATGCGAACCGATGCTCCATGGGTTGGCGAAAAGCGTCTCGTCGAGCGGGACCTCCTTCTTCCCGACGATGTCGAACAGATGCGGCATGGTCTGGGCAATCTGGTCACCCGGTTTGAGATAACTGTTCGAATGCAACTTCGGTTGCAACTGGTCCTTGGGCGAGGACTCGACGAAATGGACGATGTGCTCTTGGGCCTTCTTATGACGGAAACCAATCATTTTCCTCCGGTCGGGAGACCATCGAAAATTTCCTTGATAAGCATCGCCTTCCTTCCCGTCTGTCGTCAGGGCGATTTCCTTGCCGTCCCCACCGAAACGAAGCCATACATTATGGTCCTTGATAAAGGCCTCGACCTTCTTTTTGTCGGGCGATTGAGGGAACTGCATTTCGGGGTCGACCGGTTTCTCGTGCGACAAAGTTACTGCGGCCTCAGGTTGCGGGGATTGCGAGAAGAGCAACGTCGCAGACTCCTGCCGCGGAGCGGGGATTCCTCTGATGACCGACACCTTCTTGGCCCCGGGCGTATCTTCGCTGAGAGACTGATCCTTAAGATTGATTTTCCACGATTTGCCCACCGCTTTGAAGTAGACGGCCTCTCCCAGCAATCCCTTCTCATCGCCATCCATTTTCTTATATTCGATCGCGTCAAAGGGCAACTTATGAGCCCCGAAGGCCTTGCCGGTTGCTTTCGCGAGGTCCTTTGCCAACCGCTCGTGATCGAAAGCCGCTTTTCGTTTACCCACGGTTGCATCGACGAAAACGAAATTCTTCCGGCCGTGTCCCAGATCATTGCGATACCAGAAGCACTTGGTGCCGGTCAGCCAATGCGCTTGCACCTTTGTCCGAAACACTTTGCCACCGGTAATACCACCGATCTTGTCGAAACGTTCGTAGTCCGCCTTGGTTCCTTGAGCTTGAAGCATTGTGGCTGTTGAAACTAGAACCAACGCCACGGCGGCGGCGGTCCAGGAGTTCATCGCAGGGAGACTAGAGATTGATATTTTCATTTTTTGTTTCTTTCGATTGCTCGCTCGTTCAACTTCAAATTTCCAGTTTTTAATCTAATTCCAAGCTTTCAGTGTGTCGATGGTTTCCTCGGCGTTGATCAATCCGATTCGGCCAGTAGCATTAGCTGGTAGTGCGAAGCTTTCAATCAGGATATCGTCAAGATAGAATTCCATCAACGCTCTCTACAACCTTGAAATGATGCCACTTACCTTGAATCAAAGGAAGAGCGCAAAGATCGGACAGAGGCAAATCGACTTAGCGAAACGATGGAACGCTGATGGATTGCTCAGTGATGAAGGGCTTAGGGCTGTGTTAGAAGTAAACTAAGAAAGTGATCCACAAGCTGGCTTACTGCCAGCTAGCAATATGCATTTATTGAGAGCAGGAAGTCTAGGATACTATCGTGTCCGAATTCGGACAAACGCTTTGTTCACAGGTAGACCAGTAATCGTTTCGGCCTGAGCAGAATAGGTCGTCCAATCTTTTGCGTTATCGCTTTGCTGAATTTCGTAGTTCAGAACGAAATCACCATTCTCTTCTCTGGTCAGAACCAAGTCGCCAACTGCCATCTCTTGTATCTGATCAGCGGTAAAGATGTTCCAATTGTTTGGATCAGAGGTCACTGCGTTGATGCCTTGAGTCTTGCCCTCGCTAATAGCAGTAGTCAGATCGTCCTTAGTTGCAAACTCATCACCAAGCTTTTGGATAAACGCAGCATCAGATCCCAAAGAGTCTATCTGATTCTCCAAAGCCTGAAATCTTAGTTGATTCTTCCCAATCTCCAAAACGTTTCTACCCCGCTCGTTTTTACCAAGGTCAAGATCTCGATTTATTCCCTCAATAGTTTGATTAATAGCTTGGATTTTTGAGAGATTGCCGGCGATCGCCATCACGTTTGCAGCTACTCCTGTTGTGTTATCTTGGATACTTGAGGTGTTTCCAGAGATACCTGCCGTGTTGCCTGCTATGGCAGTCCCGTTGGTGGCTATGCCTGTTGCGATTTCTTGGATGCTTGCCCCGTTACCTGCGATAGCAGTCCCATTCTCTGCGATAGCAGCCCCACTCGTTGCTATACTCGTTGCATTGTCTTGAACGCTTGTTCCGATTGCTGCGACACCTGTTGCGATTTCTTGGATGCTTGCCCCGTTACCTGCGATAGCAGTCCCATTCTCTGCGATAGCAGCCCCACTCGTTGCTATACTCGTTGCATTGTCTTGAACGCTTGTTCCAATTTTTTCAATAGTGGTTGCGATTTCTTGGATGCTTGTCCCGTTACCTGCGATAGCAATCCCATTCGCTGCGATACCCGTTGCGTTGTCTTGGATAGTCGTAGAATTCGCAGCAATATCTGCTGCAGTCTCTAGCCCAATATCACGATTTTGAGTGATGCGATTTTCATGATCGGTGATAGCGTTTGCGTTCGTTAGGGTATCAACCCCATTAGTGGAGATATTCGTAATGTTCTGGTTGATGCGATTTTCATGATCGGCGATAGCGTTTGCGTTCGTCAGGGTATCACCCCCGTTAGTGGAGATATTCGTAATGTTCTGGTTGATGCGATTTTCATGATCGGCGATAGCGTTTGCGTTCGTCAGGGTATCACCCCCGTTAGTGGAGATATTCGTAATGTTCTGGTTGATGCGCCCTTCATGATCGGCGATAGCGTTTGCGTTCGTAGCAATAGCAGTCTCATTTGCTGCGATGCCCGTTCCGTTGCCTTGAATGGTGGTGGCATTAGTTTCGATACCCTTTGTGTTATTCTCAACACCCGAGGCCAGAGCAGCGAGACTTAAATCTTCAACAGCACTGATTCGGTATTGAACTATGGGGCGGTATAGTCGCCTTGTGTTCAGGGGATCAGGATCAGCAGTGGATACATTGAAAATCTTCAATGGCCCATACAGAGTTTCACCTTTAAGACTCTCAGTTGTCCTATGGCTGAGATAACTTTCAGCAGTGTCAGAAATAGGCTCGCTGGAAGGATCTGAATCATGCTTGTAAATATAAAGAGCAAAATCTTGTGAACTTTTTCCTTCAGCCAAGAGAACTTCAAACTTCTCCCCTTCCTCTAAACTAATTATGTCACTGTGGTAATAAATCCCGTTTTTATTACTAGGCTTCGGCTCTAGAAACCCGACCTTAGCCGCTAGGGGTGATGCAGAAACTGCAAGAGCGACAATAGAAAGTATAAGTCTTTTCATGAGGAGAATATTTCCGGATTTTTACCAAAGTAATAATTAAAAACAATTCTTCAAATCAGGAGACATCAATTAGACGCTTCTTAAGCTAATGTTCAGCGAAGATCTCGAACCAGCCTGTAAATGTGATTTTCCCTTTGTAAAAGGAACGTTTGCTTTGGACGGAAGACCGTCAAGAACTAAGCATTGCGATAGAAAAGGTCCGCCCCCCATTACAGGAGACGGACTTTCACACATACGATAACTCATCATTATCAACTGACTCATTCTCAATCTATTATAATAACCGAAGGAAATTATAAGGGCGATTGGGGGAGACAGCCTTCATCTCCTCATGCGTGCTAGAGGCAGAATTTGTGTCACTGATATCCAGAGATTGAATGAAACAATCTCACCCTTCTTTACGCATAAATGTGGGAGCCTAGCCGCTTTTTCAACCAAATAGCTTCATGAAAAACATAATCTCATCAATACTTATAGTAATCGGTCTTTCTTCTTTCACTACGGACCATACAGGATGTCCTACACAAATTCGGACACCTTGGTCTACAAGTCACATCTTAACCGACGGTGTAGAATCAAAACAGGTTGCCTTACAAGTCTCAGTGGCTCAACAACAAGGTTACGCAATCGGTTTTGGCGCAACTAGAGCTGGGGCCTTAGGCGATGCAGGAAAAAGCCTACCGAAAGGAGCGATTAGGCTTAAAGTTTCCTACACCAAGGAAGGCAAAAAGTGGAAATGCACGATTAAATACAAACCAAAGAAATAGCCTTTAGACTTGGCTTCAACTCGCCGCTCTAAAGAGGGCGGCTTTTTGATGCTCTCTAACCAAAGCCTGCTGAGGGGTTGCGGGGGGCGTGTTGTTACTAACCTCGTCTCCAGAAAGGTGCGGGGGTTGGTAAGCTCAAAACCTAATCACGATAAACGTTTTCACGATGGAAGGCGAGGAAAGCACGATTGTTAGGATGAAATTTCGCTAAAACCAAGTCGTCGCTGATGTTCATCTTTTCTTGGGAAGCTTGCGACAAATCGGAAGAGATTAAGACCCCGCCCGAATCTTCAAAACTCATATACCCTTTATCAAAGAGATGATCTAAATGAGGCAAAAGCAGGAATCCATTGTATGGGTCCAGTCGCTCCACATTCGAGCAGTCTTTCCATGGCTTAATGTGTGATGCCACTAAGAGTGCGGCATCATCCACTTCGGTGACCGCACAGCATCCCCACATATCAATGAGGCTTTGTCTAAACTTCCCCTGCCCGACTCGACTTTTTTGAAGAGTTTCCCGCTCTGTGTCGTCAACACCTTCAAAGTCACCTTGCTCTTCTGCACGAGAAAGATCAGTTATGAAGTCGGGTTCATTTTTTTCTTCGAAAAAACCACCCGCCCCTAGATTGGCATCCTTAAACCTTTTGATGGATTCCTCGATCATCGTTGTTACTCGAGTGCCTACATTGCTACGAGGCTTATAGCCGTCAATATAACGCAAACCTTTTGCGCCTAAGACTGCCGAGATATTACACATCCGCATTTCGAGAGAGCCACGACTTCGCTTGAAAAGCTCCCCCTCTCTTAGCTTTCGGTTAACGGCTGCCTTATTATATTTCTCCGCCTTCAGCTCTTTTGAGAGCATCTGCATGTACGCCTCTACAGATGCATCAATCTCCTGCTGCGACCATTCTGAATCAGCCATAAGGAAGATTACTTTAGGCCACTCACTCTAGCTAGATTAGTTTTTCCAATACCTCCCCTTCCGGTTTAAGGAATCATGCATAGAGGAATGAGAGATTCATGATCCCCGTATCTCTAATCGGGGTTCGTTGTTAGAGAAACGGGGTTCAGTGAGAGTTGGTTCGACTCTTCTCACCATCCGATTCACCCCTCCCCTTTCCTGATTGCGGGATAGGGCTTAGGGGGATCGGTTAGTTGGTTCACAAATCTATGTGACACAAAGCAGGCCGCTAGCACGCATGACGAAGTAAGCCGTGCTGTCTGCGTTATAAAGTCCTTCTCGGATTGTAATATCTCGCAGCGGTTCACTTCGGCATAATTACACACAAATATGAGATACTCTAAACCCTCTAACACCTTCTTTACCGCAACAACTAAGGGCCTACTTGTGATGGCCTTAGCTATCCTTGCAGTTGGCTGCGGAGAAAAGGATTCACCCTCCGGCAAACACCAAGTCACCGCGGTTATCCAAATCCATCCCACAAAACCAAACTTCCACACCACAAATGAGAGCTTTATCGCTAATGAGATCGCAACCTTAAATGAGAACTTTATCGCTAATGAGATCGCAAGCCTTTCATTAGGAGTCAACCTCACTGCCGCTGCCTTGATGGGAAATTGGGAATCTCAAGATATCGATCCGAATAACATTCAAAAAAACCTTGTGGTAACCCGCATCTCTGGAACTGACATGGCCAGAATCACACTCCATTCCGATGATCCTGATCAGGCTAAAAATATTATCGAAGCCCTCATTGAGTCGTATCTAGTCACCCGCAAAACAAATGAGGAGGACCGTGCCAAAAGAGCGCTGAGGGTGTTAGATAACGAAAAACGTGAGCTAAGTGATTTGGTGCAAGACTATCGGAAGGACCTTACTGTCTTGATCCAACAATATGGGATTCCATATTCTGACGATGGGGGTAGCGGTAATCACATGGGTTTAACCGAGCAGGCAATATACAGAAGCTCACGTGAAAAGCTGGCTGACCTCGAAACCGAATTGGCACTGTTAAGGGCTAAAAACGAGGCCTTCGAAAGAGACGAAGTTGAACAGGCCAAGCTCATCTCACAACTTCAGGTTCTTAAAAAACAGGTTCTTGAGATACGTGAAATGGTCGATGCTCGCAAGGAGGATGCCATTACCCTTTCGTTAAAACAGACAAACTACACTCAAGCTAAGGAGCAATACGAGGAAGCTCGCAAATTACTCCTCGAAATGACGAAGGAACATGCAGAGGCAGAAATTCGGCTGAGAATGGCGCGTGATCCTATCACCCTTCGCCAAGAACCAAGATAACGTTCTTAGTATTCGAATTTCCTAATTATTTTGATCTCATCTCAACACCTCAGAAAAAGGCGCGTATGAAAGGTTAAGCCGCGTTCAATTTTAGATCTTACACACCCCTCCCCTTTCCTGATTTGGGGATGCTGCTTAGGGTCTGATTAAATCCCGATCCATTGTTAGGGAAACGGGATACAGCTCTTCTCTCGAAAGGTGCGGGGGCTGCGGGGGGTAATTCCGTAGTCCTGCCGCTGCTCGTGTGTGGTGTGTATATATAAATTCTAAAAGAAGTAAGAAAACACCCCCCGCAGTCCCCGCAGAAGAGGCCAATCAATTTTTTTCTCAGACACACATATAAATACTGCACACCAAAGAAAAAAACCCCACCCCACCGGTGGCGTGTCTCCCAAATCAGCTAATGATGGGCCTATTTGAGCGTCTGCCCGAACAAGAAGGCGAACATTTTAAGGTTAGTTTACGGTTACCTCTAAAAATCAACCATCACCTAAATCCCCCCTAAGTAACTGTGTATAAATGGAGCCGCTGGTCGGAATTGAACCGACGACCTATTCATTACGAGTGAATTGCTCTACCCCTGAGCTACAGCGGCTAAACTGCATTTTTTGAGGGTTGGATGCTGCTGGAACCATCGAGTAATCAACGTTTCCTGACATCGATGTTCTTCTAGCAAACAGATCCAGTAGCGCAATTGTGATTTTCCGGAAACAACACATTTCCTTAGTTTTCGGGCAATTACACAAAGTTCTTTCTTACCTACCCTCCAATGGGGAGACTTGACGTCTTATCTTCAGCACAAAGTCAACAATATCTCTGAAAGCCGACTCGATCTAACGATCCGGCTGTGCAATTTGATTGTGTGGCATATTTCGCGAACGATTGACAACCGCCCGTCTGACGCCAGAGAATCTCTCAACCAATTCCTTATGAACGAAACTAATCCCGAACCTGGAACACCTGAAGTTCCTGCAAGCAATGTGCAGCCCGAAGAAGCGGTTGCTCCAGTGAACCCCACCACTGCACCCCAGCCGATACAAACTAAACGCCCTAGGCTAATCATCCCAGAACAGGAGGCGGCACCAGCTCAGCCTGCTCCCGTCGAGCCTGCTCCGGTGCAGCCTGTTCCCGTTCAACTGACACCAGCTCAAGCGCCTGTCGCGCCAGCTCCTATGCAATCTCCCGCTCTCGAGCCCGCGCCAACTGAGCCTAATCTCGAGCAAGTGACACCAGCTCCGGCTTACGCAGCTCCGGCTCCAAACCAACCTGCTCCCGCAGAACCTGCTCCTTTTCAGCCAGCTCCGGTGCAGCCGCCCGCTCTGGAACCCACGCCAGTAACACCAGCTCCGGTGCAACCGCCCGCCCTCGAGCCCGCGCCAGTGACGCCAGCTCCAATTCAACTGGAGACAGCAGCACCGGCAGCACAAGCACCTGCTGCCGTGGAACCGGCTTCCATCGAACCCGCTCCAGTTCAACCCGCTCCAGTTCAACCCGCTCCAGTTCAACCCGCTCCAGTTCAACCCGCTCCAATACAATTAACACCCGCTGCGCAAGCTCCCGTGCAGCCGGCTCCTACGCCTCAAATTACGGTCCCTCTCAGCGCAACAGCCCAAACCCCTCCTGCCATGGCAACTGCCGCACCATTAGGCACCGCGACACAACCCAGAGGAATCCCGGGGCAGCCCCAGCCGGGAGGAGTCGGGATCGGTTCAGTCGCGCCCATGAAAAAGCAAGGAGTAAGCAACGCTGTGAAGGGTATGATTGCCATCACCCTCGCGGCGGGGATCATCCTCGCAGGCTTCATCTATAAAGGGAAATCTGATCAAACCGCCAGAACTGAGCGCATCAACGAAATCGTTGCGGCATTTAGCGACCCCGACAATCTCCCGACCGATATTCCCTTGTCCTCGGGTGATGTCCAACTCCTCTTAGATGAACTTCTTAGCGGCGGAGTCAAAGACACCATGGATCGACCCACCTACCTACAGGCCCTCAACATAGGTAAAGCAACCGACGGCGTTGACATCAGCGCACAAGTCGCAAACTACGCCCGAGACGTGCCGATGACAGGTCCTCTTCGGGTCAAACTCTTCCAAGTGATTGGAGCACGTGGCGATGAAAGCGCCCTTCCGGCCTTAATCGAGTTCGCCCAAACGACTGATGACACCGCGGCAGGACAAGGAGCTCTCAATGCCGCTAAGCAAATGGCCACGACATCTAACTTCGAAAGCTTGCTTACCATCATCACAAACTCGGCAAATGCCTCGATCAAAAACTCAGCTGTCGATGTTTTGAACAAGGTCATCAGCGCCTCGGAAGATCCAAGCGCCTACTCCAAGGCGATCATGGGAAGTTATAACAATACCGCTGATACCGATGCTAAAACCGCACTCCTGCGACTCATGGGCTCGGCCGGTGGGGATGAAGCATCTAACCTCGTCTCCAAAACCCTCGATGCCGATGACCCAAAGATGAAAGTTGCCGCGATCTTTGCGCTTCGTAATTGGCCCGATGATTCCCAATTCGACACCCTGTTTGAATTCGCTTCAGATGAACAAGACGATCGCATCCGCGCCGAAGCCTTCCAGGGACTTGTCTCATTTCTAAAAGCTCATCCCGAACTCGATGAAGACGATAAGGCCATCTACTGGGAAGACGTTGCTAGCATCGCAACCGGTGAAACGGAGCAACGAATGGTAGTTGACGCCATGGTTAGCCAGGCCGGGGGCTGGGCTGATGACGTTCTCGATTACTTCATTGAGAGTGGCGACACCGATAAGGTCCAATTTCGCGCCGAGAGAGCCAAAATCGCCCTAGCCGATCGTCTTAAACGCGCCAAGCGTGGCGGCGCCTCCGAAGAGGACGAAGAGGACGAAGAGGACGAAGAGGACGAGTCTGATACGGACGAATAAAAACACTCATTTTTATCGATTCCAAAAAGGCGACCTTCACCGGTCGCCTTTTTTCATTTGCTGTGCTTCACTCTCGCGTGGATTTGATCCCTCTCATACCTCCGATCGTCGCCTTGGCTCTCATTCTAATTACGAGGCAGGCTGCTCTTTCTTTATTCTCGGCAACTGTCGCCGGGGCATTTCTTTTGGCTGGCCCGTCCCCGGTCCTTGCGATGCGCTGCCTCTTTGAAGACCACCTCTTCCCTAAAATCGGTGCCAGCAACTGGAACCTCAGCGCGATTATTTTCACTTTTACGCTCGGAGCATTTGCCACCCTTTTAGAAAAGGGCGGAGGTTTCACCACGATCCTTAACCGACTCCTTGCCAACAAAAGCCAAGACCCGAAAAAGAAACTTCTTTTTGGCGTTTATGGCCTCGGGCTTCTCTGCTTCTTCGATGGCCTCGCAAATGCTGTTCTCCTCGGCCGCGTTGCCCGCCCACTCACGGATAGTTTGCGAATCTCCCGACAATTTCTCGCCTATGTGATTGATTCTACGAGTGCGACGGTCGCTTGTGTCGCTTTCATTTCAACTTGGATTGCAGCTCAACTTTCTGTCATTAAAGAAAGCTTGGAAACGGCATCGTTCGATGTCAATCCAGCCGCCCTGTTTTTCCACTCTATCCCGGCAAATCCCTACTGCCTCCTAAGCCTTATTCTCATTCCTCTTGTCATTTTTAAAGCATGGGAAATTGGTCCCATGAAAAACGCTCAGCCGGTCCCGCTTGATGAACAGGCTAAAAAACCTGAGGCCAATTCCCCCTGGCTCGCCTTACTTCCCCTAATCGTATTAGTCACCACTCTCCCCACCTTCATTTACTTTTGGCAGGACGGCGACACTTGGTCATGGCAAAACGCTTTCATCTCGGATGGCGTCCCTTACGCCATGGTCGCAGCAGGCTTTGTCGCCCTCACCGCAGCCTACCTTTGCTTTCCTAAAAGTAAGAGAACCGAAGCACCGCAGCACATGCTTGATGGTGCGGCCTCCCTTTTTCCAGCCCTTATAATTTTGATCTGCGCTTGGACTCTTGGCAGCATGTTCAAAAGCCTCGGCACGGCTGATCTTCTGAAGACAATGCTCGGTGATCAAATCAGCCCGATGTCCGTCCCTTTGGTGATTTTCCTAATCGGCGCGGTCATGTCCTTCATGACCGGCACCTCTTGGGGAACCTTCGGGCTTCTTATGCCGATGGCGCTTCCGCTTGTCCTCAAATTTGGGATCGATCTTCCCGAAGATGAACTCATGAGCCTGATCTCAATGACGATTGGAGCGGTCTTTGGCGGCGCTGTCTTTGGTGATCATTGTAGCCCGTTCTCCGACACCACTATCGTATCCGCCCTCGCTTCCGGATGCTCTCCCACCTCCCACGTGGCAACCCAGCTTCCTTATGCTCTTATCGCTGCCACCGGAGCTACCATTTCATACGCTCTAATGTGGTTCGGACTGCCGGCCTGGTTATCCACAGCAATTCTAGCTGCAGCTCTCGCCGCAATCGTCCTAAGTCGTAAAACAACCTCCTCTTAAAAATCGCAATTCCCGGGCGTCCGAGCAAACGGGATGACGTCACGGATATTTTGCATCCCGGTGACATACATAAGGAGGCGTTCAAAACCGGCACCGAAGCCTGAGTGAGGAACAGTCCCATATTTTCTCAAATCGAGATACCATCCGTAATTTTCAAGACTTAGGTCATTTGCTTCCATCTCAGCTTTCAGCAAATCATACCGCTCCTCGCGCTGGCTTCCACCAATGATTTCACCAACTCCAGGCACTAACACATCCATCGCTGTTACCGTTTTCCCATCGTCATTTTTTCGCATGTAAAAGGGCTTAATTGACTTTGGATAATTATAAACCGTGAGTGGCCCTTTGACGATTTCCTCACAAAGGTAACGTTCATGTTCCGATTGCAAATTAACCCCCCATTCAACCGGGTAATCAAAGCTCTTACCCGATCCAATTAACTTCTCAACTGCTTCCGTATAGCTCATCCGCTCGAAACCTCCTCCTACCAATCCCTCAAGCCGTTGGCGCAACCCCTTGTCGACAAATTTCGCAAAGATCTCCAAATCACCCTCGTTGTTATCCAACACATCCTTCACTAGAAATTGAATGAAATCCTCCGCGAGGTCCATATCGCCCTCGAGATTACAAAAGGCCATCTCCGGCTCAATCATCCAAAACTCCGATGCATGGCGAGAGGTATTCGAATTCTCCGCGCGGAAGGTCGGCCCAAAGGTGTAAACATTGGAAAGCGCACAAGCAAAGGTCTCCGCCTCTAATTGGCCGCTTACGGTCAAATAACTCTTTTTACCGAAAAAATCTTCCTCTGCCTTGCCCGCATCATTGGTTGTCACCTGAAACATCTCACCTGCCCCCTCGCAATCACTCGCGGTAATAACAGGCGTGTGAACATAGGTGAAATCCCGCTCGTTAAAAAATCGATGCACGGCATAAGCCAAACGGCTCCGCATCCGAAAAGTCGCTCCGTAAAGATTTGTCCTCGGACGCAAATGAGCAATGGAGCGCAAAAACTCAGGCGTGTGGCCCTTCTTTTGAAGAGGGAAATCATCCGGGACCCCGCCTATCAACTCCACCTCGGTCGCCCGAACTTCCCAGCTCTGTCCCTCACCCGGGCTTTCCACCAATTCTCCAGCGACTTTTACGGAAGCCCCCGTATTCATTTTGCCAACTTCTTCCGATCCAGGAGTCCCTGAATCGATGATTACCTGAATGCCCTTTAAACAAGATCCATCATTTAGTTCCATGAAGGAGAACTCCTTTGAATCCCTCCGGGTCCGTACCCAACCCGCTAATTCCACCGAGTCCAGAGCCGTCGCACTTTTCAAAAGATTTTTCACTGAAGTTCGCATGCAAAACTCCTACCGTCTCGAACGAAGCGAATCGATAGGAATTTACAGGAAAACTCACATCCAATCTAACCTCCTCAATTCACTCCAACCCTCTTTAGTAAAATCATGCGATCTTCTTCTCAACCCTCATGAAAAAAGCCTCACCTTTTTCCGGAATAATCGTCGATTTCGCAAAAGGGTGTTTCTTCCCTCGAAATAAGGGGTCTTCCCTCACACCCGGCCCGATCAATTCAAGTGAGCCGATGATCGACCTAGAAGAAAAAAGCCGCCGTCACTTCACAAAAAATCTTGCAATCGGCACCGCGAGCCCTAAAACGCCGCTCCCATGGCCCGCAAAGCTTGCAAGTCCAAAACCAGATCGTCCGTCGCCAAGCGCTTTAAAGTGACTGGTACCGGTAAGATTTTGCGCCGCAAACAGGGCAAACGTCACATCCTCCAGAAGAAAAACCGGAAACGGAAAAGAATGCTGGGTAAAGCGACGCTTGTCTCCGACGCAGATATTACGAACGTGAAGAGAAATCTACTCATGAAGTAAGTCTTACCGTGCACACGTGCACGATGCCCCCGCCTGCCAAATGGGCGGCCTCTAGATAGCCAGCCTTCTTCGGAAGGACCACGAGCGAGTGAGACTATCGGAGTGAAATTAAAACCCAACGACCCGCTCACCCAAAAGAAACCATGCCAAGAGCAACTAACAGTCCGGCCAGTAGAAAACGTCGCAAGCGTATTCTACTCCGCGCCAAAGGATTCCGAGGCTTCCGTTCCAAGCTTTACCGCTACGCAAAGGACGCCGTCTACAAAGCCCGTCAATACGAGTATCGCGACCGCAAGAAGCGTAAGGGGCAATTCCGCCGCCTCTGGATCCAGCGTATTTCCGCTGCCGTCCGGAACGAAGGGTTGACCTACTCCCGCTTCATCGAAGGCCTCAAGGCCGCTAACATCGAGCTCGATCGCAAGGTCCTAGCTGACCTCGCTGTCGTCGATGCCGCCGCTTTCTCCGCAATCGTGGAACAAGCCAAAGGGGCCCTCGAAAAGAAGGCTGCCTAAATTCCGATTAGCGTTAGCTAAAGAAACTTTCATGGCCGTATCCGCAAGGATACGGCCATTTTTCGATCAATAGGACGAATATTCCCATTCATAACTAGATCCAAGCAACCATATTCGTAGGATCAAAGCTCAAAGCCATCATTGACCACCACCGTCCTTTCCCGTAATTCCCCCTCACCATGACCGAGCAAGCCGCCCAAATCCAAACCGACGCCCTCGCCGCAATCGACGGCGCCGTTAATGAAGCTGCTCTCGAAGAAGCCCGCGTCAAATTCCTCGGTAAAAAATCCCCCCTTAACGCCCTCGCCGCTGAAATGCGCAACTTACCCAACGAGGACAAGCCAAAACTCGGGGCTGCTCTAAACATGGCCCGCCAAGCCATTAGTAACGCTCTCGAAACCAGCAAACAAAACCTCCAGGACGCAGCTGACGCCACCTCCGTCGAAGGACTAGATGTCACCATGCCGCCTCGCGAACTCCCAACGGGATCCCTCCACCCCCTCACGATCGTCAAGGACCGCGCCATTCAAATCCTCCGCCGCCTCGGCTTCGCACTCGCAGATGGACCGGAGATCGAAACTGAATTCCACTGCTTCGACGCCCTCAATACTCCATTTGACCACCCCGCCAGAAACGACTCCGACACCTTTTATTTTGATTCAGGCAAACTCCTCCGCACCCACACTTCCTCGGTGCAAGTCCGCACCATGGAAAAGCAGGCTCCGCCTATCAAAATAATCGCTCCTGGCTCCGCCTATCGTCGGGACGAAATCGACTCAACTCACCTCTCAGTCTTCAACCAACTTGAAGGCCTTTATGTTGATTCCGACGTTCGCCTCTCTGATCTTAAAGGCACTTTAGAATTCTTCTACCGCGCTATGTTTGGCGACAAAACCGAAGTTCGATTCCGGCCCCACTTTTTTCCCTTCACCGAACCTTCCTTCGAAATTGACGTGAAACTCCAAGTCAGAGGCGAAAAACCAAAATGGATCGAAGTCGCAGGCTGTGGTATGGTTGACCCCGCTGTTTTCAGCGCAATTAATGAAAGCCGAGGTGACGATGCCTTTGATCCCAGTAAGCTTACTGGATACGCCTTCGGCATGGGCCTAGACCGTCTCGCTATGATTCAATATGGCATTAAAGACATTCGCTTGCTGATCGAGAACGATACTCGTTTTCTCAGCCAATTCGCCTAACTAAGATTAGGCCTACTTCTCGTCCTGTTCCGACCAGCTCCCTCCAAAGTTGGCCGAAAGAATGGGGGCCTAAGGAGAAAATCACGCCGACTATTGGTATTTTGATAGGGGGCGGTCTAGCTTACGTCAGCTAAAAAACTTCGTCTTCTTTGTAATTCACGATTTGAAATAGGGTATATGTGTTTGATTATTAAAAATTTTACGAGGTTTTGATAAGCTGAAAGGCCGTTAACCTCGTGACCCATTCTTCTGCACCATGAAGTCACTGATCACCTTCATTCTTATCACCCATTTCGCTTGGGCCACTACACCAGCGGAACATGCCACGCTCAAGGCACTCCCCATCCTCTTATCCAAATGCGCAGCCTGCCACGGTGAGGACCCGGATGATATCGACGGCGAACTTAATCTTCTCACTCGTGAAGGATTCCTCAGAGGAGGAGAATTCATCAAGAACCTCCTTGTCCCTGGTGATCCCAAGAAATCGTTTCTTATGACCGTCATCAAATGGGAGGACTCTGACTTTGAAATGCCTCCCAAGGAGAATGATCGCCTCACGCTCGACCAAATCCTTCACATTAAAACCTGGATTGAAAATGGTGCGCCTTGGCCTGATCAAGCGACCCAGAAAAAGATCCTCGCGGACGAAAAAAACAAACGTGTAACCAGCGACGGTATGATGATCGAAACTTCCGGTGGCCTTACGGACGATTGGACCTACCGGCGCTACAAGCCCGAATCTGTCTGGGCATTTCTTCCAATCAAAAAACCGATCCCTCCCATCAAAGGAGGGAATCCAATCGACGCTTTTGTTCGCGCTAAAATCAAGACCTCAAAATACGAACCAGCCCCACGAGCCGACCTTCGCACTCTTATTCGGCGTGTTTCCTATGACCTTATCGGCCTCCCACCAACTCCAGCCGAAGTCGCTAAATTCAGATCGGCCGCCAACCAGGATTTTGACAAAGCCTACCTCGCTTTAATTGAACGACTCCTTGCCTCACCTCAACACGGGGAGCGTTGGGCTCAGCACTGGCTTGATGTCGCTCGCTACGCCGACACCGGAGGGCTCTCTAACGACTACGAGCGCTCAAATGCATGGCGCTATCGCGACTACGTCATTCGCGCCTTTAACGAAGACAAACCCTACAACGAGTTCGTCATGGAGCAAATCGCCGGGGATGAAATGGCCGACAAGTCCCTTCGCAAACGCCTAGGTGACAGCGTCAAATATAGAGATCTTCGAAAAAAAGGTCACTACTCGGCGAAAGAGGCCGAACAAATGATCGCCTCTTCCTTCCTTCGGATGGGCCCTTGGGATCCCGCCATGGTCAAGGCTCCCGAAGCCCGTCAGCAGTATATCGACGATGTCGTCAATGCTGTGGGACAAACTTTCCTTTCCACCACGATGCGCTGCTTCAAGTGTCATGATCACAAGTTCGACCCCCTTCCGACCAAAGACTACTATCGTATCTATTCCATTTTCGAAGGAACCCAACTCGCCGAACGCTACGTTTCATGGCAAAAGAATGATAACCAGATTGGCTTTGAAGAGGAAAAGACACAGATTGAGGTCCTTCATAATTTCGCTGACTCTGAGGCCAAACGCCTCCAGCAAAAAGTAGAGAGAAACGCCCAAGAATGGTATTCCAATCACAACTTGCCCTACCAGAATCTCAAAGACCGAAAAAGCGATCCAGTCGATCAAAAACCACCCCGCCACGTCGGTCTCAACGAAACAGAAAAAGGACAACTAAAAGTCCGTGAACAGGACGAATGGATCTGGAATCGACGACGTGAACGATTCCTTCCTATGGTGCAATCGGTGTATAACGGACCAGTCCCAAATTTCCTTAATGCTCGGAAACTTCGCATGCCCGTAAAAGTCGATTCAAAATGGAGGCCCGACTCACATGTTCTCACCGGAGGTTCGCTTGAGGCGCCAGGTGAAGAGATTACCCCAGGCGTTCTTTCCGCTCTAGGTATTCCTGTCAACGGAAGCTCGAAAGACGACCCTTTTGCCACTCCGGAGAGCTTAGATGGGCGCCGCCTCGCACTCGCTAAATGGATGACTCACCCCAAGAATCCACTTACCGCTCGTTCTATCGTCAATAGAATTTGGCAGTATCATTTTGATAAACCCATTGCCGGAAATCCCAATAATTTTGGAGTAAAGGGATCTCCTCCTACACACCCGGAACTTATCGACTGGCTCGCTGCCGATTTCGTAGAAAATGGCTGGAGTATCAAACGCCTTCATCGCCTCATCCTCACCTCAAAAACCTACCAGCAATCAGGACGCCATCCTGAACAATATAAACTCGCTCAGGAAGACCCCAACAACCATCTCTTCGCTTTCTTTCCTAACCGGCGCCTTACCGCCGAAGAACTTCGCGACTCAATGCTTCACATCACCGGGGAACTCAACCCACTGGCCGGGGGCCTCCCCATTCGTCCCGAAATGAATATGGAGGTTGCCCTGCAACCACGCATGATTCAATTCTCAATCGCCCCGACCTATTTACCAAGCAAAACCCCGGAACAACGAAATCGGCGCTCGATTTACATTTATCGGATACGTGGGCTCGCCGATCCCTTCCTTGAGACATTTAACCAACCCAACCCAAACGACTCTTGTGAGATTCGGGACTCCGCCTCCGTCTCCCCACAGGCCTTCACCCTGATGAACAGCGCTCTCCTCACAGACCGCTCTATCGCACTAGCTCTTCGCCTGGAAAAGGAAATGGAGACGCTCCCCAAACAAATCCAACGGGCTTTCCAGCTCGTCTTCAATCGGAACGCCAGCGAAGAAGAAGAAGCTAAGCTTGATCCCTATGTCAGGGAGATGCGTATCTATCACGCAGAACACACCCCGAAACCCCGCAAATACCCGACCGAAATCACTCGCTCGCTTGTTGAGGAATTCTCTGGGCAAACTTTTGATTATCAGGAAATTCTTCCAGTCTTCAGCAACTACGAACGCGACGCACAGGCCTCCGACGTTAGCCCCAAGACACGGGCACTTGCCGACCTCTGCCTCATTCTCTTCAATTCACACGAATTCGTTTACAGTTACTAAGATTGGTATTGGCCAATCAATCGAAAGCTCGATTTTCTTATGAAATCCCCCCTCTGTTCCCGCCCCTTGTCCGATGCACATTCCCGTCGTGAATTTCTCTACGGCCTTGGATCATCAATGGGCTCCGTTGCCTTTTCATCCCTTCTCGCCGACGAGGTAACTGCCAACCCCATGGCCCCCAAGAAGCCCATGACTCCAGCCAAGGCCAAAAATGTCATCATGCTTTTCATGGAAGGAGGCCCCGGGCACATGGACACATTCGACCCTAAACCCAAGCTTACCCAGCTCCACAAAACCGAATCCAAAAACGATCGTGGCCTCGCTGCTGGAAACTACCAATTCTACGTCGGCTCTCCTTTCAAATTCAAAAAAGCCGGGCAATCCGGAATGGATATGTGTGATCAATGGAAATACATGTCTGATCCCGAAGTGGCTGATGAACTCTGCAATTACCGTGGGTGCCAAGCCGAGTCTCTGAACCACCCCGAGGCTCTCTTCCACATGAACACCGGCAGCCGCCTTGGCGCTGACCCTAGCCTTGGCGCCTGGGCCACCTATGGCCTTGGATCAGAAAACCAAAACCTCCCAGGATACGTAGTCATGACCGAGATGGCCCTGCCGCAAGGTGGTTCAAAAAACTGGTCCAACGGCTTTCTCCCAGCTCACTTTCAGGGAACAGCTCTCAGACCAAAAGGCTCCCCTCTTCTAAATCTAGAATCACAGCCTTTCAAATCCCGCGCTCACCAACGCGCCGCTTTGGATCAACTTGCCTTTCTTAACGATCAACACGCCAAGCGACATCCTGAGCACGCCGACCTTACCGCGCGCATGGAATCTTACGAACTCGCCTATCGCATGCAGATGGAAGTTCCCGAAGTCGTCGACCTTGAAGGAGAACCTGAATACATCCGGGAAATGTATGGAATGGACAACAAGGTCACTCATGACTTTGGCCGCCAATGCCTCATGGCTCGACGGCTCGTCGAGAAAGGCACACGCTTTGTGCAAATCTTTGCGGGTGGTTGGGACAGCCACGACTACCTTGAGCGCGGTCATTCCTCGAGAATTTCCGCTGTCGACAAACCATGGGCCGCGCTCATTAAAGATTTAAAGCAACGGGGTATGCTCGACGACACTCTCGTCATTTGGAATGGCGAATTTGGCCGCACCCCCGACAACAATATGCGAGGGGGCGTCTACTCTATTGGCCGCGGCCACAACGCCGACGCCATGACTATGATGATGGCCGGTGGAGGTGTAAAAAAAGGTGCAATCGTCGGAGCAACAGATGAGATCGGAGCCCAAGCCGTCGACCTGGCCCGCCCCATTCGGGACTTTCATGTCACCCTCCTTCACCTTCTTGGGCTAGACGACAACAAACTCACCTATTTCCACGCCGGCCGCTATAAACAGCTCTCCCAATTTGGCGGAGCTATCATTAAGGAATTGATTAGCTGAATTCGTAAAAAAGTCTCGGATTGAGACCCATCCCTCATGCTTTCTCTAATCAACAAACTGTTAAAGCCATGGAATCGGGAAAATCGACTCCTTACCACTTGTCATTTCGCGGTTGAGCCATAGCCTCTTCATAGCGCCCGCCGGGTGCTTCCGTGAACCATGAGTGCTCCTTCCTGCTCCCTGTGTGCCTTCGTAAAATCCTCCATCGGCCGCAAAATCATCGTGGCGGTAACCGGGCTTGCCCTCGTTTTATTTCTGGCCGGTCACCTCACCGGCAATTTGCTTATTTTTGCGGGGAGAGACGCCTTCAATGACTATGCCCAATTTCTCCACGAAGTTTTCCATGGCGCGGGAGTGTGGATTGCACGAGTCGGGCTGCTAGCCTGCTTTACCGCTCATCTTTGGTTCACGATTCTTCTCACGAAGGAAAATAAATCTGCCCGCAAAAAATACTCTCACCAGGCGACCGTCCAAGCTCCCAAGTCATCGCTGATCATGATCTGGAGTGGTTTGACGATCTTAGCCTTCATTATTTTTCACCTCCTTCACTTCACCGTCAAGGCTGGCACAGACTACGCTTCATTGATGCAGGTCATGCCAGATGGATCCGAGCGACACGACGCCTGGAAAATGGTCATCGTTGGTTTCAGTAATCCTTTCGTTGTGATTTTTTATGTGATTGCCATGACCTTGCTGTGCTCGCACCTCAGCCACGGGGTCGCCTCGATCTTCCAAACTCTTGGTCTACGCACCAAGAAAACCGCGGGACCCATCACCCTACTTTCCAAGGCTTACGCCGTCGTCATCTACCTTGGCTTCATCTCCATTCCTCTCGCCATCCTTCTTTTCGGCTTCGGCTGTGAAGCTTGTAACTAACCACGACCAACCGTTTCACCCATGAGCTTAAATTCCAAAGTTCCATCAGGCCCGCTTGCCGAAAAATGGAGTTCCCACAAAATGGACTCCAAGTTGATCAACCCCGCCAACAAGCGGAAGTTCAAAATCATCGTCGTTGGCTCGGGCCTCGCGGGTGGTTCCGCCGCGGCGACTCTTTCCGAGCTTGGGTATAAAGTAGATTGTTTTTGTTACCAAGACAGCCCTCGCCGAGCTCACTCCATCGCAGCCCAAGGCGGTATCAACGCAGCCAAGAACTACCAGAATGATGGCGACTCAGTTCACCGGCTTTTTTATGACACAATCAAAGGTGGCGACTTCCGATCTCGCGAAGCAAACGTTCACCGTCTAGCTGAAGTTTCGACTGAGATTATCGACCAATGCGTTGCTCAGGGTGTTCCCTTCGCCCGCGAATACGGCGGACTCCTCGACAACCGTTCGTTCGGCGGAGCTCAGGTGAAGCGGACATTTTACGCCCGAGGCCAGACTGGCCAGCAGCTTCTTATTGGCTGCTACCAGGCGCTCGAAAAGGAAATCAACAGCGGAGGCGTCACCATGCATCCTCGCACCGAGATGCTCGACCTTGTCGTCGTTGAAGGCCATGCCAAGGGTGTCGTCGTTCGCAATCTTTCCACAGGGGAAATCACCACCCATGCAGCAGACGCTGTCATCCTAGCAACTGGTGGCTACGGAAACGTCTTCTACCTCTCCACCAATGCCATGGGGTGTAATGTCATGGCCGCCTTCCGAGCCCATAAACGGGGGGCCTTCATGGCAAACCCATGTTACACCCAAATCCATCCAACTTGCATCCCCGTCAGCGGCGACTACCAATCAAAGCTCACCCTTATGTCAGAGTCACTTCGAAATGACGGTCGCATTTGGGTTCCTAAATCAGCGGAAGATGCCCAAGCCATCCGCGAAGGCAAAAAGACGGGTGCCGATATACCTGAGGATGAGCGTGATTACTATCTCGAGCGGAAATATCCATCGTTTGGAAACCTCTGCCCCCGCGATATTGCTTCCCGAGCAGCCAAGGAATGCTGCGACGAAGGACGCGGGGTAGCGACTACTGGACTCGGCGTCTTCCTCGACTTCGAGGACGCTATCGAGCGCGACGGCGAAGACGCTATCCGAGCTCGCTACGGAAACCTCTTCCAGATGTATGAGAAAATCTCCGGCGATAACCCGTACAAGCAGCCGATGCAAATTTATCCTGCCGTCCACTACACCATGGGTGGCCTCTGGGTGGACTACAACCTCATGTCCAATCTCCCCGGCCTTCACGTCTTAGGCGAAGCTAACTTCTCCGACCATGGAGCGAACCGTTTAGGAGCTTCTGCTCTTATGCAAGGCCTCGCAGATGGTTACTTCGTCATCCCTTCAACAATCGCAGTCTACCTCGCCGAACAAAAACCGGGTGCTGTCACCACAAGCCACCCCGAGTTCAAAAAGGTCGAGAACGAAGTAAAAGATCGCCTGAAGTCCCTGATGGATATCAAAGGAACAAAATCAGTCGATTCCTTTCACCGTGAACTTGGTCTACTTGTGTGGGATAAGTGCGGTATGGCTCGCGATAAAGCCGGCCTCGAAGAGGCTCTCGAAAGAATCCCCGAAATTCGTAACGAATTTTGGACTAACGTTCGCATCCCCGGATCGGCTAGTGGCCTCAATTCCGAACTCGAAAAAGCCGGGCGGGTGGCCGACTTCATCGAGTTCGCTGAAGTCCTCTGCCACGACGCCCTTGCCCGCGAAGAGTCCTGCGGCGGGCATTTCCGCACTGAGCACCAATTCACCGAGGCTGATCAGGAGGTTCAGGATGGAACCACTCAGACAGGGGAAGCCAAGCGTCACGACGATCATTACCAGTATGTTGCTGCTTGGGAGCATACCGAACCCGGCCAGCCACCTAACCTTCATAAGGAAGAACTCATCTTCGAAGAAGTCAAACCCTCCATCCGCTCCTACAAGTAAGTCATGCCACTCCTTAACCTCACTCTGAAAGTCTGGCGTCAGGAAAACGCCAAATCCGAAGGCCGCATTGAGACCTACGAAGCCAAAGAGATCCCCACCTCGGCTTCGTTCCTCGAGATGATCGACATTGTTAACGAACGCCTAATCCAAGATGGAGAGGAACCTATCCACTTCGACCACGACTGCCGCGAAGGAATTTGTGGCATGTGCTCCATGACCATCAATGGCGTCCCCCATTCCAAGGAGCGCGGCACCACGACTTGTCAGCTTCACATGCGGAAGTTTAAAGATGGTGAAACCATCTGTATCGAACCCTTTCGTGCAAATGCCTTCCCCGTTGTAAAGGACCTAGTCACTAACCGGAGCGCTTTCGACCGAATCATTGCTTCCGGCGGTTACATCAGCGTTCGTACTGGCTCGGCGCCAGATGCACACGCTATTCAAATCCCTAAGGCTGATGCTGACACTGCCTTTGACGCTGCCGCCTGCATCGGCTGCGGAGCATGTGTCGCCGCTTGTAAAAACGCCTCAGCTATGCTCTTCGTTTCTGCAAAGGCCTCGCACCTCAACCATCTCCCGCAGGGCCAGTCTGAGAAGGATCAACGAGTCCTTGGCATGGTTCGCCAAATGGATGAGGAAGGGTTTGGAAATTGCACGAACCAATTCGAGTGCGAAGCGGTTTGCCCAAAGGAAATCAGCGCTAGTCATATCGCAAAGCTGAACCGCGACTACTTGTCCGCCAGCGCGCGCGACTCAGTGTCATAGAGAGCTACTGGCATCTCAAAGCTGATCTCTTCCGAGATCTCAAAAAACCGGGCCTTCTCGAGACCCGGTTTTTCTGTGCCTAGAATCATCCTCCTGAAAACCATAACTCATCTCTAATCTAACTCCCCTTTAGACTATCCGAACATTGATCAAACCGGTTTCAGGAGATCGAACGATTTTAATTTTTTAACACACCGTAACTGAAATACCTTTCACTCTTGGCTTTTTGAAAAAACGAAGCACGGTTTGTTCATGCTTCTAACGACATGGTCTGCTCCTTCATGGATCCTTTCTTTTGGACTCCGCATGAATGCAACCTCAATTTTCCTAACCTCCCTGCTTGCTGGAGGACTATCGAACGGGATGGGTCAAATCCAACTCCAATCCACCGCAACCATTACTCCTGATTCCAAGAAACTGGTCTTCGCTTGGGCCGGTGATATTTGGACCAGCTCCCCTCAGGGAGGCGAAGCGAGCCGGCTCACCTACCACCCCGCACCAGACGACACACCAAAGGTCTCTCGGGATGGAAAGTTTGTCTTTTTTAACTCCGATCGAACCGGCTCAGAACAGGTCTTCCGAATCCCCATTCAAGGTGGGATCCCAGAGCAAATCACCTTCCACTCGGAAGGAAGCTCTCTGGAGGATCTCCACCCAACCAAACCAGTAATTCTTGTCCGCGGATACCGCGATCACAGCGGCCGAAGACCTTACCGCCTTATCGAAAAAAACCTGAATCCAAACAAAGACGAAGAGATCATCTTTAATGCAAATGCTAGATATGGCCGCTACTCCCCTGACGGGAAAAAACTCCTCATCGTTCGCGATGGAGCACCCACCTACCGAAAGGGATACGAGGGAGCGCAGGCTTCTCGACTTTGGCTTTACGATTTGACAAAGAAGACCTTCACCGAACCCGTCAAAGACAAGACTGGCTGCCGCTACCCAATCTGGGCGCCGGACGGAAAATCCTTTTACTATGTCACCAGCCGCTCCGGTGCACATAATATTTGGCAACACCAGTTCGACAAAGAGAGTGATCGTCAAATCACGCAGTATCAGGACGACAGTGTCTTCTCCCCAGCCATCTCAGCTGATGGAAAAACCATCGTTTATCGCCACCTTTTCGATCTCCACACAATCTCCACCCAAGGAAAAGCCAGCCCAGAGAAAATCAATCTTTATCACCGCACAACTCTTGAACATCCCAAGAGCGAGACCCTCACTTTTCGCTCCACTCGTGACGCCACAGTCACCCCGACTGGTCTTGAATGGGCCTTTGAAGCAGGTGGTGAAATTTGGGCTATGGACACCGTGCTCAAGGAACCCAATCAATTGACTCATTCTCCGGCTCTTGAATCTGACATCTACTTCGCCAAAAACGGAACATACATCTATTACAAGAAAGACAATGGCGTCATCATCAACTACTGGCGCATGTCTAAAACCAACTCTAAAGAGTTTTGGTGGAATGCCGAATCGTTCGAGCATGAACCCATTACCAAGGGGGCCAAGCCAAAATCTAGCTTCTCACTAAGTCCCAACGAAGAACAGATCGCTTATGTGGAATACCCAGGGACCCTTTTTCTTGCAAAGCCCGATGGCTCGGAGGCCCGAAAGCTTATCGAGGGCTGGGACTCTCCTTCCTACGTCTGGTCACCCGATGGCAAACATATCGCATACGCTGTCGAAGATTATAACTACAATAGTGACATCTACATTGCCGCTACCGATGGTGACAGCGAGCCAATCAACGTCTCGCGACATCCTGACAGTGACTACTCACCTGTCTGGTCTCCGGATGGCAAGATCTTAGCCTTTGCCGGCCGCCGTCATTCCACCCAAACTGATTTGTTCTTCGTTCATCTGAGGCGTGAAACTCACTTCCGCAGCGATCGCGACGCAAAGATCGAATCGGCCCGTCAGGCCATGTCAAAGGACCCTCAGTATAAAGAGGAAAAGAAGGAAGAAACTACGGAAGCCGAAACGAAAAAGCCCCAAAAAGAAGATAAGGAAGAGAAAGATTCCATCGATTTTGAGGATTTACACAAAAGGATCCAACGGATTCCCCTCAACGGAATGAGCCTCTCCCGGCTTCATTGGATGCCTGATTCCAAAAATCTAACCTTCCAGAGTGGTGGCAGTATTCACCGCGTTGAAGCGAAAGCCGGCGCCAAGCCCACAGTTATGGCAAAAGCAAGCGGACCAATCATCCGCTACCGCGACAACGACAAAATCTATTTAGTCGCCAATGGGGTTCCGTCCTTCTTCACTAAAGGTCGTCTTTCCAGCTACTCTTTCACCATCCCGATGGATCGAGACCGAGCGCAATACCAGCGGATGGGCTTCAAAATAGCTTGGCGGGTTTTGCGAGATCGTTTCTATGATGCAAGCCTCAATAATCGAGACTGGGATAAGATCAGAACAAAATACGAACTGGCGGCCGCAAACGCGCCGACTGCGAACGAATACGCTCGTGTCATGGCTCTTCTTTTAGGCGAACTCAATGCCTCTCACATGGGTTTCTATCCCAACGACTTCCCAAAACAATGGAAGTTCGACGAAGCAGGGCGCAGTTTCACCCCGCACCTTGGCACGCGCCTCGACAAAAAAAATCAAGTAATCTTCGTGCACCCCAACGGTCCAGCTGACCGACCGGGCAGCCGACTTCACATCGGTGACCGGATCTTAAAGGTTAATGACAAAGTAATCCGTTCTGATGTTTCACTGACCCGGGCTCTCAACGGACGACTTGATCGTGACATTCACCTAAGTGTCAAAGGAGAGAATGATAAAGCACCACGTGAGGTAATCATCCGCCCGATTAGCTACTCACAAGCCCGAGCGCTTGCCCAATCGGCCCACCTTGACGAACGAAATACCCGCGTGAAAAATGCCTCAAAGAACAAACTTGGCTACCTTCACGTTGCTCGCATGATGTGGGATGAATTCGAGAAATTTGAACACCATATTTACGAAAGAGGGGCAGGGAAAAACGGCCTTATTATCGATGTTCGCGACAACGGAGGCGGCTTTACCTGTGATCACCTGCTCACCGTATTAACCCAACCCCTGCACGCTTATACCGTGGGCCGCAACGGCGCGATCGGCTACCCGCAGGATCGCCACGTCTACGCAAGCTGGAACAAGCCTATCGTTGTCATTTGCAATCAGAATTCTTTTTCAAATGCCGAAATCTTTTCCCACGCCATCAAGACTGTCGACCGGGGGAAAATCGTTGGAATCCCGACCGCTGGAGGTGTCATCTCTACTGGCTCTGCAACCATTCTCGAACTCGGTCGTATGCGCCTACCTGGCCGCGGCTGGTTCCTCCCTCATAATGGCGAAGACATGGAGCTCTATGGCGCAGTCCCCCATTTCATTGTCGACGTGACACCGGGAGACCTGAGCTCGGGCAAGGACCCTCAGTTAGAAAAAGCCATTGAAGTTCTAAAAAAAGAAGTCAAAGAGCGCAGCCTAAAGTTGGCTCCACCAGTTTACCGGTCCAATCGCTAACCACTATTGGGAAACGGGCCGAAGAAAATCCATTGCCGGGATATTTCTGAGGATCGTGAAAGCGATCAACGTCGCTAGAATCCACCAAAGAAACCGAAGTCGGAATCGAAAAACTCGCAATATTTTTACCTCTGGAAATTTTTCACTCACTGCTGACACCACAATCCAGACTCCACTCAAACCAAGGCTGCTTACAAAGAGGACATTATTTCTCATCGCTCCAAACCAATCTCCATTGCTGAGATCAAGCGCCGACCTCGTCGCACCACAACCAGGGCAAAAGAGTCCGGTCTCTTTGTGAAACAGGCAGCTGGGCATTCTTTCACTCAGCCAAGGAGCCATCGCCAAAAGCATAATTGAAAGCGGGATCAACAATACCCAGCACGGCCACTTCCCTTTAACCCGTGGAGGACTCATCCAGCTCTAAATCTCCTGATAACTACTCCCATTGCCTCCCAGCATCATGATAATCAAAAAGGCGATGCCTAGGTAACCACAAACCAATCCGGCAATCGCCATCCTTCGACCTTGTTGACAGTTCCCGGGAGCATTCAGCTGATTCAAGCTCAAGTGCCCACAAATTACCGCAGGAATCCCAAGAAAAAGTCCCCCGCAAAAACAAAAGAAGACCAGGGAAAGAATACCACAAATCATACTCGCAATAGCGAGACCGTTAGTGACTGGTAAAGAAGGTCCCGGGGTGTATGAGGCCCCCTCATCTCCCTCAACGGGGGGGGAATATGGCGACTGGGGAACTTCGTCTACGATGGAATCGTCGTAGCGCAGGGGCTTTAATCTCGGCGGGGGGGAATATGGCGACTGGGGAACTTCGTCTACGAAGGAATCGTCGAGCGCAGGGGCTTTAATCTCGGCGGGGGGCGCATACGACGACTGGGAGAGTTCGGGAGTTAGGCCTTCCGAATCCTGGCTCTGAGGATGATTCCCACTTGGAGCAAGGTGACGAATTTCTTGCAAAGGCTTCCAGGAATCCATTCCTTCGTTCCAAACCAAGTCTTGAGGACCAATTTCACCAGTTGCGATGCGGGCACTCAGAGTGACTTCATCGATCGGGCCAAACTGCTGACCTCCTTTGCCGTAAAACCATTCAATCATAGAACTGTTGGCAGATTACATTCCCATGATCTGGTAACCGCCATCGACGTAAAGCACCTGACCTGTGATTGACGCTGCGCCCTCACTTGCAAGGAAAACCCCGGTGGCACCCAATTCAGCGGTTGAACAAGAACGCTGCAAGGGAGCGTGCTCTTCATAATGCTTAATCATAGTGCCAAATCCGGAAATCCCACGTGCAGCCAAAGTTTGGACCGGCCCAGCACTAATGCAATTTACTCGAATTTTTTTCGGGCCCAGATCGTAAGCTAGGTAACGGGTCGAAGCCTCAAGGCTCGCCTTGGCAACTCCCATCACATTGTAGTTCGGAACAACCTTGGCTGCACCGTAATAACTCATCGCCACGATACTGCCGCCATTCGTCATCATCGGAGCAGCTCTCTGTGCCAAAGCTACCAATGAATAAGCGCTAATGTCGTGGGAAGTCTTGAAAGCGTCACGCGTGGTGGTGAGAAAATCACCTTCAAGCGCCTCTTTCGGAGCAAACGCAACCGAGTGTAATACCAAATCGATAGTGTCCGTGTGCTCCTGCACTTTCTTAAAAAACTCATCAAGTTCCTCGTCGCTCGTGACGTCACAAGGATAGAGGGGAACATCGTCACCAAAAGTAGCAGCCAATTGCTCCACGTTATCTTTTAGGCGCTCGCCTTGGTAATTAAAAATCAAATTTGCTCCGGCATCCGCCCATGCCTTGGCAATCGCCCAAGCTATGCTCCGCTTGTTTGCAACTCCAAATACAACTGCTGTCTTTCCACTCAATGGCTTGTCGCTCATACGTTTGACTTTCTATCAAATCGCTTGCAATAGCAATGATTTTGCGACGCTAGGATGTGCTCTCAGTATTAAAAGTCATTCAAAATTACACTCTCAAGGGGCCACCAGCGATCAAACATCATAAGTCGTCTCATCTTTGTGGAAAAACCGAGACCTATGGTCTACACACGCCCACTTAGGGCCCTGCCGGTTTGATAAATGAATAATCCCATTCTGGCTTGCGATAGGAACCTTTAACACTAAGCATCCTACATCCTCTCAATTATATCCCGACCTGAAAGACATCGATCTATCACTCGGTAAATCCGCTATGCTCCACTTCGTTTCCATCTTCCTTTGCCTCACAGGCTTTTTGGCTCTTGGTTTCGAAAATTCACCCACACCTCAGAGGCGGCCTCCTCACGGAGAACACTGGGCCTTCAAGATGCCAGTCGCTAACGAAGATTCAATTGACCGATTGATCAATGCAAAGCTTACCAAGGTAAAGCTTGCAGCTGTTCCAAAGGCCCCTCGCGAAGTTCTCATTCGCCGTACTTTCCACGTCATCACTGGACTCTTACCAACCCCAAAAGAAAAGGCTCGATGGATCGCCGATACTCGCGCTAATTGGCTCGCTCATCTCACTGAAGATCTTTTGAATCGCTCAAGCTTTGGCGAAAAATGGGGTCGTCATTGGCTGGACGTAGCTCGTTATGCCGACACCCGTGGCGCTGCTCTAACAGACAATGAAGACTTTCCTTACGCTTTTACTTATCGCGACTGGGTCATTCGTGCCTTCAATGAATCTCTTCCCTACGATCAATTTCTACATCACCAGATTGCAGCCGACTTAATGGACCTTCCACGTGAGGAACTCGCCGCCCTGGGATTTCTGACCGTTGGCCGCTCCTATCAGGGGGGGCAAAACCACCTCGTCATCGCTGATCGGATCGATGTCGCCACCCGAAGCACAATGGGCCTCACCGTCGCCTGCGCACGCTGCCACGATCACAAAACTGATCCTATTCCCACCGCAGATTACTACGCCCTCTATGGCGTTTTTAATAGCTCTCTCATTCCTAAAGAGCTTCCAGTCATCGCCGAACCTTCGCAGGCACCCGGAGCAATTGCTTACCGCTCAGAATTAAAGAAAAAAGCCCTGGCGGTACACCAACACGTTAAGAAATGCGTTCCCAGTTACAAAACACCCACAAATCACCTAAATTTCAACCTACCTTCAGGCACCAAGTTAAACCAAACACAACGCGATCGTTTCCGTAAGCTTACTGGTATTGTAACCCGCTTCCAAGCCAACTCCCCCTTTGCAATTCCGCGGGCCATGGTACTCAGGGAAAAACCGCACCCAGTCAACCCACGCATCCACGAACGGGGAAACCCCCGCACGCAAGGCGAGTCCGTCTTTCGAGCCTTTCTTTCCATCTTCCGTAAAAAAGACGAACACTTCACCAAAGGATCAGGCCGCCTTGAGTTTGCGCATCGGCTCACCGACAACCGGAACCCCCTTACTTCACGTGTCTGGGCAAATCGCGTCTGGATGCACCTCACTGGCTCACCCATCGTTAATTCGCCAGGCGACTTCGGACCACAAACCGAAAGACCCATTCAACTGGAACTTCTCGATTCCCTTGCTCTTTTCCTCACGGAGAACAAGTGGTCCACCAAGGCGCTCATTAAACACATTATTACTTCGGAAACATTTCAAAGATCTAGCCAAACCACCCCCGAACTTCGAGAGAAAGACCCCTCAAACATCTACTATGCTCGAGCTAATCGTCAGCGAAAGGATCTGGAAGCCTGGCGCGACTCAGCCCTTCAGGTCAGTGGCCGCCTAGTGCGTAAAATGGGAGGTAAGCCTTTCAATCTTGACGAGCCACCGTATGAGGGGCGTCGGACTATTTACGCTAAGACACGGCGTGGTTTTCTTCCCTCAATCATGCGGGCCTTTGATTTCCCCGGTTCTGAGGAAGCACTGATGAAGCGCACGACCACCACCACACCAACTCAGGCTCTCTACCTTATGAACAGCCCATTTCTTCTCGGAGAAGCACGAGCCATTGCCAAGAAAACCTCCTCAATCAAGGAAATCTACCGAACCATCCTCCAACGTGATCCAAACAAGATCGAAATTGATTCAGCGGAGGCATGGCTTGGCAGAGCCCATAGCAGTCGCACCTCAGGAGCCTGGGATTACGGATACTTACAAAAGGGTTCCCTTTCATTCAAACCCCTTCCTCACTTCGAAGATGGTCAATGGAGAGGAACACAGGAGCTTCCCGATCAAACCCTTGGCTGGCTCAATTGGACTTCAAACGGCGGACACCCCGAGACTGATAAACATGCCACGCTTAAATGGACCGCAATAGAAAGTGGAAAAGTCAACATCACGGGAAGTTTTGTCGTACCAAGTAAAAAAGGGAATGGTCTCATTGCCCGCATCATGAAACCAGACGGAGAAATTCTTGGAGAATGGACCCTTAACCCAACCGAAGGCATTCCTACCAAACTTAAAGGGATCGAAGTAAAATCAGGTGATGAATTATGGTTTGTCGCCGACAGTCGAGGCGAGGTTGCGTTTGATTCCTTTCGCTGGGCACCAAAAATATCCGATCTAAAGGGCCTCATCTCAGATGCTAAAAATGATTTCTCTGGTCCCGGCCTTGCACCCCAAGCCCAACTTGCACAAACGCTGCTTTTGA
>Ga0206677_10000398_pt1 | contig 40754 bp, 28 predicted proteins | sample M130m12015metaG_FD_155475 | JGI IMG/M metagenome (GOLD analysis project Ga0206677, IMG submission 155475) | Ammonia-oxidizing marine archaeal communities from Monterey Bay, California, United States - M1 30m 12015 | ecosystem: Environmental > Aquatic > Marine > Intertidal zone | place: USA...
AATTTCCACGAAGTTTCATAACCTCTTTCCAAGTATCAATCGGAAATGTTCCTTTGCTCCAAAGACTTCCTGTGTATGATTCGTAAGTTTCTTTTTCTACTGCCATATCAGACGAAGATTCAATTGCAAAATAAGAAATGTTTTCATAAATTTCATCGGAAATACGAATTGCATCATCACTTCCGTAATTTACATTAAACTCATAAAACATATCATGCCAACCCATTGTTCCTAATCCTACAGGACGATGAGTCATATTACTTTTACGTGCTTCTTCGGTTGGATAATAATTTAGATCAATAACATTATCTAACATACGCATTGCCATTTTGGTGCTTTTTTCTAATTTATCATAATCAATAAATTTTTCACCATTTTTATCTACACCTACGTGTCGTTTCAAATTGATGCTTGCCAAATTACAAGTTGCAGTTTCTCCGTATTCTTTAACGGTGCGTGTGCCATCATCTGCGTGAATAGTTGGTTTGGTATGCAGAAGAATCTCTGTACACAAATTACTGCTATGTACCGTTCCTACGTGCTGATTACTATACCGAATATTACTTGGGTCTTTGAAAGTTACCCACGGATGACCAGTTTCAAAAATACTTTTCAACATTTTCTTCCAAAGGTCTTTTGCTTTGAGTTCACGGAAAACATTCAATTCTCCGTCTTGACCTTTTTTAACATATTCCCAATATTTTGTTTCAAATGCTTCACCGAAGATTTCGTGTAATTCAGGAACTTCATTGGGACTAAACAAATACCAAGGTCCATCTGCTTCAACTTGTTTCATAAACAAATCAGGAATCCAATTTGCAGTATTCATATCGTGACAACGCATTCTGTCATCACCTACAGTTTTTCTTAATGCTAAAAAGTCTTCAATGTCAGAATGCCATGTTTCAAGATATGCACATCCTGCACCTTTTCTTTTTCCACCTTGATTTACTGCAACGAGCATATCATTGTAAAGTTTCCAAAAGTATACAGGTCCTTGGTTGATTCCGTTTGTTCCTTTGATGTAACTTCCTCTTGCACGAAAGTTGGTAATATCAAATCCAAGACCACCTGCGAATTTGCTTTTTCTTGCTTCTTGCCAAATGCCATCAAAAATTCCATCAATAGAATCATCAAATGTATTTAAATAACAACTACTAAGTTGACTATGAGTCGTTCCACTATTAAACAAAGTTGGTGTGGAACTTACTACATCAAAGCAACTAAGAGTTTCATAAAACTTTAATGCGTATGCTTGACGGTCTTCTGGTTTCTCATTCAACGCAAGACCCATTGCGATACGCATCCACATTGCTTGTGGAGTTTCCATGCGACGTCCTTCTATATGCAAAAGATACCGATCATAAATTGTTTGAATACCTAGATACTTCCAATCTTTTTCTCGTTCAATATTGAGTTTATCACTCAATTCACGTAAATCAAAACTTTCAAGTAACTCTTCGTTGAGAATTTCTTCACGAACTAATCTACGCATATTGGTAATGAAACTTTTACGATATTGAAGTTCAAATGCATCACTATCCACACCTTCTCCAAATACTTCTTTATAGATTGTATTAAGAAGCATTCTCGCAGCCATATAAGCATAATTGGGTTCAAATTCAATTTTAGACCTCGCACTCATAATAAGTGATTTGTCTATTTCTACCGTTGTAACTTTGTCGTACAACTTTATTTTGGCATCAATTAATACTTCACTTGCACTTACGTTATCTAAATTTTTGGCGGCACGGTTCGCACATTCGTTGATTTTATCAACATTAAAGTCTTCGAGTCTACCATTGCGTTTTTTAACTTTCACTTGTAACCTTTTGTTAGAATTTTATATTAACATTATAATTTAATTATAGAAAATATCTTTGCAAATTTCCCTGCAAAAATACATACTATATATACAGAATTTTTTAACCAATATCAACACTATCTTCGTTATTATATGATTTTTTATTGTTCATTTGGTCGTACTTGGATTTTAAAAGATTCTTTGCGCCATTATCAGAATCATTCATTTCCACCATTATTTCCGCACCCTTTGTACTTTTTTCATCATATATTTCAATAACACCCGAAGACGTGTCAACTCTACTTGGAAATGTCAAACCATCGGGTCCAAACCGATTTTTAATGACATGAAATCTACCTGTGTTACTGACTTTGTCAGTTGCTTTTCTTGATAAACTTATCACGAAATCTGCCGTCATTATTTTCCGATAACTATCCGCAACTTTTTGTGCTTCAATGATATTATCTTCTAACGATGAACGACTTGCTTGTGATGCAGTCCACACAGGTACTCCGAGTTCGCCCGCAAGGCCTCGGAGATCCTCATAAATTCCTCCTTGCTCAACATAACTGTTGGCATTGTTTCCGTGATTACCAGGAGATAAAATATCTGCATAATCAATCACAACCATATCAACAGGATATCCCATTGTATTTGCTAAACTTGCATGAGCAAGAATTGTACTGACTCCCACACTTTTTGTTGGATATTCTTTAATAAGAAGTTTTCCTTTAATGTTTGCTACAACATTTTTTACTTTCTCTTCGTGTTCCATTATGTCTTGGAATGGAATGCCAGTAAAACAACTATCATAACGAAGACCTACATAACACTCGTTAAGTTCCATTGTATAATGCAAAACATTTTTACCCATTTGCATTGCTGACTTTCCGAGTGATGCCAAGCACCAACTTTTTCCTCCACCGGCACTACTAATAATAACACCAAGTTCTCCTGGTCCCAAACCTCCGTTTGTTAAATCATCAATTACGTCCCACCCTGTGCCTATCGTGTCACGGGCAGTTTCTGACATTCTAAGTTCAATGTCACGTGCGTAATCGTGACCCATATCACGTGCAGTTCCCGCTTTTAATGCGTCATCAACAATTCGTTTGATTGAATCATATTGACCACCTTTAAGAAAGTCAACACTTTGCATAATTGCATTTTTCAACTTTTGATTTTTACAAAAGTCTAAAAATTCGTTTTTAACAAACTCTGTATCATTTAAATCAACTTGTGTAAATATATTTCTTAGTTGATCTACAATTGCAGCCTTTAATGAATCAATTCCTACATCATCACACTTAATTTTAAATACATCTAATGTTGCAGTCTTTTTGTATTTTTGATGATGCGTTAAAATCTCATCAACAATCCATTTATGTGCTTCACTTTCCCAATACTCTGTTTCAATGATATCATGTGTTCTGTCCAAGAATTTTTTATCATCAATTAAAGCACGAATTGTTTTACTTTGAAATGCAGTACCAAACTTTTGTAAGGTATCTACATTATTATTATTAGTCTCCGTCATATTTAATAAACTTTATCAGATGATCCCAGATGAATCAAGTCTATTTATAAAAAAACTATGAATTACTTGTAATTGCATAGTTGTTCAAAACGGTCCATGTTTCCATAAGCCAGTTATGGTGATTGGGAAACGCAGCCCAAAGTTGGTCTTCTGCAAACTTTTTACTAAATTCAAATTTATTAAGTTCAGTTACAGGAGAATCTACATGATCAAATATCTTTGTTTGCATACTTGCAGGAAGAATACTATCAACCAACTGCATTAAATCATAATTTCGTTTTAGCAATTGTTGATTATCTTCTTTTAGAAAATTTTTATACAAAGGCATTTGCTTTTGTTTGTCTTCACAAATTTTTATTAAATCTTCTGTTTTCAATTTCAAGTTGTTTGCGAGTTCAGGAAATGCAGTTTTGAGTTTTTTTTCACCAACACCTTTTATTCCGTTTATGTTATCACCCCGATCTCCATCAATAGTTCTATACAATAAAAAATTATTGGGGTGTATTCCGTACTCATGTGATACTTTTTCAGGTGTATACACAGTTCGTTTAGTAGGACTATAAACAGTTACATCATCGTCTACTAACTGAAGAAAATCTTTATCAGTACTCATTATTGTACATTTCTTCCCAAGACCACTAAAATATGATCTTGCCAATAACGCCATAACATCGTCTGCTTCTACGTTATCCATGCATATTGTAGTAACAGGAAGCATATTAAGATATTGTATCAATTTAACTATCTGATACTTCATTGAACTCGATTCTTCTGTTTGATCTAAGTCCAAACTTAACGCACGATTTACACGAAACCGAACATTCTTTTTCATTTTATAGTCCGGAAAAAGTTTTCTCCTACGGGCAGAACCACCTTTTCCATCAAATACAACAATACACCGTGTTGGTTTTCTAAGTCGTATTGCATGACCTATACTTTTTAAAAATCCTGTGTAACCACCTATATGATCTCCATTATCGTTCGTGGTCGGATACATACTCCAAACACGCATAAATGTGTTCATACCATCAATTAAAAGAGCATCGGAGTTTATTGTTCTATCTGCGTCTAACTCAGCTTTTTGCTCTTCTGAAAATTCTTGAAATAAACTAAATATTTTATTATTGCTCATTTGAAACAGATGCTAGTTCCGCATCTTCGATTTCAGCGTTATCTGTGAACTCAACATCTTCATCTATAACACTATTTGCTGATTGATATTCCATGATGAGATTATCACAGATGTGTGTGTATAGTTCAGTTCTTAAGTCTTCATCTTTCAACAGTTCAGGGAACTCCTTTGCCATAAACTTATAATCTTTTCCCTTAGAGTCTGTGAATGAATAATATGCACCACCTTGTTTTAAAATTTTGTGAGTTTTTAAAGTTGTTATCCAACTTCCGATATCATCAATACCACGATTAAAATAAATTTCAAATGATGCTTTTCGTTGCGGAGGACCCATTCTATTTTTTACAATAGTTGCTTCACACTTTCCACCGATAACTTCTGTGGTTGCACCTTTTTTAATTTGACCCATGCTTTTCAGACGAATACGAACACTTGCGTGAAACGCAATTGCCTTACCACCACTCGTTGTCCACGGATCACCAAACATAACTCCCATTTTTTGTCGGAGTTGATTAGTAAATACCAATGCGATTTTTTGTCTTCCAATTGTTGAAGTCAACTTACGCATTGCTTTACTAATTAAAATTGCTTTGGTTGTTGCATAACCATCTTTTGCATAATCTGCCGCCATTTCAATTTTAGTTGACGCAGCTGATACACTATCTGTTACAATCGTTACAAGTTTATCTTTGTTGCTTTTGCGAATAGTTGCGATGATGTTATCAATCGTTGCGAAAATATCTTCTACCGTATCAACATGAACATACAATAACTTTTCAGTATCAACACCGATTGCTTTTAAATACTCAACTGAAACACTTGTCTCGGTATCTATTAATACCGCAACACCCCCTTTCTTTTGAGTTTCCGCAAGAATGTGCCCAGATACTAAACTTTTTCCACTTTGTTCAAGTCCAGTTAGTTCTGTGATTCGTCCTGTTGGAATTCCACCGTTGGGACGATTAGAAATAGCAAGATCAAGAAGACTGCTACCTGTTGATATCCAATCAGATATAAGTGACGGATCATCACCTTCACTTAAAAAGAAGGCAACTTTACCTTCGTCTTTATATGCAGTATTTAAACTATCTGCAAGTACACTTGCTAAATCATCGGACTTGCTTGTTGCTTTTACTTCTTTTTTCTTTGCCATATTTAATAATTTCTATTTTGTGAACTAGTGTGGTGAGGGGATTGCCCCCACCACACGCATAATTCTAGTTACTTCTTTAAGACTTAAACAACTCTTCAAAAGCAGCCTCTACGTCTTCAGTAGAAGTTGCGTTTGGTTTGCTTTGTTCAGAAGTTGCACTTGCAACCGTTGGTTGCTTCACTTCTGTCTGTGTTTCTTCAACAACCACTTCATCGGAAGATACCGATTCAGCAGGAGGAGCATCTTCTTCAGATTCTCCACTCACCCACTTTTCAAGTGCCTCTTTCAAATCATCGTAACTGAGTTCTTGGTAGATTTCAGTAATTTCTGCTTGATTGTTAGCAACTCCATCCGCAATATTTTTGTTTTCGGATACAGGTGATGTGTTGGGTTTAACACGAATGTTTGTCTTTGGAAATGAACGACCAGCCTCTTCAGCAGAAAGAAATTCAATTGTAATGTCTCTTCCGTTGGTTGGGTCGGTAATGTCTCCATAATCGGGGTCTGCGATGACACCTAGTAGTTCTTGGTAAACCTCTTTACCAAATCCCCAAAAACGAACTCCTTCTGCTTCTTCACCACGAACGATGACCGGAACGAAAGTTCTCATCTTTGGCATTAGGGAACGTCCCATGCGATAATCATCTTTATCTCCACTACGAGTCAACTTTTCTGCAAACTCTACGATTGGGTCAGGACGACCAAATGACTTGGGAGACAGATAAGTCCGATTGTTGATTCCATAGTGGAAAAACAACTCGATAAACGGATTATCTGGTTGATGCTTGTAAGGCACGATACGAACCTGTTGCTTGCCAGGTTGGGGTTTCCATTGATAATTCTTACGATTGTTACTCTGAGAGAGGTTCGTAAGTTTTGCTTTGATTTTGTCTAGGTCAATTGCCATTTTTTATTCCTTAGTTTTTATTGTTTTTATTGTTTAATAATATTCTTAATATAATACTATTCACATCGACATTAGTCAATAAGAATTATATTTATTAAGAATTTTTTCCGTGATTTTCAACGAAATCGTAAAATTCAGCTGCAGTTGTCAATACATCCTGCGTAGTTGGAAGTGGTGGGATTTCGTATGGAATTTTATCAAATGTAGCATTATCTTTTGCTTCATTGTTTTCCATATGCCAAGAGTCCCAAACCATCTCTTTTGCGTTTTTTAATACTTCCAACCGAATGCCGTAGGCATCGTATTTTTTTGATTCATTATCCATTTTTTTAATTAGTATTTAGTCAATTTTAATTACTATATATAAATATATTTTACTTGAATTTTATGTCGGTTTCAAGACAAAAAAATCAATTATTTTTTACTCAATCGTTCGTTGCAAATTCGCACGGCATCGGCATTGATATCACATCCTATAAAGTTGCGATTCAAAGACTTGGCAACTGCAAATGTAGTTCCACTGCCACAATAAAAATCAGCAACTACATCATTTTCATTACTACTTGCTTTAATGATTCTTTCTAAAATCTTAGGATGCTTCTCACTATAATAATCAGTTGCCTTCTTAACTTTCAGTCCTGATGGAATATCATCCCAAACATTTGTGGTATCGTTCCAATTTTTAATTTTTTCCTCAGTAATGTTTGGTCTATCTTGCTTCTTGCTAATGACCGATTTATACGGAACTCTTATATCAAGGTCATTGAAAATAAATTCATCGGACTTTGTATACACCACAATGTAGTCGTGTTTTTTTGCAAACTCTCGTTTACCTCTTCCACCGATATTGAATTTTACCACTATTTGATTTCTAAAATTTTTGTATCCAAACACATTGTCCATAATCATACGAATCCAGTGGACTATACGTAAATCCATTTGTAAATAAATTGTTCCGTTGTTTTTTAACACTCGTTTCATTTCATTCAGACGAGGAACATAGTGAGATAAAATTACATTATGATCAGGTTCTAAGTCATGGTAGTCTTTAAACTTTTTACCCGTTCCGTATAAAATGTCACAATAAATTAAATTTATAGACTCGGTATCTATTCTACCAAGTAAATCTAAATTATCTAAATGATATATTTGATTTGTGCTTGGATTCACTTATCAAACTTTACCACCTTCGTAACGTTTCATTTCTCCATTATTGTAACGATAACGAACTTCAACCTCAACGGTTTCTTTTTCTGTTCCATACCCTTCCGATTCTACATCATATGTAAGAATATTAATTGGTTTTTTGATAATTTCGTGCAGATATGCCATAGTACCTGTAGCATATTTGGTATCTAGTGGTCTTCCGTCAAAATCATGTCTGAGTAAAATTTCTGTATTTTTATATTTCATGTTCTCCATGTAAATAACAGGTCTTCCCATATTAACATGACGTTCAACTAATTTTTCTTTTATTTTTTTGTGATCTTTGCTCACAACCACATATTTGTTGGTTGATTTATCAAGTGCGTATTCAAAATATTCATATTTTTCACAGAAATCACGTGTAAAAAATTCATTAAGAAATGTTACATCGTTGTACATCTCACGAACTTCAAAAAGTTTTTCACGACCAAGACCGAGGTGTTTATTCCAATATCTTTTTTCATCTCCATTGTCGCAATTTTCGTACTCTTTACCAAACTTTCCTTTGTTCCAACGGTCTTCAATATCACGCAATAAAGTGTTTCCAAGTTTATATGGATTGTTCATATTGTACTTTCCACCAAGAACTCCTGCGTGGTGTTTTGCATAATCAAAAATTCCTTCGTCTCCGGCAAAGTTACAACTTGCCATGATATAAGAATCCCAATAACTTGCCCAACCTTCGTTAAGAACTTTTGTCATTCCTTGTGGACGATAATAAATAGATTCATCACGAATCATACTGAGAATGTTTTGTTGCCAAGGTTCTAAACGACAATGATTGATAATCATCAACATAATATCTCGTTCAGGTCGCAGAGGAAATTTGTTTTCTGCTAACTTTGCACGTTCCTCTCTATCCCGTCTTTGCTTTTCAATGTAATGTGCAGGATTGACATACTTCTGCATATACTCTTTCGTTTCCATACGAGAAACGTGTTCACGTGGTTGACGGTCTTCAAAGTTGAACTTTGTTGCTTTCTTTAAATTACTTTCACGATAACAAAGTGATGGATCAATTAAATCATCAATAGCAAGAGCTGCGTTCAAAAAGTCTTTAACTTTTTTGCGACCGAACCGATCCATATACATACGAATTTTATCACTATGATTTGCCATCACATTCATCATATTACGATTCGTGTGTTTGAACATAATATTATTCTTAAAGAAATCACTATGTGCAGTTGCGTGTGCAACAACCGTTAAATTATCAACGATAGGATTGTTTCGTTGAAGGTACATATAAGTTGGATCGGTATTTACAACCATCTCGTAAATCTTACCCATACCAGAGTGATACTGGTGATGAAGTTGTTCAAATTGTTGTCCGAAATTAAAATGAGGATAACGAACAGGAAATCCACCATACGCCGCAATCTCTACAATTTCATCTGCATCAAATTCTTCAATGCACAACGGATACGGATCAAGTCCATTATCATAACACGCCTTTAGGCATTCAGGTATAAGAGCTGCCAACTCTGGACACACTCCTTCGTTTAAACTATCTACTTCCCATGCAATTCCCATAATATTAAAAAGGTACTTCTTCGCCCGCAGGTGTCAGCAGTTTTTGTAATGTTTTAAATACATCTGCTTGTGAGTCCATCGAGGCAGTTACTATTGTTTTTGGATCAAGTTCTCCACTTGTTAATTTAGATTGAATATGTGGTAAAAATGTTGCCCAACTTCTAATTGCCTTTACTTCTGTAATTCCAATAAGATTTGCATATGTTTGCATTTTTGTTAAATAATCAACACACAAATCATTATCAGAACCAAAGTTCTCCCCATCACTTAAATAAAATACATAAATGTTCCATTCGTTCAATGGAAATGCTTTTTCTACAATATCGTTGACTAAATGAAATGCACTACTAATTTGTGTTCCACCTCCACTTTTGTATTTGTAAAACTTTTCTTGATCAACTTCTTGGGCATGATGATCGTGTACAATATATTTTACTTGAGTTTCTTGATAAAATCGTTGAACCCAGTTATCAAGATACCAACATAGTTCACGAATCAATGCACGTTTTGGTTCGTCCATACTTGCAGAGATGTCTGATACAAAAAATATGGCTGCATTCGTATCAGGTACTTCAACTGAACTCCAACTTCTAAATTCTTTATCATCTTTAATTGGATAAAAGTTGGATAAATCGTCTGGATTGTAATCTTCTGATGAAATTAATCGTTTGAAAGCATTTTTGAGTGTTTTGCGTTTGTGAAGCAAACTATTGTTTCCAACCTTTGCAATACGATTCCACTTTATTTTTTCTTTGACCATTTCCCCATTTTCCTTGGGAAGTAGATTCGGTAATTGAAGTTCTTCACCGATCATATCAAAGTAAGCATCCATACTGATTCCTACATCAATTTCGTGACCTTCTCCTTCACCTTCTCCACCTTCACCAGGTTGTCCACCTTGTCCCTGACCTTGGGGAGGTCCTTCTCCTACTTCGTCTCCTACTTCTGCTTCTCCGTTACCGATACCACCTCCATCAGAAGGTTGTCCGTAACGAAAACTTGGAAGTTCTACATGAGGAACACGAACTACTACAAAGTCTTTTCCTCTTCGTGTAACTCGTTGACCACCTTTAATGTGTTTTTTGAGTTTTTCGTCAACGTTTCCTTTGACGATATCTCTGTATTCACCGTGGTCTTCTCGTATTCTACGTGATGGCATAATGATGTATTCGTTGACTATTAATCTTCGTCTTCGTCTGCATCACCTCTCGCAAAAATACTTCCAACATAGGTAAGAACATCCGAAGCACTATCATCGTCATATCCAAATGAAGTAATAAGACGTTGCTTTAATGCATCAATTTTTTCAAGAAGTTCTTTGTCAACAACAGTTGCAGTATCTTGAGCAAGAGCCGATAACTTAATGCTATCTTTAGTATCTTCAAACAACTTCTTTTCAAGTGCTTTGTATAACTGCTCATTAGAGTCGTATTTAAACTCTTTACCCTTGGCGGCAAGTCCACCCATGTAATTCATAATTTCTCTACGGAAATCGTCCTTCATGCCATTGGAAATACCAATCTTTTCTTCAATACTACGCATAAGTTGTTCATTGGCAACTTCTTCTTTACCAGTAACTTGGTTTGTAACCTTTTCGTCTTGAATATACGCAACGATGTTATCAATATAATTGGTGCAAGTTGCTTTTATTGCTTCTTCACTGCTACTAAGTGCTTGTTGTACTTCTCGTTTCACAATTCTATCATATTCCTTTTCAACTGATTCGAGACGTTCCATCAAATTCTTTTTATCGTCTTCACTATTGAATCCACTATAACTTTTAAGTCCCTCACGAATTTGTGCAAACAACATAAATGGATTTAGACTTTTAGCACCCATTCTTGGATTAACGATTGCATTAGAAAATTGATTCTGAATGAATCGTGCTGATACTCCACCATATAATCCCTCTTTTGGTGATTCATCTTGCATTTCTTTTACGTGTTCATCCGTGAATCCGTGTACACTTTGACCATTGTAAAGTTTTGCTTTTTGAATGATGCTCATATCTTGCTTGGAACTTTCTTCTAAACGACTTACAACTGCGAATAGTGCAGCCAAATAAGTTGTATGAGGAGCAATATGCTTGTTTACGGTACTTGTATTATAGAAGTGATCATATATTTTCTTTTCTTCATCAATTTTCAAAAGATAAGGAATATCAATCTTAATAGTTCTATCACGAAGTGCTTCCATGAATTTGTTATTTGTTAACTTCTCAAACTCAGCATTATTGGTATGACCAAGAATAACTTCATCAATGGGTACTTGATTAAAACGACGTGGTTTAACACGATGTTCTTGAGTAGCACCCAACAAATCATATAAAAACTCAGTTTGAAGTTTAAGAATTTCTTGGAATTCTATAAGTCCACGATTTGATACTAAAAATTCACCATCAAAATCAAATGCACGGGGGTCACTTTCACTTCCGTATTCTGCTAACTTGCGATAATTAATATCACCTGTTAACTCGGTTGCATCTTGTGATTTTTCGTCTTTTGGTTGAAAAGTACCGATACCGACACGATTCTTTTCGGATATAGTCACACGACGTATAACAATATGGTCTAGTACCTTACGATAATCACCACCATGTAGTTCCATGAGTTGGTTATAGTAAAACTCATTAACTGGATTCAGTGCACCATCTAATTTTATCTTATAGTCATCTGCATCACGTGATGCATTAAGATTATCTATAATTTGATTACGAATATCATCAGGAAGAAGTTTTAAAGGTTCTTCATTCATGGGACATGGAACTACAGTGTCGTTTCCGTCTTTATCGGTGAGTTTCCAACTGAACGAATATAAAGCACCTTCGTCTGTTTGTGTATATGCCTCAAGACCTTTTTTAAGGGCAGTTACGATTGTTGACTTACTACTACCGACTGGTCCGTGTAGCAAAATAACTCGTCTTTCTGGACCATAATGCCGACTTGCACTTTTTAATATGTCCATAAATTCCATTAGATTTTCTTCAAGACCATAAATGGAAATGTCACCAAGACCTTCAAAAAATTTATACTTAACGTGCTTGCGTTTGCAGTATGTGAACTCTTCTGTTCCATGTGACATTACCATATCATAAAGTCTTTGGTATGAGTTTCTCGCAACACTTGGATTTTGTTCTATCATTGCGATATAATCCCAAAATGTACCGGTCCAATTTAAAGACTCGTATGTATTTACTGCATCTTCGTTATCAGACTTTATCAAGGATTCGAGGGTGCTTACTCTGTCTTCCTTATTTTGTTTTTGTCGTTTTTTATTTTCCATAACCATTACCTTATTTTATTTTGAATTAGTAGTCAACTTATTTTTTAAACTTTTTTAATATTATACAGACGGGTGCTGACTTCACGATACGAATCACCATCTACAAGTAGTATTTTATTTTTATACAGGTTCCAGTCTATAACAAAGTTGTTATTTAATATGCCATTATTAAGTTTTTTTATCAAAGCATTTAATGAGTTAATTGTATATAGAGTATTTGAATCTTTTTTCCGGTGGACACTTATTGTATTTTTGTAAAAATTACTAGTATTAAATGTATCTTGATTAATGTTATATGTCAACATCAAACTATTTAAATCATCTATATCCTGTAGTATAAAAATCTTATCAAACACAATATCGTAATATTTCTTTATCGATTCTAATTCTGCATCATAAGAATGCATATCAGTAAATGTGCAAAGTAGTTTTGTTTTCATAAAATATAACCTTTTGATATAAATATCTTATTTATATTTCAAAACTTAAATTTGCTTCATGTCACCGTAGTTACGACCCATATATGTGCGAACAGGATACTTATCGTTTGATGTAATTATAGGTTGCATTTCTTTAATTAACTTGAACTCACTTTTGTGCACATCAAATAAAAAAGCATCGTATGTATAAAGTATCATTTTTGACTTTGATGTTTTAAGATAGTTATTTAGTTTCAATATGACTTCGCAATTTTTTTCAGTTTCTGCTGATTGTAGTAAGTAATTAAACACTTTATATGAATTAATTTTGTCACCAAAGAATACAGAAGCAATTTTTCGTTTATAATACCAGGTTTCAACATAACTGTTTTTATTGTAAAAATTCCAAACCGAATCTACATATTCTGATATTCGTTTCATAAACGGTACGTTGTTCTTTACATCATCTGTAATTCCACCGTATATTAAATTAAACGTGATTTTTTTAGATAGTTCGTATTCTTCTTCGGTTAATTCATCTTTTCCATGATACAGTTTTCCAAGATATTCATGTAAAGACGTTTTGGGTAGATCATAATTAAGAAAGTTTGCCAACAATCTCAGATGGTAACTTTCATAATCAACCATAATCAACAATCCATCGTCACCAAATCTACTTGTAAAACAATCTCGTTGACCCGTCTTTTTGTTCAATGCAGCGTAATTAACATTACCAAATGCGTTACTTGGACGACCCGTTGGAGTCATCATATTATATTGACTAAAAACTAATTTATTTTTATCCACAAGAGTTTGTTTACCCAATTTAAAGTTTTCAACATACATTCCATTTTTCTCTATATCATACAATGCACAAGAAAAATCGTTTTCATATTTAAGTAAGTTGGGTTCATATCTGATGTCACCAATTGAATAGCACAACTTTTTAAAATGCTTCAATAAAACCATAATAGGGACTGATCTAAAATCGCTTACTTTAGAATCTACATAAGTGTTACTAATTTCAACTTTAGATGATAAATACGAACAAACCATAGCATCATGTGAGTTTTTAATCTCATCAACATGATATTTTAATTTTTTTCTGTCAAAAATTACCTTCTTTCCCGTTGACTTGAAAATTAAATTAAGAAAATCATTTGGGATATTTACCGAATCTGGATGTTCAAACGAAACTATGTAATATTTATCGTTTACATTTACCATCAGTGCAAGAGGTGAGTTTTTGCATACATGGGTATTTGGTTTGGTATAATACACATTAATGATACTAGAGTATTCATTTAACAAAGAAAGTAAATTCTTTGCATCTGTAGGAGTTTCTATAAACATATATAAAGATATTATATTATATATCTCTATAAAATTCAAGTGGATTATTCAAAACTAAAGATATACCCGTAATACGTTTGGTGGCTTTGGAAATAGACTTTAAATTAAATTCTCTAACTCCGAGGATTTTACCATCTTGTGTATCAGTTGTTTCAAGTTTTCCTTTTATTTTCCACAAAATTGTAATGCATAAATAAAATGGATTTTTTTGTATGGTGTTAAATTGATTCAAATCTACTTCGTATATAGTAGATGTTTCTGAATTTCGTTTTTTAACAAAATACCTTTGAATATATTCATTTTCGTAATTTATGTCAGAAATTTTTGGTTTCTTTGAAATTGGATGTGTGAAAATAATACCATCTAGTTTCCCACGATTTTTTGTAAGAGCAGAATATAAACTATTCATGTAAATGTTTTCATCTTCGTTTTTCATATTGTTAACCCGGATAATAATGTGATTCTATTGTAGTTGACCAATCACCATCTCCGATAGTGTGCTTTACACCCGTAATTGCAAATATTCCGTTATTGAAATATTTAACAGGAACACCCGCACAATTAAATGTATCATATAATCGCAATCCCTCGATGCCATCTAATGTTATTGAAAGGTCTACACCCGGAAGTGGCATATTATTAATTACATTATTATGTGGATTTGGATCAGATTCGCAGAATTTTTTCATTCGACTAACATCTGTATCTACAAGTTCAATTTGGATTTCAAAATCATTTTTGTCTGTTCCATATGAATCATCGTGTATTTTAATGCTTGATCGTGTAACTGACATATTTTTGCTAAATCCGTCTTTGTCGGTACCGTTCGCACCGTGGTATGTTAATAGTTCTTGTTTATCTAGGTAGTCTGTGGATAAATTGTTGTCTTTTATATGTTTTTTTAGTCGGTCTGGTAATTTATCTTCAAAATCATCGTTTCCATGTCTTTTCTTTGTTGCGTGATATGTTTGCAATGCACCCTCATTTAATCCCGTTTCTTCTCCTTTAAGTTCTTGTAAATGAACTAAATATGGATATTCAGTTTTATCTGATCCAGGATATACAGACGCAGACACAATCATATATTTTTTATCTTCAGGTTCAAGTTGACCAGATTCTACAAATACATCGTCAGTCCAAAAACCATCATAATCATCGTAATCAATTACCTTTCCTATTAAATACTTAGGAAATCTATCAGGATATTTTGTAATTGTATCACCTCCACCAGCATTTGCTTCAAAGACCAAGTTACCTTTAAAGGTTTTTGAATTAGTTGATCCTTCTAATCCTTGTTTCGTTCCTACCTTATTTACAAAGTCACCATCTACTTGTATTTGATATGTTCTTGGTTGTTTTATATCCCCACCTCCAGATGAACTTGCATATGCGGTTTTTTCTTTTTCTATGTTTGCATTTTTTCCTGTTCGGATAGTTCTTTCTGCTTTCTCTTTTTTTGCTTTTTCTATATTGTCTAACAATTCTTGACGATTTCCTCCTCTTAGGATGATTGGTTTACCGTCTTTGTAGTAAACCATATCATATTTGCCAATTGTTGTATCGGGTTTTCCATCCGATCCTTTAATTTTATCAGTAGACGGATATACCGGCCAACTTGACTCCGAAGCATTCTCTATACCAAAATATTTACTAGAAGCCGCAACTATGTACTTTTCAGGATCTTCCATATTTTTAGGTTTGTCATCAATATTTTCAATCTGTTTAGTGTAGTTTTCATATGGATTTTCAGCACCTTGTAATATCAAGTCTTGATCTTCCTTTGCAAAGAATCCATTTTTCTTATCCATATTACCAAACACTATCATTGATGCCATTTCCGAAGATGGTTCTACACTCAAATCCATTTCTCTTACTATACTATCACCACGATGCGAAGGAAATACCCATGCATCCATTTTCTGATTTAAAACTGCTTCTGATCCTGAAAAGTTTTGATCAACTAAACCAAGAACTGAGTTTGAAGATGTATTCACATCATCACCTACCACGGCAAATTTCCACATATTACCACCCGCAGTTGAAACTTTTTTCATTATATCAAGTAAAATAGCAGTTGCATTGTCTCCGTTCTCAAACGACTCTGTAATTGTATCTAAACTTACATATAAATCCTGAATTCGTCCCGAATATCCCATCGTATTTCCTTCGTTGATATCCGAGTGAAAATCCGGAAACGGTTTTACGGTATCTTCAGCTTCTTCCCATGTCAATTCTTTTTTGATTTCTGCGTCTTTTCCAAGCCTTGCTAAGTGTTGTAAATTGTATCCGGATGTTGATTTTACCGTAAGTATACGATGCAAGTCATCACGTGGACTTTCTTTCATTGCCTCTTCTAATGTCCTTGCCTCAGAAACTCCCTCAGGATTCATACTTTTTAGTATATCAATAAAATTTTGAGTTGTTTCTCGGTATGCACCACGTTCATGATCGTTTTCTCCTTTTTTAAGAACAGAAAATCCAGAACCTCCTTTTTTACTTCCGTCTGAATTTATACGAGATACGGTTGAACCGTGATATGTTTCTTTGTTCCATCTAGGTGCAACAGAATTTGGTATAAGTAGCACACTACCATCAACAGATTTTATATTAGGATGAGCAACGCATCTGTTACCATAACATGAAAATTGACATATCCGAGTACCTGCCTCTGCTACTCGTCTGAAAAATATATTAAATATATCAATTAAGTATCCGACCGTAATGTATGTTCCACCATTTGAATTAGATTTTCCTGCCATAAACGGTTTTGCAGAATTATATTTATTGAAAGTAAAATACCTTCCTCTTGCAATTCTATATGCCTCTTGTTCAGCTGCTCCTAAGTCTACAGAACCTCCCGATCCAGTTACACTTTCCATAATTTTTTGGTCTTCTGGATCAAGACCATCATTAATAGTTGCTCCTACATCATTTTTACCCATCAATGAACGTCTTAATGTGGTATTAATAAATGTTTTTATATCAATGTATTTATTACTTTCTTTTTTTGGTTTGGCTCCAGTTTGATTCAGTATTTGCTGACCCACTTCTGACATACATGAAATTTGTATTGTGCAATCATATCCTCCGTCTTCACGAATAGAATAATTAAAACTTGTAATTAGTCCCATTGCAAATCCATAGTTACCAAGACCCTTTCTTAAATGCGTTGAAGCTGCAGGTGGGGGTGGTCCTTCGTTGTTATTTTTCCAATCTTCTGAAACTATACTTTCTTCATTATTCCATATACGATGAATTTTTCTATATCCATCCGGTGATAAGTCTAATAAGGAATCACGTGGATATGTGTTCCAACCCCACTCTACTATCATAGTCATCCCAGGTTGAAAAAAATATGGTTGTAAATAATCTAATTGCGCCTGACTCCAGCAGGTGAAATTTATTGTGGTTTTTCTAAAGTTTTTACCCGGTTCTATATCTTCAGATTCTATGCTTGTTAATCCAGGAGATGGACGAAACTTATAATCAGGTTCTTCTATTTCGTGTCGTTTAGGTTCTTCGTTTTCTCCAGATGTTGTATATCCAAGTAATGTATTTGCTTCACCACCTCCACCGTTTGTTCCATCCCCACGATCAAATCCGTATGTATCATGAAAGTTTCCGTTTCCTCCCAATACGAATCCATTCATTGTCTCTTTCGTGATTGGATTTTCCACAATGGCACTTGATACAACTCTTGCCCACGAAGTTTTTGGTCCTTTGTATGTATTATTATCCCAATCCACAAGTGCATCGGTATCTTGAGATTTAACTGCACTGTATCCACCATTTGCATAACGATTTCCATTTTTATCTTCACCAACTAAATCTCTTGCCGAAGAATTGGATGCTTCTCCTCCCGTAGTGTGTGTATAATTTAAACCAAAATTTCTCCATCGATTTAAAAATTCTTCACGTACCCATTGACGTATATGATTTCGACACGGAAATTGTAAAGTGTTTGCTCGGGCCCAATCCCGTTCCATAGCAAAATCAACTGGTTGATCATTTACATCTCCGTCTAAACTAATAGGACCCTTCATCTGTTGAGTGCCTTTCGTTGATATCTATTCATATCCTCCGTGTTAATATTAGTGTCCATTAAATTCCATTTATTCTGTTATACTCAGCTATTATCATATTTATATCACGTGGAATTCTAATTTGCGAGCCTAATTTAGCAAACATTGTTCCTTTGATATTATTTGCAGATGCTATAATCCACCAATAATTTGGATTTCCGTAGAATTTATGTGCTAAGTGGTCTAATCGGGTTTTCTCGACCATTAATACGAATGTATCAGAACTTTTTTTTCTAACGGTTGGTAAAATAGAAGTGGATACAATGGTATTTCCATCTTCGTCTGTTTTGGTTGGTATTGTTTTGTATCTCATAATTAAAAATCTGATGATTCCTCTGCGTTTAATAAAGCAGTTTCTTCTTCAGTCAACCACCAACGTTTATGATATTTTATCTTCAGATCGTAATCGTCTTTGTAACCATTTAAATTACGTTGTTGCGATGCCATTAGGTTGTCAGGAAGTGTTCTATCATTTACGTCATCTGGTCTATGACCAGGTGGTGTTGTAACTGATCCCATTGATATACGAGTTTGTGCAATGTATAATACACCATTGTGAAATACTTTATTTGAAATTATTGCTCGTTCACCGGGACAATTTGCTAATTTAGGATCATTGACGTATTGGGATTTGTATGAATCGGTTGGATTCCACGTTGGTATGTATTTCATTGTTATATATGCTTCACGTTCATCTCCCGTAAGTGAGTTTCCTTTATTTAGTATGAATGTGTTTTCTTCAATATTTGCTACATCAGTTTCTTTTCCGTCAAAAACTACTTTCATACACATTCCTGTATCCTCGTCGAAAATACTGTAATTGTATTGTGCAGTTGATACATCAATTCCTTTTTTACACGCAAGATACGTTGCCACTTCTTTTCTCCATAATTTTTTAACATCATCTTTTTGTGTGCTAAATTTAGATGATTTAATTTTACACCACCTCGGGTCGGATAAAAATAACTCAACTGGTTTAGGAGCATCTTCACATCCCTCGTTTGATTGAGATGTAGGTGTTGCTGGAATTGAAGTACCATCTTTAATTTCTACCGTATGAGTTCCAACTTCTGATGATCTTATTACGACATTCTCAGAACGACCACCCGCAAAAGTAGATTTTGATTCTTCTGCGGTTACTGATATTTCATAAAGTCCATCTTCAAGTGCTAGTAAAGGTTTTGCTTCAGTTTTATCAGAATATTGAATTATTCCATAGTCTTCAACGGTAACCCATCCATATGATCTTGAAGAAGCACTTGCTTTTACTTTTCTTAATGTTACTTTGTATTTATTTGCTCCTGAAATTGGTGACCATTTCCATATTGGTTTTGAATTATCGGTGGGAGTTTGAGAATGTGGATTTGGTGCTCTCAATGGTTCATCTGGATCATCAGCAGATTCTGCACCCTTTGCAGAACCATCTTCGTTTGGACCACATCCCATATTAAACTCACCTTTATATTTAGCAGGTTCATTTCCAATATATTCTCCGTTCAATCTAGTTGGATGGCCATCTTCTCCGTTTACTCCCAAACTTGTTAGTGTGTCTCCCGCATACATCCATTTCATTTGATTCTGCTCATATACAGTTACTGCTCCGTACTTATTAGTTGACCAAGATACTTTATCCGGATCAGCAGGATAAGTCAAATTACCCATATCTTCTTTTGCTACAATGTATGCCATTACATCACCGATCCACATTTTTATGTTTCGTTCAATTGCTTGTTTTATTCCATCGTCAACTTGACTTATTTCGTTTGAAAATGGATCAGCAACTTCAAATCCTATCAATCTACCATGTGAATCTTTTTCTCCTTCACTACCTACCTTGTACGGACACTTTGGTGGTTTTGGTGGAACTACTCGTTTGTCAATTTTAACTTCATGTATTCCTTTTGTTGACCAATCTGTTCCTGTTCCTGACTTATTTGGTGCACCTGCTTTTACTTCAATTGTATGTAATCCTGAACTCAATTTTATAGGTTTATCTTTGTCATCAGTTGGTGTGTAAGAAGTTTTCTTTGTTACGACAGTTTTTCCTTTAAAATACACTTCGTACATTTCAGCACCTTTTACAGGATCCCATGTCCAAGTTGGTGTTTTGTTAGGGGTTGGTGTATCAGTCGTTGGTTTTGGTTCGGGTACTATATTTTTAGGAGGTTCTGGATCATCATTCGAGTTACTTCCATCATCCACAAATTCAATTTTTTCAAGTACATGATCCTTTACCCAAGGAATAAAATGTAATTGCGATGATTTATTATCAAAATAATATCCAAGTTCAAGAGGTGCACTGTCATCTTTTTCTATTTCTTTATTAAATTTGATCAACTCTGCTTCTTTTTGTCTTATTTTATTTTCTAAAGATTCAACATCAGATTCTTCCATTGCAGATTTATCAGCATTGGTCAATTTTCTATCACTTGCAAGATCACGATATTTTTCGTCTGCGTTCCTGATGTCATCATCCGTTGTTCCTTCTAATATTATCAGATAGTTTTCAAGTTGAATTAATGTATATTTTTTATCAGTAATTAAATTCCACTTATCTGAGATAATTTGTTGCAAACGTGAATCTTGCATTCTATTTGATATTTTTTCTTTTTGGAAGCGATTCCAGTTGCCGATTGGTTCATAATCTAATACACGTTTATTGGGATCACGAAGTTGAGCAGTTAAATTATTAATTTTTAAAAGCTTTTGTTTAAGTCTTTCTATTTCTTGTTGTCGTAACCGAGTTTCATCACGATCTAATTTATCTGCTTTTTCCTGATCTGTGTTCATTTCTGTTCCAGTTCCACCTGCTCCTTGGAGTTCAGATGTCCTACCACCACCAAATGTTTCACCATTTAATGACCAAAACTGTTCAAATATGTAATCTGCGATTTCATTCTCAATGTTTCTATCGGCAGCTAAACCTGATATTTTTTCCTTTGTTTTACTAACAAGTGCGTAAAATCCAAATTTTAATTCAGCATATTTTTTACCCTCTCCGAGTTTTAATTGATCAGATACGTCGTTATTAACTTCATAATTTACATAGTCTGTTGTACCAGGATACACTTTATGACCTTTGATCATTTTGTCGCGATCTTCTTCATATGGAATGTAATATAACTCATCATTTTCTATTACAGTACCTTTGTGTTCTTTTCGTGTAAGGTCACCGTATTTTTTAAGGCCTCGTGTTCCTACATTACCAGGAGCAGAAAATGTATCGTTCATTCGTTTTGATACAAATTCCGCAAGAAGAGTTTTGACTTGATTTACATTATTATAGTTGTCGTTTGTAATTGCATTTTTATCATTATAGTCAAGTTTGATTCTGAATGGTTGGTTTACATCAACATAAATTACGGGTTGATAATGTCCAGCAAGTTCACGAATTTCTTGAATATCGTCTTCGTCACAATCTATTTTAAAGTCAGGTTTCCATTCTTTAGATACCCTTTGTCCCGCATAAGTTTCAGGATTTCCATTATCATCAAATTCTATTACTATTGACTCGTTTTTGCTCAACACTCGTCTTATCTTTGACAACGGAGGATTTTCTTTAAAGTTTTGATCTTGGTAGATATACGGACCGTTTCCAATTTTTCCAAGTCCCATTTTATGTGCAAGAAAATCACTTACATCTTTTACCCAATATTCTAAATTTCGTTTTTTAAGTCTTGATAAGGTTGCTGGATCTTTTTTATCAACTTGTTCTTTTTCTGATTGTGTATGACCAATGAGTCTACCGTCATCATCTGTTTCACCCGCACCTCCGACTGGATATGGGCATTTTGGTGGCTGTATATCATCTTCTTCTTCTTTAGGTTCTTCTTCAAATGCTGATGTATAAACGCAGTCCATACCCTCGGGTACTTTTTTCCCGTTCACATGAGAAATACACTCTCCATCCCAGGTGCAAGTATTTCCTCCTCGTTCTTTTGCCATTGAATCGGCAAGTGAAAAATTACGGGTACCTGTATCTTCTTCTTCTGATGGTACATTATCCGCATCACCTTGACCCATCATTTTTGCCATTTGATCACACGCACAATTTTTCCAATCTTCACGTTCACTTTTAATTCGTGATGCTTCTTTTGTTTTGAGATTTCCATTAGTGGAACTACGATAATATTTAGACGGAGGATATGTTGAACAGGCAGGATTATCAAATCCTTGAAATGGGTCGGGATCAGGTGCATTTAAATCCTCTTCCTCCGGAATATCAGGAACTTCTTCAATTTCTTGTTCTTTACGAGTTTCGTTAGCAGGATCAGGATGAATTAAGTTATAGTTAAAACCTTTACTTGGATCACCTTTATCATCTTCAATTTTTGTGTTTAGTGGCTCATCTTCACTTCTATAATGTCCAAAATGTCTGTTGTTTGTTTTTGGTAATCGTTTTTCAAGAAAATTAAATGATATAGAAAGTTGTGCCATATTTGGGTACTGACCCACCATAATGTTTTCATCGGCATTTGTTGTAACAGTTCCGTTTAAATAGTCATAGTTTTTTGACATATTCTCTTTATCAGATGTAAGTTCCCACGCAGCTTCAGGTGGAATCGTCAATGCAACAGATGTCATAACAACAGGTTGATCTACATACATATCACCTAAATTTAGTTTTAAAAATGGTGGTATTATATAATTGGAAATCTTTGGTGACGCAAGCAAAGTGTCATCTGATGTATATCCGGCAGGCTTTGTTAGTCCAACCAAGTAATTAATTCGTTGCCACATTGGATGAAGTTCACTTAAACTAAAACACACAGTAGTAAAATCAAGAGACACCGTTCGGGTGAACCCACTGTATATCTGTACATTATCTGCACGACCTATATATCGTATTTGTTGCCACTCTGCATCCGATTGATCACTTACTGAGTTTATATACGATCTAAATGGTAGATATTTTTTATTTGCAATGTCGTGTAAAACAAACGGAATGAAGTCCCAATTTTTCCAAGTTTGAAACTCTGTTTTAAGTTTCGTTACATCATCATCAAGTGAATATAGTTTATTATGTGCGTCATACTTTATACTCGGACCTGAGGTGTAATCTGGAATTTTCTTCTTTGGTAAATACTTCGGATTATTTTTATATCTATCTTCGTATCGTTTTGATGCGTTGTCTTCGTAGTCTGATTGTGATTTCCCACGACCTTTGGTAAGAAATGGTTTTACATTTTCAGATTTATTTTGGGCATACGCATCAATTACTTCTTTTCGTTTAGTGTCGTTGACCATACCCACAGAATTTAATCCATTTCGTTTTAATGCAAACTCCATATCACTTTTAAAAGTATCGTGTTGACCTTGTGTTTGATTTGCATATACGTTTTTTAATGGTTGTATAGTTTTGTCTGATTTGTCTTTTGTATTTGAACTTGGTGATAAATTAGGATATTTTGTAAGTCTTTGTACTTGTTCTGAATCAGTTATCTGACCACCTCCACGAGTTACGGTATTTCCATACCAATTTGTTATCATTTGGTCTTTTTCTTTATCATGATAATGTGACCAACGAGGTGTATCTTCCTGATTCGGTGGGGTCCAATAAATTGTACCGTTGTCAGTATATATTTTTTCGGTATTCTTTGAAATAGACAATCTATCCGATGAATATCTAAATGGTGTATATTTGAAATTAGTTTTAGGTTTTGTTGAGTTACTACCACCCATACCAGTTACACCTTTAACTGCTTCTTCTACAACCTTTTCTAATACTTTCTTCATAACAATTATTGATCATGTGCAGATGCTACTGCACGTGAAACTTTACGGCCGTCCATGTTAACAGAAATGCCACCCTTTCTCATAAGTAGGATCAACTCATCTAATTTCTTTACTACTTTAGAACCATCTTCGGTTTTTTCTGATTCTACCGATGGTGTGTCTTTGCCCACTATCTTTGCAATTTCTTCTACGAAAATATTATGACCCTTGACACTTATTGTATCAAGTCCACTTAACTCTATGTTTGTTGAACTTTCTGGTTTATCTACATCAGAGAATACATCAAGTAAACTAAAATCGGGTATTAAATTGTTAGTAAAATCTGCAATTTTAGTAAGCATACTTGTTGGTGCAGTAGCAGTTTCTTGTAATTGAGCATTCATCGGTTCTACTTGACTTTGAATCGTAGGTTGGTTGGCACTTGGTTGTACTTGATTATTTATGGGTTCTACTTGACTTTGAGTCTTGTTAACTACAAGTCTTTCTTCATCTGTCAATTGTTGTCTTCGTGACTCTAACAACTTATTTAAGGAATCATTTTCTAGGGTTGTGCCATTGATGATTGCTTCGTCTAACATCTTAATTCTAGACCCGACATTATTTGCAAGTTTATCTGAAACATCTGTTACACTAACATTCGTGGTTTCTTCTACTTTTGTGAATCCATCTTCATCTTCATACATCCGTCTGTTCGTGTCTGTGTTTATACCTACAAGTTGACCTTCTGCGTAAAGTTTAGTTGGTAGTTCTTTCCTTAAAACTCCTGCCATGATTTGATCTAATAAACCGGTCGATTGTGCGACTTTTTCATATTGAATAGATGAAGTAAATTCATTTTCGGTGATTTTACCGTTACTTGAATTTAAAGTGGAAGCATCTTTTGCAGACATTACTCCCATGTCACCTAAAATATTCTTCGTTACAGATTCATTGACACCAAGTGACCGTTTATATGTTTCCATTGAATGATCTTCATCTAAATTGAAGTATTCATTTTTAGCAAAATCAGAAAACTTTTGTTTTATAGAGTCAGGTATAAATTTGGTGTAAATACTACCAACGACATCAACAATAGGTTGAACCATTTCATTTACTTTTTTAGCATCTTTTATTTTTTCATTTTTAAGAATACTTATTTCAGGTTTTTGCTCTGTTACTATTTCAGGTGGAGGTGATGAAAATACATCTGCTAATGATGTAGTTCCAGTCTCGGTTACTTGTTGAACTTGAGTCTCGGCGATTGGGGTTGAAAATACATCTGCCAATGATGGACCAGGTGTTGCGAATGGATCACTCGGTGGCAAAGAGCCTCCTGCTACATCAACCACAGGTAAATCGGCCATTTCAGTCATCATAAGTTTAGGACCAATTGTACCTTCTATTATTTGTTGCTCGGATTTTCTTGCTGGTATTTTAATTGGAGTTTGAACTCCACCTAGATTTATGTTTTGTAAACCACCGAGTTTATCAACATCAAGTTTTTCAATTACATCACACAACATATACAACTCACTTGTTATAGCACTTAATGCTTCAACTGCTGGATCCTGTATTCCTGCAAATGAATTAATTGCATCAACTACCTCAGATGTAAATGTTTTTAGTTTATTTACATTTTCTAAATTCAAAGTATTTGATATGTCCGATAAAGTTGTTAGTTTATTTACTATACTTAGATCACCTATGCTACTCAACTTACTCATACTTTCAATAAATTTTGGAAATGCAGCTCCCGTTTGTTTAAAGAATGTATTTATTTTGCCGGCCTCACCATCATTTACATAATCAGCAAATTGCTCTACACCTTTACCAAGATCAATTAAGATGCTATCAAATCCTTCACTTGGAAGTGGTGCTTGGGCAAATGCTTTTAAGAATGGAATCATTCCTTGTTGTATTGTTACGAGATGTGGTAATATTGTTAAGTCGGTGGGTGCGAGTTCATCAAAGAATTGAAAAATTCCATCTCCCACATTGTTCATGATTGAGTGTACGTCTTCTGAAATTGATGACAATGGAATTGTTGCAAAGTTAGTTATAAACGGAGTTATTCCTGCGTTTATTTCTACCAAGTTAGGTAATATTGTTAAGTCAGTGGGTGCGAGTTCATCAAAGAACTGATAGATACCGTCACCTAAATCATTCATAATAGAACTTATGTCTTCTGAAATTGATGATAATGGAAGTTCAGAGAAGTCTGTTATGAATGGAATCATGCTAACTCCAATCTCAGGTAATATCTTTATTTTTGATGTATTTACTTCGTCCATTGCATTAAAAAATTCATCTAATCCGTCAGCAACTTTTACTAAATTCTTAGAATCACTTGTTTTTATTTTAGGTAACGAACGAGATAATCCATTTAATAATTTGGTTAAACCTCCCGATATTCTTTCTATAGAAGCAATTGTAGTTGGTTGTACACTTTCAAAAACATTAAAGAAATCACCCAACCCATCACTAACCATTTCAATTTTGTCTTCAAAATCATCGGTTACATTGTTTAAAAATCCACCCAAATTTAAATTACTAAGCATTTCAAATGATTCTACATTTATGTCAACTGAACCTAATTTAGCAATTAAATCGATTACCTTGTCAACAGGTGATTCTTGGTCTTGACCCAACAACCCACCTATAAAACCAGTTAAACCTCCACCAGTTGCTCTGGCTGCTCCAGCACCAAATGTAATTAAAGCATCTCCAAATACTTTCAACGCTTCAGCTGCACGTGTTAGTACAGTTTCCATGTTGGACATTTTTTCAAATGATGTTAATAATAAATCTAAACCATCAGAAACTCCAACAATAGATTGTGCTTGATTAGCAAAATCAAGTATTTTTTGCAAAGGACTTTTATTAAGTTCTTTGGTATCACCTGCACCCAAAACCGAAGCGATTTTGTTGCCAAATGCTCCAGCTGCATTGGAAGCACCTTCTAAAACTTTGCCTCCTGCTTGTTTGATTTGCATACCTAGTAACTTGTTTGAAAATGATGCGATTGCATCACCGGCCGGTTCTAATATTGCTTCAAGACCATTTAATTGCTGAAATGATAACATAAGTGCATCTAAATTAGTGGTTGCCAAACCAAGACTCTCTGCTCTGTCCGCAAATTCTAAAATCTTTTCAAATGGACTACGGGTATCTGCTTGTCCCAATGTCACAATTTCTGCGACTCCATTACCAAGTCCTCCTACCGCATTACCAAGTCCATTTATTGCAGATGCACCACCCATAGCAGCCATTGCTTTTGACATTTCCCAAATAGCATCAGATGCTTGTGTTAATTTCTTTGAATCAACACCACTTAAACGAATGATATCGTCTGTTACAGATGTTACTGCTCCCGCTATAGAATTTATTACTCCTGATATTCCACCCGAAATTGAATCTATTACACCCGATATTGCGTCACCGATTGCAGTTACAACACCTACAATCGCATCACCCACGGATGTTATTGTACTCGAAATTGCATTTGCAACGGAAGTTATTAATGATGCAAATCCTTCAAAAACTGCTTTGTAAATGTTTGCGATTGCGTTTCCAACTGATTCTATAATACCACCTATGGTTTGAAATACTTTTACAATAGTACCACCAACAATTTCTGCAAATCTAATTATTCCATCGATGATTGCTTTAAGTGCAGTTACCATTACTCCCGCAAAATTAACAATAAATTCCCCAAATTTTTCAATCGCAGGAGCAGCCAATTGCATTGCATATGCAAACGGAATTAAGGCCGCACCTAATATAAGCAGTGCGGCTGCACCTGCTAATATAGCAACCGCACCTACACCACTCATCATTATTTTACCTAATACAGCAACTGCTCCTACAAGTAAAAGCAATCCAACTGCCATTATACCAACTGCTTTCCATTCAACCTCGTTCATTTTAACTAATGCTTCCGCAAGAACCCACATTGCTCCTGCTATTATAAACATTGCAGCTGCAGCTGCTAACATTGTAGTTGGTTTTATTGAATTGATTGCTTTAGCGATACTTCCAAATATTCCTCCTCCTTTACCACCACCACCACCACCGGATGCAGATGCGGTTGCAATTGCAGTTGTTAATGCACTAATTGTCATCATAGTTGCTTTATATGCTATCAAAACTCCTAGTGCTAATTCCCAGTTTTCCACCACCCACATAATTGCACCACCAATCCCCTTGATCACTCCCCATATTCTTTCAGCAATTGCTTCTATTTCTGCCTGTTTATCTTTTCCTTCACCACTCTTAATTGTAAATTGATCTAAAAATTCAATAATCTTAGGCATAATTGCTTCAACAATCGGCAATAATTGTTGTTTTATTTGAAACCAAGCTTCACCCATTTTTTTCTGCATTGCTTCCATCGTTTCGGCTTTATTATTTTGCTTTTCAATCAATTCCAACTTTTGAATATCCGTCAGATTTTCTTCTTCTTTTGCCTTTTTGCGTCTTGCCACGGCCTTCCTTGCCCAATCTTCTCCTGCATTAGCTGCGTTTTGTAGCATTCGTTCTTGTTCACGGGCTTTGTTCATGTTCATCAACTCACCTACAGTTGTACCCATTGCTTCCGCAAGTGCTTTTTGTTGAAACCGATTCATGTTGTCTAACCCACCCAATGAATCCATAATTTTATGTCGTTCTTGAAGCATTGCGTTTGCATCACCTGCCATTGCAGCTTGACGAAGACCCTGAAGGTGGAGTTGTCTACCAAACATCGTACTTGCTTGCATTTCCGAATTTATGCTTCCTTCAAAATCTAATAATGCTTCAGCAGATGATGCTACATCTTCTAAACTACTTCCCATACGACGTGCATGAATTGCACCAGTTGCGAGTGCTTTTGCAGAACCTTTTGCAAATACTAAAGCATCTTCACCTGCACTGGATACATCTTCCATGACTTGTGCGTATTTTACTCCATGTTTTTGAGAAAGAGTTTGCATCTCCATAACAAGTCCTTCTGCTTCTCCACGAGCAGTAGCACCCAGTTTCATCAAATTTGACATAGCACTTGTTGTAGTGGCAGCTGATACACCAAGTGTTTGTTCCATTCTTGCTACAAATTCTACTTGATTAGTAGACGCATGATCAATGGCCGCGTTTACATCAGAAAATGCACCAACTGCTCCATATAATTTGTCAATGTCCAAACCTAAACCACTTCCGTTTTTTGATGATCTTTCAATTTGCTCCATTTGGTCACGTATACCCGCAACTTGAAATGCAGACGCACCCAATTCCATTCTAAAATCTTTTGAAGCACCTTCTAAACGACTTAATTCTCCAAATGCACTTTTGAGTAAAAATAACAATCCACCAACCACTACCAAGACTAAAGTAAACGGATTTAATAATGCTCCGATCACTGCTTTTCCCATTCCGGCAATTCCAGATACCAAAGACTTTGTTCCAGCTGCCATTGCTCCTAAACTTCCTGCTCCTTTGTCAGCTGCGTCAGCTGCATCTAAAAATGCTTTTCTAAGAGATTTTTTTGCTAAATCAGTTGCTTCTTCTAGTGGTTTTTTAAGATGTGCAGATAACATACCCCCCACCAATGGAAACTTCCCAAAAAATCCATCTATTCCTTGTGATATACCATCGAGCATACCCTCATATTCTTCTAAGATTGGTTGTGCTTGTTCAACTAATTTCTTTTTGGCATCACCTTGTTTTTCTAAAATTCCTAATAACTCTTGATTTTTCTTTAAATTATCATCTGACAATTTAACTTGTTTATGTAGGTGCTGATTTAATTTACTTGAACGATCCGAAGAAACTCCCGTTGTATTTGCAATTTGTTCAAGTGTTGCCAACTCAGTATCTCTAAAATGAGTTGCAGCTTCAATTTGTCCGATATATCCTGCTACTTTGGTATTTGCCCGTGATAAGGTTTCTTCAATTTGTTTGACTTTATCTTTTTGTGAATCATATGCAGAATCTTTTACATTCAATAAAAGAAGTGCTTCTTGTTCTTTTTCAAGTTGTAATTGTATACCTGGAATTGTTTGTTCAGTTACTTCTTTTAAGTCTGTCTGACGTTCTGCGATATTGTTTGTAATATCAGTTCTTTTTTTACCTATTTCTGCGAGTTGGTCTGATTTACTTACATGACTTGATAAATCACCTTTGAGTTCTTCGGAAAATTTTCTTATTTGTTCAAAATATGTAGAACTTCCAGCTAAGTTTTGATTTAAAGCTTTAACTTTATCATCACCAACGGTTTCTATAGCAATATCATAATTTCCTTCAAGTATTGCTTCTTGAAATTTTTTGACTATATCAGTTTTAATTGCTTTGAATTCAGGCGCAAGATTTTCAGTCACTGACTTTTGCAGTGTCTGAGTAAAATCTGTAACGTCTATAATATCCAAAACTATATATCCAGTTACATAAGGTCTTTATATGTTTTTAAGTTCGGATCATTTTTTGTTGCGTCTATTAAATCTTGCCTACTTGTTAATCCGAGTCTTTTTAATTCTTGTTTAAATTTTTTGGTATCTTCAACGTAATCATCAAATGCTTTAACCATACGAGGATCTTTAAACATTTTTTTTCCGACTTTAAGTGCTTTACTATTGAATATCTTTGTTACCAATTTTCCAAAGAATTCGTGCAATATTTGTTCCTCGTTTAGAGGTTCTTTTTTAGTGATTTTATTTTTTTCCATATTATAAATTCCAGAGAGTGTACATATATCCATGTATAAATATATGTCTGTGGGAATTTATGTGGAAAAACGACTACCTAAATGATGGTTTAGAACGAGGAGAAGCAGATGTTTTTGCTTTTGCTTGTTGAGCTTTTACTTGCTCATTTTCTTTTGTTTTTACATCCAACAATTTTCGTGAGTAAAACCTACGCAGATAAATCGGCATATTGTATACGATGCTTTGATTAAAAGCACCTTCACTATAATAACAGAGATTAAAAATCTCTTCGTGTAAACCTATTCTATACTCCGGTGGAAGGGTAAAAAAAGTCGACCCCTAATGGGATCGTCATCCTTTCAGTATAACCGGTGTCTTCCGATTCAAAGTTAAATGTCATATCTAAATCAGGAGTATTTTCCTTGATATGTTCACGAAATGCCAAACTATCACGTGCAAGCAATTCTTTATCTACAAAACTTTTGATTCTAGCACGATCATCGTCTCCGTCTAATGCTTTAATTACATACTTTAAACGAGTTGTAACTTCTGATGTTTGGTTCTTGTTCTTTGTAAACTTTTTCATTCCCTTGAGTTCTGCATCAATTGCTTGTTCATCTGAATGAGTAAGTAACTTCCAATGAACTACTCGTTCACTATGGGGAAGTGTATATTCAAAAATATTATCACCACGTGTATAACTTTCAAAATTTAATTCTCGTGGGTCTAATTTAGTAAGATCAATTGTATCTTCTACATCGTCACCAGTTGATGGGTCTTTAAACTTAATTTTATAGTCTTTACCATACGCAAGAACACGTGCAGCGATAAAAATTGCATTTTTATCACCAACTAAAATATCATCTAATTTAACACCAGGAGAAATAATAAGTTGTTCAAGCAATTTATCTAAAACGATTCCTTTTTTAATAAGATTTTGACTTGTTAAAATGTCTTCTTCTTTTGCAGTCATGTACTTGATGTCTACTCGACCACTTGCAAGTGGTGAAGATTGATCATAAAACCACCCTTTACTTGGTAAATCTACAACTTCACTTGGATATTCTGTTTTTTGAACAGTGTCAGTTTGTTGTTTAAGTACATTTGCATCAGTGGTTCTGACGTTTTGTGTTTCAGATGCGGTTGGTCCATCACTTTTCATTGCCTGACGAACTTCGTCTGGGATTTTAATACTATCTTCGTTTTCCATAAAATTATAACCTTTTTAAAATATTGGTATAATATACACCAATATATATACATATACAAGAAAAAAATATTTAAAGGGAAACTGAGTTTTTTTATTAAATATCTGCAAGAGCAAAACTTAGTATTTTCTTGTGATCTTTATAACTGAAAAACTCACTATCCTTTCTACCCTTCCACGTCTTGTTTGCAGTTACACCAAGTTTCATATCATTAAAAACTATCTTTTTGCCACTACCAGTTTGAAATACCATTCTACCTACATTATCATCAATATCATAATTTCGCAGAAATTTTCCTCCTTTTACTTGTTGAAGTAAGAATTTTGCAAGTTTTGCATACGCACCACTTAGACCTTCTAATTGCAGTTCACTTTGAGTATCTTGTTTTATTTCTTCAAAGATATCAAGTATTTGATTTTTAAGTTTGTCAGATTTCATTGTATTAATAAATATATACAAAAACAAAAAAACTCCCCGAAGGGAGTTTTTTTAAATACAACCAAGTTATTAAGTTCTTCTTAGTATTGAAGAATTGCGTAGTCATACGCAACAGTTAAATTAACATTCAAAGGATCGCCCGTTGACCAGTCTAATGTACCGAAGTCAACTGCGGTACAAAAAGCACCCTTGATTGTCCATTCTTCAACCTTATCACCGACAGGACCAAGCAGATTAATTGTCATGTCTTTCTTGTAGAAGTCGGCATAACCATTTCTACCAGTTACTGATTCGTGAGAGAGACGAATCCATTCCATTGCACCTTGAGCGGCACTTGGAACAACTGGATCATAAAGTGTCATCGTGATATCTTGCCATTCTGCTTTACCACCACGTAGTTTTCTTTTAATATTAATATGATCGATTGTTACTGGATCTATATTAAGATTAGGACGTGTTACAGACTTAATTAAATATGCGGGTAATCCGTCCATATACATAATGAATCTGTTTGCTGTTTTTGGTTCGAATGCCGTAAAGAACATTTCGTTTACATCTATTACTTCTGCCATTGTTTATTTCTCCAAATTTTTAGGTTGTAACTTATTTTAATAAATATCGGTTTGATTATTGAAAAGTTGTTTTTTTGTAAAACACATTAATAAATATCCATTTAAATAAAAAATATATTTATTTATTTTTATCCTTGGTTAGTTTTTTTCCAACTATTTTTGCTGAACCATATAATACAGCTCCTATAAACTGCATATGTTGAGGTCCTGGCCATGGAAATGATAAACCTATCATTCCTGTTGCAAACAATGTTAAAAGTGCCATTCCTTCTGGTCCCGCAAATAACTTTGATAATGTGAATCCTCCACCAAGTGCCATAATCATGTCACCCATATCAAAATCATAATCTGCATTTCCTGTGAATGTCATATTTAACCAAATATAAACGAGTATACCCGCAACTGCTAATCCTGCTATTTTCTTGGTTCGTGGGTGCTTTGCTAGAAAATCATCTAATTGCTTTAGTTTCTCTTCTGTCCACTTTCCAACCTTAGTGCTTGCCACATACTCACCTATTGCCTTTATCACTTCCTTGTATGCCTTAAATCCTTTTTTAACAAGTTTAAACAAATAATCCATACTGAACTTAATCTTTGCAAAGAACTTAAAAACAACTTTATCCATAAACAACTTAACCAAGTCTTTTAATTTTACGGAAAGTTTTTCTTTTAAATCTTTTATGAATCCCCATGCTTTCTTTAACTTACCTGGTATTATTATTTCGTTTATTAGTTGAGTAGTTTCCGTTAGTTTATGTTCGTTTACAAACGACACAAATTCATCGTACTGAATTTCAATTACTATATCTGTTAAACTTTGATTCATTCTACTATAAATATATATCCACAAAAAAACCCTTCCGTAGAAGGGTTTTTTTATTTTAAGTTATTATTTAATTCTTACCCAAAAGCGGCACCGGTTGCTTGTAAGTTAAAATCAAGTATGATAAACTCAACTGCACGTGCTGGTTGCAAGAAGATTTGTCCATAAAGGATGTTTCTGTCAATCAAGTCAGGTGTGTTGTTTGATTCGTCCATGATAACATTGAACGCATACAAACCTTGACGTTGTTGAACTGCTTCTAAGTAAGGATTGACGATTGCCAAGAACTTGTTACGAGTAGCAGCGGTATTTTGTTCAAATAACAAATAACGTGATGTACTTGCAATAAACTTCTTGAGAGTAATCAATAGACGTCTAACATTGATTCTGTCAAGTGCAGATGCTCTTCTCTGAAGAGTCTTTTGACCGAAAGCAACAATGCCTTGTCCAGGAAACTGAGCAATTGGGTTAACCTTACCTTCGTAAAGAGTATCTCTTTCTGCAAATGTAAGACGATCAAGAACACTAACTGCTCCTTCTAAACCACCTCGGTTTAAACCGGCAGGTGCGAACCACTCAGCAGCGGTTTTATCATTGGCCGCATATACTGCTGGCATAATAGCACTCGGTGGAAAGGGTTGAAGTGCGTTAGTCGCAGGATCAATAATCTTAACCCAAGGATAATATGTCGCAGCGTAATTACTATCAATAGTTGATGCTTGTAATACTGCTTCATCTACCAACCCAGGTTGTCCGTTTGCTTGAACGCAATCAAGAATGTAAAAACAATCTTCACGTGTTTCGCACAAATCAACACCCATGTTGATAACACTTCTATGTAAATCCAATGTAAGTCCAGGTGTCACTAGCAAGTTAATATCAAACTCGTCTTGGTTGCTAAGTGCTTTGAATGCTCGTTCGTAACCTTGTGTACCAGCACTGAATCGTTTACTACAATCCATTCCTTGTACATTATCGGCACGAATATCATCACCAAGAAGAACTGGTAAAACAGGAGAATCTCCGTCTTCACCACCTTGAAATCCCATTAAGAATCTGCGATGACCACGTGCATCTGCTTCTTCACTTGCACTTGATGGTACAGTTGGAATAGAAACAAATGTTTCAGTTTCAATCTGTCCGTCAATATCTTTTTCAATTTTTCCAGATTGATCCATGTAAAATCCAACACCAGCGAATCCAGAATTTTCAGGAATTGGAGAAAATAATTCAATTGTATCTTTACTCCACGCAGGAATTACAAGAACTCCATCGGGTGAATCTTCATTGAATACTGCACCACAGAAGTATCTTTTTGGTACACGTGAGTATTGAGATGCATATGAATATTTTGGTTCTGGTAAATCTAAAACTCCAATTGGACATTGATATGCAGCGTGCCCGTATGGCATACACTGTGTAGGAGCAATACTTTGCTTTGGCATTTCAACACGAATCCAATCACTTCCATTTACATAATCACCACGTTCAATAATTTTTCCCATTTCATTGATGTATGTATAACGATCACCAATAACACGTGGAAGATATCTAGCACTCAATGGATCAAGAGTTACATCTCGGAAATCTTCTATAACATCTTGAGTTTTATCGTTATCATTAAAACCACGAACAATAACACTAAATGAACCATATTCAGTTCCATCAAGAGTTCCTGGAGTTTTAACATTGTAAATACCAACTTTTATTTCACGATTAGCAGATTGACCGAAACTACGAGTATGAAATCTAAACAGTTCGTATCTTGAACCACTGATTTCTTGTGACATTACATATGGAGTGGAAGCAGGACGACAAGCGTGTTCACCTTTTCCAGCACCATCGTATGCAGGATACTGATAATCTGTGTCTTCGTAATTAAGATATCCGTCACCATCCGCATCTTCTAACTGAGCAGAAAAGTTTAAGAAATCATCACTCATTTCAATTGTGAATTTGTATTCTGCAGCCACACCACCGTCAGCAACAGGTTTCATAAGATTGAAAAGTTCTGCTTGTGTACTTTCAAAATATGAATCAAAGTACGCAGGTTTAACATTTCGTTGTGGTGCTCTACCAAAAATATTTTGTAAACTGTTAGGAGATGATGGATCGATACTAAATGTAAATGAACCAAGTTCAGTTGGTTCAAGTACATTGTTAGATGTAGCACTATCTTGTTCATTGAAAACTTGTCGCAACACTAACTTACCTGTTGTGTTCTCACTGCTCATTACTAGTTCAGTAACTTGATTGTCATCATTATCTGCTAGGTATGATCCGTAGAATCCGATACTTGTTTGTCTTGGAGATGCCAAGTTTGGTTTTAGAATTAACGAACCATCGTTATTTTTTTCTTTTAAAGTATTTGCCAATACACCAATTACTGCTTCTTTTGGAATGTCACCTTCTGCAATATCTGATTGATCGAGACTTGCGGTAACAAACTCTGCTTTAATCGCAAGTGCTTGTAAATTATACCACCCTTCAAGAGCACCAGTTCTCACGATTGTGACAACTCCCTGTTGTAGAAGATATTCACGTGCGGTGAATGGTTGGTAATAGATACCTTGTGGAACACCAAACAGTGCTTCTAATTCGTTAATACTTGTTACAATGGTTGGTGAGTATGCTGGACCTTTTGTGAAAGGACCTACAATCGCACCACCTATTGCCGAAATTCCTTCAACCAAGAAAGTTGAATCTATTTCATTGGTGAATACTGCCGGACTTACTATACGTTCTGCCATCTTTGGGTTTCTCCTATATTGAGTTGTTAATGGTTAAAAAATGAAACTTTTAAAATAAATATAGTTAAAAAATTCCAAAATTTAATATTTATCTAAAATACTAACTTTTAACATATATTCCAGAAGAAATATCTAAATCTCCTGCACCATACTTTTTTGTTAGTCTATCTGAAAATATAGTTTCTTTGTTTTTAAATTGGATAAGTGACTCTTTATATTTTTTCTTGGTCTGTCTTACTGATTTAAGTTCTGCCTTTAAAGTAATTTCATTTACTGACAGTTCACCCATTGACAAAAGAAGATTTTGATATTCTGCATTTAACTCCACCAATTCATTTTTTTCATCTTCGGTAATTTTACATTGATTATTTTCCATAAACTTATGGTAACAAATAAATTCCAATTATTCAATGATAATATTAAATAAATTTTATTAACAAAAGTTCCAAAGCATTTTTAGTAATTATCTGCACTACACAATCGGTATCAATTTCAATGGTATATTGATTGTTGGTAGTAATTTCTATTTCAGACGAACCAACATCCCATATTATTCTATGGTTAGATTCATCTATATTAAATCTAAAGTTTCTGCCTTCTATATTGATAGTATAATCAACAACATCTTTCCAAATTCTCACAATAAAAGTATCACTCTGTTCTTTTGTTAAATAAACTTTTGGTGATTTTCTGTTCAATATAAAACTCTTTTCTGTTGTGTTTTCTTTTTTCTTAAAATCAAGCGATAACTCAGACTGACTATGTTTAATTGGTTTTCCCAACTCGTCAACGGATACATTCTGTGCTTCTGTTCCCCACATCACTTTTCGTGTACTCAGTCCTCTTTTTATATTTGTTTGATTATTGAAAACCAATGGAAGTAAATACGCATTTATAGTTAATGTGAAAGTTGAACTAACCGATCTGTCATCATCAGATGGTACTTCAACTGAATTTGAAAAAGAATCTATATTTGCTCTGAACTTGAATCTAGCAGGATCACCCCAGTAATCATTATCAGCAAAATTTATAGTTTCAATTAACTGATTCATTTGTTCAACATACTCTGTATTTATTGTAAAGTCGTATGTCAAAACTACATGATCAGGAAAAGTTATGTTGTGTATTTCATGCAAAGGTTCTGCGTTATTTAATAAACTTATTTTATCGTATGAATTTTTACTACTAAATTTTTTGACTACAGGAACAGACAAATATTTATTAAATGTAACAAATGAATCATCTTTTGCTACACCAGTTCTAGTGAAAACTATAATAGGTCTTTGTAACTGACCTTTGTCATCTCTGTATCTACCGTCATTTTGAATTGCACTCCACCTCTCAGGTGATGCGTGTCTAACAGGTACACTTATTTTTGAATCGTTTGTATCAATAACAGTTGGATTAATAACATTAGTAAAATATTCATAAATTATATTATCTATATCAACCAAAGTAATTGAATAGTTACCAAATGTTTTTACATCATCACCCCATCTTAATTTCTCGGCACGATTATCAGAATACAACGCATGATTTGATTTTTTAAGATTAGACATATTTGGATCATTTGAAACATTAGGCACATCTTTACTCAAATCAACCGTAAATTCTTTATCGGTTTTATGATTCCTAAGTGTAATAAAAGGATTATTTACTTTATCGTAATCCATGTTATTGAGTTCTTGGTACTATATTCAATTTACTTTTACGTGTCATATGTGCGTTGCACAACAAACTATAATTCTTTTCTGGTTGCCCACCCAAAAATTGATTTTCTACTATATTTGAAATCTCAAAAAATGTATTCTCCCACATCACGATATCTCCAATTTCTGGATATATATCTTTTGCTTCACACAGTTTTTGATGAAATCTAAATATAGTTCCCTTCTTGACATCGGGTCCAAACCCTTCGTAACTAGTTGATTGTGGGTCAGATTCTACCAAGCAACTTGTTTCTACACCAGTATAGTAAACTTTGTTCATAGATTCTCCGTAAATTGTAGACTTAGTTTGTTCTGGATTTATTTTATATACAACAATTATTTGCTCTATAATATTTAGCATCAACTCTCCGTTTAAACTGTTCATAAAACGAACATCTCTACGTGAAAAATATCTTCCCCTTGATCGTTCCATTATCCTATGTATAAAAAGTTTGGTACTTTTCTTAAGTTTTCTTGTAAATTATCAGCAACTTGATTTAGTTGCTCACTTGTTGTACTACGACTCGTAACTTCTAAATCTTCTCGTAATTCGGTTATCAACTGCTCTTTTTCATTTTGTGCTTCTGCTCTTAATTCAGAACCATCTAATGAGGTTTCACCACCAGGAATTGGAATACTTTGATATTTTGCACGAATTGCTCCAAGTAGTTCTTTACACAAAGATAAATAATATTTCATTATCCATCGTTTTCCTACATCATTTATTGAACCAAAGTTGTGAAACTCATATGGAGCATTACTAACATCAGTTACACTTGAATCACAACCAACCGAAGATTTTTTCTGTGTTTCTTCTGTATGACAAGTTCCATCGTCTAAACCTTGCCTCGTTTCTGTTGAAACCACTTGTTGTGTGGTTGATTCTTCAATTTGAGTTTGTGTTTTTGGTATAGTATTAAATTCATCAGCATCCACATAACCTTGAATAGCTGCTAAATCTCGTTCTCGTTTATATACATAATCAAACCACAATGTAAAATCTTTCTGTGGAACGGGTAAGATAGTTAATTTATTATTGATCACCTCAAATCCAAATGCACTTCTTCTTACTTGTTCATTAAATTCAATTGCTTGTAATCTCATTAAATCTTCATTTACAGGTCTTAGTAAAAATTGTGTACCAAGGGGAGACATTCCGTTCCAATTGAATTCACTTAGTAAATTTGAATGACTCATACCCGAATTAGACATCGGATCGTATATTTTATTCATAGCAGGAGGTGGGTGATGCCAAATTCTTTTAACTTCAATTCGTTCTATTTTCTTTTCACCTGTTTTTGGACAAATATAATATTGATTAAATAAACCTTGTAAATCGTATGTTTGTACACCTGATTTTACTTTGAGACTTGCTTTTCTCCAATCAACATTACCCCCCGTACCCACTTCAGCTCCGTATGCTTCAGATAGTTTTAAATAAAATGGCAAAGGTTGTGTTTGCATAACCGAAGTTGTTAAATTCACACTTGTGGTAGTTCCTTTTAAACTATATAAATTTTGTTTAATTGAAAATTGATTTACCTGTGAACTATATTCAGTAATTGCTTCTTCAAAACAAGCATAAAATTGTACATCAATCATTTCTACATCAACGATTGGATGACCTAGTCTTTTAGCTGCCCAATCAGCTGCTCTTGGAGCAAATCCGACAAACGACTGATCATTATCAAAAAAACCAAACGGAGTTTTTCCAATGGGTGAACTTAATGTTCCATCCCACCTAACTCGTTCTAATTCTACACTTTGTTCTGCGTTCTCTTCGTTATTCTCTTCGTCCATGTCTATAAATATACATCACTTATAGTAATCGTTATAAAATAAAAGAGGGGTTCAAACGAACCCCTCTTAAATTTTGTGTTATCCTTTGCAGAATTAAAGATCTGCTGTACCGGAAACAGAGATTTTTCCGTAGAATTCAGGACGAACCATCTTCTTAGCATAACGAGTCATTACTCCACGACGTGGTGTGAAGTTAACTGGATCGTATACCAAAGGAGTTTGGATCAACGGAATGTACGGAGCATAAACTGCACCAGTTTCGAGGAAGTTTGTTCCACGGAATCCGATAAGAACGTCACCACTTGTCATGTATGGGTTCTTGTAGACTTGGAAACGATTGTTCAATGCACCAACCTTGGTAACACCCATTGCGAACTGAGACTGATTTCCGTCTGTGTCAGCTGCGTATCCTGGGATACTTTCAAGAACGGTAGCAACTTGTGGAGAACAAACCAAGAAGTTTGCACCACCACGAAGGGTCAATTGATGAATTGTGTTACTCACCTTTTGAATCTTTGTGCCGAGCTTCTGGAACAATGTTCCTTGAGTCTCACCACCTTGGAGATCAGCAGCCGCATTGAATGTACCACCGTCTGTGTGTGCGTTAACGATAAGCATATCAAGAATTTCCAAATCAATTTCCATTGAAACGTACTC
>Ga0206677_10000399_pt1 | contig 40747 bp, 40 predicted proteins | sample M130m12015metaG_FD_155475 | JGI IMG/M metagenome (GOLD analysis project Ga0206677, IMG submission 155475) | Ammonia-oxidizing marine archaeal communities from Monterey Bay, California, United States - M1 30m 12015 | ecosystem: Environmental > Aquatic > Marine > Intertidal zone | place: USA...
AGTGTTTATTTTTTGTGGATATATAGCTTAAATAAAATCACCTATCAGCCTACCATATTATGTATCTTCACGAAGTAATTAAGCAAGAATAATGAGCGAACAAAACAAAGGATACGGAGCTGATAGTATACAAGCTTTAGAAGGAATGGAACATGTTAGGAAACGTCCTTCCATGTACATCGGCGATGTGGGCGTTAGAGGTTTACATCATTTAGTCTACGAAGTTGTAGACAATTCAATTGATGAAGCAATGGCTGGACATTGTAATAAAATTGATGTCTGGATCAATGAAGATGGCTCTATATCTGTTAAAGACAATGGACGTGGTATTCCAGTTGCCATGCATAAAAAAGAAGGTGTTTCTGCCCTCCAGGTCGTCATGACAAAAATTGGTGCTGGCGGTAAATTTGATAAAGATTCGTATAAAGTTTCTGGTGGTCTTCACGGTGTTGGTGTATCTTGTGTTAACGCACTCTCTATTCATCTAAAAGCTACGGTTTATAGAGACAGGAAAGAATATGAACAAGAATACTCTCAAGGAAAAATAAAATATGAAGTACGTGAGGTTGGCACTACAACTGATCAAGGAACTTTAATTACCTTTTCGCCCGATCCTGAAATATTTGCTCAAACTACTGAATATAACTACGAGACCCTCTCTTTAAGAATGAGAGAACTCTCATTTCTTAACAAGGGCATAGAAATCAGTATTACTGATAAAAGAAATAAAGATGAAGAAGGTAATTTTATTCAAGAACATTTCAAAAGTAATGAAGGCTTGATTGAATTTGTAAAATACCTGGATGCAACTCGAACACCCATTATGACGAATGTCATTGCCATGGAAGGTGAGAAAAATGGAATACCCGTTGAAGTTGCAATGATTTACAACAACTCCTACGCTGAAAATCTTCATTCATATGTTAATAATATCAATACCCATGAGGGTGGAACGCACCTCAGTGGTTTTAGAAGAGGACTTACACATACTTTAAAAAAGTACGCAGATGAGTCTGGTCTTCTCTCTAAAATGAAATTTGAAATTGCTGGAGATGATTTTAGAGAAGGTCTGACAGCCATCGTATCTGTAAAAGTATCGGAACCACAATTTGAAGGTCAGACTAAAACTAAACTAGGCAATAGAGAAGTATCCTCTGCGGTTAGTCAAGCTGTGAATGAAATGCTTACTAATTTCTTAGAAGAAAATCCGAATGAAGCTAAAATCATCGTTCAAAAAGTTATGCTTGCTGCACAAGCAAGACACGCAGCAGCAAAAGCACGAGAGATGGTTCAACGAAAAACACCCATGGGTGGTGCTGGACTTCCTGGTAAACTCTCTGACTGCTCAGAAAAAGATCCTGCCATTTGCGAACTTTACTTGGTAGAGGGTGACTCTGCTGGAGGTACTGCAAAACAAGGCCGAGACAGAAACTATCAGGCTATTCTCCCACTAAGAGGAAAAATACTGAACGTTGAAAAAGCTTTGGAACACAAAATCTATGACAACGAGGAAATTAAAAATATGTTCACTGCTTTGGGAGTTACCATTGGAACTGAGGAAGATGCACGTGAGTTAAATACTTCCAAACTTCGTTACCATAAAATTGTGATCATGACCGATGCCGATGTGGATGGTAGTCACATTCGTACTCTAATTCTCACATTGTGTTTTAGATATATGAAGGCACTTATCGAACAAGGTTATTTGTATATTGCTACTCCTCCACTTTATCAAGTAAAAAAAGGTTCTAAAGCTGAATACTGTTGGAGTGATGAAGAACGAAACAAGCTTGTTTTAGAACTAGGTAAAGACAACCCAGACAGTGTAAAAGTACAGCGATATAAAGGTCTAGGAGAAATGAACGCCGAACAACTTTGGGAAACCACGATGGACCCCGAAAGACGTACACTCAAACTGGTTACTTTAGAAAATGCAGCAGAAGCAGATCGTGTATTCTCCATGCTAATGGGCGATGAAGTTCCCCCAAGAAGAGAGTTCATCGAAGCCAATGCGAAATATGCAAACATCGATGTATAATTAATTAAGCATCAATAAAAAAGGGGTTGAATGACATTCAACCCCTTTTCTTTTTTATAATCTTAGAAATTAAATCGAAAGTATTTCTGCTAAATTAATTAAGCTCTCTGACACTGACTTTTTTCCCTTAATTGCTTGTTCAAAAGGAGTATACACGACCTTATCACTAACAATACCCACAGTTACAGATTTTTGGCCCGTAAGGAGTGCAGTAATTGCCTCAGAGCCTAAACGAGATGCCAATATTCGATCTCGGGCACTTGGACTTCCACCTCGTTGAACGTGCCCCAAGATGGTACTTCGTATTTTTAAATCTGGGTACATAGAAGTTAATTTTTTTTCTAAAATCAAAGCACCTCCTTGTTCGTCTCCCTCAGCAACAACGATAATACTAAATGATTTCTTCCGTCGTTTTGGGTTATTAAAATGATTCAAAACCTTATCCCAATCACCTTGGTCTTCTGGTATTAATGCCCCTTCAGCACCACCAGCAATAGCAACATCCAAGGCAATAAATCCACTATTTCTACCCATTACTTCTACAATAAATACTCGCTCATGAGAATGGGCGGTATCTCTGATCTTATCAATTGCATCCAGAGCTGTATTGATAGCCGTATCATATCCGATCGTATAGTCCGTACCATACAAATCATTATCTATTGTTCCAGGCAAACCAATACATGGAATTCCGTATTCTTCAAAAAATATTTTAGCTCCTGTGTAAGACCCGTTTCCTCCTACACACACTAAAGCATCGATACCATGTTTTTTGATATTTTCATAGGCTGTTTTTCTCCCCTCTTCAGTCATAAAAGTCTGACTTCTTGCCGTTTTCAAAAAGGTTCCGCCTCGTTGAATTATGTTAGCAACGGACTGACGATCTAAATCAATGATATCATTCGAAATCATTCCTTCATAACCCCGCTTGATTCCTTTCACTTCTAATCCGTTAAAAATTGCTGTTCTTACTACAGCTCGCACACATGCATTCATTCCTGGGGCATCACCACCAGATGTATATACGCCTATTTTTTTCATTATGGTTTCTGACTATATCTACAAATAAAAAAGGTCGATGTAAAACATCGACCTTTTGTTGGATTAAATAGTGAACAACTTACTACTATAATTGAAATTTATATCTAAACTCTACATAATCATTGTTATCGGTAGATGTAGAAACTACATCTGTGATTTCAATTAATCCATATTTATTTGAGCTCTTAGCATGAATAATATATAAATCACCCGTTGCAGCTAAAATTACAGATTCCTCAGCACCTGCGTCATCCCAAGAAGCCACAATTTCTGCATCATTAGTAATGGTACTCCATGCACTTGAACTTACTTTCTTAAACGTTGACCCATTTCTTGAAGTCCAACGACCTGGCCAATTAGAAGTCTCAGCTGCTGCAGTAGAATCTTGAATATCTTTTCTTAAATTAGCATCACCCGATGACAATGGACCAGCAGCCATTTCATAGGCTCCAGCAGAAGGTCCTTGGAAGTTATACACTTTAAATGTATTTCCATCATTATCTTCTTCGAAAATCTCCAAATCATTACCCGAATCACCGATATTAGTAATGGTGATGGATTTGCTAGTTGAGTTACCGTCTTTATCTGCTACAATAAATGTATAAATCTCTATTCCAGCAACTGCGGCAGTTTTACCATTGAAAACAAATTCTGCAATTGTTTTGTCATTGTATGCTGAATCTACTAAATCAACATCTGTTTGTCCATCTAAAGATTGAATCACCTTAAGTGACTTAATATTTTTAGTATGATTTGCAGTTACAGCAATTTTAAAATCAGTATTAGCAGCTAGACTGGTGTTTGTACTAATATAATTTCCACCTAAAAAGTTTAATACAGGTTTTGGATCTGGCTCATCACCAGGATCACAACTAGTAAATAGTAATGACCCAAATGCTAGCATTCCAATCATCGATAAAAATTTAATGTTCTTCATATAATTCATAACTTATAATTAATTTGAGCAAAGATATGATGTTAATTAAAAATTAAAACTAATTTTTAATTCTTAAATAAAAATTACAAAATTGTGTCTTTATATCACATGACACTGACAGGATTTGATTTTTTTATTATAGCTTTATTTATATCAATCACTTTAGCATTAGGTTTTTATGCCAAAAGCAGTACGAGCAACAGTATCGAAGGTTTCTTCTTAGGTGGCAAAAACCTACCATGGTACATTGCGGGCTTGAGCATGGTAGCTACTACATTTGCAGCAGATACCCCACTAGCCGTTACTGAATTAGTGGCTAAAAATGGTGTTTCGGGGAATTGGGTCTGGTGGAATATGCTACTTGGCGGGATGTTTACTGCTATTTTTTATGCTCAATTATGGCGAAGAAGTGGTGTAGTAACAGATGCGGAATTTATCACTTTACGTTATGCTGGTAAACAAGCCCAATGGCTTAAAAAGTTCAAAGCAATATACTTGGGTGTAGGTATGAATGCCATTATTCTTGCATGGGTTAACCTTGCTTTGATGGCCATACTTGAAGTATTTTTTAATCTAGAAGGTATCCAACTTTTTGGTTTTACTGCATTAGCTATGTTGCTAGTGGCTGGATATTCAGCACTTAGTGGTCTAATGGGAGTTGCACTTACTGACGCATTCCAATTTTTTGTAGCTTTAGTGGGGTGTATTGTTCTAGCTATTTTAGTAGTTAACTCTGACCAAATTGGTGGGATAGCTGGCTTAAAAAATGCTCTCCCAAAACACAGTCTTTCTATTCTTCCCAATGTTGGCAACTCATCTGAGTCTAATGGTCTATCCATGGGACTTGCATCTTTTATTGCCATTGCTGGAATGGTATGGTGGTCAAGCTGGTATCCTGGAGCCGAACCTGGAGGCGGAGGATATATCGCTCAACGGATGTTTAGCACAAAAAATGAAAAACACTCATTTATGGCTACCTTCTTTTTTCAATTTGCTCACTATGGCATCCGACCTTGGCCATGGATTATTGTCGCTTTATGTTCGGTAGTGCTATACCCTGATTTGGGAGTTGACGACAAAAAACTTGGCTTTGTTATGGCTATGAAGGAGTTTCTCCCTTCAGGTATGCGAGGACTCTTATTAGTCGCTTTTTTAGGAGCCTACATGAGTACCGTATCTACCCACCTCAACTGGGGAGCAAGTTATGTCATTAATGATGTATGGAATCCATCAAAAAAAACGAGTAATATTATTCGGGTTAGCCGATGGGTAACATTTGGAATTATGATTCTTGCTTTGGGAGTAACTACTCAAGTAAAATCAATAAGTGGTGTATGGGAATTCATTATGGAATGTGGTGCTGGACTTGGATTATTATTAATGGCTCGATGGTTTTGGTTTCGAATCAACGCTTGGGCAGAAATTGCAGCTACTATCACTCCTTTCATCGTGTATGGTCTTTTAAAGTTTGTTTTTGTTCACGATTATCCTGTATTGGGCCAATCACTCTCCTACAACCCAACCTCATTTTTTATTACGGTTGGGGCAACTACTTGCTGTTGGATTATAGTAAGCCTATCTACAAAACCAGACTCTCAAGCTCACATACAAAACTTTAAAAATAAAATCTATCCACAAGGGTTTGAGCAGTTCAAAAAGACCATACCTCACCTATTTTTAGCATGGCTTGGTGGAATCTTGACGGTATACTCCTTTTTATTTATGGTCGGAAAAATCATCTTCCAGGAATGGACGGAGTCTGGTCTACTATTGATTAGTTTAATCCTAGGCATTTATCTGTTTTACCGATCAGCATCTAAGGGAAAACTGCTGAGTAAATAAAAACTAGACTTAGTATCTCTCAACTGGCACAACAATTGCCATGATTAATATCACACGCTCAAATAATAACTGCAGCGTTCAATACGACAACATGACATTTGACCATAGATTTAAGCTAGACGGGGATTTTTTAGGAGATGAGGACGGATCAGAAATCATATCCGTAATTGCTGATAGTGATTTTGAAGATGACAATTCAGGTAACTACCCCGAAAATCTGCCATTATTACCACTACGGAATACGGTATTATTTCCTGGTGTAGTGTTTCCTGTGACTGTCGGAAGAGATAAATCCATCAAATTAATCCAAGATGCCTATAAGGGAGATAAAATCATCGGAGTAGTTACTCAAAAGGACCAAAAAATCGAAGATCCTACTGCACAAGATTTTTACTCGACAGGAACTCTGGCCCACATACTTAAGATGTTGAAGATGCCAGACGGCAATATTACCGTGATCATTCAAGGTAAACGAAAATTTACCTTAAAAAATATTACCGATGAAGAACCCTATTTTAGAGGAGATATTGAAGCTTTTACCGATGGTAAAGCCGTAAAAGGGAAGGAAACCAATGCTACAGTTGATAGCATTCGTGAACTGGCTTCTAAAATTGTAGAAATTTCTCCAAACATCCCCTCTGAAGCAAATTTTGCTCTGAAAAACATTAACTCACCAAACTTTCTGGTTAATTTCATATCATCTAACCTCAATGTAACAGTAGACGAAAAACAAGAAATACTAGAGCTTTCCAATTTTAAGAAAAAAGCTAATCGAGTGCTGTTCTTTTTGGATAAAGAGCTTCAAATGTTGGAGCTAAAAAACAAAATACACACCAAAGTAAAAGTAGACCTCGACCAACAACAAAAAGAGTACTTCTTACAGCAACAGATTCGAGCTATTCAAGAAGAACTTGGACAAGATTCTCCCGATCAAGAGATAGAAGCTCTTCGTACTAAGGGTGATAAAAAACAATGGAATGAGACTGTAGCCAAGGCATTCAAAAAAGAATTGGATCGCTTGATGAGAATGAATCCAGCGACTCCAGACTATTCAGTTAGTTTAAATTATGTAGAATTATTACTTGAATTGCCATGGTCAGAATTTTCGAAAGATAACTTTGATTTAAAACGAGCTCGTAAAGTATTGGATGCGGACCATTTCGGTCTTGAAAAAGTAAAAGAACGAATCCTAGAGTACCTGGCTGTTCTTAAACTCAAGGGAGATATGAAATCTCCTATTCTTTGTCTATATGGCCCACCAGGAGTAGGTAAGACTTCACTAGGAAAGTCGATTGCCAAAGCTATGGGAAGAGAATATGTGCGTATGAGTTTGGGTGGTTTACATGATGAATCAGAACTACGTGGTCATCGGAAAACATATATTGGTGCTATGCCTGGACGTATCATCCAGTCTCTTAAAAAAGCTGGGAAGAGCAACCCAATTTTCGTTTTAGACGAAATTGATAAAATCGGAAATGATTTTAGAGGAGACCCCTCTTCTGCCTTATTAGAAATATTGGATCCTGAGCAGAACAATGCTTTTCATGACAATTATGTCGACTTAGACTACGATTTGAGCAATGTATTATTCGTAGCTACAGCAAACCGACTAGATACCATTCAACCCGCATTGAGGGATCGAATGGAGATTATTGATATCACGGGGTATACCGTTGAAGAGAAAATTGGGATAGCTAAAAAACATTTATTACCGAAACAAAAAAAGGAACATGGTCTAAAATCTAAGGATCTTCGAATGTCAGATAAAGTCATCGAAAAAATAGTGGATGAGTATACGCGTGAAAGTGGCGTGAGAACATTGGATAAAAGACTTGCCAAGATATGCAGATGGCAAGCTAAGGAATTAGTCTACGGCAATAAGCCTAAACCAACTATTAGTCTAACAGATGTAGAACAAATATTAGGCAAAGACAAAATAGAAAAAGACCTATACGAGACCAACGAAGTAGCTGGTGTAGTAACTGGACTAGCATGGACCAGTGTAGGTGGCGATATTTTGTTTGTAGAAACATCCTTGACTAAGGGAAAAGGTAAAATTACATTGACCGGTCAATTGGGAGATGTAATGAAAGAAAGTGCTATCAATGCCAATACTTGGTTAAAGGCAAATGCTCAATCATATGGAATTAACCATCTGATATTTGATCAATATGACATTCATATTCATTTCCCAGCTGGTGCCGTCCCAAAAGATGGACCGAGTGCTGGAATTACCATTCTGACGGCATTGGCCTCTGTTCTTACCCAACGAAAAGTCAAAAATCGTTTAGCTATGACGGGTGAAATAACACTTCGAGGTAAGGTACTTCCCGTTGGTGGAATCAAAGAAAAAATTTTAGCGGCCAAACGTGCGGGGATAAAAGAAATCATCATGTCTAAAGCCAATAAAAAAGATATCGATGACATCAACCCATCTTACATATCTAATTTGAAATTTCATTTTGTAGACCAAATGAATGAGGTATTGGAACATGCACTTACCAAACAAAAAGTAAAAAATCCAAAAACATGGGATATTGTAACCCCTAAAGAGAAATAAACTGAAATGAATCAGTAATTCGAGGAGTCAAATTTTTTTAGCTGAGAGAGAAATACACTGAAATCTTTGGGATAATCTGCCTTTATTTCAAGTGTGGCTCCATCCACATCTTGGAAACTTAACGAATAGGCATGCAATGCAAAACGACTGATCATGGGTTGTTCTTCACTACCTTTCTTTAGGTTAAATTTCTTTTTAAAATTTGAAAGGAAAGGCAATTTGCCTCCATAAATCTCATCAGCAGCTATTGGAGCATTTTGTGACGCTAAATGTATTCGAATCTGGTGCTGACGACCAGACACTGGACTACAAGCAATCAAAGTAAAATGCGTAAAATTTTCAAGCGTATTAAATGTAGTTTTACTAGGTTTTCCCTTCTGCTTATTGACAGCACTCCTACCACTTCGAGTAGTTACCAAAGGAAGATCTACCATAAAATTATCATAAGTGTGAATGCCATCAGAAATTGCATGGTATATCTTGTTTACCCTTCTTTTTTCAAATGCTTGAGCAGCATGAGAATAGGCTTCAGGATGTTTAGACAATAGTAAAACACCACTCGTTTCTTTGTCTAATCTGTGACAAAGTTGCAACTGCTTATCATATTTTTTAGCTTGTTCAAAAACAGAATTAGCTATACCTATGCGTTCATGCAAACTACTAACCCCAGGTGGCTTATTTATCGCCAGATAATTGGAGTTTTCAAATACAATTTGATTTTTGAAATTAAATTTTTTCACGATTTTAGAAGAGATATGCAGTCATCTACACTCATTTTAGATTGATCTCCAGTAACCAAGTCTTTTAAAGTAAGAATTGCTGACTCCATCTCATCTTGACCTATTACTATGGCATGACTAAAATCTTTACTGTTTGCGAAATCTAACTGTTTATTGATTCGTTTTTTATCTGGATATACCAACACCGAAAGCCCATTATCTCGTATTTTTCTTGCAACTCCAACACCATAAACTTGGGTTTCTCGGTCAAAATGACAAATTAAAATGGATTGATTATTTGATTTTTGGCTTGGCCATAAATTTTGTGATTCAAGTATTTCGTACAAACGATCCACTCCAAAACTGATCCCTACTCCTGAAACATCTTTTAATCCAAAAATATCTGTTAGGTTATCGTATCTACCACCACCCGAAACACTTCCAATCCCACTATCAGGAATAATGGCTTCAAAAATACAACCTGTGTAGTAGTCTAATCCTCGAGCAAGACTCAAATCAAGCTCTAATCGAATATTTAATGGGGCATCACCCAAATAACTTACTAGTTCTTTGAGGTCTTCAATAGCCTCCATTGCTAAAGCATTATGATTAAATGAAGTAGCTAATTGATCAAGAACATGCATATTCAAATCTGAACTCGTAATTAATTCAAAAAGCTGTTGACATTTTGCTTCATCAATACCTGCAGTTACCAACTCTTTAATGACACCATCTTTCCCAATTTTGTCTAATTTATCCAGTGTAGAAGTAAATCGAGCAACTGGAAAATCAAGCGAAAGTTCGTCAACCATTGCCTCCAAAAACTTACGATGATTCATCTTGACTACCGCATTAGTTAGGCCAAGCTCAATAAAAACCTCATTATAAATATGAATCAAATCAGCTTCATGAATTAAAGAAGTACTCCCAATACAATCAGCGTCACATTGAGTAAATTCTCTAAACCTCCCTTTTTGAGGGCGATCAGCTCGCCAAACGGGCTGTATCTGATATCTTCTAAATGGAAATGATATTTCATTTCTGTGTTGCACTACAAACCGTGCAAACGGAACCGTCAAATCATACCTGAGACCCAACTTAGATTCTCCTGGTATCCATCGATCTGGAAATAGGTCTTTAATCGCCTGAACTTTTTCATCACCAATTTCGTGAACAATTTCGCGATTACTTCTTATCTTATACAATAACTTATCACCCTCGTTACCATACTTTCCGGTGAGCATGCTTAAATTTTCGAGTGCAGGAGTTTCAAGAGGTTCAAAAGCATATTTTTTGAATACCCCTCGAATAGTATCTAAGATCACATTGCGTTTTCGCATGACCTCTGGACCAAAATCTCGAGTACCTTGTGGATTAGAAGGTTTTTGCATTGCAACAAAGGTACATTACTGGTTGTTAAAATTATTATTTAGCAGCCTATAGTTGTATTTCTGAATATACATCTTCAATTCTTGAAGCATTAACTCAACGGATTCTGGCTTTTGAACCGATAAATCAAAACGATGCGTTGGGTCTAGTTTATAATTAAATAAGCGAACATGTTGGTTGCCATTCCATTCGATAGTTAGTGAATCATTGGTGTAAGTATATATATTACCATCAAAAAGAGCTACTCCTTGATTTGATGAATCATCAAGTAAACTATTACCAAAAGATATAAAATTATCAGAAGATGTAAGGTGCCTTATTGTCGAATAAATATCAATATGTTGAGCTATTCTATTCTCCTCATAATGAGACAACCATTGAGGTGCATAAATAAAAAGCGGTACAGCATACTTACCTCGATACGATCGATAAGCAGGAGTTTCATTGATAGAGGAGTGATCCGCTGTAATTATAAAAATCGTATTCTTAAACCAGTTTTCTTGATGAACAGACTTAAAAAATTGAGACAAGGCACGATCGGTATACCCTATCGATTGATGTATATCGGTAGTACCCTTGGGTAAATAACTATACTTTTCAGGTACACGATAAGGATGATGACTACTCAATGTAAAAATTCCTGAAAACCAAGGTTGCTTTTGTGAGGATAAAGTTGCTGCACAAAACTTTAGAAACGGTTCATCAAAAATTCCCCAAGTTCCATCAAAATCTGAGCTAATGGGATAATCCTGTTTGGCATAATAATTTCCAATATCTTGGGATTGCAAATAGGGTTTAAAGCCCATTGATAATTCATCCGCACCATGAAAAAAAGAAGTAGTATAACCACCCTTTTTAATCACTTTGGGTATTGTACTAATATCCGATTGAGTGTAAAGAGAACCGATAAAAGGTTGCTTGGTCAAACATGGAACTCCAGCTAAGCAAGAAGCAACTGCATCAATCGACCGAAGACCATTTGCATAAGCATTGGAAAAATTAACCGATTGACCCATCAAGCTATCCAAAAATGGAGTATAACTGGGTCTTCCACTTTGATTGAGCCCAGTATATTCTTTTCCAAAACTTTCCAGTAAAATAAGACAAATATTAGGCTTTTCAAATGGTAAATTAGGATAACTCTTCTTATCATTCAATAAAGCTTCTTTGAGTTGGACATCTGGGAAATAGGCTTCATATTGGATATCTTGTTTTCCATAAGATTCTAGCAATATGTATATTGGAGTAACTGCAGTCGTCACCTCCTCATTAGATAATTCTGCATAGGCATCCATTAGGTTTAATGGTTTTAATGCCACCCCACCTCGAGCAAAAAATCCAATCATTAAAAAAGTAAAAGTACTCAAAACAAAACTATACTTCCTACTGATAGTCAAGCTCAATCGCTTAAAAACTCTAAATATTAAGACATTTATTCCTAGAACTAAAATAATGATGTACCAGTACTCTATAATATAACCAACCACAATTACTGAACTCTGTCCAGATAAGAGTTGAAACAGTTCTCTTCCCACAATCGTTTTACTGATAGGCAAGTATAATACAGCGATTAGGTTGAAGACCAGAGCAAATAAAAAAAGTAAACTAAATAAGATTCTTGTTAAAAATTTCCACCATTTATTTTTAATGAAAAGCCCTATTCCCAGACAGATAAATAATGGTGAATACCAAATAGCTAATGTCTTTAGGTCGAATCTAATCACATAAAAAATGTAATTTATTGGATCTGCTACGTTTAGGTCGGGATGTGAACATAAAAGCCAAATACGGCTAATCCAAAACGGAAGAGCCAAACAAAAAAGGAAAGATAAACACTTTGCTATATTTTTTATCCTTAAATCCACTTGAATAGATTGCAAATTATACTAAATTTGCAGTCCTTTAAAAGGAAAATTAAAATTAGTTGCACTTAAATAACTAATCTTATAAAAACATAACCGTAAAGATTTTAATAAAATGAAAAGCGAAATACACCCAGATAACTACCGATTAGTAGTGTTTAAGGACATGTCTAACGGATATCAGTTCCTTACAAAATCTTGTGTTGAGACTAAAGAAACCATCACTTACGAAGATGGAAATGAATATCCAGTATATAAATTGGAGATTTCAAGTGCTTCTCATCCATTTTACACTGGCAAGACCAATTTCGTGGATACAGCAGGTAGAATTGACAAGTTCAACAAGCGTTACGCCAAAAAGAAATAGGTATAACTTTTAACAATATCAACAAGGCTTTCTATATTTGGAGAGCCTTTTTTTATGAATATCATATTATTTGACGATGACAGGAGAGTAAATCTACTCCCGCTAACATTCACAAGACCCTGTGCTGAATTGAGGGTGGGTATATTGACAATAACTGAAAAATGGTCCAAACACGTTTCTGAAAAAACTTCTCATATCACTCAAGGTTATTTATCTAATAAATATGGTGTAACCTATGAAAATGAAAACGTGTATATTAATGGTAGAGCTCTTCCCTCAGCTGATTTCATTGATCAAATAAATGCGTTATCAAATGAATCATTACTCGTGCAGAATGAGGTAATTATCGCTATAAAAACTTCTAAATGTTTGAAGAATTTTGAGGAGTTAATCGAATATTCAACAGAAAGGCAGAAAAAAGAAATATCGTGCAACATGTTAAATCATACATACGATATATTTACCAAAAATGGTTATGAAATAAGGTCTGACTACGAAGTCTTAACAAAAGAAAGAACAAGTCAGCAACTATCTCCAACAAATACCATCATCGGCAAAGATATCTTCGTTGAAGAAGGTGTTCAAGCAGAAGCTGCCGTATTTAACACAGAAAATGGTCCTATTTACCTAGGTAAAAATAGTACTATTATGGAGGGTAGTCTCATTCGAGGTCCTTTTGCACTTGGAGAAAATGCGACCATTAAAATGGGTGCAAAAGTATATGGGGATACTACCGTCGGTCCCCAATGTAAAGTTGGAGGAGAAGTTAGTAACTCTGTTTTTTACAGAAACAGTAATAAAGGACATGATGGTTTTTTAGGTAATTCTGTCATTGGCGAGTGGTGTAACCTTGGAGCAGACACCAACAGTTCTAATTTGAAGAATAACTATGCTTCAGTAAAATTATGGGACTATTCAAAACAACGATTTTTAGATACAGGTTTGCAATTTTGCGGTCTGATTATGGGAGATCATAGTAAGTGTGGTATCAATACCATGTTCAACACAGGAACCATAGTTGGAGTATCTGCTAATATCTTTGGTGGAAATTTCCCTAGAAATTTTATACCATCATTTACATGGGGTGGATCTTCAGGTTTTGCAACGTATCAAACAAACAAAGCATTTCAGACTGCTAAAAAAGTAATGGAGCGTCGAAACGAAAAGCTAACAGAAAAAGAACAAGAAATATTAACATCAATTTTTAATAATACTTCAGAATATAGATTCTGGGAAAAAACTAGCATAAAATGAGACAAAAAATTGTAGCCGGAAACTGGAAAATGAACTTGGATATTAACCGAGGAAAAATATTATTATCAGAAATATTAGATTCTGATATCAATAAAGATACATTAACAATTATAGCTCCACCAGCAATACACCTTAATAGTTTCAGTCAAATGCTTTCTCACACAAATATTGCACTAGCTGCACAAAACTGTCATCAACATGATTCTGGTGCATATACAGGAGAAATATCTGCAGGTATGCTCAAAAGCGTTGGTGTAGACTATGTTATTCTAGGTCACAGCGAACGACGAGAATATTTTATGGAAGATAGCTTATCCCTATCTTTCAAAGTAATTAATGTCATAAAACATGGTCTTAGACCAATTTATTGCTGTGGTGAAACATTAACACAACGTCAAGAAGGCGAGCATTTTAGAACAATTAGTAATCAAATTGAACACGGATTATTTCAATTAAATGAAATGGAACTTCTTAATTGCATCATTGCATACGAACCCGTATGGGCAATAGGAACTGGAGAAACAGCCTCTCCGCAACAAGCTCAGGAAATACATAGCTTCATTCGAAAGACTATCGCTAAACAATACGGTGATATGGTAGCAGACAATATATCAATATTATATGGAGGAAGCGTAAAGCCTGCTAATGCAAAAGAATTATTTACTTGTCCAGATATTGATGGTGGACTAATTGGAGGAGCTGCATTAAATGCAGAAAGCTTCGCTGCAATTGGAAATAGCTTTTAAAATAAATATCCAATCCCAAAGGTTAGTTGATCGAGAGATCTGAAATCTAACCGCTGATCTATATTGTCACCTGGGGCCGAATATTGTTGAAAATTAAAGTTAAAATTAGCTCTGGACTCTACCGATAAACGAATATTTTTAATAGGGTCATAATACATTCCTACCAAAGGCTTAAGACCAATATTCCAATAATATCCATAGTATGTTTCATAGGGTTTTCGGTCTAGAGTAGAATTCCAATATCCGTCTATACCCATATATAATTTAATATGATCAAATCCTTCTAGCTTTAGGTCTCTCTGAAAACCTGCTGATAGATTATACATCACTGTGCCACGTTGAAGAGAGAGTGTATCACTTCTTGTTTCCTTATCCATATCTATGAATAAAGAAAATCCTCCTCTTAGTGTTATTGAATTATTGATTTGTCGTTTGTACATCAATTGGTAACTCGACTGATCATCTATTTGTGTCAAATCAAGTACTAAATCCACTTGATTAGCATTTTGTCCCGAAACAAATAGTCCAGTAAGTAGAAGAAGAATGATTAATATATTTTTCATGTTGTATACACAATGATACAAAAAAAAAGGCTCCGATAGTTCGGAGCCTTTAAATATTCAATTTCTGTAGTGATTAATTCCCTGATTGAGAAAAATCAATTCTTCTTGATGCATAATCTGAATCTGTATCAGCTGCATAATCTGTAGAGACTCTGCTTCTCTCGATACCATAATTAGCTTCTAAGTGGTCAATGATAGAATTTGCTCTCTTCCATGCAAGTCTCTCACCACTTTTACTTCTAGTATAACCAGTAGCAGTAATACTTAAACTTGGACACATTCTTAATTTTTCAGCTAATGTATATAAAACACCATATGAAGCAGGTGAAATCTTGGAACTTCCATTATCAAACATAATGGTAGGAAGAGTCACATTATCACAGTTATAAGATGAAGATTCTTTAATTTCAAAAGCCTTTCCTTTTGAATCAACCATTGCACCTGCTGCACTGTTAGGCTCAGCATCTAATGCATTAGGTATACCATCTCCATCATCATCTTTCGCGACACCATCTGCATCAACATCAGTAACTAGGGAGAAAACTTCTTTATCCTTACTATCAGGAACACCATCACCGTCTGTATCAACAGCAGTACCATCACCGTAAGTTTTCACACCTTCTGGTGTTTCATTATCTTTATCAAAATAATCACCTACACCGTCACCATCAGTATCAGCCATTAAATTTTTAAGGCTTTTGTTGATAGAGTCCATTTCTGTGTAAAGTGTTTCAACAGGATTTAGCCAATCATAATGATCATCTCTGTCTTTGTCACCAAACTTATAAGATAACTGAAGACCTAATGTAGAATAAGAATCCCATGCTCTATTTCTTTCAGATGATGAATTAAATAATTCAAAATCGTGAGCATCTAAATCATCAGAACGAGTTAATCTGGTCTTCCACTCTAATCCTAAATCGAATCTTTCATTTAGGTTATATTTAACTCCTAAACCTAACGGAAAAGTAATATCTGTACCAGAATAAGAATTAGTTGCACGTACTGTTTGAGCAAAATCTGTTGTTGAATTACCATTAACGTCAAAATAATTCATCTGACCAGGGAATGATAAAGCATATGAACTTGCATCGTTAGCGTCAGTAACTTCACCTTCTACATCACTACTAATGATTCCTACACCAAAAGAAACAAACGTTTGTAACTTACGAAGAGGTCTCAAGAAAGACCAATTACCTGCAGTAAGAACGGCCGATACATCAGCGTCAATAAAATTGTTGGTGTATTCATAAGAACTTTTCGATTCATTTCTAGAAGCGGACCAAAATAAATCTGTACCGTCTTTAGATCCTGCCATTTTACCCATATTAGCTGAAGCTTTGAAGCCCAATACTTGAGAGGCAGAGTATTTTAAATGTAAACCTCCTGAGAAAGATAAATTCTCATGTGGTGCATCGAAATGTCCAAATGTGGGACTAATTTGTGCTCCTAAAGACCATTTTTGAGCTGGTCTAAGTTTCGAAAAGTAATCGCTTTGTGCCTGAGAAGTCGTGTATCCAAGTACAGCAACTACTAGCAATAATGATTTGAGTGAATTCATGATTTTTGTTGTCGTATTCATTAGTTGAATTGAATATTATATAATTTGATACAAAAGTATAAAATTTTGTATAAACAACAAGTAATTAGGAGAATATGACCCATACTCTTTGACTGGCTGAAAAACCAAACACATGTTGAATGAAATCAAGCTTAGAATTAAATAGCTCTACATGCATTCCAAAATGATCTCTTCTCTCCTGAATTTCAAGTGAATTAAAGTATCTTTTCTTTATGTTCAAAACCTTTTTCAAATCCGTAGATTGATTGATTTTAAGAGACCACTGTTTATCTACAAGCTGTTCAATATCATTGAGTTTATCCAATAATTTTGACCATTTGTTTACTAAATTGAAACCTTCAAATGTCTTTGAAATTTCTTTATCATATGAAGCGATACTCGATTTAATCAATATCAGTTTTTTATTGTGTATTTCTCGTAAATTTTTCAATTTTTCGCTTTGTTTTAATGCAATAACCGTCTCATCCTCAAACCAATTGATAGAATTATCATCAAAAAAATCTTCTTTAAGTTTATGTGGAACAACAACACACGAAGTTCTAACATGCAATGATGGCATGGACACTTCATAATTATCAAAAAGACCTTTCAATTGTAACCAATAATTCAGCTCGCTTGAACCTAAAACACAGCAAACATTGGGAAGCACCCATTCTTGATACAGTGGTCTTAAAGCTGCATTTGGACTTAAATTTTTAAAATTATCCTTAACAAAGGACTCAGAATTTTCAGTTGATATATCACTTAACGCATCAATTCTAATTCTGTCATTTTTCTGTAATAAAAAAAGATTACAGGGTCTAACCCTTAATTGCTTCTTAAATCCAGACACTTCCAGTTGATTTGTTGTTTCTTGTAGACCTTTTTTATTGGCATAATTTAATTCATCAATCATCACTTCGGTAAAGCTTGATTTTAAAGCTTTACTATCTGGGTCTATAATAATCAAACCAGTATCTCCCACATAATCATGCAATAACCTTCTGAATGCAATGGATAAATTCTTCGACTGATCATAGACTTGTGCCGTTCGATTTAAAAAGTCTTTTTGTTCTTCAGAAAACTGATAAGTATCAATCAACTTATAAAACATGTCAGCAATACCTTCAGTATTCATTCTACCAACAGCTCCAGATTGATTCGTATTCCATTTAGTTTGATTTCCAAAATAAGATACAGAAGCAATCTCATCCAAATCATGATCCTCAGTAGCCATCCAAAAAACTGGAACAAACTGATTATCTGCATATTGTTCACTGAGTTGTCTTGATAGAGCGATGACATCAAAAATCTTATAAATTACATAGAGTGGACCTAAACCTAAGTGAATTTGCTGGCCTGTTGTAATGGTGAATGTATTGGGTGATTTAAGTTTATCAATATTCGTTTTGACCTCAACAGATTTTGTTAAATCTATTTCTGCCTCATCATATTGATGATACAAATCCTGAACTAAATCATCTCGCTTTTGCTGAGAAAAACTAGATTTTACATTCATCGCATCTTCTACACCCTTCAAATCAGGAGTGAAACTATGAAAGTGCTTTAATTTATCTCCTTTATAATAAGCCTCTAATAAGGGACTACTAAAAAAAGTTTGGTTTCTTATGACATGGGAAAATTCCACTACTTTATAAGCTTTGCAATAAGATCAAATGATTCCGCACCCATAATATGTGTATTTGCAAAATCACCCACTCTCAAATACCCTTCATTCAATGAAATAATAACCTCATTATCTACCTCAGGTGAATCAAATTGCGTTCGTCCAATATAACTATCTCCCTCAATTCGATCAATAATCACTTTTTGGTTAGTGCCTATGAGCTGCTGATTGTGTGCCCATGAAATATCATGTTGGATAGCCATAATTTCATCGGCTCGAGCAGATTTTAACTGATCGGAAACATGGTCTTCTAGGGTCCCAGCATGAGTCCCATCCTCGTGAGAGTAAGTAAACACACCCAATCGATTAAACTTATAACGGCTTACAAAATCTTTCAACTCCTCAAAATCTTGATCATACTCACCCGGATGCCCCACTAATAAAGTTGTCCTCAAAGCAATATTGTCTACTTCAGATTGAATACGATCTAAAACCTCTTCTGTTCTTCTTTTGGTAATCCCTCTTCTCATTGATTTGAGAACATTATCTGAAATATGTTGAATTGGAATATCCAAATATTTACAAATATTGGGCTTTGAATTCATGATAGGAAGTACATCAAATGGAAATTTTGATGGATATGCATAGTGAAGACGTATCCAATCAAGTCCTTCAACATCACTCAACCTGTCCATAAGTTCAGCTAATTTTCGCTCTCCATACAAATCAATACCATAAAAAGTGGAGTCTTGAGCGATTAGCATAATCTCTTTTATCCCATCTTTAACTAATGCCTTTGCCTCACTGACCAATTGCTCCATGGATTTTGATACATGCTTACCCCGCATGAGCGGTATTGCACAAAAGGAACATGGCCGATCACAACCCTCTGAAATTTTCATGTAAGCATAGTGTTTAGCTACTGAAGATTTTCTCTCGCCAATCAGTTCTTTGCGATAATCTACCCCAAGGTTATTTAATAATTGAGGCAATTCAAAGGTTCCATACCATTTATCAACCTCAGGAATCTCTGGTGATAAATCAGCTTTATATCGTTCTGATAAACAGCCAGTTACAATTAATTTATCCAAGTTACCCGCTTTCTTTTCTTGAGCAAAGTCAAGAATAGTATCGATACTTTCCTGTTTAGCATTATCAATGAAACCGCAGGTATTAATAATTACCGTATCTGCATCTTTGGTATCCTCGTGTACCGTATGAACTTTACCATTTTCAAGTTGAGACTGTATTACCTCAGAATCTACCGTGTTTTTAGAACATCCAAGAGTAACAATGGCAACTTTATTAGGTTTATGGCTTTTTGTCTTCATTTATGTAAATAATGAATTTATAAATGTTTTGGAATCAAATAGTTGTAAGTCATTCATTTGTTCTCCAACTCCAATGTACTTAACAGGAATCTTAAATTGATCGCTAATACCAATGACCACTCCTCCTTTAGCAGTTCCGTCTAATTTGGTCAGTGCTAATGAAGAAACATCGGTTGCAGCGGTAAATTGTTTAGCCTGCTCAAATGCGTTCTGCCCAGTACTTGCGTCCAATACTAACATCACTTCGTGTGGTGCACCATCTACTTGTTTGTCCATCACCCGTTTAATTTTAGAAAGCTCGTTCATCAGATTCACCTTATTGTGCAATCTACCCGCAGTGTCAATAATAACCACATCGGCATTTTGTTCAGCTCCATATTTTACTGCCTCAAAAGCAACAGCAGCTGGGTCAGTATTCATCCCTTTAGATACAACATCCACACCTACTCGGTCTCCCCAAATTTTAATCTGATCTACAGCAGCAGCCCGAAAAGTATCCGCAGCACCTAATACCACTTTCATACCTTGAGATTTGAATAGGTTGGCTAATTTACCTATTGTAGTTGTTTTACCTACTCCGTTTACACCAACTACCATAATAACATATGGTTTTGTCTCACTCAGAGATTCTTGATACTCATTCTCCGAAACAAGCTGCACAATCTCATCTTTCAGCATATACTTGAGTTCAGATTCAGAAAGATATTTATCGCGAGAAACACGAGATTCAATTCGGTCAATAATTTTAACTGTGGTTGCAACACCGACGTCAGAGGAAATCAATAATTCTTCTACATCGTCTAAAAAGTCATCGTCAATTTTACTTTTCCCTACAACAACTTTAGAAAGCTTATCTAAGAGAGAAGTTCTGGTTTTTTCCAAACCAGAGTCCAGTTTCTCTTTTTGAACTTCGGTAGGTTTCTTTTTAAAAAAGTCTAATAATCCCATGGGTATAAAACAAAAAAAGCTTCCCATCAAAAGTAGGAAGCTTATTTATTTAAAACAATAACGTTGTTATTATTTAGCCAAGGCTTCTTTCACAGATTCCGTTGACATCATTTCTTCTCTGAATGCGTATGCACCTGTTTTAGGTGACCTTTCACATCGAATAACCTTTGCCCAATCTCTACCAGATCCAGCTTTCTTGAGGGTTGCTACTACTTTCTTTGCCATCTTACTTAATTTCTTTATGAACCGTTACTTTTTTCATGTAAGGGTTATATTTTTTTAATTCAATACGCTCTGTCGTATTTCTTTTATTTTTTGTGGTGATGTATCGAGACATACCTGCAACACCTGAACCCTTTTGTTCAGTGCATTCCAATATCACCTGTACTCTGTTACCTTTCTTTGCCATGGTTTATATTCTTCCGTTTTTCAATAAACTATTCAAACAAGCACTGATGCCTTTTTTATTGATTGTTTTTAAAGCAGAAGTACTCACTTTAAGTGTAATCCACTCATCTTGCTCTGGCAAGTAAAACTTTTTAGTTTGAAGATTTGGGTAAAATCTTCTTTTAGTTCTACGTTTTGAATGAGAAACATTGTTCCCAGACATTGCTTTTTTTCCGGTTAAATCACAAACTCTAGACATACCTCTATTTTTTAGGGCTGCAAATATGTTGTTATTTTTTGATTTTTACAACTACTATGGATACAAAAGATATTTTTTTCTCATGACCTTGTATTTCAACAACTCAGGCTGCCATGTTTGCTTGATATCTTGTGCCGAAAGTCCAGCTATTACTTGTTCTTTGAACGATGAATTACCCATTAATTTATAGATAAAACTTTTAAAGTAAGGTCCATTTTCAGTCTCGTTTTCCTTGTAAAAAAGTAAAAACCAATCCAAGTTTAGTGATGGTTTTTCAAAAAAGTCGTTTTGTTTAGCATCATTAACAATAAAACCACCACATCTTTTTCCTTCATGTTTGGGGTGATCGGATATACCAGGCATACTTTGTGGAGTGAACAAAAAATCTCCTTCAAATCCAGGCCGACCAACAATCTGAAACGGCGTTTTTGTTCCTCTTCCAATACTCACGTTTGTTCCCTCAAACAAACCCAAGTATGGATAAAGATAAACTGAATTCATATTGGGAAGATTGGGCGATGGTTTGATGGGTAATTGGTATAAACTATCATGCGTATAATTTTTACAAGACACTACGCTAAAACTACACTTTACATCATTTTTCAGCCACTGCTCTCCTTGTATCATCAATGCCAACTCTCCCACTGTTAAACCATGTACAATGGGAATAGGATGCATCCCAATAAACGAAGCATACTCTTCTTGTAATATGGGGCCATCCACATAAAATCCATTGGGGTTCGGTCGATCCAGGATAATCAACTCTTTGCCTTGCTCTGCACAGGCTTCCATCAGATAATGCATCGTAGATATGTAGGTATAAAAACGTACACCCACATCCTGTATATCGAAAATAATCACATCAATATTTTCTAACATCTCAGGCGTTGGTTTCTTATTTTTCCCATAAAGTGAAACTACTGGCAACCCCGTTTTTTCATCTATTCGATTTTTCACCACTGCACCCGCACTATAATCTCCTCGAAACCCGTGCTCTGGTGCAAAAACTTTCTGAATATTAACCCCCAAAGCTTGCAGCGTGTCCACTAAATGAATGTTCCCGATAGTCGAAGTTTGATTCACAAGAAGTGCTACGCTTTTATCTCCTAACTGAGAAACATATTGATCTAACTGCTCCGCACCTAAAATAATTCGTTCCTTTTCTACCTCTGTTTGATTACTGCTCATGGAGGAGCAACCAATGAAAATTATCATCAAAAAAGTAAAAAGTTCTGATTTCTTCATTTCTATTTCTAATCTTGTAAATCAAAAGTATGCAATTAGGATACCACATCGCCAAAAAACTAAGCTTTAATACCCAACATTCGTTTACAAAAACGATCACTTCTTTGGCCATTGCTGCTGTATCTATTAGTATATGTGTAGTTATTTTTGCTTTTGGTATTCTTCTGGGTTTTAAAAAGGAGATCAGAGAAAAAGTTAAAGGATATGCTGGCGATATCAACGTTAGTCGTTATCAGCTTGCTTCTGGAAATGAAACCAACTTGTTTGACATAGACTATCAAATGATTCAAAAAGTAGAGCAAGAAGAACATGTATCGTCAATTTTTCCGTTTATCAACAAAGCAGGTATTCTTAAATCAGACACTACATTAGAAGGCATCATTCTCAAAGGGTTACCCGCTAACTATAACTATTCGTTTTATCAAAAACATTTGGTTCGAGGAGAAATCCCAAACTACACAGACACTATCGATTCTTACGATATTCTACTTTCTGAATACACCGCTTCCATATTGAACCTAGACACGGGGGATCGGGTGAATCTCTATTTCATTGATCAGTCTAATGTAAGAAGAAGAATGCCCCAGATATCCGGTATATTCAATACCGGGCTTCGAGAATTTGACAAACAATTTGCAATCGCCCACCTTCGATCCATTCAACGTGTGGTCAGCAATGACTATTCAAAAGCTGCTGGATATGAAATTAATGTGGATAATGCAGAGCATATATCGACTATCCAAAATAAACTTAAAAATTATTTAGACTACACCTACGCTATTAATACCGTTCAAGATTTGTATCCAGCAATGTTTCAGTGGCTTGATATTGTTGACACTAATGTACTAGTCATTATTGTGCTTATGTTTATCGTAGCTATCATAAACATGATTACCATGTTATTAATTTTAATTATCGAACGTATCCCGATGATTGGCATTCTAAAATCAATGGGAGCACAATCGTCTAAAATTGGGAATATTTTTAACTGGCAGGGTGCTTTTATACTTACCGCAGGGCTTTTAATCGGAAACGGAATTGCTCTTGGGTTTGCATCTATTCAAAGCAAATACAACATTATCAAGTTAAATGCCGAGACTTATTATATGGATGCTGTGCCTTTCAATCTGCCCTGGGAATATCTCCTCTACATCAACTTAGGAGCATTATTTGTATGTTTTGTATTTACGTACATACCCGTTAGGATTATTCATCGAATTCATCCTGCTCAGAGTATTCGTTTTAGCTAGATTTTCTAACTTTCACATTAACATGATCAAAGGGACAATGAAGACATTTGTTACCACAACATGTACCACGCTTGAGGTGGTAAGCTCTTGTAAAAACAAGATAACCCTTCTCATTGTAGTAGTAGTCGGCTATTTCTTTAGTGCTGTCCCGCATTTTTTGCAATAGTTTGAAGAGCTGTCTTTCTCCGTATAGTTACATGCAGAACACACAAGTAGACCATTAGTTTGAGCTAATTCTACACTGACGATACCCGTAGGAACTGCTATAACTGCATAACCTAATATCATGAGTGCAGCACTCAAAAACTGACCTAAACCTGTTACTGGTGCTATATCTCCATAACCTACTGTGGTAAGTGTGACTATTGCCCAGTAAATACTTCTCGGAATCGATGTAAAACCTGCCTCAGGAGGTTCAATCACATACATGATAGTACCCATGACCACTACGATCACCAATACTACCCCAAAAAACACTGTTATCTTAGCACTACTTCGTTTAATGGCTGCTCCCATCCCTTGTGCTTCTCCCATAAAACGAGTGAGTCTGAGTACTTTAAAAATTCGAAGCAGGCGTACTGTTCGTAAAATTCTAAACAATTGAGATGCAGGAAAAAAGAACGTCAGATAAGTGGGTATCGTGCTCACCAAATCAATGATTCCCCAAAAGCTGGTTGCATAACTCTTCGTATTTTCACTCACCATCAAACGGGCAATATATTCCAAGGTAAATACTCCGGTAAAAAAATACTCAATATATTTTAGTTGAAGTGCGTACCTACCATGAATACTAGGTACGCTATCCGCCATTATAGTCAAGACACTAAAAAGAATAGCCCACAATAACCAAATATCAAATCGTCTGCCCTCTTGGGTATCTGCCCCAAAAATAATGGCGTACCATTTCTGCTTTGTAGAGAGATCCGTTCGTTCCTTGATAGATGGGTAATTAGCCATTTGTTAGAGCAAAGGTAGAAGCCAACAATTAGTTTTTATCAACATAAACTAAAGCCCTATTATCGGTTCAGCTTTTTCAATTGAAAGGTCTTGCGATGACAGTCCAAGTACCCCAATTTTTGAATCGCTTCTACATGTTTTAGGGTGCCGTAACCTTTGTGTCTCTCAAAACCGAATTCAGGATGTTTCTCACTCAACCCAACCATATACTCATCACGATGAGTTTTAGCGAGTATACTAGCAGCTGCAATGCTTTTATACTTGGCATCTCCTTTTATGATGGTGGTATAACTATAAAAATCAAAAGGCTTAAATCGATTGCCATCGATGAGCAGATGTTCTGGTCGAGCAGACAACTGCTGGACCGCCCGTTGCATAGCAAGGATACTGCAATTAAGGATGTTATATTTTTCGATTTCTCGCTCCGAACAACTTGCCACTGCCCATGCCAAAGCCTTTTTTTCAATTTGCTTTCTGAGAACGTTGCGAGTGTCTGAAGATAATTTTTTAGAATCATCAAGCAAAGGCAATCTCACTCGAGGAGGCAGAATTACTGCTGCCGCATATACGGGACCAGCCAAGCATCCTCTGCCAGCCTCATCACAACCAGCCTCAAGCACATTTTTGTGAAAATAGCTTTTGAGCATCGAGCAAAAATAACATAAGTTTGCACGCATACATGCTGAATTACCGAGACATCATTTACAATAATTACTTCAGTACACAGGTCAATAAACTTAACATTGATCATGCAGCGATGCTAAAAGAACAATCTCAACACAATCACCGAGAATTGATTCATCTTCTCCCACCAAACAAAGATGCTAAAATAGTAGACATGGGGTGCGGGTTTGGAACGTTTGTTAAACCTGCCATGGACGCAGGATACAATAATGTTTCGGGCTACGACATCAGTCAAGAGCAAGTGAAAGTGGCACACCAACTCGGCATGAAAAATGTGCATTGCATGGATATTGATGGCTTCTTTGCAAAAGGAGAAAAGGTGGATGTATTAGTCGGGTTGGATATCATCGAACATTTCACCAAAGACGAGCTCATGAATTTCCTAACAAACGCAAAAAAATGCCTCAACCCTGGTGGAAAAATCATATTAAGAACCCCCAACATGGATGCCCCACAGACCAGCTTATATGCCTATGGCGATATCAGTCACGAGATCTTTTTAAACAAAAGCTCAGCTCTTCAAGTGATGAGTAGCATTGGGTTTGGCACAACCCAAGTTTATGGAGGGCTTGTTCGAAACCAAAATCCACTACTTGAAATCATTCGAAAAATTGGCTGGTGGAAATACGTGTTCTTTAAAAGAATGGTATTATTCTTCTCCGCTCGCACATGGCACAATGTGGTGTTTGAGCCTAATCTGATTATTGTGGCTCAAAAATAAGGTCAGTACACCAAAACATCAACTAGTTAATCTGTTGCCAATAACTCCCGACACTTTGTAGTACCAACAACCCCTGACCATAAGCATTTGCCCCCCATTATATGTTAAATACCCACCCCTTATCGTGCCCCATCCAGTGTTTTTTCTAATTATATGATAAATTCTCCCGGGACAACTATTCGAACTAGGAAGATAAATTACAGGACTAGAAGCATTTGGTATAATAACCGTATGATCATTCTCATCTAATGTGATGTTAGCAGGAGCTCCAATAACATGTCTAACAGGTAGAGAAAAAGAACCCGAAACATCCAACGAAGATTTTGGAGTCGTAGTTTTTACTCCAACTCGATGATTGGCACCATCAACACTAAAAGAACTTCCATCGACACTAAAACCATCGGTAGTTGTTGTTTTAAAATCTAAAGTTTTAGGACCTTGACTGACTATTGTGTGTTCTTTCAGATAACCACTTCCATTATATATACCATACCCCGAAGTATCTATACTAATACCACCATTTACTATAGAAAGTACCTGAGTATAATTGACGTTTGAAATAAAAATTCCACCTAGCAAGAGGTATATAGTATACAAAAAATATTTTGTGTGTTTGTGTGTTTGTGTTAGTTTTTTCATACATAATATCAAAATCTTAAGTTTTGGCACAAGGTGGGTTTATTTGTTTTAATAACAAAGTGCTTAAATATGATATACATCATAAATGCTTATGATATAAAAGCAAAATCTTAACAATTAGTCAAAATCTAAATAAAACCGCTCGGCAAAATCCGTCAGTTTTGGATACTCTTTAGCTAGTGCGTCAAATTGTTGTTTGGGAGAAAACACTTTGTACTCACTAATCTGCTTGGCATTTACTTTACAAGTTAGACTTTTAAGAGCATACCCACTAGCTTCAAAGTGAACTACAATCTTTGGAATTTCCTCGGTAATCTCAGACTCAACAAACTTAGATCCTACGGTGAATACGACTGTGTTATTCTCTTCCATAGTCAGTAATGGATCGGCAAGAAATGCGGCCAAACTGGTTCTTTTGTGAGTAGTCAGCTCCTTGGCATAGGATAGAAATAGCCTTTTGGCATCTTCCAAGGTTAAATTTTTGAGTGTATCGCTAGCCGGTATCTTTGTTGGAGAAGGATTAGGTTGAGAGTCAGATGACTGAGTTTTTTTAACTCCCACCGTCTTCATCATATTTTTTAACCCCCCAATACGCACTACTGCTTGGGCATCTTGATCTACAGAAGTTAATGGACTTTCTTTAATTTTCGGAGCTTCTGCCTCCTCTTCACTCGAAGATTCAAATAAATTACTAAAGAAACCAGATTCGGAGAGAACTAGACGTTTAGGCTTTTTTTTTTAGTCACGTCTATGGCGTGTTGAAGTGAAGCCAGTTTGATTAAACATAACTCTACATGCAAACGCTGGTTGTGACTTGACTTGTAATTCATGTCCGCCTCACCTAAAATATTGATGGCATTCACTACAAAAGAAGGGGTGACTGATTTGGATTGAGTCAAGTATTTACCCGCTATTTCTTGAGATTTTTCAATCAATTGTTGGCTCGAAGCATTTTGAGCTACCAACAAATCCCTCAAATGATTAGCCAGTCCATTGAGAAAAAGTTGACCATCAAATCCGTTGCGTAGGATTTCGTCATACAAAACCAACACCCCACTGATGTCCCCCTTTAAAAATGAATCGATAATTCTGAAGTAATAATCATAATCTAAAATATTGAGATTATTGAGTACTGCATGGTAGGTCACCTTACCCTCTTCACCAAAACTCACCATTTGATCAAAAATGGATAAGGCATCTCGCATAGCTCCATCCGCTTTTTGAGCAATTAAATGCAAAGCACTTTCTTCGGCTGATATATTTTCTTCTTGAGCTATTTGTTGAAGGTGACTCACAATCTGAGGCACTTGTATTCGATCAAAATTAAATACCTGGCATCGCGAAAGTATAGTAGGTAAGATTTTGTGCTTCTCCGTAGTAGCCAAAATGAATATGGCATATTTTGGAGGTTCTTCCAATGTCTTCAAAAAAGCATTAAATGCTTGCTGTGAAAGCATGTGCACCTCATCAATAATGTACACCTTGTAATCACCTGTTTGTGGCGGGATTCTTACTTGCTCGGTAAGTGCTCGAATGTCATCTACAGAATTGTGCGATGCTGCATCCAATTCGAAAATATTGTACGAAAAATCATATCCTTCGGGTACGGTATTTTTATTGATTTCTTTGGCAAGGATACGAGCACATGTCGTCTTACCAACACCGCGAGGACCACAAAACAAAAAGGCTTGTGCAAGTCTATCATTAGTAATTTCGTTTACCAAAGTTTCGGTAATATGCTTCTGCCCAACAACCGTATCAAACGATTCTGGTCGGTATTTTCGAGCACTTACAACGTAACTTCCCATGATAAATTATTGCAAAGTATAGCCTCACAAAATGGATAAACAAGCAGTGTTGAAAAAATAGAGAAAGTTGTTCAAACTCAGCCTAAGATACGGGGATGTTCATGTCATACAAAAAAGTAATCTAATTTTGAGTTTAGATTAAGAAAAAAAGTTACTTTTGCACCCCTTAAATTTTAATACATTTAACAAAATGGCAAAAACAAATTACGAGTCTGTAGTCATACTGACACCCGTGCTTAGCGAGAGAATGCTGCTAGATGCAGCAAGCTCCTTCGAGAAGCTGATTACAGAAAATGGTGGAGAGCTCATCCACAAAGAGAATTGGGGGCTTACTAAAATGGCCTATCCTATTCAAAGAAAAACAACTGGTTTCTATCAGATTTTTGAGTTTACAGCAGATGCTGATGCGGAGATTGTAGACAAACTTGAACTCGCTTATCGAAGAGATGAGCAAGTGTTGCGTTATCTTACCACTAAACTGGACAAGCACGCAGTAAAGTACAACGAAAGAAGAAGAAATGGAGAATTTAACAAACCAAAGCAGAAAAAAGAAGAAGCTCCAGCAGTACAACCTGCAGCAAAAGCAGCTCCAACAGAAGAAGCTAAGGTAGAACCAACAACTAACGAAGTGGAGGAATCATAATATGGCAAAAAGAAAAAGATATACCAGAACCCCCATTGTACGACCAAAGAAATACTGCCGTTTCAAAAAAAGTGGTATTAAGTACATCGATTATAAAAATCCTGATTTCTTGATGGCATTCATCAACGAACAAGGGAAACTTCTTCCAAGAAGAATCACAGGAACATCGTTAAAGTATCAAAGAAAAGTTGCCGTAGCGGTAAAGAGATGCAGACACATTGCATTATTGCCATACGTAGCAGACGAAATGAAATAATTCAAACCCCTAATTCAAAATAAAATGAAAGTAATATTAAAAGATTATGTCAAAGGGTTTGGTGATAAGAACGATATCGTTGAAGTGAAAAACGGATACGGTAGAAACTACCTTATACCCCAAGGGCTAGCCACTATTGCTACTCCTTCTGCCATTAAAATGGCGAATGAGAATGTAAAACAGGCTGCTCATAAACAAGCAAAAGTAAAAACTGATGCTGAATCTCAAGCAGCAAAACTGAAAGATATTAAAATCACTATTCCAACCAAAGCTGGGTCGAATGGAAAGATATTTGGTTCAGTAACTATACTACAACTTGCTAAAAGTTTAGCTGATCGTGGTTTTGAAGTAGATAAGCGTAAAATATCTGCTCCAGACATGAAAAACATTGGAGCATACAAAGCAACGATTAACCTCCATAAAGAAGTATCTGTGGAAATCGATGTAGATGTAGTACAAGAGTAATTATACTTTATTCTTTCGAATAAATGCTAAAATCCCGACTTCGGTCGGGATTTTTTTTGATCTATTTTTAATTTATTCGTGGCGAAGTGCTTCAATGGGATTGATTCGAGCAGCTTTACGAGCTGGCCATATACCAGCTCCTAAACCAACCATGGTACACACACCTAGGGCTAGTAAAATCCATCGCCAGGGAACTATGAATGTACCGCCAATATAATTACTGATTAAATTACCCATAGCTAAACCAAGAATGATTCCTCCTAATCCACCAATCTGACAAATGGTAATCGCCTCTATAATAAATTGATTAAGAACCGTCGAACTTCTGGCTCCTATAGCTTTCCGTGTTCCAATCTCTTTGGTGCGTTCGGTAACTGAAACCAGCATGATATTCATTAAAGCAATTGCTGCTCCTACTAATGTAATTACAGCAATGAAAATAGCTCCTAGCAAAATTAAACTCAAGTTTTCGAGCAAAGCCTTGGATATACTATCTGATTTAATAATACTAAAATTCGTTTCTTCTTTGACTTTTAAGCGTCGAACCTGCCTGAAAATAATATTTGAATAATCGACCATAGCATCCATGCCATTCACATCATCAATAGAAACTCCAATATTATAGCTCAAATTTGAACGAGCAAATTTCACCCTTGCCAATGATACAGGAACAAGAATTACCCGATCTCCGCCAAAATCAAAAGCCCCACCCTTTTCAGATAACAGACCGACTACTTTTAACTTCACTCCACCTACTTGAATGAACTGATTCAAACAACTGCGACCTCCGAACAATGATTCTTTAATCTCTTGACCAATAACTGCAACTGGCAATGCACGCTCAACATCGCTCACAGCTATGTTTCGACCACTACTTAATTCATATCCAGCGACACGCAGATAGGACTCATCCACACCCAATACAGAAGCATTGGGGTTAGTTTTTTCAGAGCGATGCTTAGCAGTAGCAGTCCATGTGTTGCTCGAATTAACAGACACCACCGCATCTTGATCAAATCGATTTTTAAACTCACATGCTTGTTTGTAAGTGATGGATTCATAATACACCCTTTTTTTATTTCTTCCAAGCATAAAACCAGAAGAACGATTTTGAATATTGAACGAATTCGCACCCATAAAACTAAAGTTCTTCACTAGGCTGCTCTCTATACCATCAATGGCAGTCAAAATCCCAACTAAAGCCATAATACCAAATGAGATGATTAAACACGTAATTACGGTACGAGTTACATTGGTTCGAATTGAAGCAAAAGCCTCTTTGATGTTTTGAAAAATATTCACAAAATAATACTTCAAAGAAAGTCAATCTTATAAAACGATATCAAAACTTCTACCAACGTAAAGATTTTTTCGATTTTAGATAATTAAAAGAAGTGATAAATAAGCATAATGTATAGATTTGTCGAGATGTCAATCGGATTCAAAAGCGTTTTTATTTTAATGATCGTGTTGTTTGTCCAATGTCAGACTAATCATCAAATTCATCCTCACATCCTATCCAACATACCTATTGAATCTACCTTCGAAAACGATACAGAGATTGATCAGATTATTAAACCATATGCTGACCAGTTAGATTCAGTAATGAATCAGGTCATTGGCTATTGTCCAACATTCATAGAAAAACAAAAACCGAGCAGTGCTTTGGGAAATATGATGTCAGATGCTGTGTTGTATGCATCGAAGAAAGCAGGACATACTATTGATTATTGTGTGCTCAACTACGGAGGCATTCGTAGCACATTAGATTCTGGCTTTATAACGCTCGGCGAAACATATGAATTAATGCCTTTCGAAAATCAAATTACTATTCTTAGAATATCCTCTGATATCGCTCAAGAGCTTCAAGATCACATCATAAAAAAAGGTGGCGAACCCTTATCCAAAGGATTTCAAAGTCTTCAATACCACACCAAATCTTATTATCATATCGCTGTAAATGATTATATGGCAAATGGTGGAGATGGGTATCAATTTTTATCCAAAGCCTCAAAACGTTGGGATATAAACATTAAAATACGAGATGGAATCATTGACTATATAAAAAATCATAACCCATTACCCCTAGACTTTAATGAACGAAAACTATGAACAGAAGAGATTTTATTAAAAAAGCTGGATTAATATCTGCAGGGTTATCTATTTCACCTATTACATCATGGGGTAAGGATAAAGAACGTCTTGTAATTTTACATACCAACGATTGGCATAGCCATATTGATCCTTTCTCTGTTAATCACAAAAAATACCCCGGTATGGGTGGTGCGTCAAAAAGAGCTTCAATAATTCAAAAGATCCGATCTAAATACAAAAACGTACTGTTACTAGATAGCGGAGACATATTCCAAGGAACTCCCTATTTCAATCAGTATGGCGGAGAGCTAGAATTTAAATTAATGAGCGAAATGGGATATGATTTTGCTACACTGGGCAACCACGATTTTGATGGAGGTATTGAAGGGCTTTACAAACAATTACCTCACGCTAACTTTCAATTTTTGTGTGCCAATTATAATTTTAAAAATACTCTATTAGATGGAAGAATAGATCCATTAACAATTATCAGAAAAGGAAAATTTAAAATCGGAGTTTTTGGAATTGGTATACAACTGGATGGACTAGTCCCCAAAAACCTATACGGGAATATTATTTATCAAGACCCCATTGAAAAAGCCAATCAAATTGCAAAAAAACTTAAGTCTGAAGGATGCCACATCGTCATCTGCCTTTCTCATTTGGGATATGAATATAAATCCGACAAAGTAAGTGATATTGTATTGGCTAAAAACTCAAAACATATCGACTTAATTTTGGGTGGTCACACCCATACTTTTTTGGAATCTCCACAAAAAGTTATGAATCAAACCCAAGAAAATATTTTTATTAATCAGACGGGTTGGGCTGGCTTAAACTTGGGACGTATTGATTATGAGTACAATAGCTTTGATATTGTAAAAATGCAAAATTATTCTTATGAAAAAATTTCATAAAATCAATACTAAAAATATTTTTTTAGAAACTTTTTTTACCCCAACTTGCGAGAGTATTAACAGGCTAAGCGTCTAGCATACACAAACCAACCTTTAAAACTAAAAAACTGAAAAATTAAATGAGCGAACAACATGAAACTGTGTGGAAAAAATGTATTCAGACTATCAAAGATAATGTCAATCCACAAAGTTTTAAAACCTGGTTTGTTCCAATCAAACCCATAAAACTTGAAGAAAAAGTTTTAACAATTCAAGTTCCAAGTCAATTTTTCTATGAATGGCTTGAAGAGCATTATGTCGCTCTGCTCAAAAAAACCCTTGAAAAAGAATTGGGCCCTGGTTCAAAACTAGAATATAATGTCATCGTTGATAATTCAAGTGCAGGTAGTAATAGACCATACACGGTAAACATGCCTACTCGAAATGTGACACACAACAACAAAAATGAGATGGGTATGCCAATCAATCTTTCTAACAATATTCATAACCCTTTCATCATACCTGGATTAAAAAAGTTGAATGTTGATTCTCAGCTTAATGCATCCTACACATTTGATAATTTTATAGAGGGTGAATGTAATCGTCTTGCAAGATCTGCAGGTTACGCTGTTGCAAATAAACCTGGAGGTACTGCTTTCAACCCTTTAATGATTTTTGGAGGTGTTGGACTAGGTAAAACCCACCTAGCTCATGCAATTGGAAATCGAATTAAAGAAATATCAAGTAACAAATCGGTGTTGTACGTTTCTTCTGAACGATTCATCAATCAATATGTAGATAGTGCCAAAAATGGCAACTATAATGACTTTCTTCATTTCTATCAGATGATTGATGTGCTTATTGTTGATGATGTTCAATTCTTTGCTAAGAAGGAAAAAACACAAGAAATATTTTTCCAAATTTTTAATTGCCTTCACCAGAATGGCAAACAGCTCATATTAACATCAGACAGAGCTCCTAAAGATTTAAAAGACGTAGACGAGAGGCTTTTATCACGCTTTAAATGGGGACTATCTGCTGATCTTCAAAACCCTGATTTTGATACACGAATTTCTATTTTAGAACAGAAAATGTATCAAGATGGAATCAAATTTGCTCCAGAAGTGATTGAGTATGTTGCTAATAAAGTAGATAACAACATCCGTGAACTTGAAGGTGCACTCATTTCACTGATTGCTCAAGCATCGCTCAACAGAAAAGAGATTGATTTAGACATGACTAAGAAAATGATGAAGAATTTTGTTAAGAATTCTTCACGTGAAATCTCCATTGAATTTATTCAAAAATTAGTTTCTGACTATTTCAGTGTTAGTGTAGACCTGATGAAGTCCAAGACAAGAAAACGAGAAATAGTTCAAGCAAGGCAGATTTCTATGTTCTTTGCCAAGCAACTGACTCAAGCATCACTAAAAAACATCGGGATGTACTTTGGGGGCAGAGATCATTCTACAGTAATTCACGCATGTCAGACGGTTAATGACTTAATCGATACCGATAAGAAATTCAAATCTGACGTTGATGAATTGACCAAACGAATTAAAATAAACACCTATTAACCTATTAACTAGGCTTTTATTTTAGTAGAACTTTATTAGTAGAACTTTAAATTCTAAAAAACAATCGTTTGTTAAATCATAGTGATGTTGTTCTTTTAAGCGAATGAAGATAAATATAATTCCCGTCTAAATCCTCAAAAGTGGCATAATAACCCAAAGATCTAGAGATTAGCGTCTTAGGTTCTATCACCCTACCCCCAGCCTTTAGGACTCGTTCCGTTATAACACTTATGTCCCGAGGACAATCTAAATAGACAGGATCTTTCTTAGTTCGTCCATGAAATACTTTATCCTCTCTTACGATTGCACACCTAACACCTATACTCGAATCATAGGGGAAAAAACCTACTAATTTTCCATCAATCTCCTCTTCTTCTATGTCATAATTCCAAACTATAGTATAAAAATTCTTAGCCCTCTGAAAATCAACCACAGGAATTTCTAAACCAATTTTTTTGTTCGTCCCACCCATCAAATAAAAGCTCATTTATTAACCCGCTATTCAACTCATAAGCCCGCTACTCAAAGCTATCAACTCTTGAGATTCATAGTGCTTTTCATCCAATTTATAAAAGAGAATACTCACAACAAATGGGATGTACTTATGAATCAATACGCGTATTTTCAATTCATTCAAACCCATCTTAGCCCATTTGTTACTCAATACAGAAGTCAATACATGAATACATGAGGTTTTCTTCTCAACTCCATAATCAATTGGAGTTAAAACTTCATCATAAAAACTATCTAAAATAACTTGGTTGCTACTTAAACCATGTAAAGCATCATGTGTTGTTTTACAAATATTCTTTGACTCCTGACTAGTCATTCCAACATGATTAATTACAAACTCATATAAGTCCTCTTGATGATCATCCATCAGTCTATCTATAGTCATCACAATTAATTTATCTTTAAAACAAATACCAATCTCACTAGATCATTTAAACTAATTAAAGATAGCTTCTTTGTTAAACTTAACAGTCAATAAATAATACACCATCGCTCGATATTTATTTCGATTGGAAGTACCCATCTGTTCCATGACTTCTTGAATTGCATCATCAAGATGCGGACCATCTTCTAGACCTAACTTTTTGATTAAGAAATTCTGCTTAACAGTCTCCAATTCAGTTTTGTCAGAACTTGACACCTTACTCGCATCCTTATTATAAATGGATGGACCAAGACCTTTCGCTACTTTTTTTAGTAATTCTTGATCAACATTTATTTTAATTTTATTCTTAAATTCTTCAGTGTAATTACTTAAAGCTTCTTCTAGTTTACTCATAATTATTGTTTTCTTGTTTGGTTAAATTCAATTAGACTACGAACAAAGTGCATTCCTATTTGAGAATTTATGATTTATAACAACTTTAGATATGATTTTTACACGAATAAGAAAATTATAGCATAGACTTTAATCCATCGCAAAGGACATCAAATACATCATATCCATTTCAAGTAATAGAATCTATCACAATAAGAATTACCTTTGCACCATATTTTTAAGAAGCGTTATGCAAAACATTAGAAACGTAGCAATCATAGCTCACGTTGACCACGGTAAAACAACATTAGTTGACAGAATCTTAGAATCCTGTAAATTTTTTAAGGATCACGAAAAACCAGGAGAACTGGTTATGGATAATAATGATATAGAAAAAGAACGTGGAATTACTATTTTATCTAAAAATGTATCTGTTAAATACAAAGACACTAAGATAAATATCATAGATACCCCTGGACACAGTGATTTTGGAGGTGAGGTAGAACGAGTCATGAATATGGCAGATGGAGTTCTACTCCTAGTCGATGCATTTGAAGGTCCAATGCCACAAACTCGATTTGTACTTCAAAAAGCTCTTGAAGCAGGACTTAAACCTGTGGTAGTTGTCAATAAAGTAGACAAAGAAAATTGTACTCCAGATGAGGTTCATGAGAAAGTATTTGATTTGATGTTTGCCCTTGATGCAAGTGAAGAACAGCTTGATTTTGTAACTGTTTATGGAAGTGCTAAGAATGGATGGATGAGTTTGGACTGGCAAAAGCCAACGGACAACATGTTTGCTGCATTGGATGCCATATTAGAACATGTGCCAGCACCTGTTCAAGAAGAGGGAAATACACAGATGATGATTACTTCTTTGGATTTCAGCAAATACACTGGTCGAATTGCTATTGGTAAACTTAAGCGAGGACAGCTTTCGGTGAATCAACAAGTTGCTCTTGTAAAACGAGATGGCTCTGTCGCCAAGGGTAAGGTAAAAGAACTATTTTTATACGATGGTCTTGCAAAAGTTAAAGTTGATGCTGTAAATGCTGGAGATATCTGTGCCATATCTGGACTGGAAGGATTTGAAATTGGAGATACCATCTCCGATTTAGAAAAGCCAGAAGCTCTACCTTCAATCACCATTGATGAGCCCACAATTAGCATGCTTTTCACCATCAATGATTCCCCATTCTTTGGCAAAGAAGGTAAATACGTAACTAGTAGACATATCAAGGACCGTTTAGAACAAGAACTCGAACGAAATTTAGCCATGAAACTGAAAGAAACTTCTAGTGCAGATTCTTTTCTTGTTTATGGAAGGGGTGTACTTCACTTGGCTGTCCTCATCGAAACTATGAGAAGAGAAGGATACGAAGTACAAATTGGTCAACCTCGTGTTATCATAAAAGAAATAGATGGTGTAAAATGTGAGCCTATCGAAGAGCTCACCATAGATGTACCAGAACATCATAGTGGAAAAGTGATAGAATTTGTCTCCCTTCGTAAAGGAAACATGTTGACCATGGAACCAAAAGGTGATGTCATGCATTTGGAGTTTGAAATACCATCCCGAGGAATAATCGGACTGAGAAATACACTGCTTACTACCACACAAGGAGAAGCAATTATCTCCCATAGATTTAAAGAATTTCAAGAGCATAAAGGAGAAATCCCTCAACGAATCAATGGATCGTTAATTAGTATGGAAAATGGTAACGCCATCCCCTACTCACTAAATAACCTCCAAGATCGTGGAAAATTTTTCGTTACTCCCAACCAAGAAATATATGAAGGTCAAGTCGTTGGAGAACACAGTAGACCAGGTGATGTAGTTGTAAATCTTACAAAGGCAAAAAAACAGAGTAATGTAAGATCGAGTGGTGCAGACGAAAAAATTAAATTAATCCCACCACAAATTTTCACATTAGAGGAAGCATTGGAATACATCCAAGCAGATGAATATGTAGAAGTGACCCCAGAAAATATTCGACTCAGAAAAATTCATCTTAAAGAACATGAACGAAAACGTGCAAAAAATGCAGCTCTTGCATAATGTCAAGTATCTCTAAGAGGTGATCCAACATCAATATTTATTTATTTTTGAAGTGTGAGCAGAGTTCTTTTTTATCTTATCATAAAACCCCTTTCATTACTGCCCTACTTCATTGCCTATGGTATTTCGAATGTGGTATCTTTTTTATTTTTTTATATCATTCCCTACCGTAAAAAAGTGGTGATGAATAATCTCAAGAATTCATTTCCTAAAAAAAATAAGACTGAGATAAAATTAATTGCACGAAAATTTTACGATCACCTAAGTGATCTTATAATTGAAAGCATTAAACTATTTAGTATTTCTCAAAAACAAATAGAGAAACGCTTTAATGTAAAAAATCCAGAAATTCTTCAAACCCATTTTGATCAAGGCAAAGATGTAATTTTAGTAGGTGGTCATTATAATAATTGGGAAATCTTAGCTGTGGGTATCAACCAGTTAGTACCTCACGACTGTATAGGTATTTACACCAAATTGAGTGACGTATTTTTTGATCAAAAAATGAAATCTTCTCGCAGTAAATTTGGATTACGAATGATTAATACGAGAGAAGTCTCAGGTTATTTTAAAGAAAAAAATAAAACACCGCGAATGACCATATTTGGTGCAGATCAGAGTCCAACGTACAGTAAAAATGTTTATTGGACTAATTTCCTGAATCAGGATACTGCTGTGGCACTTGGAACAGAACGCTTTGCAAAAAAATACAATTTACCAGTAGTATTCTGTTCCATAATCAAGAGAAAAAGAGGACACTACATAGCAGAGTTGTCCTTGCTAACGGATGACCCTCAAACAACTGCTGAAGGAGAAATCACTCAAATGCATACCACCTCGCTCGAAAAACAGATAACTGCTCAACCTGAATTTTGGTTATGGACACATAAGCGTTGGAAACGTAAAAGAGAGAAGTAATTTAAGTAAATTCGCACTTAAACTCATGGTAAATCGCAAGCTAATATTCATTCGTTATGTCAAAAGAAGCTTTCTTCGTCTCGGAATTCATCAACTTTTACCTTCAAAGGCATTGGTTAAGCTTGGATATTTAAGTTTTTTATCTGAATGGATTAGAAAACATAAAAACATAGGATACACCTCATTTCCTTTCAGTGGGTTTAATTCAAAATTAAGAGAGGGTCTGTATGAATATTTGATTGAGACTCAATCTTTAGACGATGAGATTGACTACCTTGAGTTTGGTGTAGCTAGAGGAACTTCATTTAAATGGTGGATAGCTCACATTCACCATAAAAAAGCTCAATTTAATGGCTTTGACACCTTCACAGGACTACCCGAAGATTGGGGACATTTCAAGAAGGGTGACATGACAAGCAATAATGAGCAACCCAAAATAGATGACGATAGACATCAGTTTCATCAAGGGTTATTCCAAGTTACCTTACCCCGATATTTGGAAAACTATTCGGGTCACAAAAGAAAGATAATTCATCTAGATGCTGATCTATTTTCATCCACATTATTTGTACTGACTTCATTATCACCTTATCTTAAACCTGGAGATATTCTCTTGTTCGATGAATTCAATGTGCCCTTAGATGAGTTTAAAGCATTTAAAGTTTGGGTAGATTCATACTACATCAATTACAAAGTGCTTGGTGAAGTCAATAATTTTTACCAAACAGCTATCTTGATAACATGATCCCATTTAATGCTATTAAAAAAGGTCTTGAAGTATTTATTGCTCCCTCTGCAACAGTAATTGGCCAGGTATTGCTTGGTGATGAGGTAAGTATTTGGTTTGGTGCTGTTCTTCGTGGAGATAGTGACCAAATATCAATTGGTGCTAAAACAAACATTCAGGATAATGCAGTTATTCATTGCGACCCAGGACAACCTACAATCATAGGCGAATCATGCATCATTGGACATGGTGCCATAGTGCACGGAGCTAAGTTAGCTAATAACGTCCTTGTTGGGATGAATGCAACGATCCTTAATGATGCTAAAATTGGCGAATTCTCAATCATCGGTGCTAATGCTCTAGTGACAGCAGGAATGGAAATTCCACCAAGATCTTTAGTATTAGGATCTCCAGCAAAAATTGTTCGAAGTATTACTGAAAAACAGGAAAAAAGCATCAAAAAAAATGCAGCAGTATACGTTGAAAAAGCTAAAGAATACATAGACTATTATTCCAAACCATAATCTTCATTCGTTCGATTAGAAATATCTATAATGATATTCAAAATCTAGATAAACATCCAAGAATCTAATCTTATCTTTGTGGCATAATTATAAAAAAATCAAAATTATGTCAGTACTTGTAGGAAGAAAAGCTCCCCATTTTAGTGCAGGAGCGGTTATTAATGGAGAAGAAATTGTAGAAAATTTCTCACTAGATCAATATGAAGGTAACAACTATGTGGTCCTTTTCTTTTATCCCAAAGATTTCACATTTGTATGTCCAACTGAATTACATGCTTTTCAAGCTAAATTAAATGAGTTTGAAGATCGGGGATGTAAGGTGGTTGCTTGCTCAACTGATACTGTTGAAAGTCACTGGGGTTGGTTACAAGTTGCAAAAGAAAATGGTGGTATAGAGGGTGTAAATTATCCTCTCATAGCTGACACAACAAAAACAATAACAACAAACTATGGTATTCTCTTTGGCGATTATGACTATAATGAGAATAATGAATTAACAGCAAACGGTCCAATGATTGCTTACAGAGGCCTTTTCCTAATCGATAAAAATGGTATAGTTAGACATCAACTAGTCAATGATTTA
>Ga0206677_10000400_pt1 | contig 40690 bp, 45 predicted proteins | sample M130m12015metaG_FD_155475 | JGI IMG/M metagenome (GOLD analysis project Ga0206677, IMG submission 155475) | Ammonia-oxidizing marine archaeal communities from Monterey Bay, California, United States - M1 30m 12015 | ecosystem: Environmental > Aquatic > Marine > Intertidal zone | place: USA...
ACAGTTGTTGATATTTACGGAAAGGTGATTGAAAAATACGAGATTAACGATACAGATAAATATATTATTAAGCGAGCTACAAAGGCTAGCGGTGTTTACTTTTTAGAAGTTGAAATAGGAAACACAAGAATAAATACTAAAATAATTATTAAGTAATGAATATAAAGCAAAAACAAATAATCAAGATGTGTAGAAAATTAATTATTTTGATGATTTTTATCACTTCTCCTTTTATAGGTAAATCACAAAACTGTCCAATACTTAGTGAAATTGTTGTAGATAGTTTTTGTTTTGGTACAAGTGGTACATTAACCATTGTTCCTGCAGATCCAGCAATTGATTACAACTATTCAATTGATGGTGGAATCACCATTATTCCTACAGGACCATTAGATTCTGTTTTTAATGTTACACCTGGAACTTATTACATATGGTTACAAGAAGTTCCTAATCCCGGATGTTATTTTCTTGATACTTTGGTAATACCAGATCCTCAAGATCCAATTACTACTATTACAACTGTAAGTCAGAATTTAGTTTGTCATGGTGATAGTACAGGTGTTGCTGAAGTTAATGCAATTGGAGGTGTACTCCCATACTCGTATTTATGGTCTTCTAACAACACTACCACAAATGCAGTAACAAATTTATGGGTAGGGTATCATGAAGTTGTTGTTACTGATGCAAATGGATGTATTGTTGTTGATTCTGTAATGATAGAAAATATATATAGTCCCTTTAATGTCAGCCTAGATACTGTTCAACAAGTTCAATGTTATGGAGAATGTAATGGAGAGGTAACATTAAATGTTAACTCTGGTGGTGTAGCCCCATATACTTTTAATTGGAGTAACGGCCAAAACTATTTTGGCCCTGGTTTTGATAGTTTAGTTAATTTATGTCAGGGTGGATATCAAGTTCTTATTTCAGATGCATATGGATGTGATACTGTGGTTTCTTTTATTATTTCTGAACCACCACAACTTTATGCACAAGCTATTAGTATACAGCCAGTTCAGTGTTATGGTTTTGATGATGGCCAAGCATATGCAATTGGAGCAGGTGGTGCTGTTCTTAGTAATAATGACTACACATATTCTTGGAGTCCAATTCCTGGTAATAATGACACAATAACAAATTTAACACCCGTTATCCATACTGTGACAATTGCTGATACAAATGGGTGTACTGCAACTGATACTGTTTTAATCACTGAACCATCTCAACTTTTTGTTGAAATTCCAGATAGTTCTGCGATATATTCTTATTGCTACAGTGTTTATGCAGGATCCCTTGTTGCTCAGGCCTATGGAGGTATTGAGCCTTATAGCTACTCATGGGATAATACAGTTCAACTTACTGATTCAGTATATGCACTACATGCAGGAATTTATACTGTTACTGTATTTGATGATAGAGCATGTACTGCTAGTGCAACATTTGACTTGGATTCAATAACAAATACTTTTAATCCTGACTCTGTTGATGTTTCTGTAAGCAATATAAGTTGCTACGGGACCTACACAGGTTCTGTAAATATAAATGGAATTTCAGGATCTCAGAATCCACCATATAATTACACATGGACAGGACCGCCCCCTTTTGTTAGTACAAATAGTTCTTTAATAAATGGCTTGTATGAGGGGAATTATGCTGTTACTATTGAAGACTCATTAGGATGTACAATGATTTTAGACGTTGATGTTCATCAGCCAGACATCTTAGAATACAGTATAGATTATACAGTAAACGAAAGTTGTGTAGGTACACTTGGCTCTTCATGTAATGGAAGTGTTGTGCTAAATATTACAGGAGGAACAAGCCCATATTATTATGATAATACTTTTGGAGGTTTATTTCCAATTGCATTAGCAAATCAGACAATTGTTACTAACGACACTTTAGTTGAGAATTTTTGTAGTGGCGCTCATGATATGCATATTACTGATGCTAATGGCTGTCAAGGATATGTTGAATGGGGGGGTGCCTTTACTGCCAACATAGGTTCGGATGTACAAGTAACTAATCCTGGAATTGATTTTTCAATTCCTTCTGTTACATCTTGTTTTAATATAGCTGATGGTTTTGCTCAACTTAATGGAGGAGAGAATCCTCTTCTTAATTACACTTGGGAATCAGATAACTTTGGTTTGCCATCAGGATCTGTTTTAGGAACAGGTGGTAATTACGGAAGCTTTTTACCAGGAAATTACTGGTTAGTTGCTCATTATAACGATTCTTTAAGTTTTGGAGTTAATTATCCTGCCTGTGATGTTCCATATAATTTTACGGTTGCTACAGGTAATAATATAAGTACGAATCCATTAATTACTAATCCTACTTGTTATGGATATACAGATGGAAGTATTGATCTAAATCCTATTGGAGATGCACCTGGATTTACAATACTTTGGGATACTCTTACTTCAATTCCGGTTTCAAACTACGCTTTAGAAGATCAAAATCAGCTTGCTGCTGGTGTTTATACGGTATCAATTACTGATGCTGATGGGTGTATTTTAGTTGAGTCATTTTCAGTTAATGAACCTAGTCCTATTGTAGCTAATTTTGTTAATCTTAATAATGTAAGTTGTTTTGGCTTAAACGACGGAAGTGTAAAGGTGGTAGTTGATCCTGGTTCAGGACAAGCTCCATATACTTACTCTTGGAATACAACTCCAGTACAAACAAGTGCCAATGCAACGGCACTAAGTGGTGGGATATATACTGTAACAGTAACAGACTCTGCCGGATTAGGGTGTAATGCTGACTTTAATGTTACAATAGCAGAACCATCTCAAATATTAGCTTCTGTTGAACCAAATTCATTTTGGGGTGAGGATCTCTTGGGAAATCCATTTCATATTAAATGTAATGGCGAACTTAATGGATCTATAGTTGTTAGTTCAGTTGGGGGAACTGGAAATATTATATTTGATTGGCAAGATGCATCTGGAAACACAGTTTCAAATTTGCAAGAAACAGGACCTGTCTTAGCAGCAGGAGATTACACTATATTTGTTGAGGATGATAATGGATGTATTGAAGATCAAACAATCACTTTAAATGAACCAGATTTAATTCTACCAAATGTTAGTAATATGCTATATGACTATAATTCCGATGGTATTGGTACTGAGATATCTTGTTTCGGATTGTTTGATGGATGGGCACTTTCAACCCCATCAGGAGGATACCCTGGAACACAAGGATATATTTATAATTGGGTAAATAGCAACGGACAAAGTATTTCTTCAGAGTCATTAGCTGAAAACCTACCTGCTTTATTGTCATATACTGTCTCTGTTTCAGATATGAATGGTTGTTCACAAGATGAATCAACAATTGTTTTCACACAACCTTCAAGTTTTGATGCAAATGTGACAACTACAAATTATGCAGGAGCAACTCATGCTCCTTTTAGTGTCAACTTTAATGATAATACTATTTCTGCTGATTCATATAACTTTAATTGGATTTGGCAAGATGGGACAACATCTTCTTATGTTGCTGGAACTACATCTATGGATCATGAATTTTTAATTGAAAATATAGGTTTAAATGTGGTGTATGTAGTATTAACCAATGAAACTACTGGATGTATGGATAGTGTTTTCTTTAATATTGATGTTCAAGGCATTCCAGAAATAGATAATGTTTTTACACCTAACAGTGATGGAATAAATGATGTCTTTTCTTTTGACGAATTTGGAATGAATACAGTATCTGTTGAAATTTATAATCGATGGGGGCAAGTTGTTTACTTATGGGATGGTACTGATAAAAACTGGAGTGGAGTTGATATTTCTGGAGAAGATGTTGCAGAAGGAGTATATTTTTATGCAATTGTTGCAGAGGGAACTGATGGTCATTATTATGACAAAAAGGGATCCATCACTTTACTAAGATAAGTTGAAGATTTTAACCTAATTAATAAGGTTTTACTTTTTTGAGGAATTGATTTAAAAATACTATGAAAAAAATATTTATACTAACAGCTGTTTTCTTTATCACTTTATCAAGTGTTAAATCACAACAGGTAATTCTATCAAATGATACGGCAGCATGCGGTACTTTTAATGATACATTGTACGCTTTAAGTTCAGAATTAAGTGGAATTGCAGCAGATGATGGGCATAGTGGTGTTGTTGATTTAGGATTCACCTTCAACTTTTACGGTCAGCCATATAATCAAATTGTTATATCAGGAAATGGTTACTTGACTTTTGATCTATCTCAAGCTAATCAATATTCTCCGTACAGTATAAATACACCTATTCCAAATCCTGGAAGTATGCCAGAAAATGCAATTATGTGTCCATGGCATGATATGAACCCAACTTTAGGAGGGAGTATTACTTTTGGAACTGTTGGGATAGCTCCAAACAGAAAGTTTATTGTTACTTGGTGCGGTGTTCCAATGTACTCGTGTACTTCGCTTTTACATACATCTCAAGTTGTATTGTATGAAAATTCAGACCACATCGAAATGTTTTTAGAGAATAAACCTGTTTGCTCTCAATTTAATGGAGGTAATGGTGTTCAAGGACTCGTTGATGCAACATCTACATTTTTCGATATAGTTGTTGATCCTCCTTCAGTTTTGCCAAGAAACTTTCCTTTACAATGGGTTGCTGTTAATGAGGCTTGGGCTTTTTTTCCTAACATTCCAGCAAACTCTTATACAATTAATACTATTGCTTTTGTCCCAATTATTGCAGGAATTACTAATTGGTATAGTGATCCTCTACTTACTGTTAACATTGGTACTGGTCCAACCTTACCAGTTAATTTAACTTCAACTGGTGTTTATACTTATTATGCCCAAACAACTGGTAACTGTTTTCCAGCGGCTGTTTATGATTCAGTTTCTATAACATTTAATTCAATTTGTTTTGATATTGATCTTGAGACAGATTCAGCAAGCTGTTTTGGTAATGATGGTGTTATTACTGTAACTCCAGATGTTCCACTTCCACTTTGGGATATTCTTTTATTTGATATAGATGGGAACGCTCAGATTGGTGGCCAAGTGTTAAATTACACGGGAACTAGTTATTCATTTCAATCTTTGGAACCTGATACATATGTTGTAGTTGTTACAACATCTGATGGTTTAGCTCAAGACACAATTATCCTTGGTCAAGAACAAAATTTACTAACATATCAAAGTTCTATCATTGAACCATATTGCTTAGGAAATGATGGTGTAATTACAATATCTCCAGATCAACAGCTTATTAGTAATCCTTGGGATATTTCTGTTTCAAATATTATAGGAGATACTTTACAACTTGTTAATGGTTTAAGTACTTCAGTAATTGATTTTGATAATATGTTAACTGGAGAGTATATAATTTCTATTCTTGACTCAGATGGATGTTTGTTCATAGATACTGTTGATTTAACACAAATTCCTAATCCGCTTATCATGCAAACTAATGTTAGTCATGTTAGTTGTAATGGCCTTTCTGATGGTGAGATAGGTGTTTTCTTAGATAATGGTTTGTTGCCGTATACTTTTTATATAAATGGGGTTGAAAATTTAAATCCACCTCCTTATGATAGTTTGTTTACTGGATTATCCGAAGGTGTTTATATTATTACTGTAGCTGACTCAGATTCATGTGGTCTTGTTGAAACTATTAATATTTCTGCTCCACAATTTCCTTTACAAGTTTTAAGCGCTAATAGTGTTACAATTTGTGATAATTCATCTCAAGGTTCAGCGATTGCTGAGGCTGCTGGAGGTACTCCCTTTTCTGATGGTTCTTATGCTTACGAGTGGTATACTGCTAATGGTATTATTCCTGCAAATATTATTGGTACAGGAGATAGTATTTCAAATTTAGCAATTGGTGATTATTTTTTAGAAGTTACTGATTCCAATGGTTGTCAAGCTAATATGCCAATTACAGTTTCTACACCTCAGTTGCCATTATTTGTAACTCCCCAGTTATTTGGTGTGGTGTGTACAGGTGATGCAAGCGGTTCTGCAATTGTATTTACAGGGGGAGGTTATGCGCCATATGATTATGAGTGGTCAGAGCTTAACGGGGCAGTATTAGAGACTGTAAATGATATTACAACTAGTGATACTATTTCAGGTTTAGTTGCTGGTTTTTATCAACTATTAATTACTGATGATGTTGGTTGTACAGAGGAGTTTACCTTTAATGTTGATGAGCCTAATGTTGCTTTAGAGATAGCATCAGTATTGGTTGTTGATTCTGTAGATTGTTATGGTGATTTGAATGGTAGAGCATTAGTGAATATGGTTCCTTTTTCAGGGGCACCTGCTTATAATTATCTTTGGGATAATGGCGAAACTACTTTTATTGCAAATTCATTAAGTGGTTCTTTAACTGCATCTTTAAGTGGAAATGGAGGATGGCATACGGTTCATGTTAGTGATAGTAGAGGTTGTACTGTTGTTGATTCAGTTCTTATACCTGAAAATACACAAATCAAATCTTCATTATCTATTACTGATTCTATCAGTTGTTTTGGAGATAATGATGGGCTTATTTCAGTAATTACACAAGGAGGTTACCCGTCTTCTACCTCTCCTTTTTATGAGTATTTCTGGAGTACTGGTGATGTAGGTACTCTTTTTATTGATAGCTTGTTCTTTGGAAGTTATTATGTGACAACTAGGGATGATTTAGGATGTGTTGTTGTTGATAGTATAACATTAAGCGAGCCAGCACCATTGTATGTTAATGCTGAGGAGTTTTTAGAGGTTAGTTGTAATGGTTTTTCTACTGGTACGGCTTATGCTGTTGGAGTTGGAGGAACGCAGCCGTATACTTTTACTTGGGTTAATAATGGTTTGGTGTCTATTGCTTTGGATTCGTCAGTTACTGAGTACACATTATTTTCAGGTTTAGAGACTGTTTCTTTAGAAGATGACAGAGGTTGTATAGCTACAGATACTGTTATGATTAATCAGCCAGAGCCATTAGTTGTTACTATTTCAGATAGTACTTTGGCGTATTGTGTTGGTGTTAATACAGCATCAGCTACAGCTTATGTTGTTGGTGGTACTGCACCCTACACTTATGAGTGGGATGATAATTCAGTTGTCCCTCAGACAACATCTATTGCTTCTAATTTAGATGCAGGTGTTTATATGGTTACGGTTACGGATTATAGAGGTTGTGTTGCAAGTGTTAGTGTTGATTTGACTCAGGTTACTAGCGTTATGGGTGCAACAATTGAATCCTTGGGTGCTTTAGATACTACTATCGGTTGTTTTGATGGTACTGATGGTATTTTAACTGTTGAAGTTACGGCAGGTACTTTGCCTTATACATACCAGTGGTTTGGTCCTCCTGGCTCTAGTACCAATGATACTATATTTAATTTATCTGCAGGTATTTATTCAGTTACAGTTACAGATGATAATGGTTGTACTGTAAATACAACTCAAGAATTAACTTCACCAGATCCTCTTTTATACAAGGTATTGTCATCTGCAGATGCTCTTTGTTTAGGAGCATGTGATGGTGAATTATCGTTGTATGTTGAGGGAGGGGTTACTCCTTATTCTGCAATTTTATTAAATAATCAGACAGGTGTTACTTCATCTTACAGTGTTGATATAAATGGTTTAGTTAGTGGAGTTTGTACAGGTGATTATACAGTATTATTACAAGATGCTAATTCTTGTGATGGATCCTTAATATTAGGTGGTAATGATCAGGCTGTATTAGATACGACAATAACTACTGATGTTTCGGTTGCTGTTCAGCAAGATATTGATTGTTATGGTGACTCTACAGGTGTCGTTGGTATTATTGGTTCAGTTAATCTAAATCACACTTATGTATGGGAAGATTTAAGTGGTAATGTAGTAAATCCAAATGCTTTATTAGCAGGAGATTATATTTTATATGCTAGTTATGCTAATAATATAGGATGTACAACATTAGATACAATTACTGTATCGCAGAATTCTCTTATTTATTCTACTTCATCTGTTACTGATGTAAGCTGTGATGGCGATAATGATGGTTCAATAGTTACTTCAACATTTGGAGGTACAGGTTCATATACCTATTCTTGGTCTCCTATAAGTTCATTATCAAATAGTGTTATTAATGTTCCTGCAGGTTCATATAGTTTAACAATAACAGATGGTAGTAATTGCTCTGTAACTGAAGCGTATGTAGTGACAGAGCCAGCACCATTGTCTGCAACAGTTACTGCGAGTCAGACATATATATTAAATACTTCAGTTTCTGGAGGGACTTCTCCATATTTCTATTCTTGGATAGAGCAATCACAGCCTGGTGTTGAATTAGGTGTTTCTGATAGCTATGTAGTTGGATCTGGAGGAATATACTATGTGGTAGTGACAGATAATAATGGTTGTGAGTCACAATCTAATTCTACTACGTTTGTACAAACAGCTATATTAGATTTAGCTAGTTTACAAGATTTAAGTATTTATCCTAATCCATTTAGGAATGAGACTACGGTTGATTTTGGTAGAGTTGTAGAAGATGCGAAAATTACAGTTGTTGATATTTACGGAAAGGTGATTGAAAAATACGAGATTAACGATACAGATAAATATATTATTAAGCGAGCTACAAAGGCTAGCGGTGTTTACTTTTTAGAAGTTGAAATAGGAAACACAAAAACGAATACTAAAATAATTATTAAGTAATATACTTTAAATAGTATTTAAAAAATTATTAATGGGTGCTAAAATATTTAGCACCCATTTTATATTTTCATTTGAAAATCATTAGTTTATATAGAAACAAGAGGATTCTACACTTAAGAATATATTTGCATAAAAAAAACGCCATCATTTTTTTATTTTGTAGAATAAATTACTAAATTTGCCGCCCATTTAAGTGAAGAAATAATATGCCAACAATACAACAACTAGTAAGAAAAGGAAGAACATCTATAGTAAAAAAGAGTAAATCCTTAGCTTTAAAAAGCTGTCCTCAAAGAAGAGGGGTATGCACAAGAGTTTATACAACTACTCCTAAAAAACCAAATTCTGCTTTAAGAAAAGTTGCCAGAGTGAGATTAACTAATGGGAACGAAGTAAATGCATATATTGGAGGAGAAGGACATAATTTACAAGAATATTCTGTTGTATTAGTTAGAGGTGGAAGAGTAAAAGATTTACCGGGAGTTCGTTATCATATTGTTAGAGGTGCTTTAGATACTTCTGGTGTTAGTGATAGAACTCAAAGAAGATCTAAATATGGGGTTAAAAGACCTAAGAAGAAGTAATTATATAAGAAATGAGAAAAAAAAGCGCTAAAAAAAGAATTTTATTGCCAGATCCAAGATTTGGAAATACAACTATAACAAGATTTGTAAATAATTTAATGTTTGATGGTAAGAAATCAACTGCATTTAAAGTCTTTTATACAGCATTAGAAAATATTTCTTCTAAGGTTGAAGAAGAAGAGGCTTTAGTTGTTTTTGAGAAAGCATTAGAAAACGTAATGCCACATGTCGAGGTCAGATCCAAAAGAATTGGAGGTGCAACTTTTCAAATACCCCATCCAGTTAGAGAGGATAGAAGAGTCTCTTTGGGAATGAAATGGATGATTGCAGCAGCAAGAAATAGAAATGAAAAAACTATGGATGCAAAGCTAACTGCAGAGCTTTTAGCTGCATATAAAGAAGAGGGTGCTGCTTACAAGAAAAAACAAGATACTCATAGGATGGCTGAAGCAAATAAGGCTTTTTCACATTTCAGATTTTAATTTAATAAAATGGCTAGAGATTTAAAATTTACAAGAAACATTGGTATTGCAGCTCATATTGACGCTGGAAAGACTACTACTACAGAGAGAATATTATATTATGGAGGTGTTAACCATAAGATTGGTGAAGTTCATGATGGAGCAGCAACAATGGACTGGATGGAGCAAGAGCAGGAGAGAGGTATTACCATTACTTCAGCTGCAACTACATTAGGATGGGATTACAGAGGTAAAAATTACCATGTTAATATAATTGACACACCTGGTCACGTTGACTTTACTGTAGAGGTAAATAGATCTCTTAGAGTTTTAGATGGATTAGTATTTTTGTTTAGTGCTGTTGATGGTGTTGAACCTCAATCAGAGACAAATTGGAGGTTAGCTAATAATTATAATGTTCCAAGAATTGGTTTTGTTAATAAAATGGACCGTCAGGGAGCAAATTTTCTAAAAGTATCTGCCCAAGTTAAAGAGATGCTTGGAAGTCATGCACTTCCTTTACAAATTCCTATTGGAGCAGAAGATGAATTTAAAGGTGTAGTTGATCTAATAAACTTTAAGGGAATTGTTTGGAATGAGAAAGACCAAGGAATGACTTTTGAAGAAGTAGAAATTCCTGTTGATATTATTGATGAAGCAAGAGATTATAGGGGTCAGCTTTTAGAAGCTGTTGCAGAATTTGACGATACTTTAATGGAAAAGTATTTTGAGGATGAAAACTCCTTAACTGAAAGAGAGATACTAGACGCGCTAAGAGCAGCAACAATTTCTGGAAAAGTTGTACCGATGATGTGTGGATCAGCTTTTAAAAACAAAGGTGTTCAGGCTATGCTTGATATGGTAATGGAAATTTTACCTTCTCCTTTAGATGTTGAAGCAATAATTGGTAAGAATCCAGATACTGAAGAAGAAGAAAGTAGAAAGCCTTCTTTCGATGCTCCCTTTTCTGCATTGGCTTTCAAAATTGCAACAGACCCTTATGTTGGTAGATTGTGTTTCACTAGAGCTTATTCTGGAACTCTTGATCAAGGAACGTTTGTTTACAATTCAAGAACAGGTAAAAAAGAGAGAATTTCTAGAATATACCAGATGCATTCTAATAAGCAAAATCAGATTGATGCGCTTGGCGCTGGAGATATCGCTGCGTTGGTAGGTTTTAAAGATATTAGAACTGGTGATACGCTTTGTGATTTAAAATCACCTATTGTGCTTGAATCAATGGATTTTCCAGAGCCTGTAATTGGCATTGCAGTTGAGCCAAAGACACAAAAAGATCTTGATAAGCTAGGTGTGGCTTTAGGTAAACTTGCTGAAGAAGACCCAACATTTACAGTTAAGACTGATGAAGATTCTGGACAGACAATTATTTCTGGAATGGGAGAACTTCATCTTGATATTATCGTCGATAGATTAAGAAGGGAGTTTGATGTTGATGTTAATCAAGGTGCTCCACAGGTAGCTTACAAAGAATCAATTACAACTGCTGTTGATCACAAGGAGGTTTACAAAAAACAATCTGGTGGTAGAGGTAAATTTGCTGATATTAGATTTGAATTGTCACCAGTTGATGCTGATTTTGAAGGAGATGGTTTGCAATTTGTTAACGAAATAAAAGGAGGTAATATTCCTAAAGAATTTATTCCTTCTGTTGAAAAAGGATTCACTATGGCCATGTCTAATGGGGTTTTGGCGGGCTTTCCAATCAACACTTTGAAAGTTAGATTGTATGATGGTTCTTATCATGATGTTGATTCAGATGCCTTGTCTTTTGAAATATGTGCTCAAATTGCTTTTAAAACAGCAGCTAAACAAGCATCGCCCAAAATATTAGAACCAATAATGAAATTAACAGTTATTACCCCTGAAGAAAATATGGGTGATGTTATTGGTGATTTAAATAGAAGAAGAGGTCAGGTTGAAGGTATGGATGATAAAGGGGGGGCAAAAGTTGTAAATGGAAAAGTACCATTATCAGAAATGTTTGGATATATCACTGATTTAAGAACAATTACATCAGGAAGAGCGACTTCTACAATGGAATTTTTTGATTTTGTTGAGGCTCCAAGGAATGTATCTGATGAAGTAATTAAAAAAGTTAAAGGAGAATAATTAATACAGTTAAAATGGCACAAAGAGTTAGAATAAAATTAAAATCATTTGATCATACATTAGTAGATCAATCTGCAGAGAAAATAGTTAAGACTGTGAAAAATTCTGGAGCAATTATTAGTGGGCCAATCCCATTACCTACTCACAAAAGAATATTTACTGTGTTAAGATCTCCTCACGTTAATAAAAAAGCTAGAGAGCAATTTCAGCTAACTAATCATAAAAGATTGATGGATATTTTTAGCTCGTCATCTAAGACTATTGATGCATTGATGAAGTTAGAATTGCCGAGTGGAGTTCATGTAGAAATTAAAGTAATTTAAAAAAAAATAAAAATGCCCGGTTTAATTGGTAAAAAAATAGGAATGACCTCTATCTTCTCAGAAGAAGGGAAAAATATTCCATGTACAATTTTAGAAGTTGGTCCTTGTATGGTAACTCAAATCAAAACTGAAGAAATTGATGGCTACAATGCTGTACAGCTTGGTTATGATGATCAGAAGGAAAGTAGAGTTGGTAAGGCAGCGTTAGGTCATTTTAAGAATGCTAAATCTTCACCTTTAAAAAAACTTGTAGAATTTGGTTCTGATTTTGATGAAGCTTTATTGGGTGTAACTTATAATGCTGATTTATTTCAGGAAGGTGACTTTGTTTCAATCTCTGGAACTTCAAAAGGTAAAGGTTTTCAGGGGGTAGTAAAGCGTCATAATTTTAGAGGAGTGGGAGATGCTACTCACGGGCAGCACAACAGATTGAGAGCGCCTGGTTCTATTGGTGCGGCTTCATATCCTGCAAGAGTATTTAAAGGAATGCGAATGGCAGGTCAAACTGGAAATGCAAGGGTTAAGGTTGATAACCTACAAGTCGTAAAGGTATTAGTTGAAAAAAATATGGTAGTAGTTAAGGGAGCTGTTCCTGGAGCTAAAAATTCATATATAACAATTGAAAAATAATGAAATTAGCAATACATAATATTAAAGGAAAAGAAACTACAAAAAAAGTAGATTTATCTAAAGATGTTTTTGGTGTTGAGCCAAATGATCATGCTATATACTTAGATGTCAAACAATATCTAGCTGCTCAGAGATCTGGTACACATAAAACTAAAGGAAGATCTGAAGTAAAAGGAAGTAGAAGAAAACTTAGAAAACAAAAAGGAAGCGGTGCGGCAAGAGTTGGTGATATTAAAAACCCATTATTTAGAGGTGGTGGTAGAGTTTTTGGTCCAGAACCTAGAAATTATGCCTTTAAGGTTAATAAGAAAGTAAAGAGGATTGCTAGAAAATCTGCACTAACTCACAAAGCTAAAACTAAGAACATCATTGTTTTGGAAGACTTTAATTTTAAGCAAGTTAGTACAAGTCAGTATGTTGATTTTCTATCAAATTTTGATTTACTTGATAATAAAACTGTATTAGTGCTTGCTGAGTCAAATAAAAATATATTTTTGTCTTCCCGAAATCTTAAAAGGGCTAGGGTTGTATTAGCTTCAGAATTAAATACTTATGATGTTATGAATGCTAATAAATTAATGTTAATGGAGTCATCTATTAACGAAATAGTAAAGAATTTTTAATTTTAAACCAATGAGCATTATAAAGAAACCGATAATTACTGAGAAAATGACAGATCAAAGCGAGAAATATAATCGCTATGCTTTTGTTGTTGATAGAAAGGTAAATAAAATTGAAATCAAAAAAGCTGTAGCTGATATGTATGACGTTACTGTAGATTCGGTAAGAACTATGGTTTGTATTGGAAAGAAAAGAGTTCGGGGTACTAAATCTGGAATGATTGTTGGTAAGACTTCAACATATAAAAAAGCTATAGTAACTTTAGCTGAAGGAGATTCTATTGATTTTTATAGTAATATTTAATTAGAAGAAAATGGCATTAAAAAAGTTTAGACCAATAACACCAGGGCAGCGACATAAAGTTGCTCTTACTTTTGATGATATAACTACATCAAAACCAGAAAAAAGTTTACTTCTTAAAAAGAAGAAATCAGGTGGTAGAAATGACACTGGTAAAATGACTATTGAGAATATTGGTGGTGGTCATAAGCAAAGGTATAGAATTATTGATTTTAAAAGAGATAAATTTAGTATACCTGCGAAGGTTGCTACTATAGAATATGATCCTAACAGAACTGCTAATATTGCTTTACTGCATTATGTTGATGGTGAAAAAAGATATATGATAGCTCCTACAGGTTTAGAAGTTGGTACGGAGGTTGTTTCAGATAAGAATGCTCCTATCAAAGTTGGTAATTGCCTTCCATTGTCTAGTCTTCCTTTAGGAACCGTTATACACAATATTGAGTTAAAACCTGGACAAGGTGCTATACTTGTAAGGAGTGCTGGTTCATCTGCTCAGCTAATGGCAAAAGATGGTAAATATGCTGTAATTAAGTTGTCTTCTGGTGAAATTAGAAAAATACTAATGACTTGTCTTGCGACGATTGGATCAGTTTCTAATCATCAACATCAGTTAGAGGTTCATGGAAAAGCTGGAAGAAGAAGATGGATGGGTAGACGACCTAACGTAAGAGCTACAGTTAAGAATCCAGTTGATCATCCTATGGGAGGAGGTGAAGCTAAATCTTCTGGAGGGCATCCAAGAAATAAAAATGGTGTACCTGCTAAGGGATACAAGACAAGAGACAAAAAGAAGGCTTCAAGTATGTATATAATTGAAAGAAGAAAAAAGAAATAAGATATGGCTAGATCATTAAAAAAAGGACCTTTTATTCACTATAAGTTGCAGAGAAAAGTGGATGCTATGAATGAATCAGGAAAGAATTCAGTAATTAAAACTTGGTCAAGAGCATCAATGATATCTCCAGAATTTGTTGGAAAAACATTTGCTGTTCATAATGGAAAACAGTTTATTCCTGTTTTTGTTACCGATAATATGGTTGGTCATAAATTAGGAGAGTTTTCACCAACACGAACTTTCAGAGGTCATGGAAATAACAGAAAAAAATAATTAAATGGGTGCAAGAAAAAGAATAAAAGCAGATGCAATGAAGGAAGCGAGAAAGAATGTCGCTTTTGCTAAATTGAATAATTGTCCTACTTCACCTAGAAAGATGAGGTTAATAGCTGATCTTATTAGAGGTATGAACGCTGATAGAGCTTTAGCTGAACTTAAGTTAAATCCTAAAGAAGCTTCATCGAGAATGGAGAAGTTATTATTATCTGCACTCGCTAATTGGGAAGCTAAAAATGAGGGTAAAAGAATGGACGAGAGTAATTTATATATTTCAGAGGTTAAAGTTGATGGTGGAAGAATGCTCAAAAGAGTTCAGCCAGCTCCTCAAGGTCGCGCACACAGAATTAGAAAGAGATCAAATCATGTTACTTTAGTGGTTGATAGTCGAATAACATCAGAAGTAAAACAATAATATGGGACAAAAGGCAAACCCAATAGGGAATAGATTAGGTATTATCAGAGGATGGGAATCAAACTGGTACGGTGGTAATGATTTTGGAGATAAATTAGCTGAAGATGCTAAAATAAGAAAGTATCTTATGGCAAGATTGTCAAAAGCTAGTGTTTCAAAAATTGCTATTGAAAGAACATTAAGATTAGTAACACTAACAATTCATACTTCTAGACCAGGGATTATTATAGGTAAAGGAGGTCAAGAGGTTGAAACATTAAAAGAAGAAGTTAAAAAGATTACAGATAAAGATATTCAAATAAATATTTTTGAAGTTAAAAGACCAGAGCTTGAAGCTACATTAGTTGCTGATAGTATTGCTAGACAAATTGAAGGGAGAGTTTCGTACAAACGTGCTACAAAGATGGCTATTGCGTCATCTATTAGAATGGGAGCCGAAGGTATCAAGGTTCAGATTTCTGGAAGATTAAATGGTGCGGAAATGGCAAGATCAGAAATGATGAAGGAAGGTAGAACTCCATTACATACTTTTAGAGCAGATATTGATTATGCACTTTCAGAGGCTTTAACTCAATATGGTTTAATAGGTATTAAGGTTTGGATATGCAGAGGTGAAGTTTATGGTAAGCGCGACTTAATGTTACACTTTAAATCGTCTAAGAAGAAAGATGGCTCTAGAAATGATAATAAGAACAGAAGAAGATAATTTTAATTTAGAAAAGAACTAAGAAATGTTACAGCCAAAGAAAACTAAATTCAGAAAGATGCAAAAGGGCAAGATGAAAGGCGATGCTCAGAGAGGTCATCAATTGTCCTTTGGATCTTTTGGTATTAAAGCTCTTGAAGAATGTTGGATGACAGCTCGTCAAATTGAATCAGCTCGTATTGCAGTTACACGTTACATGAAGAGACAAGGTCAGGTTTGGATTAGAGTCTTCCCTGATAAACCTATCACTAAAAAACCTGCAGAAGTTCGTATGGGTAAGGGTAAAGGTAGTGTTGAGGCTTGGGTAGCAAGAATCAGTCCTGGAAGAATTATATTTGAATGTGATGGAGTTGATATAGATACAGCGAAGGAAGCACTAAGATTAGCTGCTCAAAAATTACCTATTAAAACGAAATTTGTAATTAGAAGAGATTTACGAAATAATTAATTAAATGAAAGCACAAATATTAACAGATATGCCAATTGGGGAACTAAACGATCTTTTACAATCTGAAAGAGATAGGTTAGTTAAAATGAAAATGAGTCATGCAGTTTCTCCATTAGAGAATCCAATGCAAATTAAATTTGCGAGAAAAACAGTAGCAAGAATTATGACTGAGCTTTCAAGAAGAAACATTTCAAAATAAATGATGATGGAGAGAAATTTAAGAAAAGAAAGAATAGGGATAGTAGCTAGCAATAAGATGGATAAATCAATTGTTGTTGCTATTGAAAGAAAAGTTAAACATGGTTTGTACGGTAAATTTGTCAAGAAAACATCAAGATTTGTTGCTCATGATGAAGAGAATACTTGCAATGAAGGAGATACTGTAAAAATTATGGAGACAAGACCTTTAAGTAAAAGTAAAAATTGGAGATTAGTAGAAATTATCGAAAGAGTTAAATAAAATGATACAACAAGAATCAAGAATAAAAGTAGCTGATAATAGTGGTGCAAAAGAATTACTCTGTATTAGAGTATTAGGTGGTACAAAAACGCGTTATGCTTCTATTGGTGATAAAATCGTAGGCACAGTTAAACATGCTATGCCATCAGGTAATATTAAAAAAGGACAGGTTGTTAAAGCTGTAGTCGTAAGAACTAAAAAAGAGGTAAGAAGAGCAGATGGATCATATATTCGTTTTGGCGATAATGCATGTGTAATCATTGATGAAAATAGTCAAATGAAGGGTACTAGAGTTTTTGGCCCTGTTGCTCGTGAATTGCGTGATAATGATTTTATGAAGATAGTTTCTTTAGCTCCAGAAGTATTATAAAAAAAATAAGATGGCAAAAATTAAGATAATAAAAAACGATATAGTTGTAGTAACTACTGGAAACTCAAAAGGAGTTAAAGGTAAAGTTATTAAAGTATTTCCAAAGGAAAACAAGGCTATGGTTGAAGGTGTTAATTTGATTTCTAAGCATACAAAACCAAATGCTGCAAATCCGCAAGGAGGAATTGTTAAACAAGAAGCAAAAATTCATATTTCTAACCTTGTTTTGATAGATCCTAAGTCAGGAGATGCAACTAAAGTCGGAAGAAAAAAAGAAGTTAAATCAGGTAAGTTAGTGAGATTCGCTAAAAAAACTGGAGAAGTAATTAAATAATGGAATATATACCAAGACTCAAAACAAAGTACCAAGAAGAGGTTGTAAAAAACCTTAAAGGAAACTATAAATCTGTAATGCAAGTGCCTAAATTGGTTAAGATTTGTCTTAATCAAGGAATAGGTAAAGCTGCGTCAGATAAAAAACAAATTGAGGCGGCTCATCAAGAAATGTCTATAATTGCTGGCCAGAAGGCTATGCTGACTAATTCAACTAAAGACATATCAAATTTTAAATTAAGAAAAGGTATGCCTGTTGGTGTTATGGTTACTTTAAGAGGTAATCAAATGTATGAATTTCTTGAGAGATTTATTACTTCAACTTTACCTCGTGTTCGTGATTTTTCAGGTTTACCAGTTAAAGGTTTTGATGGTAGAGGAAATTATACAATGGGAATAAAAGAACAAATAGCTTTTCCAGAAATAAGTATTGATAAAATTAAAAATATAACAGGTATGGATATTACCTTTGTAACTAGTACAGATTCAAATGAAGAATCTTTAGTTTTACTAAGGGAACTTGGATTACCTTTTCAAAAATAATATATGGCAAAAGAATCTATGAAAGCTCGTGAAGTCAAAAGAGCTAAAACTGTAGCAAAATATGCTGAAAAAAGAGCTGCTCTCAAAGCAGCTGGTGATTATGAAGGTTTACAAAAATTACCTAAAGATGCATCTCCAATTAGAATGCATAATAGGTGTAAGCTGACAGGTAGACCAAAAGGGTATATCAGACAATTTGGTATATCTAGAGTTAAATTTAGAGAAATGGCTAACTTCGGTTTAATACCTGGAGTTAAAAAAGCAAGTTGGTAACAAATAAATAATAATAAAGATGTTTACAGATCCAATAGCAGATTATTTGACGAGAGTTAGAAATGCACAAATGGCAGGCCACAAAGTTGTTGATATACCTGCATCAAATATGAAAAAATCTATAACTGAAATTTTGCACGATAAAGGTTACATTTTAAATTTTAAGTTTGAAGAGACAAAAAATAATCAAGGTAATATTAAGATTGCACTAAAGTACAGTGTTCAATCTAAATTACCTGCGATTAAGAAGTTAATTAGAATTTCGAAACCTGGATTAAGAAAGTATGCTGATGCTACTAACTTACCGCGTGTAATTAACGGTTTAGGTATTGCTATAATTTCAACATCTAAAGGTTTAATTACTGACAAAGAGGCTAGAAATCTAAATGTTGGTGGTGAAGTAATATGTCACGTATATTAATTGATAAATAATAGTAATAATGTCAAGAATCGGAAATAACCCAATTACAGTTCCTGAAACAGTTAATGTTTCTTTAGAAGGTTCTGAAATAATTGTTAAAGGTAAATTAGGAGAACTTTCTCAAACTATTGATTCCTCAATAAGCGTTTCAGTTAATGAAAATATAATCTCTTTAACAAGAGAATCTGATAATAAAGATGTGAGATCTAAGCATGGTTTGTATAGAGCTTTAATTTCAAATATGATTGAAGGAGTAAATAATGGTCATACCAAAAAACTTGAGTTAAGAGGTGTTGGTTATAGAGCTTCAACTCAAGGTAAGAAATTAGATATTTCTGTTGGTTATTCTCACAATATCATATTTGATATTCCTGATGAGGTAAAAGTAACTGCTGAAACAGAAAAAGGAAAAGCTCCAATTGTAACTATTTCTGGTCATGATAAACAATTGGTAGGAGCTATAGCGGCAAGAATTAGAGCTGAAAGAAAACCTGAACCATATAAAGGTAAGGGTATTAGGTATGTTGATGAATATGTAAGGAAAAAAGCAGGTAAAACTGCTGCTAAATAAAAGAATATTATAATGCAATCAAAAAAAGACGCTAGAAAGAGAGTAAGATACTCTATTAGAAAGAAGGTTTCAGGAACATCTGAAAGACCTAGACTTGCTGTTTTTAGATCAAATAAAGAGATTTATGCTCAGTTAATAGATGATGTTTCAAACGTTACATTAACGTCAGCATCTTCTGCTTCTTCTAAAGGAACAAAAACTGAACAAGCATCTGCAGTAGGAAAATTAATAGCTGATAATGCTTTAAAAGCAGGATTTAGTTCAGTAGTATTTGATAGAGGTGGTTTTTTATACCACGGTAGAGTTAAAGCACTTGCTGAATCAGCTCGTGAAGGAGGTTTAAAATTTTAAGAAATTAATATATGTTAAAATTAGCACAAAATAAAAGAGTAAATATTTCTGGAGACATTGAGTTGAAAGATAGACTTGTTGGAGTCCAAAGAGTTGTTAAAGTAACTAAAGGTGGTAGAGCTTTTAGGTTCTCAGCTATTGTCGTTGTTGGTGATGAAAAAAGTGTTGTTGGTATTGGATTAGGTAAATCTAAGGATGTAGCTACAGCTATACAGAAAGGTATTGAATCTGCTAAGAAAAATTTAGTAAGGATTCCTATATACAAGGGTACCATTCCGCATGAACAGGTAGCTAAATTTAAAGGTGCTTCTGTATTGATTAAACCTGCTTCAAATGGTACTGGTGTTAAAGCTGGTGGTGCTATGCGTGCTGTATTAGAAAGTGCTGGTGTAAAAGATATTCTTGCAAAATCTAAAGGTTCTGCAAATTCTCATAATCTAGTAAAAGCTACTCTAAAGGCACTACTTGAATTAAGAGACCCAAGAACTGTAGCTATGCAAAGAGGTGTAACAATGGATAAGGTATTTAACGGATAATTATATTATGGACAAGATTAAAATAAAACAAGTTAGGAGTAGAATTGGAAGGCCTAAAGATCAGAGAAGAACTTTAGATGCTTTGGGACTTAGAAAAATGAATGCAGTTGTTGAACATAATGCAACTCCACAAATATTAGGAATGGTAAACAAAGTTTCTCATTTAATAAATGTAGTAAAATAATATTCATATGGAATTACAAAATTTAAAACCTGTTGAAGGTTCTATAAAAAATAAAAAGAGGGCCGTAGGAAGAGGAGAAGGGTCTAAAAAAGGTGGTACTTCAACACGAGGACATAAGGGTGCAAAATCACGTTCTGGATATTCAAGAAAAATTGGATTTGAAGGTGGTCAGCAACCACTTCAAAGAAGAGTACCTAAATTTGGATTTACTTCACCAAATCGTGTTGAATATAATGGTGTTAATATTGATACTATAGAATCTTTAGTTAACTCTAAAAAACTAAAATCAAGTATTGTAAAAAAAGATTTAATGAATAATGGACTTGTTCAAAAAAATGATTTAGTTAAGATTTTAGGAAGAGGAACTCTTTCTGTTAAAATTAATATTGAGGCAGATGCTTTTTCAGCATCAGCTAAACTCTCTATTGAAAAGGCAGGTGGTACCGCAACTATCATAGAAAAGTAAAATGAAAAAATTTTTAGAAACTATTAAAAATATTTGGAAAATTGAAGAACTAAGAAATAGAATCTTAGTTACTTTAGGTATTTTAGCCATCTATAGACTTGGATCTTTTGTTGTTATTCCTGGTGTTGATCCTTCACAGCTTTCAGCTTTACAAGACCAAACTTCCGATGGACTATTAGGATTATTAAATATGTTTACTGGTGGTGCATTTTCTCAAGCCTCCATTTTTGCATTGGGAATAATGCCTTATATTTCTGCATCTATTGTTGTACAATTACTAGGTATGGCGATTCCTTATTTCCAAAAATTACAAAAAGAAGGCGAAAGTGGTAGAAGAAAGATTAATAATATCACAAGATATTTAACAATACTTATTACTGGAGGACAAGCACCAGGATATATTGCTAACCTTAAGGCAACGTTACCTGAATCAGCATTTTTATTACCTGCTGGAGGTTTTTGGGCATCTTCAATTATTATTTTAGTTACTGGTACTATGTTTGTTATGTGGTTAGGAGAAAAGATAACAGACAGAGGAATTGGTAATGGAATTTCCTTGTTAATTATGATTGGGATAATTGCTGGTTTACCACAATCTTTAATGCAAGAGTTTGTAGCTGCTTTAGGTTCAACCGGTGGTGGTTTAGTAATTTTTATGGTTGAAATGCTTGCATTGCTTATTGTTATAATGATATCCATTTTATTAGTTCAAGGAACAAGACGTATACCTGTTCAATATGCTAAACGAGTTGTTGGTAATAAACAATATGGTGGTGTACGACAGTTTATTCCTTTAAAAGTTAATGCTGCCGGAGTTATGCCAATAATATTTGCTCAAGCAATAATGTTTGTCCCAATTACATTAGTTGGATTCTCTGACAGTGAAAGTTTACAGGGAATAGCATCAGTTTTAACAGATTTTGGTGGATTTTGGTATAATTTCATGTTTTTTATAATGATTGTTCTGTTTACATATTTTTATACTGCTATTACTGTTAATCCTAACCAAATGGCTGATGATATGAAAAAAAATGGTGGATTTATACCAGGTATAAAACCAGGAAGAGCAACATCTGATTATCTTGATGCAGTAATGTCACGTATTACATTTCCGGGATCACTATTTTTAGGTTTTGTTGCAATACTTCCTGCTTTTGCTATGGCTGCTGGTGTAAACATGCAGTTCGCTCAGTTTTATGGAGGTACTTCATTATTAATTTTAGTTGGTGTGATTTTAGATACACTTCAACAAATTGAAAGTCATCTACTAATGCGTCATTATGACGGGTTAATGGATTCAGGGAGGATAAAGGGAAAATCTTCTGGAAATATGATGTAATCATTTTATATGATAAATTATAAATCAGAAGAAGAGATAGATTTAGTTAGAAAAAGTTCTTTACTTGTTGCTAATACCCATGCAGAAATTGCAGGGCTTATTAAACCTGGGATAACAACTTTAGCATTAGATAAAATTGCTGAAGAGTTTATTAGAGATAATGGTGGTGAACCTGCTTTTAAGGGATATAATGGTTTTCCTAATACCCTTTGTATGTCACCAAATCATCAAGTAGTACACGGTATTCCAAATAGTAATGTATTAAAAAATGGAGATATTCTATCAGTTGATTGTGGTGTGTTAATGAATAATTACTATGGGGACTCCGCTTATACTTATGAAGTTGGTATTGTTAATGATAGTACTAAAAAGTTACTTGAAATTACAAAAGAATCACTTTTAAAAGGAATTGAAATGGCTTGTGTTGGAAATAGAATTGGTGATATCAGTTCAGCTATTCAAAATTATGCTGAATCTTTTGGTTATTCAGTTGTAAGAGAGTTAGTAGGTCATGGTTTGGGAAAAAAATTACACGAATCTCCTGAAGTACCTAATTATGGTAAATCTGGAAATGGAATTATTCTTAAAGAAGGTTTAGTAATTGCAATTGAACCAATGATTAATATGGGTAAAAGAGGTATAAAGCAACATAACGATGGATGGACAATAACAACTATTGATAATAAACCATCTGCACATTTTGAACACACTATTGTTGTTCGAAAAGGAAAGGCGGAAATATTATCAAGTTTTGTAGATATAGAAAAAAAAATAAATGGCTAAACAAGGAAATATAGAATTAGATGGCGTAATAGTGCAAGCATTATCAAATGCAATGTTTAGAGTTGAACTTGAAAATGGACATGAAGTTGTTGCACATATTTCTGGTAAAATGAGAAAATTCTATATAAAACTATTAACTGGCGATAAAATAAAACTTGAGATGTCTCCTTACGATTTAACAAAAGGAAGAATAACTTACAGGTACTAATTAAAAAAAAGAAAATGAAAGTACGAGCATCAGTAAAAAAAAGAAGTGAAGATTGCATCATCGTGAAAAGAAAAGGTCGCGTTTATGTAATCAATAAAAAAAACCCTAGATATAAACAAAGACAAGGTTAAAAATGGCAAGAATACAAGGTATTGATTTACCAAAAAATAAAAGAGGAGTTATTGGATTAACTTATGTATATGGAATTGGTTCATCTTTTGCAAAAGCAATTTTAGATGAAGCAAAAATTTCTCATGATATTAAGGTTCAAGATTGGACAGATGAACAAGCAAGTGCTATCAGAGCTATTATAGCTGATAACTACACAGTAGAAGGAGAATTAAGAGCTGAGACTAAGATGAGTATTAAGCGACTAATGGATATTGGTTGTTATAGAGGTATACGTCACAGAACTGGCTTACCTCTGAGAGGACAGAAAACTAAAAACAACTCTAGAACTAGAAAAGGAAAAAGGAAAACAGTTGCTAACAAAAAGATTGCAACTAAATAAAACATAGTATGGCTAAAACAACAAAAAAAAATACAGTAAGAGTTGAAGCAGAGGGACAAGCGCATATTCATGCGAGCTTCAATAATATTATCATTTCACTAACAAATAACAGTGGACAAGTAATTTCTTGGTCATCTGCGGGTAAAATGGGATTTAGAGGATCAAAGAAGAACACTCCTTATGCTGCTCAGATGGCAGCGGAAGATTGTTCAAAAGTTGCTCTTGAGAAAGGTCTAAAAAGAGTAAAGGTTTATGTTAAGGGACCTGGTCAAGGTAGAGAATCTGCAATTAGATCGATTCATAATTCAGGAATTATCGTAACAGAAATTATTGATATTACTCCATTACCACATAATGGATGTAGACCACCTAAGAAAAGAAGAGTTTAATTAATTATATTAAAAAAAATGGCAAGATATACAGGCCCAACATCAAGAATAGCAAGAAGATTCGGAGAACCAATTTTTGGTCCAGATAAAGCTTTAGCAAAAAAAGCTTATGGTCCCGGACAGCATGGTAATCAACGTAGAAGAGGAAAAGAATCTGCTTATGGTGTGCAGTTAATGGAAAAGCAAAAAGCTAAATTTACTTATGGTATCTTAGAGAAGCAATTTTCTAATTTGTTTAAAGAGGCGCTCAGAAGAAAAGGAGTTACAGGTGAAGTTTTACTTCAAATGTGTGAGATGCGTTTAGATAATGTTGTATTTAGATTAGGACTTGCTCCTACAAGAAGAGCAGCAAGACAATTGGTGACGCATAATCATATCACTGTTAATGGTGATAATATTAATATACCTTCTTTTGCCTTGAGAGTTGGTGATCTAGTATCTGTTAGAGAAAGATCAAAATCTTTAGAAGTAATTGACAATGCAATTGCTTCTAATAAAATTCAAATGGAATGGCTTGAATTTAATTCAGAAACAAAAGTTGGTAAGGTAATAGCTGCACCTGAAAGAATTCAGATTCCAGAGAATATTAAAGAACAAGTAATAGTAGAGTTATACTCCAAATAAAATAATTAAAAAATTAAATATGTCAATTTTAAATTTTCAAAAGCCTGATGAGGTTATAATGATAAATGAGGAAGCTAATCAAGGAAATTTCGAGTTTCGTCCTCTTGAACCTGGATATGGTTTAACTGTTGGTAATGCTTTAAGAAGAGTTTTGTTATCATCTTTAGAAGGATTTGCTATTACATCAATTAAGATAACTGGTGTTGATCATGAATTTTCTACTATTGAAGGTGTTGTTCAGGATATAGCAGAAATTATTTTAAATATCAAGCAAGTTAGGTTCAAGCAACAAATTGATTCTGTTGAATCTGAATTTGCTACTCTTAAAGTTACAAAGAGTGATAATGTAACTGCAGCTGATATTGCAAGTAGTTTATCTAATTTTCAAGTTCTTAATACTGACCAAGTAATATGTGAAATGAATAAATCTGTTACTTTTGAGATGGAATTTACTATTTCAAAGGGAAGAGGATATGTTCCTGCAGATGAAAATATAGATGAAGATGCTTCAATTGGTACAATTGCGATTGATTCAATTTTTACTCCAATTAAAAATGTTAATTATAATATAGAAAATTATAGAGTTGGTCAGAAGACCGATTTCGAGAAATTAAATTTCAATATTACAACTGATGGTTCAATTGAACCAAAAAATGCGTTAACTGAAGCTTCTAAGATTCTTATTCAGCATTTCATGCTTTTTTCTGATGAGAAAATTAATTTAGAGGAGGAAATAGTTGATGATTTTGATGAAGATACACTACACATGCGACAACTTTTAAAAACTGAATTAACTGAATTTGGTTTGTCAGTTAGAGCACTAAATTGTTTGAAAACTGCTGAGGTGTTTACTTTAGGTGAGTTGGTTTCATTTAAAAAATCAGATATGTTAAAGTTTAGAAACTTTGGTAAAAAATCACTTACTGAGTTAGAAGATTTAGTTTCCGAGAAAGGATTAACATTTGGTTTTGATGTTGAAAAGTATAATTAAAGAATAAAAGATTAGAATAAAATGAGACACGGAAAAAAGTTTAATCACTTAAGTAGAAAATCTGCACATAGGAAAGCAATGCTTTCAAATATGGCATGTTCATTAATTGAGCATAAGCGTATTAAAACTACATTGGCAAAAGCAAAAGCTCTTAGGGTATATATAGAACCTTTAATTACTAAATCTAAGAATGATACAACTCACTCAAGAAGAATTGCTTTTTCTTATTTAAAACAAAAAGAAGCAATTACAGAATTATTCAGTGATATTGCAACAAAGGTTTCAGATAGACAAGGAGGCTACACAAGAATTCTTAAACTTAGTAATAGGCTTGGTGATAATGCTCAGATGGCTCTTATTGAGTTAGTTGATTATAATGAGGAATATACAACAAATAAGCCTAAGAAATCAAAATCAAGAAGAACAAGGAAAAAGAATTTAGATCAATCTACAATAACTGAATCTAATAAAGATAATATTATAGAGGATGTAACTTCTTCAGAAATTATAGACGTTGCTACTAGTGAGAATGTAGAAGAGAATATTGTTGAAAAAAAATCATCTGATGTAAAAGATGAAAGTAATATAAAAACAGAAAAAGAAGTTACTGACGCTGAAAATAAAGAGGAAAAAGGAGAGTAGTATTTAATCTTCTTTTTTAATATTTAATTAAGGGTAAGGCTTTGGCTTTACCTTTTTTTTTAAAATAAAATGAAATATAACAAGAAAAAGAATGCAGTTTTATTATTAGAAGATGGCACTGTCTTTCATGGAAAAGCTAACGGTATTGATGGAATAGCTACTGGTGAGTTGTGTTTTAATACTGGTATGACTGGTTATCAGGAAGTATTTACTGATCCTTCTTATTTTGGGCAATTAATGATAACTACCAATGCTCATATAGGTAATTATGGTGTAAAGAAAGAGGAATCTGAGTCATTAGATTTAAAAATATCAGGATTAATCTGCAAGAATTTTAATAATGGTTTTTCTAGAGAAGGAGGAGATACTGATTTACAAACATTTTTTGTTAACCAGAACAAAATTGTAATTTCTGATATTGATACTAGAGCAGTTGTACATCATATTAGAGATAAGGGAGCTATGAATGCTGTAATTTCAACATCTATATTAGATTTAAATGAGCTTTCTAATATTCTTAGTAAAGTTCCTTCAATGAATGGATTAGAGCTTTCATCTTCTGTTTCAACAAATAAATCATATACTTTAGGAGATAAGAATTCAGATATTAAAATTGCTGTTTTAGATCTTGGAGTTAAAAAAAACATATTAAAATGTTTAACCGAAAGAGGTTGTTTGCTTAAGGTTTTTCCAATGAATACCAAATATGATGAAATGAAAATGTGGCAACCAAATGGTTTCTTTTTATCAAATGGTCCAGGTGATCCATCTGCTATGCCAAATGTGATTACAGAAGTTAAGAAAATAATAAAAGATGGAAGAGCTGACTTGGTTATTTGCTTAGGTCATCAAGCTATAGCAATTTCTGAAGGAATTTCAACTTATAAAATGCATAACGGTCACAGAGGAATTAATCATCCTGTAAAGAATTTAGAGACTGGTAAAGCAGAAGTTACATCACAAAACCATGGATTTGGAATATCAAAAGAAGATATATTTGAAAATTCTAATATTAAGATTACACATATTAATTTAAATGATGATACTGTTGAAGGTATTAGATTGATAAATAATAATTGTTTCTCTGTTCAATATCATCCAGAATCCTCTCCAGGACCACATGACTCAAGATATTTATTTGATAATTTTATTAATAATATTAAAAAAATAAATGAGTAAAATCACTAAAATTCATTCAAGGCAAATATTAGATTCTCGTGGTAATCCTACAATTGAAGCTGAGGTTTATACATCAGATGGTATTATATCAAGAGCAGCTGTCCCCTCAGGAGCTTCAACTGGTCGTTATGAAGCTGTAGAGTTAAGAGATAATGATAATAAGGTTTATTTAGGTAAAGGAGTTTTAAAGGCTGTGAAAAATGTAAATACTATAATTAATGAAGCATTATGTGGAATCGATGTAACTAATCAAAGATTAATCGATACCAAAATGATTAATTTAGATGGTACTAGCGAAAAGAAAATATTAGGTGCTAATTCAATGCTTGCTGTATCTTTAGCATGTTCGAAAGCTTCCTCATTAGTATCAAGAACTTCACTTTATAAACATATTGGTGGAGAACTAGCAACGGAATTACCTATTCCAATGATGAACATATTAAACGGTGGGTCTCATGCTGATAATAGTATTGATTTTCAAGAGTTTATGGTTATGCCAGTTGGTGCAAATTGTTTCTCACAAGCATTACAAATGGGGACAGAAGTATTTCATCATTTAAAGGCTGAACTTAAAAAGCATGGATATTCTACTAATGTTGGAGACGAAGGTGGTTTTGCTCCAAATTTATCATCTAATGAGCAAGCTATAGAAATAGTTTTAAAATCTATTGAATCTGCTGGATATCGTCCTGGTGAAGATATGTATATCGCAATAGATGCAGCAGCTTCTGAATTCTACGATTCAAAAGAGAAATTATATCACTTTCATCAATCAAGTGGTGAAAAACTTACACCACTTCAAATGGTTGATTACTGGAAAGATTGGACTAAGAAATATCCAATTTTATCAATTGAGGATGGATTAGATGAAGATGATTGGGATGCTTGGAAAGCTTTGACAATAAAGATAGGAGATAAAGTACAGCTTGTTGGTGATGATTTATTTGTAACTAATGTAAATCGACTTACAACGGGAATAGAAAACAAAATTGCAAATTCAATTTTGATTAAAGTTAATCAGATTGGTACTTTAAGTGAAACTGTTGATGCTATAAATCTTGCAAAGGATAATAGCTATACTACTATTATGAGTCACAGATCTGGAGAGACTGAAGATACAATTATTGCTGATCTTGCAGTTGCTTTTAATTGTGGGCAAATCAAAACAGGATCTGCTTCAAGATCTGATAGAATAGCTAAATATAATCAGCTTTTAAGAATTGAAGAAGAACTTGGTGAAAAGGCGATTTACACAGGAAAGGATTTCAAATTTCTAAAAAAATAAATACATGAATAATTTAAAAAATTTAAAATGAGTAAAACAGCAGAACTACATTATAATGGTAAAATTTACAAACTTCCAATTGTAACTGGATCAGAAAATGAAAATGCATTAGATATTAGTAAGTTGCGTGGAGAATCAGGTCTAATAACATTAGATCGTGGATTTAAGAATACTGGTTCATGTGAAAGTGCTATAACTTTTTTAAATGGTGAGGAAGGAGTACTTAAATACAGAGGATATTCAATAGAGGAATTAGCTGAAAAATCTACTTTCTTAGAAGTTTCTTTTTTATTAATTTATGGCGAATTGCCAACCCAAAGTGAACTTGACACTTTTACTAAAGATATAACAGAACATTCTTTAGTTCATGAAGATGTCAGAGCAATATTAGATGGTTATCCCTCAAAGGCCCATCCTATGGGAGTATTGTCTTCTCTTGTGTCGTCATTAACTGCTTTTTATCCAAGATCTTTGGATCCTAATCGATCTTCTGAACAAGTTGAAGGAACAATTATCAGAGCTTTAGCAAAATTACCTACTCTTGCAGCTTGGAGTTATAAAAATCGCGTGCGACAACCAATCGTATACCCTAAAAATCATTTAAGCTATTCTGCAAATTTTATGCAGATGATGTTTTCTTTACCGACAACTGATTACGTAGTGAGTCCCGTAATTGCAAAAGCTATTGATAAACTATTAATATTGCATGCTGATCATGAGCAGAATTGCTCAACTTCAACTGTAAGAGTAGTTGGATCCTCTCATGCAAGCTTGTATGCTTCAGTTTCTGCAGGTATTGCAGCCCTATGGGGACCTCTTCATGGAGGTGCTAATCAAGCAGTAATTGAAATGCTTGAAGAAATTAAGTTAGATGGTGGTGATGTTGACAAATTTGTAGCTAAGGCAAAAGATAAAAACGATTCTTTTCGTTTGATGGGTTTTGGGCATCGAGTTTATAAAAGTTTTGATCCTCGTGCTACAATTATTAAAAAAGCTGCAGATGATGTTTTAACAGAACTAAATGTAGTTGATCCTGTTCTTGAAATAGCAAAGAAGTTAGAAAGAGTAGCTTTAGAGGATGATTATTTTAAATCAAGAAATCTTTATCCAAATGTCGATTTTTATTCAGGAATAATATACAGAGCTTTAGGAATCCCAACAGATATGTTTACAGTAATGTTTGCCTTAGGTAGGCTTCCAGGTTGGATTGCGCAGTGGAAAGAAATGAGAGAGAATCATGAGCCAATTGGTAGACCTAGACAAGTTTATACTGGAGAAAATGCTAGACCTTATGTTGATTTAGAAAACAGATAAATATTTAATAGTGGGTTATAAATCTTTAAAAGCATGTATTTCTGATTTAAATTCTGTTAACGAACTTAAAAAGATTAAAGAAGAAATAAATCCAGAATTAGAGATGGCCTCAATTCATCTTGAAGAGTTTGCTAATGGAGGAAAAGCAATTCTTTTTGAGAATATTAAAAATTGTAATTATAGAGCAGTTTCTAATATTTTTGGTACGTTATCAAGAAGTAGGTATATATTTCGTGATAGTTTGAGGATTGTGAAAGATTTAATTGCTATAAAAACAAACCCAATAGGTGCTTTTAAAAATTTACCTCGTACTATTTTTGCTGTCTTAAATGGTATTTATGCATTACCAAAAAAAGTTAGATTTCAAGGATTTGAAGAAATTACTATTAAAGATTTGCCTCAGATTAAATGCTGGAAAAATGATGGCGGTTCATTTATTACCTTACCACAAGTTTATTCAGAAGATATAAATAATCCTGGTATTCTAAATTCAAATCTAGGTATGTATAGAATCCAATTGACTGGTAATGATTATATATTAAATAAAGAAATTGGTATGCATTATCAATTGCATAGAGGTATTGGAGTGCATCAAAAGAAAGCCAATATAAAAGGAAGGCCTTTAAAAGTATCTATTTTTATTGGTGGTCCTCCAGCACATACTTTTGCTGCTGTCATGCCACTACCAGAAGGAATGAGTGAAATTTCTTTTGCTGGTGTTTTAGGAAAAAAAAGATTTAGATATTCTAAAAAAGATGGTTATACAATATCAGCAGATGCTGATTTTGTAATCTGTGGCGAGTTGCATCCAAATGAATTAAAGCCTGAAGGGCCTTTTGGTGATCATCTAGGATATTATAGTTTGAAGCATGATTTTCCTTTATTGCGAGTTCATAAAGTATATGCTAAGAAAAATGGAATATGGCCTTTTACTGTTGTTGGAAGGCCACCACAAGAAGATTCTCAATTTGGATCTCTTATTCATGATATTACTGATAATGTAATTGAAAAAGAAATTCCAGGTTTAAAGGCAGTAAATGCAGTTGATGAATCTGGAGTACATCCGTTATTATTGGCTGTTGGTTCAGAAAGATATACTCCTTATAATCCTGTTAAACAACCACAAGAAATTTTAACTATTGCAAATCATATTTTAGGTACTGGCCAAATGAGTTTAGCAAAGTATTTATTTATATGTGATGATGAGACTTTAGTTGACGTCAATGATGAGAAAGCCTATTTTACACATTTTCTTGAAAGAGTTGATTGGAAAAGAGATTTGCATTTTCAAACTAAAACAACTATTGATACATTAGATTATAGTGGAGATGATTTAAATAAAGGATCGAAATTAGTTTTAGCAGCAGCTGGAGATGTAAAAAGAAAATTAATTAAGGATATTTCATATTTAACTCTTTCAAAAAATATACTTAATGCTCGAATAGTTAGTGCAGGTAATTTAGTTGTTGAGGGAAATGGAAGTATTGAAGATTTAGTAATTTCATTAGAATCACATAGCTTAGATGGAATTGCCCTAATTACAATTGTAGATGATGCGATTTTTACTGCAGAAGATTTCTCAAATTGGTTGTGGGTTACTTTTACTAGATCAAATCCTGCAAATGATATGCATGGATTAAATTCTCAAATTATTAATAAACATTTTTCATGCACAATTCCTGTCATTGATGCTAGAATTAAACCGCATCACGCACCTGTGTTAAAAAGATAGCATAACTACACAATTTCTTTTACTGTCTGCTTTTTCAAAAAAATCTAGAGTAATTAACTTTATTTCTTAAATTTTCTCCACTTCTTTTTAGTTTTACCATTTTTTAAGATTTTATAAAGAGGAGCATTTTCAAATCCTTTAGGTAATACTAATTTGTTTACTTCTTTACCAATTAAACTTTCTATATCCATAAAATTTTTAACCTGTTTGGAATTTATAAGGGTTATTGCTTCTCCAGTTCTATCTGCTCTTGCTGTTCTTCCTATTCTGTGTACATAGTCCTCAGCGTCATGTGGAACTTCATAGTTAATTACTATTTCAATCCCTTTAATATCAATCCCTCTTGATAAAATATCAGTAGCAACTAAAATTCTTATTTTCTTATTTTTAAAATCTCGAATAGTTTGCTCTCTTTGCATTTGATCTAATCCTGAATGCATTTCACTTGCTCTCATTCCAGATTTGTTTAATGTTTGTTTAATTTCCTTTACATTTTTAATGCTTGAAGCAAATATTAGAACATGACTTAGATCCTTACCTCTTAACTTTAATATTTCTCTTACTAATTTTACTTTTTGGTTGTCGTTTACCATATACGCATTTTGTGTAAGTCCTTCAGCAGGTTTTGAAATTGCTAAGCTTATACTCTTTGGATCTTTTAATAATGTATTTGCTAGTTTTCTGATTTTTGGAGGCATTGTTGCAGAAAAAAGTAGGTTTTGTCTATTTTTTGGTAATTGTTTAGCAATTAACATTATGTCATCATAAAACCCCATATCTAACATTCTGTCAGCTTCATCCAAAATAAGATAATCTACATGAGAAGTGTCAAAGTAATCAAAATCCAAATGAGCGAGTAATCTTCCTGGAGTACAAATAATTATATCGGCACCTTTTTTTAAGGCTTGCTTTTGATTGTCAAATTCAACTCCTGTACCTCCTCCATATACTGGGTATGATGAAGAATTAGTAAAATATGAAAATCCTTCGATTTGCATGTCGATCTGTTTTGCTAGCTCTCTAGTTGGTGCAATTATAATAGCTTTCACTTTATTACAAATATCTATTTTGGTTAGATTATCTAAAATTGGTAATACAAATGCGGCTGTTTTTCCTGTTCCTGTCTGTGCGCAAGCAATTAAATCATCTCCTTGTTGTATTATTGGTATTGCTTTTTTTTGAATTGGAGTTGCTTTAATAAATCCCATCATATCAAGACCTTCTCTTAATTCTTTACCAAATTTAAATTGTGTAAAATTCATTATGTAAACATACTAAAAGGAAAGTGTTTAATCAGTTAGTATTAAACTGATTATTTTGTACTATCAATGATTTTGTTAATTTTTTTTAGAATGGCGAAGAAAGTATCCATTTCTTCTTTTTCAAAATGTGATTTAACATTCTCGTTAAAATCAATTACAACTTTTTTTGCTATTTCTCTTCTGTTTATTCCCAATGGAGTTAGATGAATAACTGATTTTCTTTTATCATTTGGATCTGATCTTCTTTCAATTACCTTATGTTCTTCTAATTTAATTAAATATCTAGACAAAGATGTTGCTTCCATTCCCATATTTGGACCCAATTGTGTTGATGGTGTACCTTCGTATATATCAATATTTAATAAAACCATACCAAGAGCCATACTTGCCATGTACTCACTTGCAGTTCGATTATATAATTTTGAAATATTATACCAAGTTTTCCTAATGTTATAATCGATTGTATCTTCTTGTTCCATTTTTTTTACTAAAATAACAAAAATTTCACATCCAACTAAATCTATTGTTTTTCATATTTTATATGATTAAAATTTATATTTTTATGACATTATAAAATAACTATATGAATTATTTATCTCCACTAGAAATGTTTTACAAATGGGAATCTCAAAATCCCAATGAAATTTATTTGTCTCAACCAATTGATAATGTTTGGCATAATTGGACTTGGAAGGATTATGGCTTAGAAGTTAGAAAAATGGCGTCTTATCTACAGTCATTAAATTTACCTCAAAATAGTAAAATTGCCTTATTGTCTAAAAATTGTGCTCATTGGCTAATGGCTGATATGGCAATTATGATGAGTGGTCATATATCTGTACCAATATACCCTAATTTAAATTCTGAAACATTAGAAAAAATTTTAACTCATTCTGAGTCTAAATTGTTATTTGTTGGAAAGCTTGATAATTTCTCGTCGATGAAGAAAGGTGTTCCTTCTAATATTGATTGTATAACTTTTCCTTTTTATTCTGAGAATTTTCCAAGATGGGATGAGTTAATTAAAGATGTTGAACCTATTACAGATAATCTCATTAGAGATTCTTCAGATCTTGCTACTATCATTTATACTTCAGGAACTACAGGAGCTCCAAAAGGAGTTATGCATACATTTTATAATTTTTCTTTCTCAACTACTAATGCTGTAAATACTTTAAACTTAGGAGGAAGTATTTTCTTTTCTTATTTACCTTTGTGTCATATTGCTGAAAGGTTATTAGTTAATATGGGTAGTTTATATAGTGGAGGGAGAGTTTACTTTGCTGAGAGTCTCGATACGTTCACTTTTAATCTTCAGGAGGCATCTCCCACAGTTTTTTTAGGTGTCCCAAGAATCTGGTCTAAGTTCCAACAAGGAATTTTAAAAAAATTACCACAATGGAAACTTACTCTTTTACTTAATATTCCATTCGTTTCATCATTAATTAAGAAAAAGATAAAGAAAGGTCTTGGTTTATCAAATGCAACAAATATCTTTACAGGTGCAGCACCAACTCCATCAGCTTTAATTAAGTGGTTTTCTCGATTAGATATTAAAATTCAAGAGGCTTATGCTATGACTGAAAATACTTGCTATTCTCATGTTAGCTTGAGTAATAAAATTAAAGTAGGTTCTGTAGGTCAGCCATTGCCTCTTTGTCAAGTAAAACTATCAGAAAAAAATGAAATTTTAATTAAGCACGATGCATTAATGACTGGTTATTATAAAGATAAAAAAGAAACAAATAACACCATTATTGACGGATGGCTATATACTGGTGATCAAGGTTCTATTGATAAGAGTAATTTCTTAACTATTACTGGAAGAGTAAAAGATTTATTTAAAACTAGTAAAGGGAAATATGTCGCTCCATCTCCAATTGAAATGATGCTTTCGGTAAATAATGACATAGAACAGACTTGTGTTGTTGGTACTGCACTTCCTCAACCAATTGCAATCATTGTTTTAACTCATTTAGGTAAAGCAAAGAGTAAGGAGGACTTAATGTCTTCTTTAAACTTAACTTTAGATATAGTTAATCCTAAACTAGATAATCATGAAAAAATACATAATTTTATTGTTGTTAGTGATGAATGGACAGTAGAAAACAAACTTCTTACACCAACAATGAAAATTAAACGAAACGAAATTGAAAGTATTTATAAGCATAAGTACTTAGCTTGGTATGATGGAAAAAGAATATGTTTTGACTAAGTTTTTAGTTTCTTTTTTTTAGCTGCAGGAAACAAAATGTTGTTTAAAATTAGTCGATAACCTGGAGAATTTGGGTGAAGAGATAAATCTGTTTTAGGGTCACCAACTTTATGTTGATAGTCTTCTGGATCATGTCCCCCATAAAAAGTCCATGTTCCATTACCTATTTTTCCATGTATGTATCTTGCTTCATTCTTTGATTTGGTTTCTCCCATTATCAATACATCTGATTTTATATATTCATTCTTAAATGCTGTAGTTTGTCCCATAAAACCTGCAATCACTTGAGAATGATTCTGGCATAGCATTGTTGGAACCGGATCCCATTTAGCTGAAAAATCAAATAATGTGAAAAAGTCAATTTTTGGATTTAACTTTCGTGTTTGTGTCGCATCAATAGATGAAAACTCATATTTATTTGGATTTTTTTCTAGTGTAAAATCTTTGAATGCAAATGTTTTTGAAAAATCTAAATTTTCTTGAATATTATCATCTAGCTTATCACCATCAAACATAGGTCCACATATATCAATATTCTCAGAAGCTAAAGCAATATCATAACTATCAGTTGCTGAACACATTGCAAATAAGAATCCACCTGAGTATACAAATTCTTTTATTTTCTTTGCAACCGCAAGTTTTGATTTAGAGACTTTATTATATCCTAATTCTTTTGCTAGCTTTTCTGATTCTTTTTTATTTTCTTTATACCATGTGGCATTTTTAAATGATGAATAAAATTTCCCATATTGACCAGTAAAATCTTCATGATGAAGATGAAGCCAGTCATAAATTGGTAGTAAATTGTTAAGGACTTCTGTATCATAAATAACTTCATAAGGAATTTCTGCGTAACTTAAAGCCATTGTAACTGCATCATCCCATGGTTGTTTATTTTTAGGTGAATAAATAGCAATTTTGGGTGCCTTTTCAAGTCTGACTACATCTTGATTTACTTCTGGGCTCGAAATTGATTGTAGGATAATGGTAGATTGAATGTCTGCAATAATGTTATAAGATACATTTCTCAACTTACATTCTTTTTCTATATCTAGGTTTTGTTTTATTAAAAAACTACCTCCTTGATAATTTAACAGCCAATCTACTTTAATGTCACGTTCAATAGCATAATAGGCAATTCCATATGCTTTTAAATGATTTTGCTGATTTTCATCCATAGGGATAAAAATATATGAAGCATTTACTGAAATCGATAAGCTAAATACTATAATTAAAGTAAGTATTTTCTTTGCTTTTCTAGAAAGGATCATTCTTTGTTTCTTGGTTCATGCTTGAAGACATTGATATCATAGACGAATTATTGTCATTATCATCAAAGTCACCTTCCTCAAAGTAATCTAGATCTGAAAATTTAGCGAATTCTCCGATGAATTTTAATCTAACATTTTTTAACGAACCATTTCTGTGTTTTGCAATAATTAATTCTCCTTGCCCTCTTGAATCATCTCCGTTGTCCCATTCGTATATTTTATAATACTCAGGACGATAAATAAATGTAACTATATCAGCATCTTGTTCAATTGCTCCTGATTCTCTTAAATCAGAAAGCATTGGTCTTTTACTTCCTACACCTGTTCTGCTCTCAACACCTCTATTAACTTGGGATAGGGCGATTACTGGGATTTTTAATTCTTTAGCAATTCCCTTTAAAGATCTTGATATTGTTGAAATCTCTTGCTCTCTATTTCCTGAATTGCCACCCGCTTGCATTAGTTGAAGATAATCTATCATAATTATTTTTACTGCATGATTCTTAACAAGTCTTCTAGCTTTTGCTCTTAGTTCAAAAATAGTTAGGGCAGGAGTATCGTCAATAAATATAGGCGCTTCAGAAAGGTGTTTGATTTTTTCATGTAGTTGAACCATTTCGTGATCAGCAAGATCACCTTTTCTAAGTTTTGAAGCTCCTAATTCAGCTTCACTAGCAATTAATCTATTTACTAATTGTTCAGATGACATTTCTAAAGAAAAGAATCCAATTGGTGTGTTGTGTTCTACAGCTATATTTCTGGCCATGGTTAGAGCAAAAGCAGTTTTACCCATTCCTGGTCTGGCAGCACAAATCACTAAATCTGATTGTTGCCAACCTGATGTTACTCTATCTAAGTTAGTAAATCCTGATGGTATTCCACTTAAACCATCTTCCTTGTTTCTTAGAGTTTCTATATTTTCCAATGCTCCTTTAATTAAGGTGCTCATTTTGTCGTAACTTTTTCTTAATGTTCCTTCTGTAACAGTAAATAGTTCAGCTTCAGCATTATTTAGTAAATCAAAAATATCAACTGCATCATCAAATGCATCTGTACTTATTCTTCTCGATATATTTATTAAAGATCTTTTAATAAACTTTTCAGCAATAATACGCGCATGAAATTCAGTATTTGATGATGAGGCTACATTATTTGTAAGTTCAGATATATAAGCCAAACCACCAATGTTATCAAAATTTTCTAATCTTTTAAGTTCCTCTGAAACTGTAAGAATATCAACTGGCTTAGTATTGTTAAATAAATTTACTATTGCTTCAAATATTTTTTGATGTTTAGGAACATAGAAATATTCAGCTTGTAATGAATCGATAGCATCAGATAAAGATTCATTATCAATCAATAATGCACCAAGTACTGCTTGTTCAAGCTCAATTGCTTGGGGTTGAAGTTTCCCTTCTATTTGATTTGTTGGTGTTGCTTTTAATTTTCTTTCTCCTACTCTTTTCGCCATTTTATTCTTTTATTTCTCCCATATTAGAGAATTTTTCCATTCTATTATTAACAAGTGTGTCTTTATCGATTACCTTTAACTCGTTTATAACACTTACAATTTTCTTTTTTACTATCTTAAATGTTTCTTCTGGAAAAGTATGAGCTCCACCTAATGGTTCTTTAATAATTTCATCAACTAGACCAATCTTCTTCATATCTTTTGCTGTCAATTTAAGTGCATCAGCAGCTGTTTCTTTATGTTCCCAATTTCCCCACAAAATTGTAGAGCAATTTTCAGGTGAAATTACAGAGTACCAAGAATTATTTAGCATTAATATTTTGTCTCCAACTCCAATTCCTAAAGCTCCCCCAGATGCGCCTTCTCCAATTATAATAATTATTATCGGAACAGTTAGCTGTGTCATTTCTAGAATATTATTGGCAATTGCTTGCCCCTGTCCCCTCTCTTCTGCTTCTAGCCCAGGAAAGGCTCCTGGAGTATCAATAAAGCATATAATTGGTTTGTCAAATTTTTCAGCCATCTTCATAAGTCTCAGAGCTTTTCTGTAACCTTCTGGATTCGCCATTCCGAAATTTCTATATTGTCTTTCTTTGGTTGTTCTTCCTTTTTGTTGACCAATAAACATCACAGATTGTTCGTTAATTGTTCCCCATCCTCCAATCATAGCTTTATCATCTTTCACGCCTCTGTCTCCGTGTAATTCAATAAAATCACCATTTGATAAAGCATTAAAGTAATCTAATGAGTATGGTCTTTGTGGATGGCGAGATAATTGTACTTTTTCCCATGACGATAGGTTGTTGTAAATTTCTTTTCTGCTTATACTAATTTGTTTTTCTATATCAGAAACTGTTTTACTAACATCAACGGCCTTATCTAATCCTAACTCTTTAGCTTTTTCTAATTTCTTTGTTAGCTCTTCTATTGGTTTTTCAAATGCTAAATATTCCATGTATTTTCATTTATGATATTTAACAAAGTTAAATAAAATGATGAATGATTAGCTATATATTTTAAGTTGATTATTTTTGTTGTTGAAAACTTATCTTATGATTTTATAATGATTACTTATCCAAATGCTAAGATTAATTTAGGATTAAACATTATCAGTAAGAGATCTGATGGTTATCACGATATTAATTCTATTTTTTATCCAATAAAAACTATATTTGATATTTTGGAAATTCTTCCTTCAAAAATGTTTTCCTTTTCAAGTAGTGGAATAGCAATCCCTGATGGAAAAAACATTTGTATTACTGCATTTGAACTAATTAGAAGAGATTATAATATTTCAAATGTTAAGATACATTTGCATAAACAGATTCCTATTGGAGCAGGGCTTGGTGGAGGTTCTTCTGATGGAGCTTTTACTCTTCTTTCTCTTAATAAAATTTTCAATTTAAGTTTATCTGATAATCAATTAAGGAAATATGCATTAGAGTTAGGTGCCGACTCCCCTTTTTTTATCGAAAATATCCCCACATTCAATCATGGTATTGGAGAGAAAATGTCAAAAATTAATATTAATTTATCATCTTTTAAATTTAAATTTTTTTTTCCAGATTTACATATTAGTACTGCAGAGGCTTACAGTAACTTGAACTTTAAATCGACAGAAAATTCTATAAAAGAGATAATTAAACAGCCAATAAGGAATTGGAAGAATATTCTTAAAAATGACTTTGAGATTTCTGTGTTTAATAAATATCCAGATTTGAAAAAGGTGAAAGAAAGATTTTATAATGAAGGCGCATTATACTCTAGTATGACTGGTAGTGGTAGTGTAATTTATGCAATATTTGATAAAGATTAAAAAATCTATATATAAAGCACTTAACCATTCATTGTAACTAAAAACTCTGTATTATCTTTAGTCTTCTGTAATCTATCCTTCATAAATTCAATTGCTTCGATTGGATTCATATCTGCAAGATAATTTCTTAAAACCCAAATTCTTTGAATATATTCCTTATCTAATAATAAATCTTCTCTTCTTGTAGATGATGCTACTAGGTCAACAGCAGGGTATATTCTTCTGTTAGCAATTTTTCTGTCAAGTTGTAATTCCATATTCCCAGTACCTTTGAATTCTTCGAAAATAACTTCATCCATTTTACTTCCAGTATCAGTTAATGCTGTTGCAAGGATTGTTAGAGAACCACCATTTTCTATTTTTCTCGCAGCTCCAAAAAATCTTTTAGGTTTATGAAGTGCATTTGCATCAACTCCACCACTAAGAATCTTTCCTGATGCTGGTTGCACAGTATTGTATGCTCTTGCTAACCTAGTTATTGAGTCTAAAAGAACAACTACATCATGTCCACATTCCACCATTCTTTTTGCTTTCTCAAGAACCATGTCGGCAACTTTGACATGTCTGCTTGCTGGTTCATCAAATGTAGATGCAATTACTTCGGCATTTACACTTCTTTCCATATCTGTAACTTCTTCTGGTCTTTCATCAATTAAAAGAATTATCATATACACTTCAGGATGATTATCTGCAATTGCATTTGCGATATCCTTTAGTAATACAGTTTTACCAGTTTTAGGT
>Ga0206677_10000402_pt1 | contig 40502 bp, 39 predicted proteins | sample M130m12015metaG_FD_155475 | JGI IMG/M metagenome (GOLD analysis project Ga0206677, IMG submission 155475) | Ammonia-oxidizing marine archaeal communities from Monterey Bay, California, United States - M1 30m 12015 | ecosystem: Environmental > Aquatic > Marine > Intertidal zone | place: USA...
GCATTGAGGAACCAAGGATGAATGTATGATGAACGGCAAACAGCACGGGTGTTACCAAGGTCTGCTGCCACCGTGTCGATCACAGCCAACATCGTTTTGTTTCGTTCAAATTGAGTTGTTGGGACAGCCCAATCCCCTTCTGTCCAAAGTTTGTGGATCGTTTCAACATCGGGGAGTTTCCCAAGCCAATGCTTCATGTCCTTTGCTTTCTGGGGTTGAGCGAGAAATGCCAAACGTTCCGCACAACGGTAGGTTGCCGCCCATGTACGGAAGTTCTTGGCAGTGAAACCTTCACCACTGCTTGCACGGATGTACTGATTGATATGTTCAGCTTTCAAGTCGACTTCATTTCCAGCCTCTGAGATATACATAAACAAGTCAGCATTCTTTACGCCTAAGCGGTTGGTTCTCAAGATGAGATCGACAAGATGGTCGTCTTCAATGGTGATCTCCCAATTCTTGTCGGATTTTCCTGTGAAAGTAAAAACTGCATCATGCCGTCCTTCCGCATTGTCACCTTTGATGTGTTTAACGTGCATTGATTTGAGTGTCGTCAAACCATAAGAGTTGTTCGCTTTTGCATACTCGTCACTGCCAACACGGATGTTGTACAGATCGATTAGGCGTACGACAAGGGCTGCTACCGTATGGAGTTGCATTGTGCTCTCTTCGAGGTCTCGTTCCACCTGCTTTCGCAGTCGAGGTAGTTGTGAAGCAAAGTAAACAACATCGTCGTACTTCATTTCCGTTGTGATGTCAGTCCATTCGGGGTGGTAGGAATATTGTAGACGCCCTTTCGAGTCGAATCCGGTCGCCTGGATATGCCCTCGAGCATTTGGACAAATCCATACTTCACTCCAAGCAGGAGGTAAGCCAAGTGAATTCCACCTCTGAATGAGGACTGAGTCTTCGACTTTTGTTCCATCCGGAGTACGATATTGCCACTCGAAGACCCCTTCTTCCAAAGAAATATTTTCTCGAGACACACCACTGAGCGATGGGTCGCTGCGCACCAACGTCGCTCTCCTCAATGCTTCTGCTGAATCGATGGGCACAAATCTCCGGCTGTGGCGCATGGCATGAACTTATGGCCTGTATCGAGTGGTTTCATTTCGCCCTCCACAACGATGGAGCGAAAGAACGGACTACAAATTCATGTGAATTTGGCTAAAGAACACCTGCACTTCTCAATGAAATCAACGCAATAATCCCACACACAACATAAATGAGAATTCCGATTGGGCCTCTTTTGAATTTTGAAGACGGTTTGAATCCAAGAATTGGTTCGGCTTTTTCCGCAAGATTTTCCTCGATTTCTCCAATGGGTTTCATGCTTCTCAGTATTCTTTGACCTAAATTAAAGCATTTGTCAACTCTATTTTCAATAATGTGCCGACCTTAGGGCTGAGTGTATTCGTTGTGCGCACAACGCTCCCGATGTATAGGGCCCACTGGGAGTCCTTTTGCAAAACATGAGGTCCAAATTAAATTTGAAAAGTCTGATGAACCAGAATTCGTTGGCGTTCAATATGGCCCTTCCTCCTGGCGTTTACGAAGATGTAGTTTCAGCGATTGGTCACACGCCTCTGATTCGTTTGAACAAGGTGACTGCCGACTTATCGGGCTCCGAAGTGTGGGCGAAACTCGAACGTTGCAGCCCAGGTGGCTCAATCAAAGACCGAATCGGCCTTTCCATGATCTTGGAAGCTGAAGAAAAGGGTTGGCTGAAACCCGGTGGAACCATTGTCGAGGGAACCAGTGGCAACACAGGCATCGGACTTGCGATGGTCGCAGCACAAAGAGGATACAAGTGTGTTTTTACGATGCCAGATAAGATGGCCAAGGAGAAAATCGACTTACTGCGCGCCATGGGTGCACGGGTTGAAGTGTGTCCAACGGCTGTTGAAAAGGAAGACCCGCGTTCTTACTACATGGTTGCTGAGCGACTGAGCAAGGAGATTGAAGGTGCTTGGTATCCAGATCAATATTCCAATCAGTCAAATCCAAAAGCGCATGTTCTTTCAACAGGACCGGAACTTTGGCAACAAACTCAGGGTGAAATCACTCACTTTGTCGCAACCATGGGGACCGGCGGCACCATTACAGGATGCGGAAAATACCTAAAATCGCAAGCAGAAGAGAACGGCAAAGCCTTACCACAAATTATTGGTGTTGATGCTGAAGGATCGATTCTAAAGCAATGGTTCGAAGATGGGACAATGGGTGTACCTCATGGATACAAGGTCGAAGGGTTTGGTGAAGACTTCATTCCACCAGCGACTGACTTTTCAGTGATCGATGAAATTCGAATGGTCGATGACGAGATTTGTTTCCGAATGGCTCGACGTCTGGCCAAACAAGAGGGATTGTTCTGCGGTGGTTCATGCGGTGGTGCGTTACAGATTGCGTTGGATATCGCAGCAGAACATGACAAAGCAGGCAAAAAGGCAAAGATTGTTGTGATCCTCCCAGATGCAGGAAATCCATACCTTGGAAAAGTCTACAACGATGACTGGTTAAGGGATAACGGATTCGATGTCGATGGATGGGAGTGGTGAAATGACTGGAGATTCAACCCGCTGCGTGCATTCATCCTTGGACCCTGAAGTCACGACAGGCTCTGTTCACACCCCGATTTTTCAAACCTCAACCTATGTGCAGAAGGATTTCTCCGAGCACCTTGGTTATGAATACGCACGTGGAGACAACCCCACACGGAATGCGCTTCAACGCGCACTCGCTGAAATGGAATCGCCTCACCAAGAAGCCTACGGATTTTGCTTTGGAAGTGGAATGGCAGCGATCACAACCATCAGTCAAATGCTCAAACAAGGCGACCATGTCATCGCGTGTGACGATCTTTACGGGGGTACAGTTCGCCTGTTCGACCAAATTGCATCACGTTTTGGCATCGAAACAAGTTATTCTCCATTGAAGAGCGGAGACCTTGGGAAACTTGTGCGTGAAAACTCCAAAATCCTCTGGCTTGAAAGTCCAACAAATCCACTTCTCACCGTTCATGATCTCAAAGCACTCGCAACCGAAGCAAAAGAACACGGCCTGATCGTCGTTGTTGATTCGACCTTTGCCACACCAATTCTACAACGCCCGTTCGAGCTTGGTGCAGACATCATTGTTCATTCAACGACCAAGTACATCGGTGGCCACAGTGATGTCATCGGTGGTTGCTTAATCACCCAAAGCAAGGAACTTGCTGAAAAGATTTCATTCTTGCAAAATGCGGTGGGTGCAGTCCCGGCACCGATGGATTGTTTTCTCATTCTGCGAGGATTGCGAACATTGGCTTTGCGAATGAACCGTCATTGCGAAAGTGCGCAGGTCTTGGCAGAGCGATTGCAGGACAATGAAAAGGTCACTCGCCTCTTTTATCCCGGGCTAAAAAGCCACCCAACCCATGAAATCGCACAGCGACAAATGAAGGCTTTTGGCGGTATGATTTCGTTAGAGGTCAAAGGAGGAGAAGCCGGAGCTCGAAAGTTCGCAGCGCAGTTGAAACTGTTCGCAACTGCGGAAAGTTTGGGTGGAATCGAATCGCTCATCAACCATCCATGGACAATGACGCATGCAGCTATTCCAGAAAAGCAACGCTATGATGCAGGAATGACGCCAGGTTTGATTCGTTTGTCGGTTGGCATCGAAGATATGGAAGACCTGTGGCAGGATCTTGTGACCGCTCTTGAAACGCTCTAACCAGCGTCCTTCAAGAGAGAAGCAGGAGAAGCAACAGCGAAACCGAAAAAATGCTGCTAACGGTTCTGAATCTGTTCCATCGATTCCAAGGCGCCTCGAAACCGGCACGTGCTCCTGCGGCCTCAGATTCATTCAATGCTTCAATATCCAAGTTTTGCAGCGTATTGTTGAGAGGAATGTTGAATCGGAATGTTGGCAATTGAACCCCAAGTAAATACAGTCCAGATGCACCACTCACGAGATACAGTTGGCCGCCAGTCAAGTTCATCACTCCCAAGACCAGTGTTGTGATGGCTGAGAAAATCGAACCTGCCCAGACCAGAATGAACAGAGGCTGGTTGTTCTGTATAATTCCATCAATGTGCTTGAAAGCGAAAAGAAAGTCTTTGTCGGCGAGTTTGGCAAGGCCTGGCATCACGACCACCGCAAATCCAAACAACAGTCCCGATACGAGCGAGGACAATAAAATTGAGATGACAATGGAAACCTGCAAAGGATCAAGAATCATTCGAGGGCCTCCATTTTGTGAGCAGCAATCCATTGGACATAGTTCACCCCACATGGACATGTACAGAATACTTTCTCTCGTCAACCGGTGTTCTTTCGATGAGATTGAAGGAGAAACAAGACTCCGTTGATTCGGAATAGGTTACAGAGAGCATCGTTGAATTCACAGACGCTTCCCGATTTGGATGAATTCTGAACCCCAGGAAATATTGCAAACCAACCCCATCAAAACTTCATTGGGAGGAACCCGTACGCTAGACCATGGTCGAAGCGAGGTCTGTCGAGGTTCAGCACCTCGGCGTGGTTCCATATCAGACGGCCATAAACCAGATGAAAGAACTTCAATCAATGCGCATTGATGATGCAATCCCTGATACGTTGCTCATCTTAGAACACCCAGAGATTGTCACCGTTGGCCCTCGCGCACGCAACGATGGCATCGCGCCACCAAAGGGTTACGCAACACAAGCTGTCGATCGTGGTGGGGGACTCACTTGGCACGGACCTGGCCAACTTGTAGCTTATCCGATATTCAAATGGAATCTTGAGGGAGAAACTTCGGTTGCTGCCATTATTGAACGAATCGAAAGTTGGGTTATTGCAGCCTTACAAGCATGCGGAATCACTGGAAACAGAGACCCCCGCATGCAAGGTGTTTGGGTTGATGGAAAGAAAATATGCAGCATAGGCTTGTCATTTTTACGTTGGACCTCACGCCATGGTTTCACGATTAACATCGACACACCAGCAGGCCGAGTTGAAGGAATCGCAGGATGTGGTCTCAATCAATCGACGACGACTTGTATCAATCAACTTGGTTATTCTCTTACCCATGAAGCAATTCTGTCCGCACTGCTGAACACAATGGATGAAAATATATCGAGAAGTCTGATGTAGTCTGTTCTATAGAGAAATAACCCCCACATGTCCGCATCATTTCCAAACAAGTGGCTAAAAGGAAGAACCGCAACGAGGAATCATGGGCGAAATTGTCGTAGGCATATCTGGTGCCTCCGGTGCCATCTACGGAAAACGTCTGGTGGAGATCCTGACAACGAAAGGGGTTGATGTACGACTCGTCGTCACAAACGCAGGAGAGATCACCCTCAAGCATGAGTGCGACACAACCAAGGAAGCGCTCGCTAAAGAGACCGGCGCCCTGCTTGAAAACGATCGAAACATCGGGGCTAAATCCGCCTCTGGCTCTGCGAACATCGACGCAGTAGTGCTCTGTCCATGTTCAGGAACAACCCTCGGCAAGCTCGCTGCTGGCATCGGTGACAACCTCGTAACCCGTTCAGCCATCGTCGCATTAAAGGAACGCAGAAAACTCATCCTGGTGCCACGTGAAGCACCTTATGCAACGGTCCACTTGGAGAACATGACCAAACTTTCACAATGGGGAGCCATCGTGATTCCAGCCTCCCCCGGATTCTACAACCATCCAAAATCGATTGACGACATGGTTGACTTTGTTGTTGCAAGAATCCTCGATCACATCGGGCTTGACCACGATGTGGGTAGCCGTTGGACTGGCGACGAAATCCCATAAACAACCAACCGCCGAGTTCTTCAATGAGGGTGTTCAAGCACCGTGCATGGACGAAGCATCATTGTCTGCGAAGACTGTGGCGGAACTCAAAGCAATGCTTTCAGAGCAAGGCCTTGCTGTCAGCGGGCGAAAGGCAGATCTTGTCGCTCGGTTGCTGCAACCAAAAGCATCCATTTGGGATGAAGTTGAAGCGCCTGTTGAAACCGTTACAATGGCCGTTGAGGAGGACGTGGTCCTTTTTGATGAGCCTGTCACCTTCAAATCAAGAATGCAGAGGCAAGTGTATGGACCAATCAACATGGGTGCAGCGATTGCCATTGGCCTTGCTGTGCTGATGATCTCAGCAGTTCTTGTGGTGCAACCAGCATGGTTAGGATTCGAAGAGAACTATGAATATGACCTCATCGAATTTGATCAAAACCAAGCACTCACCTTCGCTCAAAACCTCGTGGAATTTGGCCACCCTGATTGGGAAGGTCGCATGAGCGGCACACAGGAAGAAGCAAACGCTGCGCAATACATTATCTCTGAATTTGCTGCAATGGGCATGCAGACTCAACTCAATTCTTTCGATGTTCCAATGCACAAAGTCAACAGCGAGCCGAGCCTCAGAATTTGCGTGCGTGGATTTGGTGGCAACAGCCCATGCGAGGGGTTCACTGCTTTTGGTTCGGAAATCACTGAATTCCAACACCGCGTCGATTACGTGATTCAAGGCTTCTCGGGACAATCAGAGTACTCCTTCCAGCAAAATGTAGCACTTACTGACTTAGGCAACGGAAGCGATGATTCATTGTGGTCCACGGCCTCTGGAACAATTGGCTATCTACGCAGTGGTGGCTCCAAGATTGGCAACACGGTGATGTTTTCCAAGGCAGCAGAAAACAACCTGGCAGGTCTAATCCGAGTCAACAAGGACTACAACTGTGGCTTGATCGAAGGAAATGACTGTGTCCCGATTTTCAAGGGCAGCGCAATCGACGATGTGACCGCTGCCAACGGCGGAACGATTCCCACAGACTTGCCGTTCATCGCCATGTCCAAAGACGCTGGAGATATTTTAGAGGCTGCAATTTTCAATGCAACAGGAACGCAGGGTGTCCTTGAGATGAACATCGATGTTACAAACGATCAAACACAAACCATCTATGTTCCTTGCGGCATCATCCAAGGTAAATCAACAGAAGTTGTCATTGTCGGCGGCCACCATGATACCGTTTACCACGGACAAGGCGCTGTTGACGATACGTCGGGAACTTCCAGCGTGATGGAAATGGGACGGCAAATGAGCAAGATTGTCAACGAAACTGGAACGCCGGAGCGAACCCTCCAATTCTGCACTTGGGGTGGAGAAGAGGAAGGCCTCTATGGCAGCAGGGCCTATGTTGCTGCAAACCAAAATTTCCTAAAGGAAAACTTGCGGCTTTACATTAACCTCGATATGAACCATGTTGATGCTGATTCAAGCAGGGGAGACTCTGTGTCCCTGTTTACCAACAACAAGGACGACTACGGCCACATGAAGCGAATTACCGATCTCTATGAAAAGGCAAATCCAGATATGGCGGAGCGGTATGACATCAGACTCTCCCTGCTTGAAGGCGACAGAGGAGATGAAGATGGCATGCCATACAATTCCGACCACGGACCGTTTGTCTACGACCTTGGTGGAAAGACCGGGCGAGCCGTCGTGTGTTACGGGAGCGGAAGTTGGGAATACCACACCTACCTTGACACCATGGACCGGTTCAATGCTGAATCCCTCGGCATTTCAATCACCATCTATGGCACCTATATGCGCATGCTCGCCTACAACGCAAATGCTTGAACTGTCATTTCAATCGACGGCTTGAAAGCGTAAAGGCCAGCCCTCAACGCATGGTCGCGCCAAGTGCTTGGGCATCCCACATCCTCGTAGCCTCAAAGTCTGAAGCCGTTCAGTTGCGTCAAAACATCAGCAAACTGAAGGACTTCCAAAAGATTGCCCGAAAGAAGAGCACCTGCCCATCGAGCCAGAAAGGAGGCGACCTCGGTTGGTTCCGCAAAGGTCAGATGGTCCGTCCATTCGAAGAAGTCGTGTGGAAGAATGAACTCGCGACTGTGTCCGAGCCTGTCAAAACTCAATTTGGCTACCACCTCATTTGGGTCCACGAGCGAGACGAAGCCTGAGGGATTTGATGACCGTTCGAGTTGGTTTAGAACGCTATACCGTGATGGCCAAGCACGGATACTATGAATTTGAACACGAACATGAGCAACCGTTTGTGTTTACGGTCTGGGCAACCCTCGTGAGTGATGCAGTCGACAACGAGCTAGCAAAAACCATCAATTACGCCGATATTCAAATTGCAATCGACACAGTGATGCATGAATCTGAGAAGCCAATTGCCTTGATGGAAGAGATGGCAAGTCAAGTCATTCAACACCTTACCAGCAACCAACTTGTGGCCTTCATTTGTGTAAGGATCGAAAAACCAAATGCGCCATTGCCGCACCCTGGCGGATTGCCTGTAATCGAAGTCGAATGGAAGCGCGATTAACCGAGCCTTCAAACACCCGATGAACAAACGACCACCATGGCGGAGCAACTCCAACGGGTGTTCGTACCCTCTGCAGTTGAGGAAGGTGGCAACGCACTTTCACTCGGATGCTTCAGCTCAGAGGAAACAGCATGGGGCGTACTCCGAAGTTTCCTCAAAAAAAGTGACAGAATGCTCCTGGTTTCTGCCAGCGTGGTTGTTTGGGATGTTGACGTCATCGGTGAACACGGCCTCACCGTGCTCGCGTCGCTCGAATGTAAGGCATGCCCGGTATGCAGCCGTCAAACCTTTTGGGTTGACCTTGAGAATTTTTCCGCCCTCTGCTATGGAGAGGCATGTGCTGCATGGGTGGAGGAAAGCACGCATGAACCTGGGGTCATCGATTGTGGCTGGCCTGCAATGAGGTACCTCAAACAAACAAAATCAATCGAAGAAGCCTTCAAAGAATTGTTCGCCATTGGTGACCAAATCAAGGCCGCTGGCATCACAGGAACAGGAAACGTTGAGGCTTCTGAAGCCATGCTCAATGAGTTTGAAGACCCTACCTGAGCAAGAGTGGTCCAATGAAACTGAAGGCAAAGATGCCGAGGAACACAAACATCCAGATCCTCATTTGGCGTTGGTTCTTTTCATCCCGTATGTTTCGGTCGATGCATGCTTGGTCAGAACAAACACGAGGTTCAGCAGAGAGTTTGATCGGGCGGAAGCAAATTCGACAATGTTTGTGGGGTTGGATTTTCCCTGTTGTCGAGGACACAACTTTGTTGGTCATTCGTTGCAGATTACTCTTCACTTTATTTGCGTCAACCATGTTTCATCACCTAAGGTAAAATCAATGTTCCATCAAACGGCTGTCCATCAAGCGCTTTCTCGAGCAGGGATAAATCCCGGCCATCAAGTACGGCCAAACGAAGATCACAAGCCTTTGCCCAGCCCACAGCGACAGGGTCAATCACTGCTGATGCCCCCGGTGCAAGCGGCTCACCGATGCCCGTAATCGCTGCCAGTTCATCAATCGACATTGTTGAGAAAGAGACGGCATCGTCATTGTGACGTGGGTCTTTATCGAACACATGGCTTACGTTGGTGGCAATGATGCAATGGCTAGCACCGGTATCCCGGGAAAGCGCAACGGCCACTGCATCCGTGGTGTGACCAGGCGTTGTACCACCCATGATCACGAGGTGGTGGGCGTCCATCAAGGCTGCAGCATCGCTTGTGGTCGTAGGAATAACTGGGGCCACATCGCACCCGATGTCCAGAAGAATTTGCTGAATCACTGTGGCATTGAGGCGGGTTGCGGCGATGCCGACTTCATCCAGACGTTCGGTGTCACTTACGAGGGAACGAGCCAAAGTGATGCCTTCACGGGCGGGCAAACCCCCGCCGACAACAAGCGCCAGGCGACGTCCATTTCCTTCCATGTGAACAGCGAGTTGACGCAGTCGACCAAACCATTCGGTTCGTTGCTCTGCTTCTTCTGGGCGAAGGAGACTTCCTCCCAGAGCAACAACATGACGAGTGGTCATCGTTCCTTCGTCACGCGCACATGCTTTGAGCATATCCCAAGAACGAAGGAAGAAAGCCCAACCTTCCATTGTTCAGTAAGCCCCACCATAAGAGAGTTGAAGACCCCTCAACCACGCCCTACAACTGGAGGCCAAGCGATGTCTGACGATGCAACTCTCGCCACGCGCCGCCTTCGGTTGAAACTCGCCCTTGAAGACCTGAGGGAAATGAAAGGGTTTGGAACCGAGCTGGTGACCCTCATCATTCCTCCTGACCGCCACATATCTGATGCTCGCTCATTGCTTCAAAACGAGCACGGACAGGCTGCAAACATCAAATCTAAAGGAACACGAAAGAACGTTCAAGGCGCCATTGAGTCTGCCATCTCGACCCTTTCGCGATACAAAACACCCGGAGAAAATGGCATTGCCATCTTCGTTGGTTCGATTATTATTGGCAACAACAAGAACCGGATGGTCAGCGTCGTTGTTGAAGAACCACCACAACCGCTCATGTCGTTTCGCTACCGATGCGACTCTGTCTTCGAATTGACGCAACTTGAAGACATGCTGGTCGATAAGAAATCGTATGGCCTTTTTGTCATTGACCGCAGTGAAGCTGCCTTTGGCATTGCATCGGGGAAGCGAATCCATGTTCAAGAACACCTTGTATCCAACATCATGGGAAAGCACCGTCAAGGTGGTCAATCCGCTCAACGTTTCGAGCGACTGATCGAAGAAGCAGCCCACAATTTCTTCAAGCGTGCCACAGAGCACGCATGCAATTATTGGCTTCCTAACCTCGAGAACATTCAGGCAATCATCATTGGTGGCCCCGGAGCAACGAAGGATTTCGTTGTAAAGAACGACTACTTCCATCACGAGGTTGGAAAGAAATTGGCAAAAACACATTTCGATGTTGGGTACTCAAACGAAAGTGGGGTCCGTGAATTGGTCGAAAACGCCGGCGCCTTGATGGGAGAAATCGAGCTTGATGCTGAGCGCCAAGTGATGAATTCATTCCTCTCAGAATTGATTAAATCATCTCCACGGGCAACCTACGGTGAAATGATGGTTCGAAGCGCTCTCGAGCGAGGAGCGATCGACAAATTGCTCATTTCGGAAGGTTTGCGAAAGAACACAATCAGCATGCAGTGTGGCTCCTGCCAGCATGAATGGACCGCAACTGTGGGTCGTATGGAGGCGTTGCCTGCATGCCCTTCTTGCAAAGCATCTGGCGACAACGCCAAGGAACTCAACAGTGTATCCTTAATCGATGAACTTGGGAAAATGGCTGAACGAAGCAACACTGAAATCATCTATATTTCGATTGATACAGAGGAAGGCGCTCAATTGCTCCATGGATTTGGTGGACTCGCAGCGCTGTGCCGTTACCCAATGATGTGAGGCGATTCTATGCAGATGTTGAAAACAGTGATCGAACCTCTTATCGAGGCTGCTTTGGAAGAAGTCGGCATTCACAACAGTCACTGGAAAAGCATGCTTGCTCCTTCAAGGGAACTCGACCAAGGGGATCTTTCACTCCCATGTTTCCCTTTCGCCAAACAATTGGGCAAAGCACCCCCTGCAATTGCAGAAGCCATCGCCGCCGCCATCCCGGCTCACGAAGCAATCGGTGAAGTGAACGCTGTTGCTGGCTACCTCAACATTAAGGCCAGTCCAAGTTGGCTTGCTCGAACCATTCTCTCCTCGCCCCAAACCCACGGCCATCCATTCGGAGAATGCCAACCAACCGGACGCAAAATCCTCATCGAACATACTTCGGCAAACCCAAATGGCCCGTTCCACGTAGGCCGTGCACGAAACGCAATCCTTGGCGACTCACTCGTCCGATTGCACCGACTTTATGGAAACGAAGTTCGTGCAGAATACTACGTTGATGACATGGGGAAGCAAGTCGGTGTGCTTGCATGGGCGTTGGCGAACCTCAGCGAGGAAGACGTTGAAGCGACCCTAGAAGGCCGTGATGGCCTCAACCCGAAATGGAAAGGCAAGGCTGACCATGAACGAGTGCGTTGGTATCAGGCTGCACAAGTGGTTCGACAAGAACGAGAAGATAAAGAAACAATTGAACAGGAAATTGGCCGCATGGTCCACGCAAGTGAACACGGCGACCAGGGAGTGCTTGACGCATTCGCTGCAGCATACCAACCTGTCCTCGATGGGATGCTCACAACATTGGCACGCTTGGGGATCAATTTTGACACCTTCACCAAGGAATCCATGTTTGTCACAAACGGTGACGTTGGACGCTTGATGGAACTGTTCCGGACCTTCGAAATCCACGGTACAGCGGACAATGGCGCAGAGTTCCTTGACCTCGGAGCACGGGGCTTGAAAGGTAAAACTGAGTTCTTCTTCCGTCGTGGCGATGGATCATCTCTCTACGCAACTCGAGACATCGCTTACCACATGTGGAAGTGGCAACAGTGTGACGACCTCATCAACGTCCTCGGTGAAGACCACAAGCTCCAGGCTAAACAGGTCGGCATGACATTAACAGAACTTGGACAGAAGGTTCCCGAGGTACTGTTCTATTCATTCATCAAACTCCCAGAAGGTAAAATGTCAACTCGAAAGGGCAACGTTGTCTTCATGGATGACCTCTTGGAAGAAGCCCAGGCACAGGCAGCCGCCGTGGTCGGTGCACTTCGACCCGATTATGAACAACAGCAGGTGGACGAAATCGCAGATGCTGCAGGGAAATCGGCCGTTCGATTCAACATCATCAAAGTCAGTCCTGAAAAGGGCTTCACGTTCCGTTGGGAAGAGGCTCTAGCGTTTGAGGGCGGTTCAGCCCCGTTCATCATGTACTCCCACGTCAGGGCATGCTCAATTGTCAGAAGGTGCCAAGCCGAAGGGGTTGACATCGAGGCAGAACTTGCGAAGGCAAACGTCGAACTTCCAGAATCGATGCCATCCGGTATGGTTGGGTTGTTACGAGCGTTGGCTGTTCACAATGACGTCTTGGCGAAGGCAGTGAACGATCGACGACCGCATCTTTTCGCAAACCATCTTCTCCACTTATCGAACTGCTTCAATGCATTCTATAGAGATTGTATGATTGTAATCGATGGTGAAGTCAACACGGTGAATCTTCAAGTTTCTGAAGTCGCCCGTCGCATGATGCGAACGGGCATGGAAGGCTTAGGCATTGTACCAATTGAACACATGTGAGTTCAATCTTGGTCGCGCCGATACCAACCCTCTGGCAAAGCCATTGGATCAATTTGACGAGCGTCCTTGATGCGACGAATGATTTCCATTCGCATTGCATCCATGCCGATGAATTCTGTTGCCGACATGGTGACCCGTCCTTTCGGATCGAGCAAAAGAGGGAGGTCAGGCGTTCCTTCTGAGCCTTCGTCGCGCCACTCGGCCTCAGCCTCTGAAACTTCAGTCCACATTTCTGGAAGTGGATCCAGTAAATCTGCCTTTGATGTAACGACCATCAAATCTGTACCCGGCAACATTGCCTGTACATCTTCTAAGAGATGCATTTGTTCGTCAATTGAAGTGCCGCATGCTTCACTTTCATCCATCAAGAAGAGGACAAGTGACCCGATGTGTTCCAGTGCTGCAATCGCTTGCAATTCGATGGTGTTTCGAGCAGTCCTCGGTCGATCAAGCAAACCTGGGGTGTCCACCATCTGGTACTGCAAACGCCGATGCGTGAAGTGCCCGACGTGAATTTGCTTGGTCGTGAAGGGATAGTGGTTGACTTCCATCTTCCCAGAACTCAACGCTGAAATGAAGGCAGATTTACCAACGTTAGGGGCGCCACAGACAACGATACAAGGCAGGACTTGGTCAATGGTTGGCAAACGCTTCAGTGTTTCACGAGCTTGACTGAGCCAGAGAAGGGAAGGTTTCACTCGGCGCATAATCGATGAGATTCGACCATATGCTTCTTTTCGAGCGTCGTGCATCAAATCGGTCCGAGCAGTGCGGATGATCTTCTTGCTGTTTTGGCCTGCAATGTTGAGCACCTGCTTGGAGGCCCATTGGAGCATTGAGAGGTGGTGGCGGTAATCATCACAACCAACGCATGCGTCGATCATGGCAACGTCAAACCTTGGCGATTGATCGAGTGAAGGCCATACATTCACCGTATCCATGAAGGTCGTCGAAATGACATCTGCTGCGGTCTGAACCATTCGGCTCATCTGCTTTCGAACTCGAAAAACTCGGTCTGAGTCATCGACTCTGTCAGCTGCTTTCCGGGCACGGGAGAACGCCTTGTCGAGCACTTCGTCCTCGAGAAGCACTGTTGGAAGCGTTCGCCATGAGACTTTCATCCTCTTCCCCCGTCTTCTGCCGGTGGCCCACCCTTCAAGAAGACATACCCCCGAATGAGGTATTTTCAGCCGTTGCTGGGAAGATAGCGAGGAGCGAGGTTCAAGTAGCCTTGCCGTGTACCTCTCATCATGGCGAAGAAGAAACAGAAGATTACGCTCCCTGATTGGGCAACACAGATGTGGAAAGATATGGGTTCGCCTGCACTCGATGACGTCGCTGATGTCATCAACGGCGATTTACTCAAGCGAAGGCATGGGCTTCGACGAGATGATTTCATTGAAATCTTGATGGACGCACGGGCACTGCTCGACGGTGAAAGCCCATGGATTCGTGGCCGCTTGCTGGCATCAGGAAAGTCGAGCATCGAGTTGTTGGGCGAAGATGGTCAAACTCACTTTGTTGCTCGTGAGATCATCGCACGAATCGTGCTTGTTGCCCATACCCGCCCCGCTTACATCGATGACAAGGATCTCCTTGCCTTTGAACGAGCTGACATGAAGCGTCGCTCGAGCCTTCATGAGAAGGTCGAGAAAGAAAGCAAAGGCAGCGATGACTCTCACCTTTGGGGTTGAGTCAATGAACATCCCAACGGGATGGGCCATCGTTGAGCAACGCTTGATGAGGGAATTTGAATTCAAGGATTTCTTAAGTGCAAAAGCCTTCGTTGATGAAATCTCAATGCTGTCAGAAGAGGCAAACCATCACCCAGAGATTCATTTTGGTTGGGGCTATGTCGTGATCGAATTGTACACTCATGATAAAGAGAAAATTACTGAGAAAGACCTCGCCTTGGCGCATGGCATCAATGAGACAATGGAAGTGTGACCACGATGCCGAGTGACCCAAAGGGACGAAGTGAACCTGGCTACAGAAAACACTTGTTCGTCTGTGGTCATGAACGGGCCGAAGGTGCTGCTCGACCTTCGTGTGGAAAGCGAGGGAGTCTTGCACTCATGCAATCGATCAAGCGGGCAGCAAAGGAAGCGGGGTTAACAGATGTCCGTGTACAGAAATCGGGCTGCTTGGATTTTTGTGAATTCGGAACGACTGCTGTCATTTACCCAGAAGGCGTGTGGTATACATTAGAAGGTGAAGATGCAGTGGCGGCGATGGTTCAGCATTTGCAACACGGCACCGGTGCTGAAGCCCATGAGATGGGCATGGATTGAACCATACAACCGAATTAGGCATCTTCGCTCAGTTCGGACTCTTGCTCACGATCTGTGGCCATGCAAGGGTCTGCCAGGCACGCAACTGGAGCGGGTGCTGCCATTGTGGAACCACCAGGCTTGTCGTTGAGAACACCCTTTTCGACATACAAACTTGGGCCGTTGTTCATGAAGTAAACAGAACCACGACCTGCTCGAGAATCTTCGGGCTGTGAGTTGTTACCCGTTGCGCAGGCATCGATGCAACCATCAGCGAAGGCGATGTAAACACGACCCTCAAGGTCAATTGTAAGATCGTTAAAGTCGAGTAAGTTTCGGTTTGAGCCACCGGCATCTGTCCGGCAATCACCACTGTTCAGGCACATGCTACCGATCTGCACGGGGTCGTCAGAAAGTCGGTAAGTGTGGAAGATTGGATCTTCATCGAGTGCGTTGAGGCTGTAGGTCACGTAGATGTCATAGGATACATTTCCCGTAGCATAATGGGGGTTTCCATTCCAATTGTTTCCATCGATATCCGTTGTGTTCAGCACTTCGGCGTTTTCACTTCCAAGGTAGGTGAAGGCGATTCGTCCGGGGTCACCTGCGTCAACCTGCGGGAATGCTGTTGAGATGACTTCGATTGGACTAATACGGGTGCTTGTTTGTTCCCATGTGTCGCCTGAATCTGTGCTGCGTGACATGTAAATGCCAAAGTCTGCACCCGTCCAAATGTGATAGGCGTTGGATTCACTATCGGTGGCGACTTCTGAATTCTTTCGTGGATTTGGCGTCCCTGCGTCTTCACCCATGGTGCGCTCTTCCCAATTGAGGCCATTGTCTTTGGAGAGAATTAGGGTGGGAGTGGGGACACGGGGAGTGACGTACACCGTACCATCTGGAGCGGTCGTAATGGCACCATGAAGGCCGCCATTTGTGGATGCGAGGCCAACGATGTCCCCTCCAACTTCAAACGTTGCACCACCGTCAAAACTGGTGAAACAAGAAATCCCAACAAGTTTGTTGAAACAGAAGTAGACAGCTGTTTCGTAGGTCGGGTTGAGTTGCCCCACAAACCCGTACGCTCCGTCCACCCATGGCCCGGTTGCGAGCTTAATGTGATCGTTCAGTGGCGTTGTCCCAGAATCGTGCGGGTTGCCCATCCACGACTCACCGTCGTTATCCGACCAGCCAATCCAGGTGGATTCAAGACCCATCATGTGAATGTTGAACACTCGGTCTGTGACCGGGTCGACCCATCCATAGGGATCGCTCGTGAACGGGGCTTGCGTGATGTCTTTCGAGTCAATCCATGATTCACCAGCGTCGCAGGAACGCATTGGTTTCTCCATGGCAATGAAGAACATGCAACCACTGGATGTGATCCCGATGCTGGGTTCTTTTCCAGTTTCACCTACATCGCTGAAGGTGAATTCCATCTCAATTGGTGCAACATCAATCGAGGCGCCTGTCCCGTCCGTGACGAAAATACGCTTGTCGATCACCTGTACCTCTTCTTCCTCTTTCTGGACTTCTTCAGCACCAAAACACCCTGAAAGGGAGAGGGTTGCCACAAAAAAACAGAGCATTAGAGCCTTGACTCGCATGGATTGGCCTAACAGACCCTTCAATTTATGTTATCCATTTGAGGGTCTGAGGCAACTGAGCCTTTTTCGTGAAAAAAAGTAACACAATATGTCTGCTCGACCTCTATAGAAGTGATGGCAATTCAGAGTTTGACAGGGCGGGTCGCACCACATGCCTGACACTTGAGAAGGGTTGTTCGGTCTTGCTTCACAAAGTGCGTATCTGGTGCGGAGCACTGGCTGCACTTGATGTAGGCATTGACGTAGTTTGCAATCGTCTTCTTGATCCGCTTCGGAGGGATTCGCCCCTTGAAACGAGCACGAGGGCCGTCACGGGACCCGGAAGTACCCAATTCATTGAGAATGTACTGGTACACATGATTGTCATCTCGATCCATCATGGAAACGACTTCATTGAAATTACGGAAAATCGTGTTCTGCCCTTCGATTAGAATCTGCGGAGGAGGCAATCGCCATCGTGAACGTGACGAGATTTCCTCTGGGATGTTCTCTCGTGCTCGGTCGAGCAGGGACTCGTAATCGAAGTCGCTCATGCGTCAATGCCCGTGCCGCTCTTTCTTGAAGCCATCGGAGACGAACGGGCAAAGGATTCATGTGGTTGAGTCCTCAGCCCAGCATGAGAAGTATGGTGTTGAGCATCGAAGAACTTAGAGCACAAGCATTTGGCATGCGAAAAGAGGGGTTGAATTCTCAACAAATTGCTGATGAACTTTCACTCTCACAAGATACAATTTCGTGGCTTTTGACGGAAGGGGGCAGCGAGGACCGCCCAACTGATGTACGAATCGGCTGGCGGAGCATTGGTGTTCGACCTGAACGAATCGCTGCTGTCGGCACAATTATGGCTGATGTCGCAGATGAAGAACTTGGTCTCGCCGACATTGACACAGTGGTCGGCATTTCGATCAACGGCATCACATTCGCTCACGAAGTCGCACGTAACCTTGGCGCGGAATTCACCATTTTCAGAAACGTCGAAGGAGAAGACGGGCAAGGTGTCCTCTCCAACAAGTACGGCAAAGTGGCTGGAAAGAAAGTCGTGATTATCGATGACGTGCTTTCCTCTGGTGTGACGATGGGTAAAACCATTGAAGCGATTCGATCTGTCGGTGGAGAAGTTGGCCTTGCAGTTGTGCTGGTTAACAAAACCACTCGAAACGAAATCAAGGATGTCCCACTCAGAGGCATCATCCGCGCCGTTCCTGTTTGAGGTGAAGAAGCATGCACTGGGCAGATGTGGCGGCGAAGGCGCTGAGTCATAAGGGCGACAAACACATTGTCTCGACAGGCATTACGCCAAGCGGTGAATTCCATATTGGCCACCTGCGAGAAATTCTCACCGGTGACATGATTGCCCGAGCCGCACGCAACGCAGGGCTTGATGTAGAATTCGTCTTCATCGTTGATACAGCGGATCCGCTGCGGAAGGTGTATGATTTCCTAGGTCCGGAGTATGAACAATTCATCGGACACCAACTCGGATCCATTCCTGCACCAGATTCGGATGGGAACCCAGACTGGGCCCGCTTCGAAAAGGAAGGATGGACCTATGGAGATCACTTTCTGAAGCCATTCCTCCAAGCACTGGAACAAATTGGCGTTCGACCAAGAATCATTGACAACCTCGAATCCTACCAATCGGGTCGATTCGATGCATTGGCAAAGATTGCTTGCGATCGAGCCGATGAAATTAGGGAAGCCATCGAGCGAATTTCGAGCAGGGAGTTGCCCGCAAATTGGTTCCCTTGGAGCCCTCTTGACTCCAAAGGATCACTCGACGGCGTGACCGTCACAGGGTACGAATACCCACTCGTTCATTGGAAGGACATGCACGGCGAGACTGGCTCATCGAACATTTCCAAAGGTGAAGGAAAGTTACCATGGCGAATCGATTGGCCAGCAAAGTGGGGATGGATTGGTGTCACTTGTGAACCATTTGGAAAGGACCATGGTGCTGCAGGAGGATCGTATGCGACAGGGAGAGAGATTGTAAAGATCCTTGGCCACGAACCACCTCATCCACTCACCTATGAATGGATCAGCCTCAAGGGTCAAGGCGCTATGTCATCGTCTGCAGGCAACACGATTGGTCCAATCGAAGCATTGGACTTGGTGCCTCCAGAAATCCTCCGACTCTTGGTGGCGAAATCCAAACCAAACAAGGCGATAGAGTTCGATACCGGCATGAGCTTGGTCAACCTCGCTGACGAATATGAACGTCTTGCGGCAAGGGATTTCGATGCTGAATTATTGGATGATGGATTAAGCAGAAGGCAACGAGTGCAGGTAGAGGATGCAGCAGGCGCCATGCGAATGGCTGCAGTTGAGGAAGGAATGACTGCTCAAGCCACCGCTGTTACCTTCAGGCACCTCGCATTACTTGCCCAAACCAAGTCGACTGATGACGGAGTATGGGAAAGCCTGCGCAATGCTGGTGCGATTGCAGAACCAACTCAAGCAATGACCGACCGACTCTCTCGAATGCGAGCGTGGATCGCCTCCAAGCACTTCCCTGAAGAAATGAAAATCAGTGTTCTTACAACACCCAATGTCGAGGCTTTGAACGATTTGAGCCAGGAAGAGAAATCAGTTCTTTCCTCTCTTGCGGTTGCGCTTGAGCAGTGTGAGTGGAATGCCACAAAGATCGGGAGCGCCATACCGCAGTCTGCAAAAGATCTCGACTTGAGCCCTAAGATGGGCTACAGGGCCGCCTATGCTGCGCTCATGGGCAAGGAGCGAGGACCAAGATTGGCACCGATTCTAGCCGAAATGAAGCAAAGTGAAATTGTTGATTTGCTCAAGGCTTGTGCAACCCATGTCGAATGATTGGATGCAATCCATTGATATGCCACGCTTCCGATTCAAAGGATGGGCCATTGTTCGCACCGAAATAACGGGTTTTGACCATCACCATTCAAAAGAGGTGACCGTGCATAACGGAATATGGCGGGCGTTTATTGTCCAACCTGTGAATCAGGTGTTGAAGCAGCGGGAAAATTTTGTCTTTCATGCGGGCACGATCTCACCGCCCAAGGCCCCATCACCGCAACAGGTCACGACCTGAATCAACTCAAAGAAGTCATTCGCCACCGTGAAGACCTTTCCATGGCTGAAAAATTCGACATGATCGCCAGGGTCGAGGAAGGTGCAAATCCAATCTTACTCGGCATTGCAGCCCCCGCTGAAGGCGAAGACATCGATTTAGCAAGCGCCTTTGGCACTGAGTTGGAAGAAACAAAAACAACTGCTTACTCGAACCATGAGTGGGGTCAATCGCCAGCAGCAAGCGCTGCAGTACGAGCTGTCGTGCGTGGAACCAACGGCTGGGATCTTATCCAAGCTGGGAAACTCGATTTGAGTGAAGGCCTCTTCCGTGATGCGATGGACAACGGTATGGAAGCATCAACTCACATTCACGATGTGGCGAGTGGTGAACACGATGGTATCGATCCTGATGCCATGCGCGCCATCCCTGTGCTGAAGCCGCCAAAGCGAAGTTTTTGCCCGAAATGTGGTTCCGACATTCACGCCAACACCATGCTCCAATGGCGCAAATGGAGAGACTCTTCCGGAGCAGTTGTTTCAATGCAACTTGAGGCTTCAATGGAAACATCCTTGATTCAAGTGGCTGCCCATTACCTCAACGTCATGCAAGCCATGAAAGACGAGCGTGACGATGCAATCTCCAAGGCTGCGAAGGGTGATCCAACAGTCATAGAAGCCAAACTCCGTCAACAGTTGGAAAAGTCAATCCGAAAGGAACTTGAAAAGGAAATCCGAGCAGAGATGGAAGCTGAATTCAAAGGTCGCTCTGCAGCAAGTGCTGGCCCTGGCGCATCCGAATCGCCAAAGAAAGAGAGCGCCCGAGGCAAGCCAAATTCGGCAAAGAAGGCTGCTACGAAGGCTGCTTCTGATACAAAGAAGAAAAAGTCGGGCGGCATGTTCGGACCGAAGAAGGTTAAGAAAACATACGAAGGAGAGGCTGGGGGCAAAGCCGATTGGTTCTTGAGCGATGCACTCGATACAGTCTATGACCCACATGGCACAGGTAAAGCCATCAAACCCGCTACAATCCTCGCACGCTCAAGTGAAGGCAATGTCAGGGTCCGAGATGTGGTCCGTATTTATGACCTCGAAGGCGAAGCAGGCATCAGTGAACTGGCGTGGACGAGTCCACTCACCAAGTACATTATCGATGCTTACAATGCATGCTGATCTCAGTAATGAACCGTCAATCGACGAGGTTCCAATGGACCAGACTTAGCTGCCTTCATTGCTGCAACCTCCATCGATGCCCCTCGCAATGTCGTGACAAATGGAATGTTGAGTTCAACGGCAAGGCGTCGCATCATGTTTCCGTCACGCACTGCCCCTCCGGACACGGTTGGCACGTTAACAATGAAGGAAACCTTCCCCTCACGCATCAAATCGAGGGCATCAGGATGCATCTTGTCAGCGATTCTATAGGCAACTGTTGCGGGAACATTGTTGGCGCGAAGCACATCACAAGTACCTGGCGTTGCATAGATTGTGAAACCAAGTTCAACCAAACTTTGAGCGATTGGAACCAAGCGTTCCTTGTCGTCGTTGCGCACAGTCAAGTAGGCTCCACCTTCACTTGCAACAGGCACCTCAGTGGCAATTCGTGCTTTGAGGTAGGCCACATCAGCAGATACATCTGAACCGTAGACTTCACCGGTCGACTTCATTTCTGGCCCTGGTGCAGGGTCGAGACCTCGCAGTTTGATGAATGGGAACACGGGCGCCTTCACGCAAACTTGGCCAGTCGTCCGCTTAGGAATGGTTTGCTTTGCGAGTGGAATACCAATGGTCACATTGGCTGCGATTCGAGCCATTGGCAGCCCTGTGGCTTTAGCAACAAACGGTACAGTTCGTGAGGAACGTGGATTTACTTCAAGGGTGTATAATTGATCACCTTGTATGGCAAACTGGATGTTGAAACATCCTTTGATGTTCAATCCCAGACCGATGGCTTTGGTTTGCTCCTCAATCCTTTTGAGCATGGAGTCCGGAATGTTTTGGGCAGGAATGAAACATGTCGAGTCACCTGAGTGAATGCCAGCTTCCTCAAGGTGCTCCATGATGGCGCCAATCAGGACCTCTTCACCATCTGCGGCTGCATCGACATCGATTTCTGTCGCATGGCCTAGGTACTCATCGACAAGCAATGGCTTGTCAGGTGCAAGATAGGCCTCACGCAAGTAAGCATCTAATTGCTGCTGATTGGCAAGAATTTCCATGCCCCTTCCACCAAGAACATATGATGGTCGAATAAGGACAGGGAATCCAATGTGTTCAACAGCAGCCCGGACGTCATCTGAACTTGTTCCCGTCGCACCCCGTGGCATTTGCAAGTTAATCCGCTTAGCAAAGGCTTCGAATCGTTCACGGTCGCTTGCTTCGTCAACCGCATCACAAGACGTGCCCATAATTGACAATTCAAGCCCTTTCGGAACCAGCAATGGAAGGCGGTTGTTGAGGGGCAATGCGAGATTGATTGCTGTTTGTCCGCCAAATTGGAGGAGGATCCCATGTGCCTGTTCGCGAAGCAAGACTTCTGAAACATATTCGAGGGTCAGTGGCTCGAAATAGAGGCGGTCGGAGGTATCGAAATCGGTCGAGACCGTTTCGGGGTTGTTGTTGATCAGCACAGCATCCTTTCCAGCGGCTCGAATGGCCTTCACGGCGTGAACGCATCCATAATCAAATTCAATGCCTTGCCCGATACGAATTGGACCGCTTCCTACAGTGACAAGGCGTTCCTTCGTTCGAGTTTCGATGTTTGGGAGCAAGTCCACACCGACCTCATCATCGATTTCGTAGGTTGAGTAGTAGTAGGGTGTTTTTGCAGCAAATTCAGCAGCGCATGAATCGACCATTCGGTATCGAGGGTGAAGCCCAAGGCTGTGCCTTCGCTTCATGATCGCCTCTTCATCGAACCCTGGTTGCAACGATTTCGGCCCGGTTGCAGGGAAACCAGCCAACGCATCGGCAATATGGGCATCACTGAACCCGAGGCTCTTCCAAGATTTGAGTTGCTCCCGGGTGAGTTCTGCAGGAGTGGCATGCGAATCGGTAATCGTACGCTCTGTTTGTGCGATGTTTTCGAATCTATAGAGAAACCATCTCGTGATGCGTGTAATTTCATGGACCTTTTCAACCGACCAGCCACGACGGAATGCCTCAATCAAGGCCCCCATTCGTCGATCGGTCGCAACACGGCACCATTCAACAAGTGTGCTGTCAGGAAGTTGTGTCAACGCTCGCTCCGCCATGCCATCGCCCTCACTCTCATCCGCTCGGGTCAATGGACGAGGGTGGGCACAGCCTTGTTCCAACGAAGCCCAAGCCTTCAGGAACGCTTCTTCGAAATTGCGGCCAATAGCCATCACTTCGCCCGTAGATTTCATCGAAGTTCCAAGCGTTCGGTCAGCAGTTCGGAATTTGTCAAAGGGCCAGCGAGGAATTTTCACAACACAATAGTCGAGGGTTGGCTCGAACGCTGCCGTGGTACCTTCACCTGTGATTGGGTTCGGGAGTTCGTCAAGCGTGTAGCCAACGGCGATCTTCGCTGCCATGCGGGCAATAGGGTAGCCAGTTGCCTTGCTTGCCAGAGCAGATGACCTTGACACACGAGGGTTCACTTCGATCACACGTATCTCACCAGTGAATTGGTTGAAGGCAAATTGAACATTGCATCCACCCTTGATGTTCAACTCTCGGATAAGGCTGAGGGCTTGGTCACGGAGGATTTGGTGATCTGCATCGGAAAAGGACTGTAGAGGAGCAACAACGGTCGATTCACCGGTGTGGACGCCCATTGGATCGATGTTTTCCATTGTGCACACAATGGTTGCGTTATCTGCACCATCACGCATGACTTCATACTCGAGTTCCTGCCAACCGAGAATCGATTCTTCAATCAAGACTTGATTGATTCTTGAATTTCGAAGACCGAGTGTGGCAATTTCAACAAGTTGTCCAATGTCCCAAGCCGTACCTCCACCCAAGCCGCCGAGTGTGAACGCTGGGCGAATAAGAATCGGCCAGCTACCGATTTCTTCGGCAGCGGCAAGGACTGCTTCCATCGTGTTGCAAGCAATGGCTTCGGAGATTGGAAGTCCAATTGACTCGCACACTTCATTGAAAAGTTCACGATCTTCTGCTTTGTCAATTGCATCAAGGTCAGAGCCAATTAATTCCACGCCGATGCGGTCCAATGAACCATCATGTGCCAGTTCGCTTGCAATGTTGAGTGCAGTTTGACCGCCCATACCTGCAAGGAGCGCACATGGTTTTTCGATCTCCAAAATTCTGCGAACGGTGTCGGGAATCAATGGCTCGATGTAGATTTTATCGGCCATTTCCGGGTCGTTCTGGATGGTCGCAGGGTTTGAGTTGACAAGAATCACTTCGTAACCATCCTCTCGGAGTGCTTGGACTGCTTGACTTCCAGAGAAGTCAAATTCTGCGGCTTGTCCAATTTTAATCGGGCCGCTTCCAAGAACCATAATCGTCTTCAAATCGTCTCGGCGTGGCATCAAACAGCACCTCCGAGGTGTTCATCAACGATTGAACGGAATCGTCCAAACAAAGGAGCAGCGTCGTGAGGGCCAGGACAGGCTTCAGGGTGAAATTGAACGGTGAAAGAAGGATGACCAACGAGGTCGAGCCCTTCCACTGTGCGGTCATTTGCATTGACATAGCGGACTTGGACCTCGGCACCATGCATGTTTTCCCCAGGAGGTGAACACGCTCCCGATGGATGGGCAGCAAGCATACCAGCGTCTGGATCGGCCACCGCAAACCCATGGTTTTGGCTTGTGATTGAAACCGATCCTGTGACCAAATCAACGACCGGCTGATTTGCACCACGGTGACCGTAGCGCATCTTGTATGTCTGAAGCCCTGATGCAAGACCCATCAGTTGGTGGCCAAGGCAAATACCCATCACTGGCATTCGATCCCGGACGGCATTTGCTAACGTGGCCCTGGCCTGTGTTGCTTTACCTGGATGTGCGGGGTCACCGGGACCGTTGGAGCAGAACAAAGCATCAATTTGATACTCATCGCGAAGCACTGAATACGGAGTTTCAGGTGGACACCAAACCACCTCAAAATGCTCACATAAGTTTCGAAGAATGTTGTACTTGATGCCACAATCGAGAGCACCCAAGCGTGGCAGTGGACGGTCCAAATCATCCAAGGCGCCTGGATTAAGAATCACTGCTTCACTGATCGAGACATCATCGACAAGGTCTTCAAGCTCAGGGGATGTGAGTTTGGCCAGTTTGGTTTTGAGAAGGGCCTCGTCTTCAACGGGTCCAAAAACACACAAAACAGTTCCAAGTTCTCGAACTCTACGAGTGATGGCTCGAGTGTCGATGTTCTCAATCCCTGGCACGCCATGGGAACGGAGCAATTCATCCACAGTTCCAATCGAAAACCGATGGTCTGGTTGCGACATAGCATGGCGTACAACCACACCTCTTGGCCACACTGAGTTCGATTCGGATGCCCCGCTGTGGACGCCATAATTACCGATCAATGGATAGGTGAACGTCAAGACCTGACCTGCGAATGAAGGATCGGTCAATGACTCTTGGTACCCCATCATCCCCGTTGTAAAAACCAATTCGCCCTCACCGTGAGCACGAGCGCCGAAGAGAGTCCCTGTGTAGCGGCCACCATCAGCCGTCAACAGTACCCCGTCGCCATGAGCACCTTGCGGCAATTGCTCACCACTTGTGAGACGATCTGCTGCATCAAAAAAGGAAGGAGCATGAACCACGCCACGTCGGTTTTGGCCGGGACTGAATGAGCCAGAACCAAAATTGACTTCCGACATCAGTTTTGGTCGAAAACGGACACCCATAATGATTGGGTTGGAAACCGAATGACCACTTTGGTCCAAAACAGTGCTGATTTCCTGTTCTGATTGGAGGACTGCGGACGAGTAACCGTATACTTACTCTTCTTCCCGATCTAAATCCCTTACACGCTTGCCGCTTGCCGTCGGCTCGATGATTAATCGAGCATTGTCAAACGAACGCTCGCTCCCAGATTCACCATGCCAGGCATCCAAAAAAAGAGCCAATGCAGCCACTTCCGAGTGGGGTTGATTTCCAACAGCTACATTGTACTGGCTGTACTTGTACACATCGCCTGGAACTTTCGCACCACCAACGATCACGACCATAGGGCGGTCACGTCGGATACGAGGAATGGCTTGACGAAAGGGCTCTCCATACATTGTGAGGTGAACAGCGACACCTGGTTCTCCATCGCCTGCATCTTCTTCCACAAAACGGCGCAACCAGCCCATCGGCCCGTGCACGTGTTCACACGACATGCCTGAGCCGAATCGCTCAGCCACCGATTCTAGATTTTCAAACATCTTTGGATCCTCATCACCTGAGAGTAAAAACCGGTCTGCACCAAGGGCACGACTTACAAGCGCCAAGTGGGTGGTAATGCGAGGGTCCCTGCCGAGGCGATACCCAAGGCGTAAAACATCCAGTCGCTCTCCTGACATGTTCATTCCAGCCATTCATCGTTCATCAAAGCGACCCGTGGTCACTCTATGACATCGCCTTGGGAGAGTATTCCCTGTTCCGAAGAAGTGTTGTCCGTGATGATAAGACCCCTCGATTCGAGGAATTTTACAACCCAATACAAGTGCCAAGCTTCCACGAGGAATTTAGCGCAGAATGTGACGCCGATGAACAATCCAAGAAGGCGGCTGGAACGCCAAAAGCCAACTTGCGAGGTAATTTCATCCCCAGTGAGACCATAGAAAAGTGGCTCCAAAATGAAGAATCCACACACGATAAGCATGGCTCCGGAGAGAAGGGAATTCATCAATTGTCCCTTTTCCTTCGCGGTCGACGTGAGGCCAGATGAAAGAAAACCGAACAAGCCAACAGAGATTGCCACACTGAGGTAGTTCAATTCAAACAAGAAGGAGGTCGCGAGTTCGACCTCATCGCCACCCTCGGTGATCAAAACCCACCAACCAAGAATAATCAAAGCGATAAGGATACCACCATAGTAGCCTTTTGTGTTGATGAGGTGGTAAATTTCCTCGCTGCTTTTCACACCAAAACGGGACATTAATCTCTGCGCAAGACGTATGCCGTGCTCATCTCCGGCACCTGTAGCGTAATCATTTGCATCGGGATTTGGTGAATGAGAATCATCAACCCCCTCCTGCGACATAGGTTGACTTCACAGCCACAACTTATCAATTCTGTCACCGTCCGGGTGAATATGGAGGCAACCTTCGGACCCAATTTGGAACGCCGAGAGGAAATCTCAGATGGGTTGCGTCGAACGGAGGGCTGTGGTTATCACGTCATGGGCGTTCTCAACATCACCCCTGACTCCTTCCATGAAGCGAGTCGCTTGGCCAACACAGAGCAAGCGATTCAAACCGGCTTGGCCATGTGGGAAAATGGAGCGAAATGGCTCGACATCGGTGGTGAATCAACCCGGCCTGGCGCTGATCCCGTTTTGCCAGAAGAGGAAATAGAACGCGTCGTTCCGGTGATTCGAGGACTCAGGGAAGCCAATCCATCCGGATTAATTTCAATCGACACACGACGTGCTGACGTGGCACGAGCGGCCATTGAAGCAGGAGCAGATATGATCAATGATGTCTCAGGACTGCGTGACCCTCGCATGGTCGAACTTGTCCTTCAAGCAAAGTGTGGCGTCTGCATCATGCACATGCAGGGCGAACCCGGGACAATGCAACAACAACCTTCCTATTCCAATTGCTCACAGGAAGTAAGTGAACAATTACTTGAGACCGCAAGAGCACTCAAGTCCGCAGGTCACCCCGAGGAATTGATTGCCCTTGACCCGGGAATCGGGTTTGGAAAAACCCTTGACCACAACATCGAGTTATTGCAAAACCACAACCAACTCCGAGGCGTTGAAGGGTTTGCTTTGTTGTGGGGCGTTTCCAGAAAATCAATGATTGGTGAGTTGACTGGGCGTTCGAGGACAAGCGACCGCTTAGCGGGTACGCTTGCTGTGGCCGCACTTGCGCATTATGAAGGGATCGACTTGCTTCGCGTTCATGACGTACGAGAACATGTAGACGTGCTGAATGTGCTTGATGCACTTGCTTAATTGCCTAATCCACCAAGATAACCAGCTGCTGCAACCCAAGCACCGGCCATGCTCCCTAGGTTTGTCAGAGCAGTGACCAGCAAAACCCGGCCAGCTCGGTTTGACCAGAAGGCCCCTAAATCGTCCATTTTCAGGAAATTCTGCAAATCTTCAGCAGTCGGCTCCCTGAGTTTTAGTTGAACATAACCGGCAAACCACCCTGCGGCAAGCGTTGGATTCAGCGAAGTGATCGGTGAAGCGAGTGCGGCAGTGAGGATTGCAAGCGGGTGGCCACGAGCGAGAATACAGCCAAGGGCCGCAAACACTGCGTTGGCAGCCGTCCACACGGTGAACAGAGTCAATATATCCTCTGCATCACCTTGCGAAGCGAAGTACGCCACCATCCCCATGACCAAAACGGGCAGAATCCAAGGAATGGCTTTTGCAAATCGACCACGTTTCGGCAGCACTTCCAGTTCCTTGAGATCAGCTTCATGAGGTTGAGTGGAATCATTCAAATGGGCTTCAATGCCCTTAAGATGGCCAGCTCCAACAACGGCAAGGATTCGTTTGTCACTGCTTTTTTCCAGCGCAGCGATTTTCCCAGCAAGGTAGGCATCACGTTCATCGATAAGAACGGCCCCCGCACCCGGTGAGAACGTTTTGAGTTCTTCCATCAGAGAACTTAGCAAGTCCTGATCCTCAAGCAATTGAGAAACTTCAGGTGCATCATCATCCTCGTCATCGCCGAGGAGTGACCAGAGAATTTTGACCTTCTCAAAGAATTTCATCCGCTTCCATGCCCTTCGCAATGTGGTTTGGATGTCACGATCGATAAGAGCGACCTCAAGATTGGCCTCCTCAGCAGTTTTGACCGCTGCGAGCAATTCTGCCCCTGGTTGCTCACCTTCGTCAAGGCCCATTTTGCGTTGTTCTGCAGCCAACAAAGATTGGAGCATCACGAGGGGGGCTTTGCCTTCTTTGACCACTTTAAGCAAACCTTCCTTGTCCAAACGACGGTTGGATGTGAGAGCAGTGTGGCGTGAAGCACACAACTCCACAGCGACGATGTCCGGCTGGAAAGCATCGATTTGTGCTTTCACCGCAGCCACACTGGAACTCGAGATGTGAGCCGTGCCAATGACGCGAACTCGATCTGAGCGATCAAACATCGGCGGTTCAGACATCAGCCTCACCTTCCTTGGAGAACAGCATTTTGAGTTCAAACGTCATAGCATTAAGAGCAGCACGGCTGGCTTCTTCGACATCCGCTGGAACATTGTCAAGCAGTGATTCGAATAAGATTTGACCGCCTGCTAGCGCTTTGTGTCCGCCTGCTTGGCCCTGCTTCCAATGCTCTGACAGCATCCGCCCAAGGTGAATCTCGGTGTTCGTGGTGCGCGCCGAGACAATCACTTTGTTGCGGCGTACGCCATACACAACCACCAGATCGACACCTTCGGTCGGCAGAAGGAAATCTGCTATCTGGGCTAATGCGTCACGATTTGGTAGGATCGAGAGTGGGGCGAGAACTGTGGTTTGGAATTGCTTGCGTTCTTGGAGTGCTTCAGCAAATGCCTCGAGTGTTTCAACAGAACGTGGAGGTTCCTCTATAGAGCGCATCATATTATCGTCAACCCACGCATTCAACCACGAAAGTGCACGAATATCGACTGGATTAAAATGCCGAGTAAAGCCAAGGGTATCAGTCCGAATTCCAAACGCAAGTGCTGTTGCCACCCTGGGTGTCATTTCGAATGCTTGCTCCATCAGGAGGCTGGCCACGAGTGACGAGGTGGCTGAGAATTCAGGGTGAACCATCGAGAGATCCGCTGCAACGCCTTCTGAGGCATGGTGGTCGATGACGATGTGAGGCACACAGTCTTGTGGAAGGATGTTATTAGCGCCAGGCCGATGAAAGTCGACCGTCATAACAACCGCAGCATCACGGAGGACATCATTGACTTCCCAATCGAGAATCAACCGCCGTGCTGGAATATCCAAAACACGAACCATGGCCCGGTTTTGCTGGTGTTCAATGAGCCCACCATGGTACAGATTGGGAGTTAATCCCATCGATGCGCACAGTTCAAACATTGCCAATCCAGCACCAAGCGCATCTGGATCAGGATTGTCGTGGCAGAAAATGGCCACATTGGATCCTTCTGGCACCGAGGAGAGGTAGTGATGGAGCACCGATGCGCCGTCTTTTCGCTCCCATGAACGAATGCGATCTTGCATAGCTGAAAAAGAAACATCGTCAACGCTGATCAGGTCGACTCCATCGCCTTGTAATGGCAACGTCGTCAAAATGGGAACATCTCCCCAGTGGTTTCGAATGGCCTCCAAGGGCTGTTCGCTCTCCAAAGCGTTCGGATCGATCAAGAGAATGGCGGTTGGTGTGTGTGAATCCAAGGGTAATGACGAGAGTGGCATGGCCGACGGAAGTGCAATAATTTCACATTGTTCAATGGGCTCTGTCTCTGGAAGTGTTGAAGCCAGTCCAACTAAGATACAGCGTTGGCGTTGCGCACACCACCGACTCAATCGAACAGCGAGAGGGTTAGAACCAAACACCAAAAACATTCGAACACCAATCTGTTGACTCACCGTATGGTCAGAAATCCATGCTGTAGTTCTGGTGGTAGTGGTCTGGAACATCAACCAATTCACGGACCTTTGAACCCTTTATTCCGGCCACGATGTTAGCAGGAATCATGAGAATGGCTTTGTTCCATGTTGTTGCTTCTGAGTTGTAGAACTCTCGACGATCTGCAAGACGCTCTTCCAGTCGGACCAGTTTGTGTGAGAGATCCATGAACAACTTGTCTGCTTTAACCTCAGGATATGCCTCAGAGAGGGCGTTGAAGCGGGGTGTCATTTGTGCAAGTGCATTTTGAGCTTGGTTGAAATTGGCCACATTCTTTGCAATCAATGCACCAGAAGCAGCCTGACGGGCCAAGAAAAGTTGCTCGAAGAATTGAATCTCGTGCTTTGCATATCCTTTGACAATCTTGTGAAGGTTTGGCAGCATGTTGTACTTGAGCAAGACGTCGCTTTCATAGTCCTGCCAAGCATTGTCAACGTTGAGTTCAAGACTCACAAAGCGGTTCCATGTCGACCAGATGTACAAAAGGCCCACTGCACTTAGGAGGGCGCCGAAAAACCCGGCAAAGATGAGCACAACCATACCTCAAGGATGATGCCCCGACCTATCAATGATGTGGTGGGCGCTTCAATGAGGCAACATCTTGAAGCGAAACCTCATGGCATGGCTGTCGTGGGCCTGCATGTCGATTGAAGCGATGATTGGAATTGCCCTCGGCGTGTTCCTCATTGCGTTCGCATTCGCTCCTGTTGGCATGGGCGGAGGGATGCTTTTCGTCCCCTTACTTCACTACGGAGCAGGTTGGGAAATTGATGGACGGATCATTGCTGCCTCATTGACTCTTACTGCTGTTGTGAGTTATGGCAGCGGCTTGGCCCATCGGAGAGAAGGGCATGTCGATGATGCAATCGTCAAAACCGGCCTCTATGGAGCCATCCCGGGCGCCATTGTTGGGGTGTTCATTGTCAGCCTCATTGGAGAGCACCTCGACGATGTGTTCAAATTGCTCAGCCTTGTTATGATCATCTGGGCAATTCGCAAATCGATGACAAAGATGAAGCAAGTTAATCCACAGAAGGAAATCGAGGCAAACGGCCAAATTGAAGAGGTGGAAACACTGCCGTTGCGACTTGGTGCTGCAGTGGGTGGTATGCTGTCGAGTGTCTTGGCGATCGGTGCTGGTGTAATTTACGTACCCATTCTTAGGACCTTTGGCCATCTTGCCCCTCGGAGGGCGATCGGCAGCAGTTTGCACTTCATGATGGCCGTCATACCGATTTCGATTGTAACCCATGTGGCATTCCTACCAAGTGATTCCATCGAGCAACTGACCAGTGATGTCCCATTCATTGCAGGTTTGGCATTGCTCACGTTCCTTGGAGCACGAAGCGGGGCCCACTTTGGCATGAAACACCTTTCTGAAGCTCGAATCATGCAACTCTTCCTTGGCCTCATTATCATCGTAGCCATCCGCTACATTATCGATCTGGGTGGATTCTGAATTAGTCTTCACCAGTCATCTCTTCCGTGGCTACGATGAAATCTAAGGCGGACGAATCTTCCACAGCAACAAGACCACGTATACTGTGAGCGTCTTGCAACTCAACCGTTGGTTTTGCTACTTTCACTCGCGTGTTTCCAAGCGACAGCACATGACCGGGACTGACAGGAAGTCGCCCCTCGGGCAACCAAAGACCCAATGCACCCATCTCAACATGGTGAACGACGATCAGTGTGTGCCCGTGCTCATCAATTTCCGACCGGACCACGCGCAGTGCTTCCCCATCAGGAATCAAACGCTTACTTGGTTGCCAATCGCTCCATGTGTCTTCCAGTGGCGTGTTATGCAAGTTCGCACGTTCGCCAATAGCATCGATTTTCTCGCTAAACGCCTGTTCAACATCGGACTCGATGTTGTTTAGACCATCGAGAAGATCACGGAGGCCTTCATGATGCAAGGCATCAATTTTCGTCATTGCTGCATGGGCCATCAGCAACAATTCAGCCAACGATTCAGTTTCCCCATCGTTTTCAGATTCATGTGCACACTCCATGGCTTCATCAAGAATTTCGAGAGCCAGGCCAGGCTGATCAATCGACAAGAGGGAAGTACCAATCGCTTTCAGGGAGAGACAAGCAAGGTCTTTATCTCGGGCCACCAAAGTATGGGCTGCTGAAATGTGCTCTTTGGCTTCAGAAAAATCGTGGTTGAGATGGCGCGTAATTCCAGACAGCACAAGGTACCGCAACCGATCTGCGCCAACCGAGATGGCTTGACGGTCTGCGGTTTCAAACAATCGAGCTGCTCGCGCCCAGTCATCTGAACTTGTTGCCAACAAGCCGAGTTGATGCATCCCCTGCATTTCTGCATGTTCGTCGTCAATAAGGGTCGCCGCTTGCAAGGCACGAGAAAGGTGAAGCCGAGCAGCCCCTTTATCACCTGCCATTTTGGCCATCAGTCCTAAGGCAGTCTCTGTCCGTTGGGTATAGCCAGCAATTGCTGTGTTGGCCAGCTCAGCGTCCTTCTCACCAAGAGGTGCCAAACCAAGTCCGACCGCTTCCAAACTTTCGCTAAAGGCCAACATCGTCATTCGATAGGCACCTTCGACATCGTTGGAGTAAGTTTGGCTGGAGAGCCGAGCAAGATGAGCATCCAATTCCACCATTGGAGCACAAATTTCTGGCAATTTACCAAGTGCTTTCTTGTGTTTAGATTTGATTTGCCCACCGGCTAAGACGCGGCGTAACGCTGTTGAAACGACCTCTTCAACCGCTGGTTCGGACTCCTTTGTTGCAGACGGTGGCTGGGGTGTTGATTGCGAGGTTGTGATCAACGAATCGACCATCCACGTCAATTTGGCCTGAATATCATATTCATTCACTCGGCTGATGGCGTACCTCATTTCCGCAGCACGGATGCGTCGTGATAAACTGTTGAAAGCAGATTTTGATTTGACTGAAGATAATTCTGCGAGCCGTTGCATGAACGTAGAGGGTGGGCATGTCGTGTAGCCAAGATTGGCTTTTTCACCAGTTGTTGTCATCTTGAAATCATCGGTCACAAGAACCACAGTTTTTCCTTCACGAGTGAGGGTGGAAGCGAGCACCATCAAGGACAAATCCACATCTTGAGGCGAAGCACGCTCACCAATCAGTTTGCCAAGGCCTTTGATCTGTGCTTCGTCAATTGGTACCGTGGTGAGGATCGGTGCAAGCGTTTCGAGCAGGAGAGGCTTGTTTTTCCATCTTTGGAAACGTACGGTACGAACCTCATCATGAACGCCAGGCGTGACGCAGAAGGTGTGTTTCCCACCATGTGCCATGGCTTTGATATCCTTTAGGAACCGGTCCGCAGCAAAAGAGCCCAAATGAATGAAACAGTTGGAATCGATGACCCATGTATGACTCATTGGGCGAGACTGAGCAACTCGGTTCTTAGGTTCTTAGGGGTCAATCAATCACTAAGGCTGGGAAAGATACAGGTCGTTGGCCTAGCAAAGAATTTCAACCGGTATTTTGCCACAATCCGATAAACGATGTTTCGAAGCGGAAGCGGTACAAGCCATGCAAACGGAAACAAAACCCTGTAATGCCATTTGAGGTACAAAAGGCAGCGCACAGCAGCCGAGGAACGCATGTATGGCCGACCATTGCGAACAAGATACACGGTGTCTGCTTGTTGCATCTTTTCGGGGAATGTGGCAATGATGGCCTGACCTTCTTCGCTTTCAATCGCAATGAATTTCATGCTTCCTGATTCAGCCAAACGAGGGTGTAAAAACACCGCGGAGCGAGTGCAGAGCCCACAGTCTCCATCCATCAGCAGAAGATCACTCATGCACCTCACCTTCCAAAGGTAGCAAGTGCCATGTAACAACCTCGACCCCTTCCGACATGTGGACCAACTCGGGCTGTGTTGCATCCTCAATGCCAAGCTGGTAACTGTCCACAAGCGTGTTCCTTACCACATGAGCGGTCGCATCGGCATACCACCACTTCGCGTGATGCGTGTAGCCGTGGCGCAGGCGCCCATTATGCGAGGTGTAAAGGCTGTAACGTTCGAACAGGAAATACTCGAGGGAACCGGGTTCTGCTTGTCGAACTCCGGAAGTCTTCATAGCAGAACCCGCCAAACCTACGCCCCCTTTTGTTCGGGTGGATGACCATGCATAGCCTGCCTCGAGTGTACCGCTGACGGAGGCCTTAGCGTGACGGTAAGCAAGACCATACCTTCGGTTCGCATAGAAACATGTGACTCTGCTTTGTGCATCCAATGTCAGGAAGAAGACACCGGGAATGCCATTCTTGGTCACATATGTCCGAATATTGAATTCACCAAAGGTGGAAATCCCTGGAACAGCAGGCAAACGTGCCGGCCTTACCTTCTCCATCACAAATGGGATGCAGCCAATGTAGGCTTTGCCTTCATGCAGATCAAGGTCGAGGCCTGCCGGTAGATGTCGTTGCAAAACCTCTGGCTCCACTGACCAGTGCATGAAGGTAAGTTTCTTCCAATTCTGTCTGAGCACCGACCGCCCTTCTGGCATTGGAAACGGGATGTGGTCAACAGCAAGACCGTCCCTCCTCGTGACCATGTTGGGCCATCGGCGCAGGGGTCTTGAACCATCCCTCATTTCATTCGTTTGGGAGGACGGAAGCCGCAGCAAGGGTGTCGATTGAACCTTTTCCACCCCAAGTAGCGGCGATACCCACAGCGCAACCAATCGGGGCCATCATCATGCAGAGAATGAGGGTGGGCGTGGAAACGTAGATTGGACGCTTCGCCTCGAGCATGCGCAGCCAAATGAACCTGCCAAGAAACATATCGAAGGCCAAGTAGTGAAGCCATCCAATCAAGACCACATCTTCATCAGCAAACAGGTCGATCACAATAGAGGGCGTTGGCATGTCACTGCCAAGTGCAAGTAAGATGGTACCAACTTGAGGTAATGCAAGGACGATGTAGGGGACTAAAAGCGGTAAAAAGCAGAACCGAAGATCACCGACGAACCGTTGCGTAAGTTCGTGATTTGGCAGAAACCACATCAACAACCAAAATGGAAGAATCCACAGTGAAGAAAACCAAAACATCAGCTCTGTGAGATCCATGTTCATTCCTCTTCCTTCATCGCGGCGATGTACTTGATGGCATCAGTTCGCAAGAACCGAGCATAGAAGGCTGGTAAAATCACAAGGCTTGATACAAGAGCCAAAGCGATGGCAACGACGAAGGCTTGTCCAAACAATCGTAATGGGAGCAACGATGAGAGGTTGAGCACGGCGAATCCTCCAGCGGTGGTTAAGGCAGCCATCCACATCGCTCTGCCAGTGGTGGCAGAAGCGTTCGCAACCCAATGATGAGGGGTCGCAAATGGATCGTGTTCGACTTCTTCTTCGAGGCGGATCGAAAAGTGCACCGCATAATCCACACCAAGACCCAGCGATAAAGCCCCGATGGTCACAGTTTGTGAATTGATTTGGTACCCAGTGAAGCCCATCAATCCGTAGACCCAACCGACAACCATCATCAATGGAATCCATGACACAAAGCCACGCGCTGCACCCTGGACCATGTTCTTCTGGCGTACGGTGTGAATACCAACCAACATGAAGAGAATAACCACGGCGACAATGCCTGTTGATAGAATGGCTGAATCTGCCACATCGGAGGTAGTTTGTGCAAGGATGAGACTTCGCCCTCCAACACGGAGGGTAGCATCACTATCGAGTTCACCTTCTGCATTTTCGAGGGCGTCAATCATTCGATCATTGAGATCAATAGTGGCCTGCCAGTCGAGGGTTTCAGCTTGGAATGAGAGCACTGTTTGTTGACCATCAGAAGCAAGCACTGAGGAAGTCAAATTTCGTCCATCGCTCGTTTGAAGGAGATAGTCACCCAATTCATCCCATGTCGAGAGGTTTTCGTCATCGAGGTTCGCTATGAGCGCACTCAACGCTGAATCCCGCACCTGAGCTTCCGTCAGCACATTCCACAAGCCACTCGGAGCGCCGCTTACATCGGGGCTCTCGAGGAGGACCTGCTCGGCGGCGAGCCAGGCATCGTACCCATCTGGCGAGAAGACGTCAACATCGACGACCACATACAACGGCGACCTGCTGTTTTGGAATTCGTCAGAAAGAAGAAGGAAATCGGCGACAACAGGAACTTCGTCATCAAACTGGTCACGCTGGTCAAAGCCAACTTCGAGTTGTTGGAAACCAAAGAACATCGGGGCCAAAAGGACCACAGCAATGATGCCCACCTTCACTGGATTTGCAGAGAGGCGAGCCAGACTGTTCGCGATTGGACCGATTGAAATCGCACTTGCTTTTTCTAACTTGAGTTTTTTCGGCGGGAAGATCAACATAAGGGCAGGGAGGGCTGTAATGCTCAACAGATAAACGAGGAATAAACCAATGGCAATCACTGTACCAAACACTTGGAGGAAGGAGAGTGATGAGAACCTAAAGGAAAGGAAACCAACCATGTCTGTGAAAATTGCAATCACCAAGGCAATGGAAGTAAGAACCGTACCACGGCGAACGGCAAGTTGCCTTGCCTCATAGGAAAAATCTTTCAACGTATTCCGAACTATAGAATCTTTTGAATCGAGAACATTCAGTTCTTCCCTAATTCGAATGACGACGTGTAAGCCGTAGTCTACACCAATGGCCAGTAAGAGAACAGGGATTGAATTCATTGCGGCATTAAACACCATATTCACACCAAAGAATTGCAACCACCCTGAGAGGCCGTAGGTCGCCACAATCGCAAGAACAGTGAGTGATGTGACAAACATTGTGTCACGCACGGACCTGAAATTGAACCACAAGATCACGGCCAACAGGAGGAGCGCTGCACTGGTCAGTGTGCCAATTTCTTTACCGAGGTTTGCGTTGGCGCCTTCGCTAAACTGAGAAAACGAGAAACTGCGCAGGCTTTCCTCTGCTCCATTCGATTGTAAGTCGAGGACCATCAATTCAGACCAATTGTTGATCATCGCCTGGACATCTCCAAGAATTTCCATATCATAGTCGGCGGGTTCCGTACTCACCACAAGAGTGGTCAAGACAGGTCCTGATGAGTTCCATGGGTCATTGGTGCGGTCGGCAACGGGCAGTGAGCCAAGAATGGCCTCACGGTAATCGATCGATTGCAAGCCTGAAAGAAGGCCAAGTTGCCCATTCATGGGTCCTGTAACGGCCATAATTTGACCAACCTGGGGCGCAGACCGGTTCGCCGTTGTTGCGTCAAGCATCCCAAGCATTGCACCGAGCTGTGGCGAAAGATTCGCACCGCTGTCTAAACGAAGGAGCCAATCCGCTGGCGTGCCAGCGTTCCAAGCGAGCAATTCAGTGCCAGTCATGGCCGTTGCTGTTGGAATCGTTTCTGCCGCAGCCGAAAGATTGGCAAGGGCCAAAGTAAGGTTACCATCATCTGCTGCGAGGACATCATTAATTCCGTTCTCGACGTTCGAGATCCAATCAGCACTCACTGGATCTTGGTAAAGTTGCCATTGGTAGGCATAACCGGCCATACCGCTGTTCGCTTGTGTGCCGAACAGGGGATAGTGGTAAGGTGCGAAATTCTCATCATCGAGCATCCTCGCTTCGATGCCAGCCAAATGTTCCCAAGTAGCATTCGTCTGGAGTGATCCTGCTTCGATGTCGTCGATGACTCGAACAAAGTCGATGGAGGCCTGGTACTCTCGTTCAATGTCCTCCAAGAGACGGACGTTTTCATCATCGGGAAAGAAACCGTCTTCACTGTTATCGAATTGGAGGTGCATTCCACCAGAAGCGAGGATAAAGACAGCCAGCATGACGACAGCGAACACCGATTTTGGGCGGTTCACACTTGCGTTGCTCATTGCTTCAAATGGATTCATCATAGGCCTCGGTTTCCCAACTGGCATTTATATTGATGTATAAACAGCCCAGAAAGGCAGTCAACTCACGGACACGACGTTCCATCCCGAGCAGTAATTCATGCGTCGTAAACGCCGTTCAAATTGACTCGATGATCATGGCGATGCCTTGACCGCCACCGATGCACGCAGTGGCAACACCATAGCGCCCCCCACATCGCTTCAATTCATGAGCGAGGGTGAGCACCAATCGAGTCCCAGTTGCTGCAAGCGGATGACCAAGACCAACAGCGCCGCCATTGACGTTGACTTTTTCGACCTCGATGCCCAAATCTTTGATGCAAGCGAGGGCTTGTCCGGCAAATGCCTCATTGATTTCCCAGCGGTCAATATCTTCCGCTTTGAGACCGGCCTTTTCTAGCGCTTTGAGCGAGGATGGAACTGGACCATATGACATAATCGCCGGTTCGAGGCCAACGATGCCCCACGAGACGATCCGTGCAAGCGGTTCATCGCCGTCGGCCTTGGCCTGGGAAGCAGACTTGATGACCACGGCTGCTGCTCCATCGACAATTCCTGATGCGTTTCCTGCAGTCACAAAGGACTCAGGGCCAAATGCAGTTGGAAGTGAAGCGAGGCTCTCTTCTGTGCAGTTTTTGACCACGTGGTCTTCATCAAGGTGCGTAATCACTTTATCGCCTCTTCGGCTTTTGATGGTGACAGGAACGATTTCTGGTTCGAACAGGCCCGATTCAATGGATGCTGTGGTACGAGCATGTGAAAGAGCAGCAAATGCGTCGATTTCCTCACGGGTCACACCTTTGCGTCGGCACAACTCATCAGCAGTTTGCGCCATGAACAGCCCACAGGTCATGTCTTGCAAATTCGTCATCATGTAATCTTCCACTTTTGGAGAGCGTCCCAATTTCCAGCCTTCACGGCCACCACGCATCACGTGAGGTGCTTGGCTAAGGTTTTCCATACCGCCAGAAACAACCGTTGACGCTTCATCGAGCATGATCATCTGAGCACCTGTGACGATGGATTGAACACCAGAACCGCAGATACGGGACAGGGTAAGCATTGGTACCTCTTGTGGGATTCCGCCTTGCAAGCCCGCATGGCGTGAGCCGTAAATCGATTGAGAGCATGTCTGAAGTGCGTAACCCATGACGACATGATCGACAGAGGCCGGGTCGGTTCCGGTTGCTTCGAGGGCTCCTTTGATTGCGATACCACCGAGTTCTTGTGCGCTGACGGACTTGAGCAGGCCACCAGTTTTTCCATCGCCACGCTTACCGCCAACCCATTCACAAAACGGGGTGCGAGCACCGCCTACAATCACAACATCTTCTGCCATGCACCGGCGAGCCCAAACAGGGTCATGAACCTCACTGTCACAACCACAGGAGCATCAAACAGCCCGCCACTGCGGTCAAGAACGGTATGAACATCAATTCGCTTCTCGAGCGGAGGCGTGCAATGTTCGCAAGTTCAGTCCCTCGTTTGAGCATTGCAGGCATGCCGGGCGTGTCGGTACCAACCATGTGCAAGCGAGCATTGCTGACTGGAAGATTGTAGTTCACCTTGCTTTTTTCTTCCTGGGACCAAAAGGTGCCATCATCGTCCCCTTCAATGGATGGAGGTTCAAAATCGACAACATCACTGACACCCGGCCATTCGAGTTCTTCTGATGGGCGTGGCTTGACCATGCCTAAGGCATACACTGGGTCGCCGATTCGTAAAGCATGGATGGTCCAGCGATGACGTAGAATGTTACCGCCATTGTACAAGCGCCCATGTTGCAAACGCCAATATCCATCTGACAAACTCTGACGGTGTGTGGTTGTCCATTGTTTGACGAATCCACCAAAATCTTGGCGCTCGAAAGTCGAAGGGCGGACATAGATTCCACCCGTTCCATCATGAAGAATGAATGGAACACTCCGTTCATCCGATCGGACATTGATCCACCGGTTCTGAGTGCGGCGGCGTGG
>Ga0206677_10000405_pt1 | contig 40458 bp, 51 predicted proteins | sample M130m12015metaG_FD_155475 | JGI IMG/M metagenome (GOLD analysis project Ga0206677, IMG submission 155475) | Ammonia-oxidizing marine archaeal communities from Monterey Bay, California, United States - M1 30m 12015 | ecosystem: Environmental > Aquatic > Marine > Intertidal zone | place: USA...
CATGTGAAGTTCTTTCAACCAATCTAGCTTTTATCCAATCTAACATATATTTCTCCTATACTTTAAATTCCGCAAACGTGTCTTTATTTTCTCTATCCCCCCACGTTGCGATGGGTTTATCGGGGATGCTCATATCTGACATAATATCGGATTGAGCAGATTCTTCTACATCGTACAATTTCATTCTTGCACGATCGATTCCGACTACGAATCTTTTAAATTTAGTCGGATCATTATATCTGTTTTTGAGTTGCTTTACCATTACTTGATTCAACTCGTCCAATTCTTCAGTCGCGATTAATGCAAACATCAAATCGGCCGTTGCTGGTAAACCGAAAGATTCTGATGTATCTTCAAGACCTACATCTGTATTACTAAAACCTGAACGTGTAGTTTGAGTTGCTGTCATAATTGGCAGATTAAACTCAATTGCTAAACCACGTAATTCTTCTGCAATAGCTTTAATGTATGTATAACTATTTATACTACCACCCATAGCTTTCATGCGAGATGACGAACATATGTTTAGATAGTCTATGTATATAATATCTGGAGCAAACTTCTTTTTAAGCTTCAATTCATTCAATAAAGCTCTAAAATGACCAGAATGTGCAGCACCAGTAGGATATTCTTTAATCAGCAATTTACCGATTGTGCCAGTTGCAATCTTTTGTATCTTTTCAGAAAATACATCTTTGGGCAATGATTCTAGTTGTTGAATAGGCAGATCCATTAAGTTTGCATCAATACGTTCTGCAATTCTTTCTTCTGCCATTTCCATAGTAATATAAAGAACATTCTTACCTTGTTGTAAAACTGATGCCGCGTTATGACACATAAACAAAGACTTACCTACACCGGTACCAGCCAAACACACATTTAGTGTTTTGTTTGGTATGCCACCCTTTGTTATCTTATTAAAGTAATCAAGGTCCCACGGAATACGTTCTTCTGTTTTATTGTAGAAATCAAAACGAGCTGATGAATCATCAATATAATCGTGACCAATTGCTTGATCAAATGATACACCAAGAGCCGTTGATAGTATTTCTGGTATAGCACCTTCACTTTTTTCTGGATCCTTTCCGTCAATAATACCAATAGAATCCATAATTGCGAGATACACTGCGCGATCTTTGCACCACTTTTCAGTTTCGTTAATAAGATAATCAGTATCTAAATCAGTTTTATTACTAATCTCAGTGATTAACATAGATGACTGATTTAATATATCTTCTGGTGCTGACACTTTTTGTAGCTCAATATCTAACACTCTACCAGTAGGTAATTTGTTATGTGTCGCTACAAAACTTACAATAAGATCAAATACTACTTTATGCGTACCCTCAAAATATTCTTTTTGAAGATATGGTATTACGCGTCTGCAGTATTCTTCGTTATTGAGTAGATGACTCAGTACGTGTGTCGGTATTTCGTTTTTCAAGATTTGTCGTTCCTTGTTCAATAATATGTGTTAATAAATCTCCGAGATAATTATTAAATTTCTCGTCGTCTCTCAATGTGTCGTGATCAAAGTCACCTGGATCATTTATGTTATACGTAAATGATAATGTCGCAATATCAAGTTCCGGAGATTCTTTAATCGACACAGTGCCGTAAATAAATCTCACACCATCATATGGCGAATTATCATTTAGATGAATAGCATAAAAATCAGAACCTGGATGTTCTTGTGTAGTAAAATGATTATCCATGTTCTTGCTCGATATCTAATTCGATGTCTAGTAATGGTTTATGACCAATTTGATAATGACCTTTTAAGAACTCTTTAAAGTTTGTGCCATCAAATATTGGCTTCCAGAACTCTTCGGTCAAAGTATCTTTTTCTCTTACTTTAGGTTGAACAAGTTCTCCAGTTTCAGTGTCAACTCTGCAATACCAACCAACATTAGGTTTTTGTACATAACCACCGGCTAGTGCAACATCTAGTAATCCTGAATACGGTGCAATACCACCTTCCCAAGTTACCGTAATAGGAATCTTAGATTTTTCTTTTACGAACCTTGATTTTTCAACGTTAATTACAAAGTTATAACCTTTAACCTCTGTTCCTTGTTTCTGTTGTTGCCTTCCTAAAATCCATATGTTATCTGCAGAGTAGTAAATACCTGTTCCGCCAGATACAATGGCTTTAGGGAATAGTCCAATTTCTTGATACGTATGATTAACAGCAAGTAAAGGAATATTCTTCATAGCCAGATAAGGAGTGACCATTCTGAATAGACCTTTAAGTGCTTTGGCTCTTGACATATCAGCAACTGATTTTTCATTTAGTGCGTCTTCTAATTCTTTCTTAGAAGCTAGGTTACCTATAGAATCGATTACAACAATAACTTTGTCGTTACGTTCAATGTTTTCTAGTTGACCTACTAAATCAAATTTTAGTTGCTCTACATCCGTAATTGGTGTGTGCAATACTCTATCAGTATCAATACCGAAAGATTCAAAATATGATTGTGGAGAACCAAACTCTGAATCGTAAAATAACAACACTGCATCTTCGTGCTCTTTTAAATAAGCGCCTGCCATCAATAAAGCAAAGGACGTTTTAAAGTGTTTAGAAGGACCTGCTAAGACTGTTAAACCAGGACTTAACCCACCGTCTGGGTCTCCTGATAAAGCAACGTTTACCATTGGTACTTCTGTTGGTGTCATTTCTTTATCGCTAAAGAACACCGATTTAGAAAGAACATCTGAAGATTTAATCTTAGAGTTCTTTTTTAATTTATCCATTACTGACATTATCTCTTTCTCCTACCGAATTGTGTTTGCTCTTGAGACCTTAGTTGTCTCTTATGGCGCGCAATTGCTTCGGCCTTTTTGCGCTTACGTTTTGCTGTAGGTTTCTCATAGAATTCTTTAGCACGAACATCTTGTAAGATACCCGCAGCTTCTACAGCCTTTTTGAATTTTCTTAATGCTACGTCAAAAGGCATATCTTGAGGTGGTCGATTATCTCTGTTACCTTTCCGATTTTTATTGAACTTTCTCGGTTGAGCTTTTAAATTTATACTTGGCATATTTCCTCTTTTATTAATTAATGTGTATATTATAACATGAAATCAGTCAATTGTACACAGTTAATTCCCCAATTTTTGCGTCTATATGACTCAGGAGATAAGTGTACTGATGATGTACTTTCCATATGGTCCTTTGCGTATGATTCACTATTCATTGTAAACCATTCCTCCGGATATTCAACTCTCTTCATACCTAGTTCATCCATATTGGATATCCATTGATTTAAAGCGTTGATTCTTTCTTCGCGAGAACCCCAAAACGGTTTGTCTTTATAATAACCCGTTTTTGGCAGTTTTCTCTCTTCGAATTCTATTGGCCATGGCGTTGAGTATTCTACTTTTATTCCTTTACGTTCTAACTCGTCACCAAATTTTTTCCATTCTTTTAACATAGGCATACTATCTGCATTTAATCTACAAATATGATGTCTAATATCTATATTACCAAAGGACATTGTAATTCCTCTTGGCATACACTCCAATATATGTTTAGTTACATATTCGAAGTTTGTTTTTATTTGTCCGTTGAGTGTAAGTCCATCAGTTTTTATAACCATTGAACCTTCTTTAGCATATGCCGCAGTATGAGAATCTCCAATTGTTAACCATTTAAGATCAACTATATCTGTAGATTTAAGAGTCTTTGCGGTCTTGCATTTATCAGATACAATATCACACCAATCTTTATCTAATACATCTTTACGTTTTTTAAGCATTGCGCCATAATCTGGCATATCAATGTCTAGTGAATATACAAGCCTTGCTTCTAAGAAATTGTTTATCCTTTTTTCAAGATCCTCAGTAAACCCACCAAATAAATTTAGCGATCCACCAAAATTAACACCATGATCTAAATACAGCACGTCAACAATATCTGCTTCGTGATTGATACCTACATCTAGGTTTTCAGACCAAGTTCTGGCCCATCCATATCCATGGCTATTTTTCTTTTTAGGTATTTTATTAAACGTTCCTGTAATCATAAATTCTTATCCCAATCTCTATAACTATCAACTGTCTCGTATAGTGTTTCATCTGTTAATGTAGGTTCAGGACCTACATTCCAGAATAATATATTTCTTCCTGTATTCTTTGGTATAAACTTCCATACTTTACCGTCATAAGTGTCAATACAAGGAAATGGAGGTAGGTTTTCTGCTTTCTCAGAAGCAGTAAAAGCTTTAGGTTCACTTATAACTTCAGCTCTACCTAGCTCACCGGCTTTCATATTTCTTGATACCGCAACAGAAGTAAATTTAGCATTTGGCCATGCAATCTGTAAAGCTCTTGTAAGTACTCCAGTTGATGTGGCCACATATACTTCATCTGGTTCGCGGATTGCGCTAGCAACTTTGACCATGCCAGCAGTAACCATTTCATGTTTTAAACCTAGCGGAACAAAGTAATATCCTTGCTTTCTTGAATCTTCTAGTGCTATTTTATTTAAGTTTGGCATTGCGGCTATTCTATGGAAGCTTACATCAGCTCCTTGTTCTATGCAACACGCTTGATGATGTGAAATCATTTTACTAGATGGCATATACAATCTAACTTTTTTATTATGTCTTTTAGCGGCATCCAGTATACTTACACCGGCTAAACCAGTACGTGGTTGAACATACGCAATAGTATCTTCTTTGATTGTGCTAATCAGACAATCGCCACCTCTTGTTTTAGTACCAACAATCATATCATCTCGAATTACTCTAACACCTTGGTGTGTTTTTTCGAATGGTTTTGGATTTGGATCTTCCCAGTTCTTAGCCAAATCTAGGTAATATTCCTTTGCTTCATCAGGCTGCATTAACCCAATATCTTTATTGAATCCATCTTCTACGTGTTTATTATGAGGCATTTCTTATATTCCTATCCATCGCTGAGTGTAGTATCATTGCCTTATAATCATCAACATCTAAGTTATTGTCGTTTAAGACTTTTAAATCTGATGGATGCGATGACATTCCGTTAAATGTTTCGACTAAACCTAGTTCCAACATTGCCTTTTGTCTACCACGTGGATGATCTTTAATATTACTGCTAGACCATAAGTTATCGTAATCTAAATGGGCGTAATCATCGCCAGGCCTTACGTAATTCTCAACCCATCTAATATAATCACAACATACATCTTCAGCATTATATGGAACACTTCCAGTATCTTCATATATTTGCGTCATAACCTCATCTAGAAAATCTTGTTTTTTAAGCTTGTTGTCGTTTTTGGCCAGGTAAGAAATACATTCTACTGCATTTGTTCCATAATAAAACATACTTTCTGAATTAACAAAGTGCGGAAACCAATCAGCAATATCTGCAACGACTGCGGCATACTGAAACTTATATTGTCGTAATCCGTTTTTAACATTCCAATCTAACATAAACTCGCCAACTTCTCTTAAATCCTTTTTACCAGGGATTGCCAAAAAGTGTGATAATTCTTTTGCAAGTCTTGGAGCGTATTCACATAAGTAATAGTCTCCACCTTTTTTATAATCTGATGTTGGTTTTGGAAATGCTGGAAATTGATATCCAATTGAAGTATAAAATGGCTTTCCTAATTTACCTTCAGCCTTAATTATTTTTTTCATATCATCTATGTCTTCTGCTAGATGAAGTTTAAACAGTAATGTGTTATGATATCCAGATGGTTTAGTTCCGTAATTGATAGCAGAACCTGTAACTCTATGTAGAATAAAAAGATATAACCAAGTATCAAGAGAATGAGTCTTACCAGTCCAGTTTTTAGCAACTAGTTCTCTTTGAGCAGTCGCTTCTCCAGCTTGCATTCTATCCCAATAAGGATGTTTATCAGTCCATCCGTAAAAGATGTCGTTAATAATCTGGGAAAACCCGGCGTACTTACGCTCAACTACATCATATAGTTCTACGTTTTCCATTAGATCATCACTCATATTGCTTTCACGGTGTGGCATAAAGTTTGGCACATTACACTTAATCTGTTGATCTTTTGCAAGTTTAAAGTACTTTAAAAAGTCATAATAATATTCAGTTTTTATCATAGTATTGTAAACAAATTCCTCACTAAAAATAATAATCCTACACCATTGAGAAGTATGAGTGCACGATCTTTCCATAAAATAGACACTACCAACCACAGCAAAATGCCTATAATTGATAGAACTACATCATAAGTTTGATATCCTTCAATACCTCTAATCGACATAGCACATAGCACAAACACAGAAGCAACCCACTTAATATACCAGTCTATTGTATATTTAGGAGTTGCACTCTTAAAAATTCTTTTACTTTTCTCTAGCTCTTCTTTACTAAAGTCAACCATCTTATTCATGCTCAATTGGATTAAGCGATTTACGGTCGTACTTGCTTTTGTCTTTATGAACTTTTGTACTACCATGATCAGGTGTAGTTTTACGCACTTTTATATTTTTCTTACCAAAGATTTTATCCCAGTTATCCCTACCTTGTTTAGATAGACCTTTAGATTTAATTGAATCTCCAGTTATATCATTTTTTGTTGCCATAGTTATTTCTCGAAATTTAGCTCTAATTGCATAGGCGTGAATAAATGATTAAACCTTTGCTTTGTTTTACGAAAAAACAGATTTCCATTTTTAGTTTGTGTCAATACAAAACAATCGCCAACTTTAAATGGAGTCTTTTCTATTTTTAATAGACAGTCTGGCTCCAATATCGAATCAGCATCGACAAAAGTTAAACCCGCATCGGTCATTTCAAATTTGTAATCTATATAAAGCATTTGCTTTTCCTCTTTTTTTGGCGCGCCTGTCAGGATTCGAACCTGAGACCCTCGGCTTAGAAGGCCGATGCTCTATCCAGCTGAGCTACAAGCGCATAACGCTTTAGATAAAGTCGTAAATAACTCCGGCTTCATCAAACATTTTTTTAGTCAATTGAGTCGAATCAACCCAGCGCTCTGGCATGGTGCTGTCAATCTCATTAGTGACTACCCTTTTTATACCGACTTGAATAATGCCTTTCGCACATTCGGAACAAACCGGTAATCCGTGTATATACATTGTAGCTCCATCAAGTGACGTTCCATTGTATGTAGCATTATATATACAATTCATTTCAGCATGAACAACATGCTGGTATTTTGTAACTTTATTCTCGTACATAGAATCATCATCAGATATTCCACGTGGAAACCCGTTATAACCCTGAGCTAACACTTGTCCCTTTTCTCCAACGGCCACCGCACCAATCTTTCGTGACGGATCTTTCGACCATGTAGAAATATGTTCGGCTAAAGCTAAATAGCGTTTATCCCATTTATAAATTTTTGCAGTGTCCCAATTCATTACTTTACCAAATCAAAATGACGTTCGTAAACGTGTAAGTTTTGTACTTGCCAATGGATATCACCATCATTAACACTTAAATCGTCTGCTAGTGAACATAACACATATTCCTGCCACGCATAATCATTACGGTAACCAAAGATCACATCGTTAGATCGCATTTGAACTACACAATGTAATGCACCATCACGAATATAGTATGTCACAGCATTTGTACAAATAAAATCGTTTTTGCCTTGGTCATTATATTCTACCCATATCGAAGGACGTTGATAAATCATTGACGCTCTACGAGAATCGGGATTACTAGTCAATTCAATAAGAACTTGGTCATATTGAGCATGATACTTTTCATTAAAAATCAAATGACCATAATTTGAATTGATTTCACCGTGTTCGTTTGCAGTCATTTTCCATGCTGCAGGTGGATTTTTAGAATCAAAATCGGTTCCATATATGTCATTAATATTTGTAGACTGTGATTCGTACCACGAAAGTTCTGCATCGATATATTCCTGATTAGGAGTACCGAAGATAGCAGGTTCACTAGCATGAAATGATGCACCTAGCAATTCAATAGTTTTACTACCATTGCGGTCGATAACAAAGTTTTCTTCTGCAAGTTCCTGTTTGAAGTGTTCTCTAATTGCGTTTAAATAAATCATTTTTTATACCTATCGTCTAGTTCTGGATGTTCTGTGCAATGCATCATTAATATCATTAATTGAGTTGCGGCATGAGATAAATGTGTTTTACCAGATTCTGGATCTAGGTCTTCACCTGCATGCCATGCGTTAAGATGCCTTTGAATTGATGAATAAGTTCGTAGCTTACTGGTTGAATCACCGTCATCACGCCAGTTGTTTACGCCATACTTTTCAGCACCGAAGCCAAAGACTTCAGCGATTTCTAATAATGCTTCTGGTGGAATTAAAGCTAGTGGAGCTTTGCCTTCATCGAATTTCATAATAATGCCTTTTTAATTTTGATATGGTTATTATAACACAAGTAACTTAGAATGTACACACTTTTTTTCACAAAATACAATATTCTGAGTGCTTGGACATTTGCATTATACTTTTAATTGGAATACTACCATACTTAGTTGGTTTGCAAGAAAACACAGTATGAGGATCTGATATACATAAGAACTCAACTGTCAACTCGGTATTTGCTTCTATTACTAATGGTATATTTTTATCAGCTCTTTCTCTATTCGTTCTATAAAAACAAAAGTGTGTTAGTTTACCTTCGGCAAACGCTCTTAGATATCTTTCAACGTCATGCTGAGGATTAAAAAAATCTCCTGCTATTTCTTTAAAGTCAATAAGTGTTTTATAATCCGATTGCAATCTAATATCCGCAAAAAACTTTAACGGATTCTCAGTAATTTTTTCTAAATCATCTGGAAAAGTTTTCGCGAGGTGTTCCTCGACGTACTCTGAATCAACATTTGCTCGGCTTGAATAACCAGACTTATCTTGGTATCCTTCGACGCTATTATATTCGTTAGTGTGTCTTTCAACATCTTCTTGAGTAACAGTAAATTTTAATCCGTCAATATGATTTTTTAAATCACTTAGCCACATATACAATACCTTGTTCGTTTAAAGCTTTGCGATTTGCCATATGATGGTTTTCAGTTTCTTCTTTATTACCACCGTAATATGGAACAGCATGATTGTTATTAATCATAGTTTGATTAACTGAAGTTTCTAATCCGTCTATAAAGAGTTCACCTAAAATTCTACCGAACTTACCTTTGTCGTGAGACACTAGTTGAATTTTTTGATCTTTTAATAAACCTTCTAAAAAGTACTTTGATTGTTTACCATAGAATTTTTCTTCTAAATCTCTGGTTCTAGATTCTGGAGTATCAATTGCCATCATTCGAACTCTTTGCTTTTTTAGAACTGTACTAAAACCTAAGTCAACATCTACGTCAACAGTATCTCCATCAACTACTCTCGTGATATAAACTCTGTACCTATACACTTATCACCGCCTTGATATGTTCAACATCAATAATCGCTGCAGCATTTCCATCGTAATCTACCGGCATTGCCTTACTCCAATCAAGAAATACTCTATCTCCTGACATAACCTTACCGAGTGCGCCTCCGCTTACATCTAATACTAAAGCTGGTTTTGAGCCCTTTGTAGTATCAGCCGTAAGGATAATACCACCTGCTGTAGTTTCCTCTTTTTCAGCCGCTGTCACTAAGACGTGATTATGTAACATTTTAATTTCCATTTTTTTCTCCTATATATTATTTCGAAAGACAAAATCAATTGCTCTTTCTGCTTCTTTTACCATATCCCGTTTACCATACCATCCACCAGTGTCATTGTCCAAGTCTGAACAAATCCAGGCAATTTCTTTTGCTGAGATGGGATAACCTCTCTGCATTGCATTGCCTGCGGTAGAAACCATAATTTTGTACATCTGTAAATACCAGCCAGAGCCAGTAATTTTTTTGTAATCTTCAATTTGTTTCTTATTTACAAAAGGGCAGTCTTGATATCCTGTCCATGAAAAGTCAGTGTTATTGAGTTTTTCTTGTCGATGTTGTATAAGACTCCTTTTAATAGAGTCAGGTAACTTATCGAAAAACGATTCATTTTGTACGACGTATCTGTGTCGTTCCATGAGTTCATTTGGATCCATGGTAATTCCATCGTGTGTGAATATGAAGTTATACGACCCTTTGTATCTTGAAGGGACGTAGTACATTCTGCTAAGATCTTTTGTTTGGGCATCTGCGATGTCTCCTATTTCTTTGTTTAGTGCAAACCAAAAATGTTTGATTTTATCAGCATCAACATATTGTGTTAATGGAAATACTAATCTAAACTTTGGATGTGCTTCGGTTGAGCTTGCTGTCGAATAGCAAACGTATTTGTATTTAGAATACTTTTCATGAATATCATCAATAGATCCTTCATAATCATCGACATCGACAATGCCGAAACCACCCCAACTAACAACATTCGCATTAGCTCGAGTAGTTTCGGTCTTATATGTGGCCGGTGATATTAAAGGAGCATCAGCTTTTTTCTGATACTTATCACTATTGGCCAATTTGTATAATACTTTTTCAAAGTCATCAAACGAATTATAATCAACTCGCTTGACAGTTTTGTTATCGTATATACTATCGAATATCGTTAAAGATACCATGGTTACCTTCATGAGATGGAGCTTTCCAACCTTCAGGTTTCATGAGGTCTGGAAGTCCCAGTGGATTTGGTCGACCTTCTTTTACGCCAACATTTTTTGTCATATTAGCTTTAAGAACTTCATCCCAAGCTTTATACGCATCAACACCAAAAGCATCAAGCGTTCCGATTGCTACAACACATAGATCGATTAAACCATCAACGATTTCTTCACCATCCATTGTTTCGTACGCAGTTTTGGTTTCGTCTAGTTCTTCTTGTAAGAAGTCAATACGAAACTTTAAGAACCGCTTTAGCTTTTCTGTGTCTTCTTTATTATCGAATACCCAATCAAGAGTACCAAATTTATCTTGCATCTTTTCGATGTCTTCTACCCAGTTCTTGCTCATACTATAATTCCTTGTTTTGGTGGAGTTACGATACCGCTAGTCATAGATCTAATTTGATCTACAATTTCTTCAACTGGATCTACGACCATAACTACAAATTTCTTATCAATTACAAATCGATCATTTTTTGCATAGGCCATAAAAGGAATAAATCCGATTTTGCCAGGTTCAGTAGCTACCATAGAAAATGCATCAGTTATCGCAACCGAGTTTTCTGTTTCTTCGACATTACAAATGATTTCATCACCTGTTGTCAATCTTACTATTTTCATATTTTTCTCCTGTATGTGGTATATTATAACACGACTTTAGTGTTTTGTACACAGTTATTTTAGAAGAATTCATCGAGTGTCGCGATCTCTTTAGAATTCCATCCAACAGCCGATAGAATCGGGTCAATAACATCTAAGAATGTTTTGTTGAATTGTGTATCGTAATCAATATAACGATGTAAGCCAAACTCTTCAGGAAGGTAATCTAAGAAAGAAATTACATTTTCCTTGATGTGATTTGGTGTTCGTAAGTATATAAACTTAATCTTTTCGCCATTTTGAATTTTGTTATATTGTTTATCTAGTGAAAGATCTTTTAGCATCTTATTGTATAAGATACCTCCACGTGCGTGGATCGGTGTTCCTTTTCGATAGATTGTTTGTTTATCTCTAAACTGAGTTAGATTTGTAATACCGCGTGGAAATGCAATCTGATCTGGAGATAACGTTTTAAAGTATGTTCGGAATGATTCGATGTTGTTTTGAACATCACGTTCGGTTCCTCCGATAATAGTCTTAAACATTTCTTTTAGAGCTTCACGACATGGAGCTGGGGTGGAAGACTTAATTGCTTCGATGCCCATGATTTTTAATTTAGGTTCAGCATAACGAACACCTTCATTATCTAGAACATTTAGAATATAACGTTTCTTGGCAGTCCATATTCCACGGTCAGCAATAGCTTCACGTTTCATCACCATACGATTTTCAATACCACCCATGATATCAAACAAATCACCGTAAGATTTTTCTAGAACATCTTCAAGCTTTTCTTTACAAACAGTGTCGACAAACTCTAATGGATTTTTTGGGTTAACAGCTGATACAAGATCATCTAGGCAAACATACACTGAATCGGTGTCGATCGCAAGAACATAGTCTTTCTTAGTTTTAAGCACTGAGTTGAGGTAAGTGTTGATTGCCTTTTCAGCCCATCGGATTGTAAGCTGTCCAGTAAGTGTAATTCCTTCCGCGATTCGCTGATCGAAGAATCTGAAATACTTGTTGCCGAGAGCACCATAGAGAGAATTAAGAAGAATCTTAATAGACATCTGTTGGTTTTCCGCAATGGCAATATCACGTTGTACTCTGTATAGTTCTTGTTTATCATTTTTGTCTATCCTTTCAAGTTCTTTTTGAGACGCAATCATTTGTCGTTTAATGACAACACGCTCACTATACATTTCATCGATAATCTTTGGTAGAATACCTTGCTTATCAGTTTTAAAATACTGACCTGATGCAGAAGCGCATTCATTAGCGTCAAGTCTAGGTTTAATTTCTCCGGAAAGAAGATTATCAACATTGACATTAGCGACTTTGCCTGGAATAATAGTTTCCGGTGACATGTTATTTTGCATAATAATAGATGGATATAGTGAGTTTAAATCAAAAGAAACTACCCATTCATGCATTCCAACATGTGGATCTTTAACATAACCACCCGGATATGGAGTTTTAAACTTCTCTTCGGCGAATGGAATTATAACTTGATTCGCATATAGATTACGGAATATGATAGCATCCCATATTGCAGTAGTGCCCATGACATCGCTGTAGTTTACACCGCCGCGATATGCCATAGTTAAAGCAAGTGTAATCAATCCCATTTTATCTTCGAATCGATCTACCAGATCAACGTCTTTAATGTTATAGTCAATAAACTTTTGATGATCATGCTTATATAAAGTATGCAAATTGCCGTGCTCTTCATAACTTAGTTTCTTCTCACCAAGAACTACCGATGCAATATGATCTAGTTTGTATGTTTCTTGTGGACCATAAGAGTAACCAAACTTTTTAAACAAGTCAAGATAATCCATTTGAGCAATGCCCTGGATTTCATATGCCATTTGTTTACGTTGCATTGTTGTAATATCACGACGGTCAATTAATCCCCATGGAGATAATCTACGAACAAACTCTTCACCGTGGATTTTTATGATTCGATTTACAATGTAAGGTATATCAAAGAAGCGTGAATTCCAACCGGTAATTACATCTGGACATTGCGATGGTAAAGACCAATGTGCAATAAATTCAAGTAAAAGTTCTGATTCGGTTTTGCAGTGTTTATAGACCACACGATTTTCTTGCATGATGCTATTTTCTACATCATAGTCTTTAAGACCCCACACATAAAATGTGTTGTCAATATTGTTTTTCATACAGATAGCTGTAATTTCGTGAGCTGCTTGTTCTGGCTCTGGAAAACCTGCATCTGATTGCACCTCGATATCGATCGTAGATACATTAATTTGGTTTCTATCAAAAGCGATTTCACCTGGAAATTCGTCGTTGATAAAAGCAGGAATATGTTTGTTATTACCGTAGATGTGTCTACCGACAACTTGAGAATTTACCTGTAACCATTCTTTCGCGTCGCGCATAGAATCAAAATTGATTGGAGATACATTAGCTCCATCGAGTGATTTCCAGTTAGAAGGTTTTGCCGTACTTACAAAATAAGTAGGTTGGTATTTAATTTTTGTTTGTATTTTTTTACCGTTTTTATAACCACGATATAGCAATGAATTGCCATAACGAGAAACGTTAGTGTAAAATTTTGTGTTCATAGTATAACCATATCAATTTTATATGTACATATTATATCATATTTTAAACATGTTGTACACTTTTATGTACGAAAAAATGTAAAAATGTTGCACTTTTATGTAGGAAAATTGGGAGAGAGTGATCTCTCCCGCTCCGATTCCTTTAGAATGAATTCAGCTGCAAATAAATTATAACGGGTGAAATTGCTAAAATTCCACACATTAAAAATATCAGCTCGAATCCAGTCCTAATGCCATCTTTGTGTTTACGTATGTAACCCATGATTTGACTCCAGTAAATTGATTATTACAATCCACTGAGTTTTCGCTGCTCACCGGAATCTATTCTTGAATAAATTCCTTCTTCTTTGATGCCCCAGCAGACCCGATTTCGATCTTCCTAGGACGCCTTTCTTCTGGAACTTCAACCCTGGCATTCACCACAAGTATTCCGTTCACAAGATTGGCCCCGTCTATTACGACAAATTCAGAGAGTCGGAAGGACTTCTCAAATTTGCGGGATGAAATCCCTTTGTGCGCATATTCACGTTCATCGTCATCAACATGTTGACCCTTAATTAAAAGAATACCATCCTTAACTTCAACTGCAATATCTTCTTCCGAAAATCCTGCAACAGCGAGTTCGATATTGAAGTTATCATTATCGATCTTTACGACGTTATGGGGTGGATAGTTGTCCTGAGATCTTCCAGCTTGGTGGATTCTTTCAAGTTCATTTAATATTGGATCAAATCCAATGAATAGTGAACGCGGTACGTTCATAGTATTTCTTACCATTTTGTTTCTCCTATTTAAAGCAAGATTAATATGTGGACCCGACCAATTCGGCATCCACATTTATTTATACAACTCTCGTTGTTAGTTTAAGCATTTCTTGCAAACTTTATTTAGTCTGCCAGACTTCATAAACTTATGAAAAGTCTTCCATGCTTCTTTAATTTTTTTCTCCATTATTACTATTTCCTATATTGTATTTAGGACATAGTTGCCATTCTGTTTTTTCCTTAAATGGAATTACTTTAATCTGTCTTAACGGTGCAATATCTTTAGCTTGATCGGCAGTAACAAAAGTTACGAGTCCCCAATCTGCCAGCAATGTAGCAATTGTATTCCTACGCTGGATATCGTTCAACATTAGATTAGAAGGTTTCCCATCTAATAAGAATAACTCTTTAAAGTGCACAATAAAGTATCTTCCTTGTTTGTGCAATATATGACATGATTGGTATAGCTTTTGATCTTTTCTAGACGCTACTCCAATTCGGGTTAATGTTTCTCTAATTTTGAGAAAGTCATCTGGTTCGTTGAGAGTAATCTCCAACATAGAAGCTGGAGTCCACTGGACTTCAATATTATTTTCGTTTTCCACCTTTATACATCCTTAATTTCAATTCGTTAATTTGTTCGTCATTTAACAATGACAATACAGATTTAGCTTTTTCATTACTATATCCATAATATTCTTTTATAAGTTCCAAGTTCTCTATGTTGATAGGCTTTGCCCATTTAGAGAATCTTTTCTTCTTCTTAATTATATTTATAAAAAAATCAAATTGAAGACGATGATCTATATGGTGATGCACATTCATTTCATTTGCGAACAGAATTGTGTCAGGAAAATACGATAGGCCACGATTAACCATAAATGACGTGTATGCTTTTTCAGCTACATCATCAACCATTATATCCTTTTTAGTTGTGTTGATTGCGTTTAGATAATCGAAGGGGCTCATCGGAATGAAACCCCTGCCATTACCTCAGTAAGACAAGCAACCGTATTAAGTTCGTGATCCGCAACAAAGGAATTCTTATATTGATAGTCCGCAAGAATAAGTACCAATTGAGGTATACTCTGAGGATCAATATAGTCATTCATATTATCGTAAATCTTACGATAAATTGCTGCAGGTTCGGAATCAATATTGTTACTTACCCACTGACGCATACCTTTAAAGTTCTTCTCTTTCAAATGAATCATAAGATCATTGAGAGATACTTCCGATAAAGATACTAAGATGCCTGTGTCAATAGTACCGCTACTACTGTAACGCTGCAGTTCATTAAGAACCTTGCGCCAATCAGGCATATGTTTCATAATAAGCTCAGCTACAACCTTGCGATCGTAATCAATGTTTTCTTGGTTTAGAATAACCTCACATCGATGTAAAAACTGCCCGCAAAGTGGAGCTGAATCTTTTTTAGAAACGTTAAACTCAATTGTAGTACAACGAGAATGCAATGGTTCAATGATTCGATTCTTGAAATTACATGTCAATATAAACCGACAATTATTCGAGAACTCCTCAATGAAACCACGCAATGCGGGTTGTGTTGATTGAGCATTAAGATAATCTGCTTCGTCAAGAATAACTACTTTGTAGCCTCCTTGTAACGAAACGGTAGATGCAAATTGTTTAATCTTATTTCGAAGCGTGTCAATGCCAGACTCTTCGGATCCATTGATCAAAAGAAAATCTAAGTCAAGTTCATTACACAGAGCTTTCGCGACTGTTGTTTTACCTAAGCCGGCTGTCCCGGTAAGAAGCATATTGTGTAGGTCACCTCCTCTAACAATATCTTCAAAAGTTTTCTTGATTGATTCCGGCAAAATACAATCTTGAATTTTCTGTGGTCGATATTTTTCAACCCAAAGAAATTCTGACATTTATAGTACCTCCCAACCAAGAACTGTATCTAGTCTAAAAGAACGCCATGCGTCTTTATCCAAAGACCAAGCAGCGATATGATCAGTGCTTGGATCTACGTTTTCGATAACGGTTTTAACGCCATTAGCTTCTAGAACAATTGGGTTGAGAGAACAAGGCATAACTCTAATTTCGTCTGAGTCAACCTTTTGAAAGGTTACTGTAACAGTTCCCTTTTTGAGTGCTTCAATTAAGCGTGATGTTTCATTGCGATCCATAATATATCCTTCATAATAAAATTAATAAAATACGGGGGAGCTACCCCCGAATTAAGCTAATACAATTTAAGCTTCTTCAGCTTCAACTGTTTCAGGTAGATCGGCACCTTCTGGTACCATACCTTGTGGAGCATCTTGGCCTTGCTCAGCAGATGCTGCATTTAGAAATGCAACGGTTCTGTTTCTGAGTCCGCCAACAGCTTCCATTTCCTGACCTTCAAAACCACCTCTTTTAGAACAGATATCAATAATCTGTACGAAAGTTGCGATGTCTTGTAGAGACAGTTGTGGAGCTTGTTGCTCTTCGCCTTCATTAGGAAGGACTTTTTCTTGTAGTTCAGTCATTTTTTTCTCCTTTGCAAAGTAGACTAATTATGAGAGACCCGACCAATTCGGCATCTTCTCGTATTATCCTCATAATATTATGAGAATTTTTTCTGTGCATAGTTATTTATACACCGAAACTTGATGATTTCTCTAAAGCGATAAAATAATCCAAAGGATTATCCGCATTTCTCCAGTTGGAGATTAGCCTAGATGAAATCGATACCTTATAATCACCTTGTAGCATTTTCAGATTTGAAATACTAAATACGTAATTAAAGGTTTCAGTAGATGATGTGCCTAGATCAATGTCAAATGTATTCGCAGTAGAATCTTTCTCATTGAATACAGAAGCAATGACCCCGCCACCTCGACTACTGAAAGCTAATTCTGAATGTCCAAGAACTGCAGCAGCTTTCCTAATCTTATCTAGGTTTGTGGCCGAAAGATCTAGGATAACTTCGCACTCTGGCATATTGATATCTTTACTAGGTTGTGTAAGAATCTCAATCTCAGAATAGTAGTACTTAATCCTTTGAGAACCATCAGACATTGTTAAGAACTTATCGCTAAATTCTAAGTCAGGTTCATCCATAAGATTGTACAGAGACAAAAATTCATTAAGATCATACACGCCAAACGTTTGAGGAAAGTCCTCTAGGATTGATGCATTGGCCATAATGGTTTTTGCTTCGGAAATAGTCTTAAGTTCCTTTCCAGGCTTAAAGACTAAATTCGCATTTATTCCCGAAAAGTTTTTCAGGATGTTAATAGTTTCACTTGATATTTTCATAATTTACCTTTTTTAATTTGTTACCAGTATTATAACACAGTTTCACGTGTTTGTACACCTTTTATTTTGAGTTAGACCTATCGTGCTCATAAAGCGCAAGTAATCCATAATGTAGTACCTTCATAAGATCTTTTCTATGATCTTCTGAAGTTCCTTTCTTACCATACCTAGCATTATATTTGTCGACATTACCGAGGAAAAATCCAAGGCCATGGCCACGATCAATTATGACTTCGGAAGATTGCAATCCCCCTTGGCCATAATGCTGTCCGTATGTAGAATCAATATACGATTGGAACTCTTTAATAAGAGCTCCTTCGTTAAATTTGTAATTAGGCTGTTTCATTAATTTCCTCTTCAATGTTTAATACGCCATCATCGACCTTTGTGTAAAGATCTAAGAAAGCTGACTTAGTGTCATCATCAAACCTAGCGATACATAAGTCAATCGCCTTAGCTCTATTCTTAAAGATAGAGAAAGTTTGTGCGATGTGACAAAGCCTTCTAGTTGAAATAACTTCATCTACTCCGTCATCATAAAATGTTTTTCTAATGATGTCTGCCCATGTAACTAGCTTTTCAACAAAGTCAGTATCTTCTGTACCGAACTTAGTCATATGATTGTTAAGTATTTTAGTTTCGATAGATGGTGATGGAAACTTCTGATCAATTGCAACAGTAAACCTTTCTAAGAAAGCTTCGTCAATGATTGAAGCAGCAGTAAACCTACCATCTTCTGATCCTTTACCTTTAGTATTCGCAGTTGCTATAACATTGAAGCCAGGCGCAGGAGTAATTGTTTCACCCGTTTTCTTAACGAGAACAGGTTTACCTTCAAGAATGCCTTGAAGACACATAATTTTATTTGTAGCTCTATCGATTTCGTCGAGAAGAAGGATCGCGCCATTCTCCATCGCTTTAAGAACTGGTCCTTTAGAGAATACAGTCTCTCCGTTAATAAGTCTAAATCCACCAAGTAAATCATCCTCGTCAGTTTCAGGGTTAATTTGAACCCTTATAAATTCTCTGTTTAGTTTTGAACAAGCTTGCTCTACCATAAAAGTTTTACCATTTCCAGATAAACCAGAAACGTATACAGGATAGAACATCTGCGACTTAATCATTTTTACAACATCGTGAAATGCTCCCCATGGAACAAACGTTGGATCCGCTTTTGCGAATGATTTTTCTTCGTTAACGATCGATTGCATTTTTGCTGCAGACGAAATGTCTATCACCTTATTGTCAACCTCTACAGTTTGTAGTAAAGCGCTTAAATCGTAAGTGCCTATTTTGACTCTTGTTTCTGCTGTAAGCATAGGATAAAAGTCTTTTCCTGTGTAACCCATGGACTTTGCCGTGGATTCAATCACGTTCTTTCTGAACGCAGTTTGATCTGGATAATTTGTAGCCAGTTCTTTTAAAATATTTTGTGTTGAGATTTTCATGTCTTTCATAATGTAGTTCCTTATCAATTGTGTATGTGTATATTATACCATGGTTCTAGGGGTTTGTACACCTTTTTTTGAAAAAAAGTATACATTTTTTAGCAGTATTATGCGACACATCTTCCGAATGTGGTCATAAGAACCTTGTTCTGCTTTTTGCTCTTAGAGTACTTTTTAAACGCAGTAGCCATTTGGCCTCTAGTGTGATCTGAAGTAACTTCGAAATCGTCATCAGCAGTTTCAAGATTGTTACCGCCTTTAATTAAGTAAAATTCATTGTATCCAAGAGCGTTAGTTCTAACAACACATTTGTTTTTTCTGTACTCTTTTTGAGCTTCTTTTCTTTCATCTTCAGCCCAAGCATTACCACAAATATCGTCGACTTTAAAGTTAAAATCTCTGTTGTTATCAGCCATAAAGAATCCGATGCAGTTTGTGGCAAGTCTTTTGTTTATATTTTCTAATATTGCCGCTGTCGCTCCCTCTCTAGCTTCGGATTTTACTAACTTTCCGTCAATCATCATGTTAACACCTTTCCACAATCCGTGAGAAGTTACTTTGTTATCTTCAAGAGATTGATCCTGGTAAGCTTGCATTCTGTTCGCATCTCCGTCAGAGAAAACGACTAGATTCATTTTTTCGATTGCGTGCTTAACTTTGAATTCTTTAATTAGATGATGTGACATAATCAAAGCTTGATTTAACGGAGTTGAACCAAAGTCTTCTGATTTTCCAATTATCTGCCTTGATACATAAGAACTAGCCGTTGCTCTAATATGAAGAGCTTTAAGAGAAGCTTCAAAATCTGATTTTTTAAGACTTGAAGAAGTCAAAAGCGGCATGCTTATTCCATCTAAATCCATATCTCCATCAAACAGTAAACCTTGAGTTTTAAGATCGTAATAATCAATATTGCTGTTTTGTGTTGTAAACGCATAGACGTCAAAAGGAATATTAACTTGCTTACAAAACAATACTAAGTGAATTAGCTGATCTAAAACATTAGGCAATGACTCATACATAGATCCTGAGTAGTCAATCAACATTATCATTCCATGGCTTTTAGCATCATGAAGTCTAGTTGTTTGTTTGAATATGTCCTCATTAGTCTTGTATGAAAACAGTTTGTTTACGTCAATAACTCCTGTTTTTGCGGTTGTCGCTTTAGCCCACTGAGTAGCGGCCTTTCTCATTTCGAATTCTTTAACTGCGACAGCAACACTTCTTTTAGTTGTCTTGATATACGTAGGATATTCCAGAGTTGCCTTAGCAATATCTTCTAAGATATACTCACCGGCATGTTCTGTTGAAATAGCTCTCTCTGCTTGAAGATCTTTAAAGTCAACAACTATCTTTTTTCTGATCTCTTTGTGAATATCAGAAACGACAAGTGTTTGTTGACCATCTTCGTCAGTGTCAAGTAGTGATTTTTCTGCTTTTCTAAAAGCTTCATCTGTTACTGAAACACCATTATGTCCGTCCGCTCCGTCACCAAGAGAAACAGAACCTTCGTCAGATTGTCCGTTATCTTCTTCGTCTTCTTCATCTCCTGAAGAATTAGGAGTGTTTTGTTCTTGTTGATCGTCAGATTGATCATCTCCACCTTGCTGTGAAGGATCACTTTCTTCTTCTGATTCAGTTTCATCAGTCTCGTCAAATTTGTTTTCGTCTGGAGTTTCTTCTTCCTCTTTATCTTCTTCTTGTGTTTTATCGTAAGCTACGATGTCTTTAACAAGTTCTAAGACTTCTTGAAAGTCCTCAGTTCTCATAGCTCTATCCATAAAGACTTGCTCTTCGTCAGTAAACTCTATATCAACATGAGAGCCGACTTTAGCTTGAAGATTAATTTTATCAATAATTCTTAGTTCTGAAACATCGATGTCTTCAGTTCCAAAAAAGTTGTCTTCGAATAAGTTAGCGTACGCTCTAGAGAATGGACCGACTAAACCAGGATATCTAGTTTTTACTTTTCTCTCAATCCTAGCATCTTCTATTACGTTAATATAGGACCTAGGACAACCCTGAAGTTTTTCAGGACTGTCGTGCCATCCTTCATATGGAGTTTCTAATGCATGACCAACTTCATGACCTACAAATAAGTCATATACGTCTTTACCCATGTCCTTCCACAGAGGAAGGCCGAGAACACGGTTTTTGATGTCAAACCATGGGGTCTGATAGTTACCATGACGAATCGTAAGATTCTCTTTCGCTAATAATTTTGGTAGACTTGAATTGTGATACATATTAACTCCTTATCTTTAATATAGGTATATTATACTACGATACGAGGTGTTTGTACACACTTTTTGCGAAAATAGTATATAGTTTTTATACGTATTTTTTATATAAACCGAGATTCTTATAACTATTTGATCTTAGAGAAGTTGCGCTCTTTAATAAATTCGATCTTAGATCTAAACTTATTCTCTAGGATATCGCCCTTATGGGATATAATGAATACATTCGTGCCATCTTCTAGAGTGTTTAGAATTTTAGTTAGATTGTCGATTCCATCATGATCAAGAGAAGAATCAAAGGTTTCGTCTAATACGAGTAGATTCGTAGATGCTGAATTTTTCATCTTAGCAATCTGTCTCCAAGTGAATAGCAATGATAAATCTATCCTTTGCTTCTCGCCTTCACTAAATGACGCATAGTTAAATGCATCGCGATGGCGTGATCTGATAGTTTCGGTGAAGTTCTCATCTAGGTGAAATGCGACAAAGAAATCAAGCACTTGTAAGTACTGGTTGATAAGTCTATTCATGACAGGTAAGTACTGTTTAATTACTTTAGTTTTTATGCCCGTATCTTTCAGCATCTCGCCTATAACTTCATTGTACGTGCGCTCTTCTACATACTCTAGTTTTTTTTCTGTTATTGAGTCTTTGCTATCACGAAGTGTATTTAGCTCGTCTTTAGCAACTTTTATATCACCAGATGATTGTAACAAAGTACTAATCTCTTTCTGAATCTTTTCGATTTCTCTCTGCATGATATTGATTTTATCGTTATTAGAGTTAATCTGACGTTGCTTGCCTAAAAGCTCTTTCATATTATTTTGACATTCTAGTAACTGAGAAGCGCATTTATCATTATCTAGGGATAACTCCTTCATGCCTTGTTGTATATTTGCGGCTGTTTCTTTAATACGACTTAGTTTGTCGTCTTTAATACTAGCATCGATATCTTGATCGCACGTAGGACATATTTCGTTTTCTTCAAAGAATTTTGCTTGACTTACTAAATCTTTAATTTTAGATTTAAACAATTTATCTTCCGACTTAATATCGGATACTTTCCTAGACAGTTCATCTGATTTTTTATTTTCAAGCTCTGTTAACGCGTCAAGGTTTTTACCTAGATCTGCGGATTGATTGACCAATGCCTTTACATCATCTTCGTATGCTTCAATTGAATTTTCTTTTGACGCAATCATATCTTTATTGATTGCTTGTAAATCTTTAATATATTTGGATTGAGTGTCCATTTTAGCTTTGTATAAATCTAAAGAATGATTAATCTCACTGAGCTCTTCTTTTATCTTAGAATTACGCTCTTTTAGCAACGTGTTCATCTTACTAAATATATTAATGTCTAATAGATCTTCAATAACAGATCTACGAGACCATGCAGGTAATTGCATAAAGGGAATAAAGGAACTACTACCTAATACAACAACCTGATGGAATGACTTATGATTTAACTTAAGAATGTTTTGTTCTAAAAATTTCTGGTAATCTCTAGCATTGGACGACTGATTGATCATATTACCATTTTGCCAGATTTCAAACTTGTTAGGTTTAATACCTCTTAATATTCTAAAGTCTGAACTACCAATAGCAAATTCAACCTCGACAATAGTGCCTTTCTTATTGATACTATTGATCATTTGATCTTTCTTAATATCACGATGTGGTTTACCAAACAATCCAAAAGATAATGCATCCAGCATCGTTGACTTACCTGCACCATTCGAACCGACAATAAGGGTTGATGGAGTTCTGTCTAATTGTACTTTAATTGTGTCATTACCAGTCGAAAGGAAATTTTTCCAACTAACACTTTTAAAATTTATCATACTACCTCTAAGTTCTGAGCTTCTGTATAAAGCTTTCTCAATTCAATTTTCAAATGATCTTTATCTAATTCGGTATCAACCGCTTCTACATAAGAATCCAATAATTCAGTTGTATCTTCTAAAGATACTTTTTCATCTTCAACACTTTCACCTAAATATTCTTCAAAGCTTTCAGCGATTTTTAATTCGTAAGTTTCTATGCTTTGAAGCTTATCAACAAATTTGTCAAACATATATAAATCGTTCTTAGTTAATACGATTAGTTTAATAAACTTGTGCTCACAGTCAGTAAAGTCAAAGTTGCTATAATCATTATTAGTATCATCATATACAATCTTTTTAAACATAGTAATAGGATTACGCACCGCTGTAACTTCTCGCGTTTCTGTATCTAATATATGAAAATATTTTGGATCATCAACATCAGCCCATGTAAATTCGAACTGAGATCCTAAATAGTCGACATTACCTTGTGACGATCTTGTATGGAAATGTCCAGATAATACTTTTTCAAACCGTGAAAATATTTCAGCGTTCATTCCGTGTGGATTAGTAATACCTGCCATCATTTCGAAGCCAGCAAGTTCTAAGTGAGCACCCAGTATTGGAGCTTTACACTTCATAGCAAAATCAACGTACTCTTTATAGTTAGCGTTATTAATCCACGGAATCACTGCTACACCTAAACCATCGTAATCTAGTACAGTAGGTTTCATAATAATGTTTACATTACTGGTAAAATAACCAAGCAACTCTTTGAGGCTGCACAACTCGTTAGTGTTTTTGAAATAGACATCATGATTTCCGGGTATAATATCCATGGTAATGCTGGCATCACGCATAGGCTCAAGAAAATGCTTACGATTAGCATTGAGTGCTTTAAAGTTAACGAATTTTCTGTGCTCATAATAGTCTCCTAGATGTAAAATGTTCTTAATATTATTCTCTTTTAAATATGGAAAAAATATCTCTTCGTAAAATCTTTCTTGATACTTTAGAAAAATATCAGATGAATTTCTTACACCACAGTGTGTATCATTTAAAATAGCTACTTTCATATTATACCATAAACAATTCTAGTTTTTCTTTTTCTTTTTCTGCTTTTGCAAACTCTTTAATCTTATCATCTTTTACTCTAATCTTATCGATTCTTTGTCTAAGAGTATCAACATATTCCATAGTTTGTTGCGCACCTGCATCATCCATTCCCATAGCAGCAAAGTCTTCGATTCCCATCTTTTCGATAAATCTAAACTTAATCTCTTGTTGCTTTTTCTCTTTAGTAATTCTGCGTATAAATGCAAAGAAACATATTTGAGTAAAGTAACTAAATGCGTTTGGATTACCTGTTCGTGTAGCAGTGTCAATTTTATAGTTATTGATTGCACGAAGACAATTCTCTACGCCATCCATAACCATTTCCTCACGATAAGTGTACCGAACAAAGTTCGGTCTGTGGGACAGGCCTTCGGATATTTTCATAAAGCAAGATGCAATATAGTTAGTTACCGTGGGAGTGGCTTTATCAGCTTCCTTTGCGGCTCTAGCTGAAATCGCGTAATCCATAACAGCTTGAGAAAATTCCTTATTGTTTACGTAATGTGGTTTATCTTTTGGTTTGATTTTTTTAGTCATGTATTTCTCCCGATAATAGTATATTATAACACAGTATGCACTAAATGTACATCGTTATTTTCATTAAATTAATTTAGTTTTTTTGCATAAAAAGGTGTACAAATCGCGAAAAGCGTGATATAATATAAGAGTCCACTTGAGGATAGGGGTATACTAATGTATTGTTTTCGTCTCTGTTTCATCAAATTCAAATTGATCGCTCTCCATATCATAATCATAGTCATCACTATATGTTTCTATAGTTTCTTTAATCTCATCTTGACAAGAATACTTAATATATGATTCTTTTGTCTCAGTTACAACCTCTGTATGGTTAATAACAAAGCGCTTCATAATCTTAAACACTTTCTTGTCAGAAAAAGGAAACCAATCCGCAAAAGTCCACATTCCAGCAGGTGAAACCTGCACGGCCGCAGGCCGTTCTACAATGAATGCATGCTCTGAAGCTGATTGGACATAGCAAATTAAATTTTCGCCGTTTGTCAGTTTAAAATGTCTTACATCTACGTTTTCGATTGATTCCATTTATATATTTATACCGTGTATTTTATAGTCGAATTTTTCTTTACTATATATTCTAATGCGCTCTCCAGCATGATTTAACGTATAATTCTTTCGGGCCTTCCAATGTAAATCATCAGCAATATCATATACCTTAGTATCTATACCATCTGCAGACTTCCTTAATCCTCGTCCGATACTTTGAAGAACCCTAATTTGAGACTTACTCGGTGAAGCAAAAATAATGTTGTGTAAACGCTTAATATTAATACCTGTAGAAAAAGTGCCCATACTAGCGACAATAATCGCGTCGTCCTGCTTCTCTGTAATCGCTCGAATCTCTTCCCTCGTATCCACGTCGGTCTCACCTGAGACATAAAACAACCTCCTCGTATTTCTTGGTAATTCATCAAACTTTTTCTTTAATAAATCGTGCAATGGTTTTCCGTGCTTATCGACAAACTGGAATAATATCAGCGAGTTCCCTTCTTGATCCATCGCTAAATTTGCTATAAAATTATTCCGCGGTTCGTATTTTACAATAAAGTCAATCTCTTCTTGGTACTTCATCTTCGATACTAATCTGCAATGTTCATCACTATATTTCAATAACAAGACAAATATGTCCAGTTGTGATAAAGAGTTTTCCTCTATCAGCTTTTTAGTAGTAGTTACTTTATGTACAGGGCCAAATAAACCCTCTAATACTAACTGATGAGTTTGAGTTCCGTCTAAAGTTCCAGTCGTACCCATTCTATATTGCGCATTAACGCATTTTTCTAATATAGCAGTCAATGACTTAGCTTTAAAATTATGAGCTTCATCGCCGATCACCATTCCGTATTCTTCAAACCAAGGAGTCTGCATCTTATAAATTGATTGCCATGTAGTGATTATAACCCTATGCTTTAAATTGTATTTTTCTTTACCAGAATATATTCTATGACAATTATCGTCAACGGACCAATCATCCTTTGTTGAGTAATCTCCGAAATCCGAATACATTTGCTCAACAAGCGAAGTAGTAGGCACTATGAGAAGAACGTTTTTATCGTACATCTCTAAGTAGTATCTAACCGCTAAATATATAATTAAGCTTTTTCCAGAAGCGGTCGGGCTTAATAACAACGAACTTTTATTAGTTAACGCATGTGAGAGCGCACTTAGTTGATAATCTCTAGGTGTTATACTATCTCCGTTAGCCGTGAGCGTCACCTGTTTCAGCAAACTTTCAATATCATGAAGTTCTTCAATATCGGGCCGTCCATACATAGAATTATCTTCTACTATAAACTCATAATTACGAGCATTCGCAAATTCAATAAGGTACTTATAAAGTCCCGCGTAAATTTGTTTCTTTCTTAAATCGTACAATCGTATCTTACCATCCCACATACGATTTTTGTATGACGGCATAAACTTATAACCTGGTACATAAAAACAGAAGTGTTCTGACAACTCCATTTCTATTCCTGGTTCAGTTATAACACTTAGAAATACCTCGTTCTTTTTCTTAACGACTATTTTTTCCATTACATTCCACTAGTAAATTTATTCCATTCAATAATATTTTTAATGTTCTGATGTCTCCACTTAATGTTGTCAAGTATTTCTTTTAAAGTGTCAATTAGTTCTTGCGTGTAATGCATCTTGGCTTGGTGTTCTTGAATGAGCGGATCAGCGTCATACCATTTATCCATATCACCCTTTAAGACAGTAAGTCCGTTTAAAGGATCGTAACCCCAGCCTCTAGAGTCTAATTCTTCTTGACTTAGTTTGCCGTTATAGTGCATAAACTTATCTTTAAGTAAAACTTTAAATTCTAGGTCAAGCTTTTTATATCTAAGCTTATTTACAGAATATAGTTCTAGGTACTTCGAATGAAGCTTTGCAGAATCTCGTGCTGATTGATCTAATTGAAGTTCATCGATGACAGAATCTTTTTTCCACATCTCAAGTATTTGTTCTAAATTATTCATAATATTTCCATTTTATACATTGTAATATGCATTACAGTATATATTTATATACGTTACTTAATTTCGTAGTATGTATACTTTAATGTCACGTCAGCTTGCAGGTATTCTATATCTGTTTGCTGAGTAGAAAATTCAACAGCAGATAGATTGGTAGGGAAACAGTCTCTAAAAGTAATCTCTTTCGTAACGTTATTGTGACTACTTAAAATAGATAAAGTTGCATCAGACTTAAACGCTTCGCCCTTTTCAATAATCTTGTGCATCCAATTAAACATTTCAATATAGTTTTCCATATCTTCTGTTACATTAAATCGTATTGCAAGATCGCCGAAAGTGATCCTATCACCGGTAAAAGCTAAGTTAGATCCTTTGTAAGGATTCGGTGCTTCACCTAATGATAAGTCGGGAAGAGTTACAGCCGTACAAAAATACTCAACATTAGCATATTGAGTAGAATCTATTTTAAATTGAAATCCGGTAGGACTCAAAAAGTTTTTATTTTGTGTAGTCATATATCTATTTATACCAATCCATCTGCTAAGAGTTAATTATTTTTCGTTAACAAACTCATTCAGCTCCTTCGCTACCGAAATAACATCAGATGCCTTTAGTTGTCTAGCAGGTACAACTTTTGGGTTATCCTCATTTCTACTGTTGTGTTCGTGAACCTGATCAATTTTCCTGTGGATATTTCCCTCAAGTATACCTTGAGCTTGGTTTAGTAAGTCGGCTCTAATTTCGAACCCTGATTTTCCATTTGACATATTTACCTCCTGTGTGTATGTGTGTTATGTCTGTATCATAATGATACAATATTATTTATACGCATAAAAAAAGGGACCCGAAGGTCCCTTTAAACTGTAATCTAATTAAAGATTAGCTGTTTTGCATAATACCGTCTACTCTAAAGATTCTAAAGTAAGGGTTAGCTCTATCAGCACCAGTTGTTCCGTCTGTAGCTACGAACGGGTTAGCAACCATACCATATCTAGTTTTAAAACCGATTCTTGGCTGGAAGTCTTCTTCACCAATTGCTTTAACCATAGTTAAAGGAACGTATGGGCAATAGAAAAGACCTGCGTCGTATGGAGTGTTACCTCTGTAACCTACAGTTACGTAGTCAGGATTAGTACCAGTTGCATATGGATCAACATATACTTTGAACTTACCGTTAAGAACACCAGCAAAAGTATTACCAGTATCATCAACATTCAAAGAAGTTGTCAAAGCAGGGCTATAATCAAGCATACCAGAAGCAGCTAGGATTGAAGCAACGTCAGAAGAACAGATTACATAGTTACCTTTTCCTCTTCTTGTAGCTTTAGCGATCACATTAGCTTCTCTTTCGATTTGCACAATAAGACCTTTTGCTTTTTCAGCCAACCATCTGCCGTCTGAATCAGTGTGCAAGTTAAAGATACCTTTAACAGCAACGCTTGACTGACCAGCACCCAAAGTAGCTTTTCTGTTTACAGTTCTAACAACTTCTCTGTTGATTTCCGCAAGGATTTCAGAAGAAAGGATGTTAGCAAGCTCACCTTCAGCATCTAGACCGTGAACAGCCTTAAGATCCTGAGCAAGCTCCATTGTGTATTCAGCTTTAAGAGCTCTTGACTTAGCAGTAACAGTAGCCTTGTCGATTGAGAAAGCCATCTCACCGAAAGTAGTACCACCGCCGTCGCCTAGTGCTTCAGCTGCAGCTGTTGAAAGACCACCAGCAACGTCAGAAACGATTTCACCAGAAGTTTCACCAGTTCCTAAGTTGTTGTCGCCGTCATCAGCAGCAGATTCTAGACCAGAAGGTCCAGCTTCTTGAGTAACAGAAGCATCACCAGAGAAAGAAGCATTAGCTTCGTTAAATAGTGCTTCGTCACCAGATTGGTTAGTATATCTTGACTTCATTGCAAAGATAAGACCAGTAGGTCCGCTCATTGGCTGAACGCCAGCGATATCATAAGCAATCAAGTTAGGCATAGCTCTTCTTACTAGAGAGATCAAAACAGGATCGAATCCTTTGATCGCACCAGCAGCAGCAGCACCCATACCAGCACCTACTACGTTACCAGCAGCTTCACCGATGAAGTTACCTTGCACAGCTTGAGCTTCTTCTCTAGCTGAGATTTCTTGGTTCTCTAACAATCGAGCAGTTACTGCTGCTTTATGACTGTCTTGAATTGATGGAACATCTGCGTGCCCGAGAACTGGAGCCCACTTTTCCATTAAGTTTTTGTCTGCGTTAAACATTTTTAGTTTCCCCTATTAGACTTTGTTATATTTTGAAATAGCTGAAGTGTATCTAGCCATAACATCACTGATATCAGCCGGAGCTTCGTCAGTACCAACTAAGTTTTGAGCTTCATCTACTGATTCTTGAGCTTCAGATCTGAAGTATGATTCTTTAACAACATTCACTTTCATTTCGAAAGATTCTGCGTCGTCAAAATCAATATCTTCTACCAAAGATGCAAGCTTTTCAGCTTCAGTCAATGCTAGCCCAGAAGATGCATTTCTAACAACTTCGGCTCTTTCCAAAGAGGAAACAGACTCAGTTAGTGCGATATTATCTTCCGTTGATTTATTTAATGATTCTTCCAGTTCAGCAACTTGGTCGGCTAATTCGTCGACTAGGTCTACCTTACCTTCTGGAACCTCGATATAGTGTTCTTTAAACACTGACTGTAAAGAAGACATAAAGTCCTCAGCAATCTCAGTCCTAAGACCAGTACTTACTGCAACTTCGTTCTCTGTCATCCAGTTAGAAACAACATAGTTAAGGTAAGAATCTACCTTTTCTACGAGCTCAGACTTGATTTCAGTTACTTCTTCTTCAAGGTTAGCGACGTACTCAGATTCTAGTCTATCAATCTCTGCACCTACTTTAGATTTTAAAGCAGCTTCAAAGATGATTCCAGCCTTTGCCTGAAAACCGTCGGATAGTGTAGCTTCTTCAGCCACCAATGATTCTAAATCTTCAGAGTAGTCAATATGGTCGACATTTACGTCTTCCTTAACTGGCTTCTCTTCTTCTTCGTCATCACCTTCGTCACTTTCCATAGTTTTACAAACACTTGCATAAATCTTTTGTGCGTCTAGTTTTTTTGATTTCTTCAACATATCATTCACTGATGCCATAATAGCAGCTTTAGTTTTAGGCATTTCGACTACAGGTTTTTCGTCTTCGTCGTCATCCTCATCGGAATCTTCCTTGACTTCTTCTTCGTCTTCGTCGTCTTCGTCAGACTCCTTGACTTCCTCTTCGTCTTCGTCCTTCTCTTCAGCTTCTTTTCTAGCTTTAGCTTCTATGATTTCTTCGTCTTGAACTTGTTCGTCTTCAACGAGCTCCTCACTTTCTGATACGTCTTCGACTAAACCATATTTATTTTCGTCATTAGACATAATTTATTCTCCTATTAAGAATTTACAAGTTTAGAGAGGAAATTTTTAAAAGCTTTAATCTCTACATCAGATGATCTCATGTTTCGAGCTTCCTTGATTTCAGTCTCAATTTTCTCAACTTCTTGTGGGCAAAGTACACCATTATTCCATACCCAATCAACACCTTCCATAATTCCATTGACAAATGCCTCTGGAGCTGAAGGGTCCTGAACGATATCTACGGTAGACAACATAAAGTCATCTTTCACATACATAGTGCCATTTTTTTGCACAAGACTTCCCATACCACGACTTGATACACCAAGCTTAACGCCACCTTCGAGAAGACCTTTTACGATCTGTCCCATAGGGGTTTCTAAGATTGATGCCTTTCCAATAACATTACTTCCGTCAAATTTGAGTTCAGTAATCTTATGTGAAACTTTATCTAAGTTAATAGTAGGACCTTCAGGGTGGTTTAATTCCCCAACGGCTCTACCTTGACTTACTTGTTCTTTTACATATTTGTTAACTGCATTTTCTAAAATGCTCTTTTCATATATCCGGCCATTTCTATTCTTGGCATCGGCTTGCATGAAAACACCCTCTATACAAAGGGTCTTTTTACCGTTAACTTTCTCTTCAATAACCTCTAGGTTACTGTCGTTATATTCTGCTATAAGTTTCATTTACTTATTTCCGTTGTTATTCCTCTTCTTTAGAGGCCTGCCTGTCTTGTAATGAAGAAGCAATTTCAATCTTCCTTGCATCAAGAGCAGCAGTTAATTTGTCGGCCATAACTGAATTAAACTGCTTACTAGCAGCAACGTTATCGCCATTTTTTACATCATTAATTAAATTTTCAATATTCATTTATTTTTATCCTTCGTTATATATTTATAATATTTTAAATGTCAAGGTCGTCATCATCTTCAATATCGCCTGATGCTTTTTCAGCAGCGATTTGTTTTTGAATTTCTGCGATCTCATCATCAGTTTGTCGTAAGATGTTCTTACGAATCCATTCATTAGATACATATTTTCCAACATACTCATCCATTTGAGCTAACATTTCGAAACGTTCTCTTGTTATCTCAGCTTCTTTTAATTCACTAAAGTAATTATCTTCAATGAAGTCAAAGTATATATCTTCCTTCCATTTCAACCAATCTTCTTTAGTAATAATGCCTTTTAGCATTAACTGCGTTTTTAGCAATTGTAAGAATAGATCACTAAACCTTTTTCTTAATCTATCTAAAAACTTCTTAAACTTAACTTCATCTCTAGATATCTCAGTAGATCTACCTAGATTAAATCCAGACTCTTGCTCTAAACGATTAGCTGGAACGTTGAGCGACTTGTATAATTTCTTTTGAAAGTAGATAATGTCGTCAATTTGTCCGAGGTTTTCTCCGCCCGGTAAGGTTGAAATTTCTGTACCTCTACCACCTTCTCTACGCGGTAAGAAGAAGTCTTCCAACATCGACATGTGCTTACGATCATCTTTAATGTCTCCAGTAGCAGCGTCATATACTAATTTATTTCTGTATTGACCCATAATATTCTTTAGGTATTCTTCAGCTTTACCCTTAGGAAGGTTACCTACATCAATATAAAAAATTCTTCTTTCTGGCGCTCTACTAATTCTGTAGATAACCAATGAGTCTTCCATCATTCTTAGCTGATTAACTGGCTTAATCGCTTTATGTAAGAACGATAATATTCTTTTTCTACTTGGATCTAACATTCCCGAAGTGCAATATGCTATTGAATCGGGGTGTATCTTTAATCCTTTGTCGTCACCTTGCATCTTAGTATCTTGGAACAAAAAGTATTCTTCAGACTTTTTGATAATTTTCGCACCAGTTCTAGGATCGGTTTCTTCTTCTATTTCCTTGATCTTTCTTAATTTAGTCGGATCAATGTATCTTAATTCTTGAATACCCTTCTTAGGGTTTTTGTTGTCGATAATAATATGATAAGGCAATCTACCATCTACATACCATTTTCTAAAAATGTCGTGTGAGTAACTATTAAACTTGAGTAGTGAGATAATGTTCTCAAACTCTTCTTTCATAAGTTTTTTAATTTTATCGGATGCTTCCATTTCATCCATTACAATTTCAATAGGTGCTGATTTATTGTCACCTACAATTGCTTCATTTATAATATCTTCTACGGCTGCATCGCATTCTGGATGTGAAGCAACATCTCTATATTTGTATATAAGATCTACTTCGTTTTTTGCAGTATCACCGTCAATATCAACATACTGGCCAAAGTGACCACCACTGTTGATAACGCCAACACCGTCTTCGTCTGTGTCTGGAACAAAAGAAGGAAGCTCTGGAAGCTCTTTTCCCTTTCTATTGATCTCAAAACCAAAAAGTTCTGCCATTTTCTATTTACCTCAATATTATCGGAGGGGAGATTAACTCCCCTCGTTTAATATTATTTATACAGCTTTTAAGAAGTAGTTCCAGACTCCCAATATTGTACCTGTAACTCAACTGTAAATTCTTCAATCTGATTTTCATTATCGTATGAAAGTTCGATTGTAGAAAGATTAGTTGGGAAACAACCACGCATATCGTAAGTCTTAGTTACTTCGCCTTGCTTGTTTAACTGCTCAACAATAATGTCAGCCATATAATCGGTAGGATTACTTTGACCAGTGTTATTGTTGTGTTCGCTAATACCATTCATCCATCTTTCGAATGAGTTTCTTACTTCAAAACCAGTATCATTAATCACTGTTAATGTTACAGGTTCAAAAGTTCTGTCACCAGCTAGTTGTAGTTGTCTGCCTCTGAATAATACAGGGACAGGAGCTACGACTGATGAAGGAAACTGAGCACCCTTAATCATGAAGGAAGATAGTTCAACGTCACCTTGAGCATAAGCAGGGAAGTTACATGTTACTTTGAACATGTTAGAACGTGCACCACCGCCTACTAGCTTAGATTTAAAATCGTCTACGCCTAAAATTGCCATTATTCTTCTCCTAATTAACTACCGGCGACTTCTGAGAAATCGACTCCGGTTCTTGTTGCAATAAAGTTAAGTGAGATGAAGTTAATAGACCTTGAAGGCTTGATAAAGATATCAGCAACAAATCTATTAGCATCAATTACTTGACCTGTGTTGTTTGTAGTATCACATACGACTCTAAAGTCTGTAACACCACGTCTTCCTTTTACATCTCTTAAGAATGGCTCAAGAAGATTTCTAAATTGAGCTCTAGTAAACTCATCGTTGAATTCGAAAAGTTGTCCTTTAGCTGCAGTCGCGACTGCTTTTTCAATTACAATGAATAATCTTCTTACGTTGATTCTATCAAATGCACTTGGCTTGCTCAATAATGTTTTGTCTCCAAATAACATTGTACCTTGTCCAGGGAAAGAAACGAGAGGATTAACTCTTGCTTTGTAAAGCGTGTCTCTATCAGCCTTAGTAGGATTATATGCTAATTTAGTAACTCCGAAAAGTTGACCTCTTGTTGTACCGGCTGGCGAGAACCAAGCTCCGGCAACGTTATCTGTGTTCGCACAAAGACCAGCACAAAGCCCTGAAGCTCCTAACCACCTGTATACGTCGCTATATTTATCATAAACATAAACAGCGCCAGAATCTGTTGAAGCATAAGAAGTTGATGCAAGTGTATCAGCCCAAGCTTTTACGTCTGCAGCAGGACTTGAAGTACCAACCGAGTTTTCGATCGGCGGAGATACAAAAGCCATACAATCTTTTCTAGCTTCACATATGGAAATTAGTTTATCTGCAATATATTTTTCGCCGTCGGCGTCTGGATATGCAAACAACAAGTTAACATCAACTGTTTCAGCATCTGCTAAGAAGTCTAATGCAGTACCAATCTCTGAGTAAGTTGGCGCATTATCGTCAGTTCCATTCACAAGGTCGAACTCGATCACTGTACTGATAGTGGTAAAAGTCGTATTTGCAGTCACGTCACCGATAACATCTCCAGCATCGGTCAATCCAGTCGGAACTAAATTTGAGTAGACGTACTTAGATGTTCTGTTAATTACTTCTTTATAGTAATTGGATGTTCCATCAGGCTTTTTAGAATCTGAGGCCTGAGAAACGAGTTGGAAAGTTTCTAGAACTGATCCAGCTACTCCAGTCCACTCCCCTAGTACATCAACGACTGCGATATTCATCTCGTCTGCTGCAACAGTGAATGATGATGCCGCGGCAGTATCGGATGTTCCTGGAGCTACGTCAAAGGCCGCTTGAACGCCGGAGGGTAATAGTGCGTGTGAAGCCGCATTTGTTGCGACTAAGACCTGTAAAGAATTACCTAATTTTCCGGGATATCTTGCGTGAAATGTCCCAGTAGCAATAGATTGACCTTCAAAGTCTTCTAAATTGTTAATAAGTTGTGCAGTTCCGTCGGTCGCGTTTTTTTGACCGTCAGTTGCTGCTCGTACTACTTTTAGTGCGTTACCATACTTTAAGAATGATGCTGCAGTTAAAAAGTATTTTGCTGTATTGTCGTCCGGTGCTCCGAAGATACTTGCTAGTTCTGTTTCTGAACCAACCGTTTTAACTTCGTTTACTGGACCCCAATTAAAAGCGCCTGCGAATCCACCAATACTGGTTGAGACTGCAGGTATTACGCCCGATGCGTCAATTTCATTGACTTGGACGCCTGGTGATACTTGAAATGCCATTTTTTTGTCCTCTCAATTTGAGTTATTAATAAGTTTTCATAATACGGTTATGTTCAATCAGTATTATTTATATAAATAAAGTTTTAAAGGTGTTCAACCTCAAACCATACATTACCTTCTCCATCGCCTTTTCCATCAGCGACACTACTACGTCCGTCATTAATAATTCCAAACGGCAATAAATCATCGTGTATTGCCTGTAATTGTTCTTTATACAACATGTTTTTCATGTCGATATTTGTTATTCCCTGAAATATATCAGTTGTTGTAAACCATGCGAATAATACTAAATTCATTACTAAGTCGTCATGATTAGGAGCTTGTGCTTCAAACGAGTTGCCTCTTGCAACAAACGTGCACATTTCTTCAATAGTATTAGCATCAACAATGTGAAGCTTTTTTTGTCCTATCAAATCTTTAAATGTAGAACAACCTATTCTTTTTACTCGTCTTGTCATTGTTGCACCAATCGCATTTGCCTTAACCTGCGATTCTACAAACATATTTTCGTATTCTAAATCATAATATAATCCATTACAAACTACTGCACCTTGGTCATTAGATTCTACTATAATATACGCTTCGTTATATAGTTTAGCATATTTGTAGCACATATCAGGTAATAGCATTGGTGATATATTATTATCTCTAAACACACAAACCTGTTTAAACGGGTTTACTGAAGTATCTATAACAGTAAATGTGCTGTAATCCTGGCCTCTTCCCTTAGACACATCGACTGTCATTACATATTGATGATCCTCAATGGCCCTTTCATAAATGTAAAGATTTTCATTCCACGTCATAGGCCTTAAAGACTTTTGCGCGAGTAAATCACTCGCATCAATTAAAGTATTACCTCTACCGTGAAAGTTATTACCAAATTCTTGGTCAAACTGCAACTCTGACGTATTAGCAATTGTTTGTCTTTTCCACTCGTCATCTCTTCCAGGAACATCCCACCAATCAACTCTAAAAGCTTTATATTCGTTTGTGTATGTAGTAGCACCTTCCCAGATTCTATGAAATACATTACCAATACCGTTTGCCGTAGAAGTAATAATAACCTTTGTATCTTTACCAGATGAAACAACTGGATAAGTCGAAGTATAAAACTGTGCATCGTTTTCTACAAAAGCAAACTCATCTAGGAACAATAAGTTAATAGACAAACCACGAATAGAGCTACCAGAAGTAGCCGATGCAATAATCTTAGAGTTATTACTGAATTCAATAGATCCTTTATTTAGTGCCTTACATCCTGGCTGCAAAAAGAACGGTAAATTTTCCAACATCAACGTAATACGAGCTAGCATCTCTCTTGCAGTAGAACCCTTATTCGCAAGAATAGCAATTGTTTTCTCTGGATGAAAGCATGCGTACCAAAGCAAATATGCAACAGCCGATATAGACTTACCAGACTGTCTACATGCTAAAATAACAGAAAACCTATTATCATTAAAATGTTTGAACATATTCTTTTGATAAGGATATAGTTTAAACGGAACTAAACCATCATCTAGTGATATTACCTTCAAATAGTTTATAGCGAAATATGAAGGATCCATCATGCATTGACGATACTCCTTTATTTCTTCTTCGCTAAACTGGCTCTCTACGCCATCCTTCTTTACATTAGGATTACCTAGGTAACCTTCATGCTCATTCTTCGGGCGTGGCATCTATTACCTTCTTTTGTTCTTTGTCATGCTTCATAAATAATCTTTGCAGATCAGTAGTACTACCAACAAATAAGTTATTATTAGTAACTTCTTTCTTATTCTTACTTCCGTCCGTCAAGTCTCTATGATCTTTTTGTAGGTCCATAAGTTTATCGGTGACATCTCCAATATCCTTTATGGCTTTAGATAGAACCTCAAACGCTCTTGGGTGTTCTGATTCTCTGGCAAGCTCTGCAAGTACATCTAATGACCGTACTCCAGTTTCAATAAGATCTTTATATGTTTTCCTAGAAAACTCATAATCGTCTTTTATCTCCTTTTGCGATTTAGTAGTCTCGGGTTTTGGAGCTTTTTTTTCAGGCAAGTTCTTATTCAGGCTTTCCTGCATTTTCTCTAATTTATCCATAATGTACCTATGTTATACTTACGTTAACAGTATAGTTATCATCCTCGTCTGCATCAGCAGGAGTTATCGTAAAATCCATATTTTCTAGAATGTTTGATCCACCAGCATCAGCATTAAAATCTAAGTTAATTTCTCTAATAACACCTTGATCTGCAGTAGGTCCAAAATACTTCATCTTCATAACAAAGTCGAATTGGTATATCAAAGCTCTACGAGTTTGAAAATCTCCCTCGTAATCATCTTGAATAGTAACTGCGTTTAATATAATAGGAACATCCTGTTTATAATCAAAGCCAGTTACAGGATTAATTGTTACCGTATATTCAGGCTGAAAATATGGAAGTATTTGTTCCATGATCTGCAAACCGTCATCTTGATTCTTGGCCATAGCAAATAGTGACATATTAATATTATACGCTACGGCTTGTTTAATTGTTTTCTTTTTAGTAGAATCAGTCGCATGATTTTCTACTATCTGATTTCTCTTTGCCAACTTCTGGGTGGAATCAATATCCATAGAAGTTATTTCAAATCCCATTCTAGGCAACTTGATGGCCATTGTCGCATCCTGCCCAGTCGGCGTATCTAGTCTAGATAAGAATTTTTGTTTAGGTCCATATGCTAATGGCACTTTGATCTGATTTAATACATTACCAGAACCGTCTTGCCTAATAACGCTAATATTATTAAATATAGTACCAAATAAAGCTACTGCCTTTCGTGTTGTTGCGTGGTAAAAGTGAGTTCCAAACATTAGTATGTCTCCGACGCGTCGCCAAACGGATTAGTTTCTGTAAAGTCTAAGAACCCATCGGCTTCTACTTCAAACGCATAGTTTTCAGCTTGATCGTCACTTGGGAATGCTTCCTCATCAGCTACGTTGTTTATATCTGTAATATAACAAGTGCTAGTTGATTCTGATCCAATCAGTCCCACGGTTGGAGATACAAAAAAGTCCTTTGCGTCCGTACTTCCGGTCACCCCTATATTTGATACCGATATAGTAGCAGCGATATCTGAGGTTTTAGTAAGTGTCTGAATTTCTCCATATACACTTACAGCTGGGGTTGTGCTAATAATCTGAGTTACAATTTCACCCTGTTTAAAGTGATTTCCACCAGAAACAGTTACTGTCATACCAACCTGATATGATTGCTGGCCTTGAACAACGTCGATTGCATCAACTCCAGTTTCAAAGTCCTCTTCGTTATACTCAAACAAGCTACACTGCATTTTATATACAGGAAGATTAGACAACTGATAAAACGGCTGTTCATCTTCAACAAATGATATCTCAAAGAAACTATTAGACATTGGTAGAAATATTAAATCACCTTCTTGAGGTTTATTGCTATCTACTGCATTATTCCAAATACCAACTAAATTTTGCCATTGTCGCCTAGAAATAATAAAGGTTGCTTCGTCTCTAATCTCAAGACCAAATTTTTGATACAGATCACCCGCACCTTCAAATCCATCAGTGTTTTCAATGTAAGCCTCAATAAGATACGCATCATCAAACTTAGATGCACGATCTTCGCCTAGTATGTCGTCTCTAGATACTAAAGCCCTAGGAATGTAATATACATCCTGTCCGAAAATTTTAAGAGATTCAATGATTAAATCTTCATATAAATTTTGTTCTGACTTTACAGCCTGAGAGAAATATACACTTCGTGGCATATTTTACCCCGTATAGAAGTCAACTGGTTGTTCCCAGTTTAATCTGACTTCTTCATTTAATTTTTCTATTTCTTCCTTAGCATCTTCTAAAATCTGTCGGCCGTTAAACGTAACGCCGCCGGGCATTACCATACCTTCAAATTTAGAAAGATTGACGCCCCATTGCATTTTAATTAACGCAGTTAGGTATCTCTTTAAAAAATAATCGTTGTATACATCAGTATAAGTGTTTGGATCTAATATTCTATAACACTCAATAATAATATATTCGTCAACCTCGACTTCTTTAGACCAATCCATATCTATTCTTAATTGGTTTTTATGTCGATCAAAGCTAATATGTTTTGTGTCAGAATCCATAATAAGATCTAACATAGATAACCACTGTTGAGCCATTTCGTATTCTACCAGGGATCCCATATAGCCAAGAGAATACATGTCATTTAAATGCATCTGATATTGAATATCAAACATATTATGACCGCCGCTTTCTCTTAGTGGAAAAATCTGAATGACATCAGTTACTAAATCCGGTATAGTTAAATACCCATTAGTAATATCATCAGCCGTTACCTGGTGCTTTAGAAAAACCTTTTCGATAGAATCGGCATGATAGTGCTGATAAAACTGTAAAGCCTCATCAACTCTATCTTCAACCTGGTCATCGTCTACATTAATTTCAACAACGGGCGCGCCTAATGCTCTTAAGCAATAGTCTATTAATGTTTGTCTTGAATTAGGTTTAGCCATTTTTAAATCCTTTGATTAAGATGATACCACGCCAACTGCGATTTTATGTCCAACGCCAGCTGCAACTTCAGCAATTCTAGCGTCAGTAGCATCAGAATCGTAAGTAGTGCCATCAGCTTCAAAACATACATTAACCATTCTTGTGTGAGTGATTGCTGGATTGTCTGAAGTGAACGTTACTTCAATATCTCTAACACCCGTTACAGTTTCGTTAATAGTTTCACCTTCATTTTCTGGATCGGGGCTTGTTTGCACTCGAGTCCCATCGAAAGTTTCGTTTTTAGTATACGTAATTGCCATTTTATTCTCCTGCCCATGGAAGATCTGGTTCTGCTACCGGTGATACAAGAGCGTCGATTTGTTTTTGAATTACACCATTAACGTGTACTTCATAATCATCTACAACAACAGCTTGA
>Ga0206677_10000406_pt1 | contig 40449 bp, 39 predicted proteins | sample M130m12015metaG_FD_155475 | JGI IMG/M metagenome (GOLD analysis project Ga0206677, IMG submission 155475) | Ammonia-oxidizing marine archaeal communities from Monterey Bay, California, United States - M1 30m 12015 | ecosystem: Environmental > Aquatic > Marine > Intertidal zone | place: USA...
GTGGTACCCGGAGCCGGACTCGAACCGGCACAATATTTCTATCGGTGGATTTTGAATCCACTGCGTCTACCAATTCCGCCATCCGGGCATTTTTAATTTGTCAGCCTACGGTGGAAGACAGCCGTAGGTGATTCTTCATGAGGGGATAGAGATTTTTCTTTATCCATCTGAAGGGCAGGCATTTTGCCCAAGGCCTTCTCCAGTTACAATAGCACTTTCCTTTATTTGGTCTGTTAAGCCAATGTTTCTTTCCGATTTTGATTACGAGCTACCTGAAAACTTGATTGCGCAGGTGCCTTTACCTAACAGAACAGACTCCCGTCTGCTGCATTTGACCCCTAAGGGCATTGATCATGAACAGTTCCCAGATCTGCTCAAGCATCTGCGTGCCGGCGACTTATTGGTGCTGAACGACACACAGGTGGTGAAAGCGAGACTGCATGGTGAAAAAGACAGCGGTGGCCTTGCGGAGGTCTTGCTAGAGCGGGTGTTGGTAGATGCGAATGCGAAAGACGGTTCTACATTCACTTCGCACCACGCTTTGTGCCAGGTGCGAGTGAGTAAAGCCCTACAGCCCGGACGTTTATTGCATTTTGCTGGCCAAAAAGTGGAATGCGTGGGTCGTGAAGGGGAGTTTTACTTACTCAAATTTCCTCAGCCCGTGTTTGAGTTCCTCGAACGGCATGGCGAGTTACCACTGCCTCCCTATATCGACAGGGAGGGCGACAACGCCATCAGTGAATTTGATGAGGCGCGCTATCAAACCGTATTTGCGAATAGCCCCGGCGCTGTTGCAGCACCTACGGCGGGCTTGCATTTCAGCCCGGAGCTATTGGCTGCTGCCAAGGACCGTGGGGTAGAGGTTGCCTATGTCACGCTGCATGTCGGCGCGGGTACATTTCAGCCGGTTCGAGTGAACGACGTATCTGAACATCAGATGCATAGAGAGTACTATGCGATTTCTGACGACGCTGTTGCGGCAATCAAGCAGACCAAACAAAAGGGTGGGCGGGTTGTCGCTGTAGGTACCACGGTAATTCGTACGCTGGAAAGTGCAGCGCAGGCGGCTGGGCGAGTCACTGCCGGCGGTGGCGAGACACGGTTATTTATCCAGCCTGGATTCGATTTTAAAGTAGTGGATGCTTTAGTCACAAACTTCCACTTGCCCAAGTCCACATTGTTAATGTTGGTATGCGCATTTGCCGGTTTTGAACCCATGATTGCGGCTTATAAAGTGGCTGTTGATGAGGGCTACCGGTTTTTCAGTTACGGCGACGCGATGTTTATTGAGCGTTGATTTTTGTTTAATGTTTTTTGCTCACAGTGATAAACAACACTCAGGGCTTTGACGGTTAAGAATAACCAAGAACTAGAAGGGACTATTTTGTTTGACTTGCTTACAACTGATGGGGATGCGCGCAGGGGGCAGCTAACACTGCCTCATGGCACCGTGCAGACGCCTGTTTTTCAGCCCTGTGGAACCTACGGTACTGTGAAGGCGATGACGCCTAAAGACCTGCAAGGCACAGGTACACAAATGCTCTTGGGCAACACCTTCCACTTAATGTTGCGACCAGGGGACCAGCAGATTCGTGATCTAGGCGGTTTGCATGAGTTTATGCAGTGGAAGGGTCCTATATTAACCGATAGTGGCGGCTTCCAGGTTTTTAGTTTGGGTGAAATGCGCAAGCTTAATGAAGAGGGCGTGGTTTTTAAGTCGCCCATTAATGGCGACAAAGTTAAATTGACCCCTGAATCTTCCATTCAGGTGCAAGGTAACTTGGGGTCTGATGTTGTGATGGTGTTAGATGAATGTACTGCTCACCCAGCGACACCCAAGCAAGCGAAAGATTCTATGGAGTTGTCTTTGCGCTGGGCCCAGCGCTGCCGAGAGGCTTTTGATCAAGGCCGCTCTACAAGTATGAACCCCGGAGCCAAGCTGTTCGGCATTGTGCAGGGCGGTATGTATGAAGACCTGCGCCAGGTGAGTCTGGCCGGTTTACAGGATATCGGCTTTGACGGCTATGCTATTGGTGGTCTCTCGGTGGGTGAGAGCAAAGAGGACATGGATCGTATTTTGGTGGATCTTTTGCCCAGCATGCCGGCTGAAAAACCGCGTTATTTGATGGGCGTGGGTACGCCTCAGGATTTGGTTCGTGGTGTGAGCTTAGGGGTGGATATGTTTGACTGCGTAATGCCCACGCGCAACGGGCGCAACGGACATTTGTTTACTTCCACCGGCATTGTCAGAATTCGTAATGCGCAGCACAAAACGGCGGATATCCCGATAGACGACAAGTGTAGTTGCTATACTTGCGAGAATTTTTCGCGCGCATATATCCACCATTTGGATCGTTGCGGAGAGATGTTGGGTGCGATGTTGATGACAACGCACAATATTCACTACTATCACAATTTGATGGCTCAATTGCGCACGTCTATTGAAACGGGTACATTTCGCACCCTTGTCGACACCCTTCACAATGAATGGAACATCAGTACATGAATCTCTTTGAAACTACGGCGCACGCCGCCTCTGCCACTGGTCCTGCTGGGGACGCTGGTTGGATCAATTTAGTAATGCTTGGGGGCTTTGTCCTCATCTTTTATTTTTTGCTGATTCGTCCGCAAAACAAGCGCCGCAAAGAACATGAACAGCTCGTCACCGCGCTGTCTAAAGGCGATGAAGTGGTAACAGCTGGCGGAATCGTCGGCCAAATTACTAAGGTTGAAGACGATTTCGTCAAAGTACAGATCAACGATCAAGTCGAAATGCGTATTCAAAAATCAGCAGTCGGCGCCACATTACCTAAAGGCACTATTAAGTCTTTGGGCTAAGCGCTATGCCGGACCGAAGTTAACGGTCAGCTTTTTGAAATAAATGTGCCTCAGCGTTATGGAGAGCAGAGTCAAGCCTATGCGCACTCAGCACAGCTTGCGCCGCGCCCGCTCGGTTCGTAATCAACAATTATTGGAGCAGGATTCGTGTCAGAAGGACCCCTAGACCCGTCCGAGCAAACTACATTGCTTGGCGTGGCGCCGCGTCGTGGTGCGTTAAACAAGTTTCCGCTTTGGCAATATGTGCTCATCGCAATGGTTGTGGGTATTGGTGCCATGTATGCCGCACCGAATCTGTTTCAACCTGACCCTGCTATTCAAGTCAGGGCACTAGACAGCGACCAACTCATAAATCAGGGCACTTTGACTTTAGTTGAGGCGGCTCTAAAGAACGACAATATTCAGATTATCGACAGCATGCTGGAAGACGACTCGTTGGTTGTACGAGTGAGTAGTGACGAGGCGCAACTGCGCGCTCAGGCGACCATTGCTGCTACATTGAACACGCGTGATGTGAATTATGTGGTGGCTTTATCTCAAGCCAGCAATACCCCGCAGTGGTTGCAGGATATTGGCGGCAAGCCAATGTCTTTGGGACTAGATTTGTTTGGTGGCGCGCACTTCTTGTTGCAGGTCAATATGCAGGAATATCTCAAAGGCGTGATGGCAAATTCCGCTGAGGGCATGCGTGACAAGCTAATTGAGGAACGAATTCGCTTTTTGCCCGGCAAAGATTGGGTGAAAGGGGAAGTCATTCGTATTCCGTTTCGTGATGAAGACGGCCGCGCAGCAGCTAAAGATGCTCTGGTAGATTATCAGGACTTTCTGGTTCAAGACCGCGAAGTGGCAGGCAATCTGGTGCTGCAATTTACCCTCACAGAAGACAAAATTCGCGATCTTGAAGACCGTGCGATCAGTCAAAACCTAACCAGTTTGCGTAAGCGGGTAGATGAGCTGGGTGTTTCAGAGCCTCAGGTGCAAAGGTTAGGTCGGTCTAGAATTGTTGTAGATTTACCCGGTATTCAAGACAGTGCCAGAGCCAAAGAGATACTAAACAAATTCGCTAACCTAGAGTTTCGTTTGGAAGCCTTGCCCAATGCGCGTAAGTCGCAAATTGAGTCATATCCGTATCAAGGGCGAAAGCAAGAAATTATGCGCCGCAATATTGTCACCGGTAACAATGTGCAAGATGCCCAGCAGTCATTCGATCCGGACACCAGCCAACCTCAAGTCAGTATTGAGTTAGACAATGAAGGTGGTCGCAAGATGAATGCGGTGACCAAGGACAATGTAGGCCGTGCTATGGCCATTCTTTTTATTGAACAAAAGCCTCGAGTCCGAAAGGTCATGGTTGATGGCGAGGAAGTGGAAGAGTTCTATTCCGTTGAAGATAAGCGTCTTATCAGTGTCGCTAATATTCAAAGTGCGCTGGGTTTTAACTTTCGAATCACAGGGTTAGATCTTCGTGAAGCGCAAGATTTGGCGTTGCTCTTGCGTGCTGGTGCGTTAGCTGCGCCCATGTACATTGTTGAAGAGCGCACAGTAGGTGCTCAGTTGGGGGATGAAAATATTCGTCGTGGTTGGCAGTCAGTAGCCATTGGCTTTGCTTTAGTTTTGGCCTTTATGCTGTTCTACTACCGCGGCTTTGGTATAGCGGCAAATGTTGCCTTAACAGCGAACTTAACGTTGTTGGTCGCAATTATGTCTGTGCTCGGTGCAACACTCACGCTGCCGGGTATCGCCGGTATTGTACTTACCGTGGGTATGGCCGTTGACGCAAACGTGCTGATTTTTTCCCGAATCAAGGAAGAGTTAGAAAATAATCCACCCCAACAGGCTATTCAGGCAGGGTTCGATAGGGCCCTTTTGACCATTACTGATGCCAATGTCACTACCTTCTTCGTGGCCATTATATTGCTGTCCATTGGTAGCGGCCCGGTTAGGGGATTCGCAGTGACCTTAGCGGTGGGTATTGTCACTTCTATGTTTACTGCAATTTTAGTCACTCGAGCTTTGGTTAATCTCATGTACGGTGGGCGCAAGTTAGAGAGTTTGAAAATATGATTGGTTCCAAATTTGATTTCATGGGGCGGCGGAAAGTCGCAACGATAATGTCGGGTATCTTGCTTTTGGCATCCGTCGTGTCACTGTCTTTTTCTGGTCTTAATCTTGGCCTCGACTTTACCGGTGGTTCTCTTGTAGAAGTTGGCTTAAGTAAAGAGGTAGAGCCAGAAGAGGTGCGTAGATATTTAACCGGCCAAGGTTTTACTAACGGCACCGTACAGACCTTTGGCTCAAATACAGAGCTTTTGATTCGCATGCCACCACAACCATCTGACGCGGTTGATGAGGCTGAAATTGCCCAAAGCCAAGCCCAGCTTGGTGATAATATTTTTCAGGCATTACTGACGCAGTATCCGGGTATGGTTTTACGCCAGTCGAACTATGTCGGTCCTGCTGTGGGTGACGAGTTGGCTAACGACGGCGGTTTAGCGCTGCTTACTGCTTTGATCGTTGTGATGTTTTATATCTTGCTGCGATTTACCAAACAGTTTTCTGTTGGCGCGGTGGTGGCGTTGGCCCATGACGTAATCATAGTGCTGGGTTGTTTTTCGCTGTTTCAGTGGACTTTTGATCTAACAGTTCTGGCAGCATTGCTTGCCGTGATTGGTTATTCGCTCAATGACACCATTGTTGTGAGTGACCGGATTAGAGAGAACTTTCGTAAGCTGCGCAGGGGGTCTCCGGTAGATATTATTAACACTTCGCTCAACCAAACCCTGGGTCGCACGTTGGTCACTTCGATGACAACCCTGTTCGTATTGTTGGCGTTGTTGTTTGCAGGTGGCGAAGTGATTCGGGGTTTTGCTTCTGCGCTGTCAATTGGCGTATTGATTGGAACTTATTCGTCAATCTACGTGGCAGCGAACGTATTGTTGGTCATGAACATAAGCCGCGAAGATTTGCTGGTGCCTGAGCCTGAGCAGGATGGCAATGAAGATGGCAGCTATCCTTAGATAGCTGTTTTTTTCGGATTGGCTGCTTTCCGAGCGGAGGCGACCAATTAGAGTTCGGCCGCTGTTGCTCTAGCCATTTTCTTTAAACGTTTGAATCAAATTGCGGAAGCATTTGGGGTTGGCGGCGGCAATGTCACCGGTTTCCCAGAAGCTTTCTCCACCTTTCAAATCGCCAATAAAACCCCCGGCTTCACGCACAAGTACAATGCCCGCGGCAATGTCCCACTTGCTCAAATTCATTTGCCAAAAACCATCCAAGCGTCCGGCAGCCACATAGGCAAGGTCCAGGGCAGCGCTGCCGCCTTGTCTAACGGCTCGGCAGGTGCGGGTGATGCGTTTTACCGAATCCATATGAGTTTCGAGTCTATTTTCTATACTGCCAGGCGGGATAGAAGTTGCTAGGACACAATCTTCTATCTTTGCGCGCGCGCTTACGCGAATACGCTTGCCATTAAGTTGCGCACCTGAGCCTCTGCTGGCAACAAACTCATCACCGCGGACCGGATCCACAATTACCCCATGCTCGTGATGCAGGCCCTTCATTATGCCAATCGACACGCTGAAGTGGGGGATCCCTTGCAGAAAGTTGAGCGTGCCGTCTAACGGATCAATTATCCAAGTAAATTCGCTATTGCCCTGTATAGATCCGCTTTCTTCCGCCAAAATGGCGTGGTCTGGGTAAGTTTCTCGTATCTGTTCTATGATAATAGCTTCAGCCATGCGGTCGATATTAGAGACAAAATCGTTGCGTCCTTTAGACTCCACCTCAAATTCATCTGGCCTGTCTATTGAGCGAGAAATGTAGTCGGCTGCCTTGCGGGCCGCGCGAAGGGCGATATTGGCCATCGGTTGCATAATTATTGGATCCAGAATGAGGGTTTATAAGCGGGCGCTATGCTAATGCCTGAAGGCCAACATGCCAAACTAAACTATGAGGATATCGTGTTAGACAGAATAAGAATTGTATTGGTTGAACCCAGTCACCCCGGGAATATTGGTGGTGCAGCTCGGGCTATGAAAACTATGGGCATGCAGCGGTTGGTTTTGGTCAATCCCGGACGCTACCCAGACCCTCAGGCAGATTGGCGTGCTGCCGGTGCGATGGACGTATTAGATTCAGCCACAGTAGTCGACGATTTAGCTGCAGCCTTAGAAGGGTGCCGGTTTGTGGTGGGTACTAGTACGCGGATGCGCTCCATTCCTTGGCCGGTAATCAGCGCCAAAGAGTTAGGAGGTGTGCTTGCTGAGCAGCCCGGTGAGACTGATATAGCCATTTTATTTGGTCGAGAAGACAGTGGGCTAAGTAACGAAGAATTACAAAGCTGTCATGTGCATATGCAAATTCCCTCGTCAGACATTTACGGTTCGCTGAACTTAGCCATGGCGGTGCAGGTGGTGTGCTATGAAATTTTTCAGCATCAGCTCCAAGTGCCAGACGGGGCGGCCAGTAATTCGGTAAAAGATTTGGCAAAGGAGGGGGAGCGCTTGGAAGCCTCTGCGCTTGGGACGCGAATTTGGGATAAGGACCCTGCAACGGTTGAGCAGTTTGATGCGCTCATGGTGCATTGGGAACAGGCTTTGGTGGCCAGCGGGTTTATCAAGGCTGGTAATCCAGGCCATACACTGACTCGCTTAAGGCGGATGTTTATGCGCCATCAGTTAGATGAAACGGAAGTGCAAATAATGCGTGGCGCGCTAAAACATTTTGCAGTCGGAGTTGCCCAGCAATCGGATGATCGGTCTGGTAACTAGATAAAAGGTTCTCTTGCGATGCTAAATCGAAAATAGGGCAGATTTTGGTGTTTACTTCGGGCTTGCAAATTTTTCCAGTACGGGTTGAACTATAGATTATGAAAACAGTAGTGATCATCAATTCAAAAGGCGGCTCTGGCAAATCTACTTTAGCGGTGAATTTGGCAGCAAATCTTGCGTTGAAAGGCCAGAATCCAGCGATATTAGATTTGGATCCTCAAGGCTCTAGTATGCGCTGGTTGCAAAATCGCCCAGCCGACTTGCCGGAGATTCACGGAATTGCTGGTTACGAAAAGAAGTCGACCATGACAAGGGCATGGCAGTTGCAACCCCCTGAGGGTACTAATCCGCTTATTGTTGATACACCTGCAGGTCTAGATAAAAATGGATTGGCTGCCACAAGTCGCGGCGCAGACGCCATTCTCATTCCCGTAATGCCTTCTGATATAGATATTCATGCGGCAGTGAATTGTATTGCGGACCTTCTTTTGACTACCAAATCCGATATGACGCAACGGCGTATTGGCATTATTGCCAATAGAGTGCGCGCAAACACAAGGGTTTATGCTCGTTTGGAGCGGTTTCTTCGCAGCTTAAATATTCCTTTAGTCGCGACCTTTAGAGATTCGCAGAACTACACCCGTAGTGCTGAATTGGGTATAGGTATAAACGAAATGCCGTTGTGGCAGGTGCGCAAAGACGTTGGTGCTTGGAAAGAGCTCAATAGCTGGTTAGACAGCACCTTAAATGATGTTACTAATGTGCGTGCGCTACCCACCCGCATGGGTCTTCGGGCTGTGCCTTCTGCCGTTGCACCAACTTCGCCAATGGCTAACTGATTGCTCGCATCGGTTTACAGCTTCGGGCATTTGGCCTTTTCTGCGTAATTTTTCTGGCTTTCGCGGCAACGCGCAACCCTTAGCTGCTGGCAGTCTACAAATCATCAGTGCTTTTAAGTGTTTTGGTTATTCACTGAAAGACTAGATAACATGCTGCACAGAAGTGGCTGAAACTTTTGTCAATTCTGATCACAAAACCTGCGCTAATGTTGTTGCTCATAGTTTTGCTTAAATTTTTACTCTCACAGAGAACAAAGACGCTTATTAGATGACTAATCCAATTTATCTTGATTACGCAGCTTCAACGCCTGTAGATCCGCGAGTCGCTCAGATTATGAGTGAACATATGACCATGGCCGGGGTGTTCGGTAATCCTGCGTCTCGTTCACACGTGTATGGGTGGCAGGCAGAAGAGGCGGTAGAAGAGTCGAGGGTTCAGATTGCTGCCGCACTAGGCGCAGATCCCCGAGAAATCGTCTGGACATCAGGCGCTACTGAGTCGAATAACCTAGCGATAAAGGGCGCTGCTCATCAATCAAGTCGCCGCCACATTGTGACCAGCTCTATCGAACATAAAGCCGTTCTCGATTGCTGTGGGTATTTAGAGCGTGACGGCTTTGAGGTTACCTATCTGGCACCGGATGAATACGGACAGGTCAGTGTTGACAAAGTTGCGGCTGCGCTGCGAGAGGATACGCTGCTTGTGTCGCTTATGCAGGTGAATAACGAGCTGGGCACGCTTAATGACATCGCGGCAATTGCTGCGCTGTGTCGCAGTCGCGGTGTGCTCTCGCACACGGATGGTGCTCAGAGTTTTGGTAAAATACCCATTGATATTAAAGCTTTAGGTGTTGATTTGTTTTCGATCTCAGCACACAAAGTTTACGGCCCTAAAGGTATGGGCGCGCTTTACGTGCGAAGAGACGACGGTCTCAGGTTAGCGGCGCAAATTCACGGAGGTGGCCACGAAATGGGAATGCGTTCGGGTACCTTGGCAACCCATCAGATAGTGGGTTTGGCAGCGGCCAGTGAGTTGATGCAGTCTGAAAGGGCGCAAGAGCACGCAAAGTATGTGCAGTTGCGCGACTGCTTTTTAAGACATATCCGTCAAATTCCTGAGCATCGCATTAACTCTCATCCAACAGAGGGGTTACCGCAAATCCTTAATGTGGGCTTTGCTGGGGTGGACGGTGAAACTCTGATGCTCGCGTTGAATGGCTTGGCGGTCTCTAGTGGATCTGCGTGTACTTCGGCCAGTGTTGAGCCGTCTCATGTTTTGCGTGGAGTGGGCTTAGCTGATGACATCGCCCACGCATCTCTGCGCTTCAGTTTTGGTCGCTTCACCCAGATCAGTGAGGTCGAATCCGCTGGTGCGCAGGTAGCACAAGTAGTAGGTCGACTGCGCGACGCTTAGTTTCCCTAGGGTCTTTTTGTAACATCTGGTCGGCGGGCGACTTGGCGGTAATGCGCCCCAAGCATTGCTGCGCTCAAAGAGAATGCCTGCATCATGTGTCGAAGACTAAGCTTTGCTCGGACCACAACCATGCGTATAATGTGCGCCCTCTAGGCTTGGCAAGACCGAGCTTTTTTATAAAAATTAGGCACATAGCCGTTATTTCTTGAGCTTGCTGAAAGAATAAATGGCGCCTTCATCGGAGAATCTAATGAGTGTTGAACGCACCTTTTCAATCGTCAAGCCTGACGCAGTAGCACGTAACTTAATTGGCGAGATCTACTCTCGTTTCGAAAAAGGCGGCTTAAAGATTGTTGCTTCCAAGATGCTACACCTCTCAGGTGAACAAGCTGCTGGATTCTACGCAGAACATGACGGACGCCCTTTCTTTGCTGATTTGTGCGCCTACATGCGTTCAGGTCCGGTCATGGTTCAAGTGCTCGAAGGCGAAGATGCAATTGCAACCAATCGCCGTTTAATGGGTGCTACTAACCCTAAAGAAGCTGCGCCTGGAACAATTCGCGCAGATTTCGCTGAGTCAATCGATGCCAATGCTGTGCACGGTTCAGACAGCCCAGAATCAGCCGCACGAGAAATTTCATTCTTCTTTGAAGAATCTGAAATTCAGTCTCAAGGTTAGTTCTAAGAAAAGTTAGAATGAAAGCTAGAAAAACTTGCACAAAGAGCTATTAGCCGTATGACACAAAGTCCTCTTAATCTATACGGATTGGACAGAAGCCAACTAGAGGCCATGTTCCAAGAAAGAGGGCTGCAAGCTTTTCGCGGCAGGCAGTTAATGAAGTGGCTCTATCACCAACAGCTAACGGATTTTTCTGCCATGACGGATCTGCCACTGAACATGCGTCAGTGGTTGAGCGAAAATTGTGTCTTGGAGTTGCCTAGCGTTGAAGAACGCCACGTCTCCAAAGATGGCACAGTGAAGTGGATTTTGAAGGTCACTCAAGGCGACCTAGTGGAAATGGTGGTTATTCCTGACAAGGGACGAAATACCCTGTGTGTTTCCTCCCAGATTGGCTGCACCTTGGATTGTAGTTTTTGCTCCACGGGCAAGCAGGGTTTTAACGGCAACTTGTCCCCAGCGGATATCGTCGGGCAAATGTTAATAGCCAATAGCTATTTGGCAGAGAATGATAAGAGCGTCACCAACGTTGTGCTTATGGGTATGGGCGAGCCTTTGATGAATTTCGACGCAGCCATTACTGCGACCAATGTCATGAAAGATGACCATGCATTTGGGTTATCCAAACGCCGGGTAACCATCAGTACCGCTGGCGTGGTTCCCGCAATTCGTAAGTTGCATGAAGTTACTGACGTTGCTTTGGCAATTTCTTTGCACGCGCCGACAGATGATTTGCGCAATGAACTTGTGCCAATTAATCGTAAGTATCCTATTGCGGAGCTTCTCCAAGCGTGCCGCGAGTATATTGAATTTCTCGGGCCTGCCCGAAAGTTGGTTATTGAATACACACTGATGCGCGGCATCAACGATCAAGCAGAGCATGCTCATCAATTAGCGGAGTTACTTCGCGATGTGCGTTGTAAGGTAAACCTTATTCCGTTTAATCCTTTTCCGGGTTCTGGCTACGCAAGGCCCAAGTCCCAAGACATTAGAGATTTTCAGACCCATATGATGCGTGCAGGTTATGTGACCATGCTGCGTACCACGCGGGGTGAAGATATTAACGCGGCATGCGGTCAATTGGTTGGGTTGGTGAATGATAGAACCAGTAGACAGAGACGCTATAAGAGCAAATTAGAAGCCTCGCAACCGCAACTCATTGAGGTGCGCTAGTAAATTTACACAGGTATTACAGCCAAAACGAAACCAAGTGATAAAGGGTTTTCTGGCTAGATAAGTTGAGCAAAGACATCATATGACCGTTGTAAAGAACAAGGATTTAGAGCAGGGCCAAGGGCCAGGCCTGGTGTTTATCCAGGCACGAGAGGCTTTGTCCATTACACAGGCAGAAACAGCTGACGTGCTGAATTTGTCTGTGAGCGTTATCAAAGCACTGGAGAGCAATGATGATTCCGTGCTGCCAGAGCGGGTCTACGTTAATGGATATATCAGATCCTATGCGAAGTTGTTAGGCTTGGCCGCGGAGCCTCTTATTCAAGCTTGGGGCGCGCAATTTCCAGATGAAATGCAAAGCCAGCGAGCAGATTTAGACGAAGAACAGGCGCGCAATTGGAGCGTAGCTTCGGCCAGCCCCCGTGAGAGCACTGGGTTGGGGCGCTGGATTTTGGTCGCAATTTTACTTTCAGGTGTTTTTATCTATTTTGTCTCTAACCAAGAGGGAGGCGAAACTGCGTCTGGGGTTGTTGTGGACGCACCGGTAGTTGAGCCTAGTGGACCAGTAGAATCGGACGGGTCGGTAGTAGACACGACGGCAACCGAAACGGTTGTAACTGATGTGGTGGTGGGCGTAGACAATGCGGCTACGACCATAGATGAGCCAGTAGTTATTCAAGCAAAGACCGTCGATGTGGTGATTTCTGTCGAACCTATATTGGAGCCAGAGCCTCAGCTTTTACTTGAGACTGGACCAGAAGTCTCGACGGCTATAGATGTGCAGGTAAGTGCGGCTGATGGTCCGATTGAAGGGCAGCAAGTAACACAAGATGCCGACGACTCTATTGACCGAAAAAATGCTCAAGCAAATGGCCAGTCAGAAGGCCAAACCGACGATCAAGCAAACGACCAAGCGAATGTTTTGGCGGCAGCCATGTTTTTAGTAGGCGATGCTGTCGATTCCGTTGTAGTCGATCCAGCGGTTACCGCAGAAGTCACTGTTACGACAGATTCGTCTGCGCAGATAGACAGCGTTGCTCCTGATGCCGAGCAAGAGGCACCTGCTTTCAGTCTTCCGCGGTTAACCTTAGAGGGGAACGATCGAATCGTTCTATCGTTTACAGCAGATTGTTGGTTTGAAATTAAAAACGTAGACGGCGAAATGTTACATGCGGACCTTGGCCGATCAGAACAAGTTCGAGAGTACTTTGGCCAAGGGCCTTTTTCGATAAAATTGGGCTTTGCCCAAGGTGCGACAGTAGAATTTAATGGTGCTAGCGTTGCACTGGCCCCCTACACGCGAAACAACGTTGCGAAATTAGTTCTCGGGCAATAGTGACTGCCCAATATCTTAAGGGATTGACTCATGGTTAGAGCGGTTCGCGGCATGCGCGACATATTGCCTCAGGACGCACGAATGTGGCGCCATGTGGAAGGCACAATTCAAGGGGTAATTGCCAGCTTTGCCTATGAGGAAATCCGCCTTCCGTTGCTAGAGTTTACCGAGCTGTTTGCTCGAGGGGTCGGCGAGGCCACGGACATCGTGGAAAAGGAAATGTACACCTTGGCAGACCGAGATGGCGACTCGTTGAGTTTGCGCCCCGAGGGTACCGCCAGTTGCGTGCGGGCGCTTGAAGAAAATGGTCTGCTCTACAATCAAAATCAAAGAGTGACCTACGCCGGTCCAATGTTTCGCTACGAAAAACCGCAAAAGGGCCGCTACCGTCAATTTTACCAAATTGGTGCTGAAGCCTTCGGTTTCGCAGGCCCCGATGTTGACGCGGAGCTAATCGCGATTGGGGCGGAATGTTGGAAAGCGCTGGGTATCTCCAAGCACATTTCGCTGGAAGTAAATTCCCTCGGTTCTAGTGAAGCGCGCATTGCTTATAAAGAGGCCTTGGTGGCCTACCTCTCGCCGTTAAAAGCGCAGTTAGACGAGGACAGTCAGCGACGGCTGCTGACCAACCCAATGAGAATATTGGACAGTAAAAATCCAGCTACCCAGGCGCTGTTGCAACTCGCACCGCAATTACCGGACTTTGTAGATGCGGCAAGCAAGGCGCACTTCCAGCAACTGTTGAAAATGTTAGATGTCTTGGGCATCAGTTACAAAGTGAATCCTAATTTGGTTCGGGGCCTTGATTACTACACGCATACGGTTTTTGAGTGGGTAACTCAAGATTTGGGTGCTCAAGGGGCAGTTTGTGCAGGCGGTAGGTACGACGGGCTCGTTAAGCAACTGGGTGGGCGGGACACGCCGGCTGTCGGATTTGCCGTGGGTCTAGATCGTGTTGTCTTATTATGCGAATTGGCCGAGTTGGAAGTGAAACAATCAGCCGACTTGTATATTTGCGTGCTTGGCGATGAACTGCAGAGCAAAGGGATGCTTCTAGCCCGACAGTTGCGCAAACAAATGCCTCAGATTTCAGTGCGCTTGCACATGGGTGGAGGCAATTTTAAGAAGCAGCTAAAGCGGGCGGATGCCAGCGGCGCAACTTGGGCCATACTTTATGGCGAAGAGGAAGCGGCCAGTGGCGAGCTGAGTCTGAAGCATCTGCGTGATGCAAGTGTTGGGCAGGTCAAATTGCCAGTTGAGCAAATAGCGCAGCGCATAAGTTCAAAAAGCTGAGTGGATAACACCTTGCGGGCGCCCAGGAATGAATGAAGGGGTGCATTGATATGTAGATGTGCCAGAATGCGCGTTGCTCGAGCTTAAGCACTCAGATGAGTCAAAGCGCAGGTGGAAGAGCGGGTCAAAGAAAGCGCAAAGAAAGCGCAAAGAAAGCGCAAAAAAGATGCGTAATCTGCGCGCAAAAGAAAGAGTAATGGGCTTAAGTGCAGGCCTATTTCGGTCATACATAGTTTGGCTAAATAGTTGGATTTGAGTATTTCTAAAGTCCATGTTTATGGCGGGTAAAACGGAGTAGAGGCGGGTGTCTGAATTTCTCAGTGATGAAGAACAAATTAGTAGGTTTAAGTCTTGGTGGGGCGAGAATGGCGCCTCTCTAGTTATTGGGGTAGCCGTTGCTGTCGCGGTAATTGTCGGGTGGCGTTTTTATGACAGCGCGAATCAGGCATCCATGGAACAGGGTTCAAATGCCTATGCTGAGTATAAAGATGCTGCGCAAGGCGAGCGCCAAGCGCTTGCGGATAAGATTAAAGACGAGTTCGCAGGTACCAGTTATCACGCCATGGTAGCTATGGGACAGGCCAGCGAGGCAAGTGAAGCAGGCGATTCGCAAGGCGCGCTCACATTTCTTGAAGAGGCAATGGACGCTGCTGGAACTACGGTGCTGGGTGATTTAGCTCGGCTAAGGCTAGCTAAAGTGCAATTCGGTTTAGACCGCAAAGATGCCGCGCTGGGCACATTGTCTGCTATCAGCAATGACGGATATAGATCATGGGCATTGGAAAGTCAGGGAGACATTTACTTTGCTATGGGTGACGTTGAACAAGCGCACCGTGCATATTCCGGCGCAGTCGATGCATTGAAAGAGGGCGACCAACGTCCGTTGCTGAGCATAAAAGTTGAAAATACCGCGCCTTTTAATGGCGAGTATGTTGAATTTACGAGTGAGCTTGATCAAGCCCTTGAGGCCGCTGAAACTTCCTTGGCCCAAGACAGTGATGCAGAGATTGCCGAAAATGAGTGAAACACAAAGTCGCTATAACCCCCTTGCAAGAGTTCTGCGTCTGCTGACGTTTTTCGCTCTTAGTATGCTGGTTGCAGGGTGTAGTTGGTTTTCTTGGATTCCTGGCATTGGCGACGATGACGAAGGCGAAGAGTCCAAAGAGCCCGCAAAACTGGTCAGCTTTACCCCTGAGCTGGATATTGACCGTGATTGGAAGGTTAAGGTCGGTGAGGGGCTCGGTAAAAAATACCTGCGCATTAATCCCGGCGTGGTTGCCGATCGTATTATTGCTGCAGACGGCTACGGCGCGGTGGTTGCGGTAGATAGATTTACCGGCAAGCGCATTTGGCAAGCCCAGTTTGATAAAGCCGCCGGCAAAGGCTTTAGTCTTTCCGGCTTTTTAGATAGAAGCGACCCAAGTTTTGTCAGTGGTGGAGTGGGCATTGGCGAGGGGCTAGCGTTGCTTGGTACCACAAGAGGCGACGTGGTAGCGCTTAGTGTAGCCGATGGCACAGAGATGTGGCGCAGCAATGTGGGCACAGAAATAGGCTCAGTGCCAACCGCAGATAATGGCCGAGTATTCGCTCAATCGATAGATGGCAAGCTAACGGCCTTAGACAGTCTAACAGGCGAAGAATTGTGGACTTACAACAGCCAAGTGCCACGTCTAACGTTGCGCGGTACCAGCTCACCAGTAGTGGCGAATGATGTTGTCTATACAGGTTTCGCCAGCGGAAAGGTTACTGCATTGCGCGCAGAAAACGGTGAACCGATATGGGAACAGCGTGTTATGTTGCCAGAAGGCCGCTCTGAGCTTGAGCGTATTGTAGACGTAGATTCCACTCCGCTGATTGCTGGCGGCGCGCTGTTTGCTGTGGCGTATCAGGGGCGAGCTGTTGGCATGTCATTGCGTGACGGGCGGCCGCGCTGGGAGAAAGACACCTCAAGTTTTCTGAATATGGCGGAAGGTTATGGCCAAATTTATATAGTTGATGAAGAGGATACGATTGTCGCAATAGACCAAAATTCTGGTGAGGTTGTATGGCAACAAGAGGCCTTTGCCAGACGCAAGCTCACCGCGCCATTGGCATTTTCTAATTACATTTTTGTTGGTGATGACGAAGGTTATCTCCATGCTATTGCTCAACGTGATGGACGTCTCTTGGGGCGGATCAAGGTAGGCGGCAAAGGTCTGCGCGCTGACTTAGCTGTTGCCGATGGCGTTGTTTATGCTTCTGATAATAAAGGGACCTTGCACGCGTTCAAGGCAGTTCTGAGATAATATATGCTTCCTAGTGTGGCCTTAGTTGGTCGTCCGAACGTTGGAAAGTCTACACTTTTCAATAAGTTAACGCGTAGTCGTGATGCTTTGGTTGCAGATGTGCCTGGGTTAACTCGAGACCGTAGATACGGTCGCATGGAGTTGGAAGAGCAGTCGGCGACACTCATTGATACCGGCGGTCTTTTTGGCGAGCACGTTCTTGCCGAGGCGCTAACCGGACAAACCGAGCTGGCCGTAAACGAAGCGGACTTGGTGCTTTTATTGCTCGATGGCCGGGAAGGGGTAACCGCAGCTGACGAAGATGTGGTTCTGTACTTGCGCAAAGCCAACGTCAAATTTCTTCCGGTCATAAATAAAATCGATGGCCTGCCAGAGGACCAGGTCGCCTTAGATTTTGAGCGTTTTGGTTTCCCAGAATACGTACTGATTTCAGCCAGTCACAGCCGTGGCCTCAAGCAACTTCGCGAAGTTTTAGAGCAGCGTTTAGCAGACCTTAATCTGCCTCAAGAGCCCGACGATGTGTCCTATGGATCTGGTATTCGTGTGGCAGTAGTGGGGCGGCCTAATGTGGGTAAATCTACCTTGGTCAATCGCTTGATCGGCGAAGACCGTCAGGTGGTATTTGATATGCCAGGTACCACAAAAGATGCCATCGACATTCCCTTCACCAAAGACGAAGTGGACTATGTGCTAATTGATACAGCCGGCGTTCGACGCAAAGGTAAGGTCTCGGAGATCACCGAAAAGTTCTCTGTGGTTAAAGCACTGGACGCCATGCAACGCGCCCATGTGGTGGTCCTAGTTATTGATGCCTCCGAAGGCTTGGTTGAGCAAGACCTGCATGTGCTTGAGTACGCACTAGACGCGGGTGCTGGGATGGTGATTGCAGTTAATAAGTGGGATGGCCTGCCGGTAGAACAGCGAGAAAAAGTCAAGAAAGCCTTGGACCGTCGATTGAGCTTTGTGCCCTGGGTGCCCTTGGAAATGATTTCCGCCCTGCACGGTACGGGCGTTGGCGTATTGCTGAAGAAAGTGCAAAAAATTCACGACGTAGGGCAGTTTGAGGTGTCGACCTCCATGTTGACCCGGTTGCTAAGAAACCTTGTCGCATCGCACCCTGCGCCATCTGTGCGTGGCAGGCCCATCAAAGTTAAGGTGGCCACGCGAGCCGGCTCTCACCCACCCCGGGTGGTGATTCACGGCAACCAACTGAGTGCTTTGCCGGCCAGTTATAAGAAATTCTTGGAGAACGGTTTTCGCGAAGCGCTGAACTTGGTCGGCAACCCGATAAAGCTAGACTTGAGAGATTCAGAGAATCCCTTTGCTGGTAAGCCGAATCAGCTGTCCCAGCAGCAACTTGATCGCCGCAAGCGCATGCTAAAGTTTCGTAAGAAAACAAAAAATTAATTTAAAGACTTGAGTTCAACCTAGCTTGCGACCTTCACGCCAATCTACACACTGACCTCGTCCCCAACCCTGTCTCTAACCTTTTGCGCAAACATGCTCATCAGAGCAAGAGAGCCGCTGCAGATCTGGCGCTGCTGATCTTGCATAGCTGTTCTTGCATGGATGTTCTTGCCAGACTAATTGTCCAAGGAGAGGGCGCTTGCCAAGGCTTGCTGAAACTCTAGCGGGTCTACTCTCACACCGTTTAAACTCACTGACCAATGCAGGTGCGGGCCGGTGACCCTGCCGGTCGCGCCCACCAATCCAATCGTGTCGCCTTGTTTGACTGTATCTGCTACCCCAACTGTGTGTTCGCTCATGTGGCAATACATGGTGATGAGTCCTTGACCGTGGTCTAAGAAGACCGTTTTGCCATTGAAATAAAGGTCATCCACCAAAACCACTTTTGCATCTGCAGGTGCAATGATGGGTGTGCCAGTATCTGCGGCAATGTCTAAACCGCTGTGGGGATTGCGTGGTTCGCCATTGAAGAACCTTTGGTGCCCGAACAGGCTGGTGGTAATGCCTTGCAAAGGTAAAACGAATCCTTGGCGTAAATCTTGAGCGGGTGAGATCTGCTGATAAAGGGATTTTTGTACCTTAGATTCCTGTCTGATACGTTCCAGTTGTTTTGGCTTTGGGTTGACCATCTCCCTATTTTTAAGGGTAATGTGCTGCTCGGTATATTGTTTATCAACCACCTCAAAGCTATGAGTTTGTTGCTGATTGTTCACCGTATAGCTCACAAACACCTCGCCTAAAGGCTGAGACACGGGCAGGCCCAATAAAACGGTGTTGCCGATTTGCATCACTGGCTTGTTGCGGAATCGTATTTGTTCTGCATTTTCTGGTGGTGTCCATTGGTAAACGCCGCCGGGGAAGCTGGTGTTTTTAGCCGTACCCGCCGTTGCGGCAGAACCTGGTGACGGAGCGCTCAGTGCTGCGATACATAAAATCAGACCCAAAATACCAGCAAAAGCATGAGTATCAGTGTTTCGCATTTTTGAGGTTTTTGCCGTTGGGAGCGTCTGACGTACTAAAGGTCTAAACATCTTTTTCTTCCTTTCTCTCTTCCTTTCGCGCTTCCCTGCGCTCTGGGCTTTCAAGCGGGCTGAATGGGCTGTCGTTCTTGGTCACTTCAGTGATAGTGGCCGAAATTGTGCCGTCTTGTAGCTGGGCGGTCATAGCGTCGCCCACTGCGGCGTGTTTAGTATGAGTGATTAGCGTGCCTGAATCATCGCGCAAAAACGCGTATCCGCGTCCAAGGGTGTGCAGTGGACTCATGCCGTCAAGCATGCGCGCCAGCATAGCAATAGAGCGGTTTTGCGATTGCAGGTGTCTATTCATGCCGTCTTCAAGGCTTGCTTCTAAACGGTTTAGTTTTTCTTTTGCTCTAGTCAGTGCAAAGCTGGGGCTTTGATTAATCAAACGTTTATGCAGATTACCGTATCGGTTTGCTGTGGCCGCAAGTGTTTGTTCTGCTGAGCGGGCAATTCTATTGGAGAGGTCATCTAGCCTCATCCAAGCTTGCTGCAGATAGGACTCTGGGCTAACCAGACGTAAGTTGAGTTTGTCCAATTGCAGCTGACGTTCGCGCAGTTGTCCCTCCATCAAAACAGAGAGATGTCTGAATTCTCCATCAATGTTTTGCAGCATTTCTTGGCCGTCTGGCACCATGAGCTCTGCGGCCACCGATGGTGTGGGTGCGCGCAGGTCGGCAACAAAGTCAGTAATGGCAATGTCGATTTCGTGGCCGATGGCCGAGACAATGGGGGTTTGCGAGGCAGCCACAGCCCGAGCCACAGATTCTAAGTTAAAGGTCCAGAGATCCTCCAGTGAACCGCCGCCTCGGGTCAGCAAAATGGCGTCCACAGTAAGTTTGCTGGCAGCGTTCAATGCGCGTAAGACCTGAGCTTCGGCCTCCGGACCTTGCACGGCCGTAGGAATGACCGTCACTTGTAGTGTCGGAAAGCGACGCTGCCATACTGCCAGTACATCTTGTAGCGCTGCACCCGTTGGCGATGTCACTACAGCGATATGTTTGGGTATCTCAGGAATAGGGCGCTTGCGCTCTCGAGCAAATAGCCCCTCATCTGCGAGCTTAACTTTCAATGCATCAAAGGCTTGCCGCAGCACACCTTCGCCTGCAGGCTCCATTTGATCTGCAATGATTTGGAAATCGCCGCGGCCTTCATAAAGACTAACCCGGCCACGAATAAGTACCTGTTGACCGTCTGTGGGTTGCATTTGCACGCGTCGATTACTGTTGGCGAACATAGCACACCTAACCTGGGCGCCGCTGTCTTTCAAGGTGAAGTACCAATGACCAGAACGTGGTCGCGCAAAGTTAGAGAGTTCGCCTGTTACCCAGACCATCTGAAAACGCTCTTCAATGGTCAGGCGCGCTTGTTTGTTGAGCGCGCTGACAGTGAGAACAGGGCGGTTTTGGTTGATATCCATTTTGCTGGGTTGATTCCAATTCGATCTGAGTTAAAACATCATAATAGCCTACCGCAATGGCAACTACGGGTGGTTTTGTAAGAATAATTCTCCTAACCACCGCATCAAGAATTTACATCTCTCCCATGCATCGCTAGAATACGGCTTTTGCGGGGTTCCAAATGTTACGTATCAGTGACGACGCTCTCACTTTCGACGATGTCCTCCTTCTGCCCGCTTACTCCGATATTCTGCCTTCTCAAGTCACCCTGCAAAGCCGGGTGTCGAGAAATATTACGTTAAATATCCCACTTATATCCTCAGCGATGGATACCGTGACCGAAGCCCGTCTGGCGATAGCCATCGCGCAAGAGGGCGGCATAGGCATAGTGCATAAGAATATGACTGTGGATGAGCAGGCCAAAGAGGTTCGTGCCGTTAAAAAATACGAGTCCGGCATTATCCGCGACGCGGTGACCATAGATCCTAACGCTACACTCGATGAACTTCGCGCCTTGACGCGAGAAAAAGGTGTCTCTGGAGTGCCAGTGGTTGAAGGCACTACGCTGGTGGGCATTATCACCAGTCGAGACTTACGGTTTGAGCGTCGTACCGATGCGCGGGTCAGTGAGATCATGACCCCCAAGGACCGGCTAGTTACTGCTGTTGAGGGCACAGACTTCCAAGAAATCACCCATTTATTGCATGAACACCGCATAGAAAAAGTGCTCTTGGTAAATAATGCGTTCGAACTCACAGGCATGGTTACCGTCAAAGACATCGCCAAAGCCCAAGCATTTCCAATGGCCTGTAAAGACGAGCTGGGTCAATTGCGTGTTGGTGCCAGTGTCGGTACCAGTGCAGATACAGATGAAAGGGTGGCCGCATTAGTAGAGGCCGGCGTTGATTTAGTGGTGGTTGATACCGCGCATGGGCACACCCAAGGCGTTCTCGACCGCGTTAAATGGATTAAAACCCGCTACCCAAGCCTAGACGTAATTGGCGGCAATGTTGCGACCTACGATGGCGCCAAAGCCCTGATTGATGCCGGCGTTGATGGTATCAAAGTAGGCATTGGCCCAGGTTCCATTTGTACAACAAGAATTGTTGCAGGCGTTGGCGTACCGCAAATTACGGCCATTGCCGGCGCTGCTCAAGCTGCGGCAGATGCAGAGATTCCGGTTATTGCCGACGGCGGCATTCGTTATTCAGGTGACATTGCCAAAGCAATTGTTGCTGGGGCAAGTGTCGTAATGGTGGGTAGCTTGCTGGCGGGTACAGATGAATCTCCCGGTGAGGTTGAGCTATATCAGGGCCGTACTTACAAGTCTTATCGTGGCATGGGTTCGCTTGGCGCTATGGCTCAAGCACACGGCTCTAGTGACCGGTATTTTCAAGAGGTGGAAGGTGATGGTCGTAAGCTTGTGCCAGAAGGTGTGGAAGGTCGAGTGGCGTATAAAGGGCCGCTAAGTCCAATTGTTCATCAGTTAATGGGCGGTCTCCGCGCGTCAATGGGATACACCGGCAGTACAGACATAGCGACCATGCGCAGTAAACCTGAGTTTGTTCGAGTCAGTAGCGCCAGCATGATTGAATCTCATGTGCATGATGTGTCAATTACCAAAGAAGCGCCAAACTACCCACTCAGTTAATTTAGGTGGGCTGAAGTACCTTATCTAAACTGGTTTTTGCGCATTGAAAGGTTGGAATCAGTCGGCATTTTTCGTTGCCCCCATTGTTGCTTAGCATATAAAAATGTTTGGCTCTGCGGATGTTGAAAGAATGCTCTAGGCTCAAGCAAATTGCACCTGAAACCGTCCTATAGAACCCAGAACTAATTCCAACATTATCTAACAAGTACCTTATGCAAAATAACCATTCAGATATTCATGCTCAACCAATTCTAATTGTAGATTTTGGTTCGCAGTACACTCAGCTGATAGCGCGCCGGGTGCGCGAGTGCGGTGTCTATTGCGAGATACACCCTTTTGATATTGATCCTCATCATATTGCTGAGTTTCAACCTGCAGGGGTAATTCTTTCCGGTGGGCCAGAAAGTGTTACCGAAGGTCAAACGCCTCGCATTGCTGACGAAATCTTTGCTCTAGGCGTGCCAGTTTTGGGCATTTGTTATGGCATGCAAGCCATGGCTGCTCAGCTGGGCGGCGTGGTCAGTGCGTCCACTCAACGAGAATTTGGCCATGCTCAAGTGAATATTGCAGCGCCAAGTGCGTTGCTTAATGTAATGGGAGATGGTGGTGGTTCGGCCAATGTATGGATGAGCCACGGCGACAAGGTCAGTGAGTTACCTGCAGGTTTTATTTGCACGGGTAGTTCCGGTAGTGCGCCAATTGCCGCAATGGAAAATGTCGACAAGAGGTTTTATGGGGTTCAGTTTCATCCGGAAGTGACGCATACCGATGGTGGCGATCGTTTATTGCTTACGTTTACCAAAGAAATTTGCGGCTGCGCGGGAGATTGGACTGCTGCCAACATAGTTGACGATGCTATTGCCAAGGTCCGAGCCCAGGTAGGTACAGATAAAGTACTGCTTGGGTTATCCGGCGGCGTAGATTCGTCAGTAGTAGCGGCTCTTTTGTCAAAAGCCATCGGCGATCAGCTTACTTGTATTTTTGTCGACAACGGACTGCTGCGCAAGGGCGAAAGAGATGAGGTTGAAAAAGCCTTTCAAAACGCAATTGGCGAAGGTGAGTTGTCACCGTTGAACATCATCACCGTAGCTGCGGAGGATGAGTTTCTCGATAAGTTAGCGGGCGTAGATGACCCAGAAGCCAAACGGAAAATTATTGGCGGTACCTTTATCGACGTGTTTGATCGTGAGGCGCAAAAGCTCCAAGACGTTAACTGGCTCGCTCAAGGCACCATTTACCCAGATGTCATTGAATCGGCAGCGTCTAAGTACGGCAAAGCCCATGTGATTAAGTCCCATCACAACGTAGGCGGGTTGCCTGAGCGTATGACGATGCAGTTGGTAGAACCTCTGCGTGAGTTGTTCAAAGATGAAGTGCGTAAAATTGGATTGCACCTAGGCTTATCCGAATCGTTAGTATTTAGACACCCATTTCCAGGGCCCGGTTTAGGCGTGCGAATTTTAGGTGAAGTGAAGAAGCAATATGCTGACGTTCTGCGAGAAGCCGATAAGATCTTCATAGACGAACTGCGCAGGGCGGATCTTTACGACAAAACTTCCCAGGCATTTACCGTGTATTTGCCGGTGAAGTCCGTGGGGGTGGTAGGGGATGCAAGGCGTTACGAACACGTGATTGCACTGCGTGCGGTGGAGACCATAGATTTTATGACGGCCCGTTGGGCGCATCTACCTTATGAATTTATTGAGCTTGTATCCAACAGAATTATTAATGAGATCAGCGCAGTGTCGCGAGTGGTATACGACGTATCTAGTAAGCCGCCGGCCACTATTGAGTGGGAGTAATAGGGCTACGCTAACCTATTGATTTATATAGGTTTGCGAGTTGCAAAGAAGTTACAAAGAGCCCCGTTTTTGGGGCTTTTTTACAAGTGAAGTTACAAACGGTAGCGATTACTGCGCATCATAAGTATCATGTATGAATGTTAAGCGTACTTGACGCTGATACACATCTGATGGGGCTTACCATGTATGAGTACGTTAACTCATAGAGGTAAGCATGACAGCAGCAGCCCGTGTAGCTTTAGTGGTAGACAATACGAGAACGCAAAAACAGCGCAGCAAGCGCTCAGCTCCTACCCAGTCCTTCCTAACGGACAAGCACCCCATCTACGGCGGAAAAGCAGAAATCGTCAGAACCCAGCAGAGCGGCGGGTACTGGCACTTTCGCATGTGGATTAGCGAAGAAGGCAAGTACGTTCGCAAGACGCTGAAAACCAAGCACTTGGATACAGCCATAGAGCGAGCGGAAAACGAATTCTTCGCTATCAAAGCCAATCTCAATTCTGGCAAGCGCATCTTCAGTCCCACTGTTCAACAAGCCGCTGAGGATTACCTCAAGCATCGTTGGGAGGTGGACGTTAAGCGCGGTTCCATCACTGAGGGGCGCTGGGGCACCATCAAGTCGCAGCTGAATCACTTTGTCGCATATTGCGGCATTGTGGGGCGCAGTGAGCAAAGCAGCGTCACAAGGCTCAGCGACTTGGAGAGCAAGAGCTTGCAGGGCTACCAGCAGTATCGTCAGCAAAAGAGCGCCAGAGATGTCACCATCAAAAATGAGCAAGCCACCATCAATGCCCTCTGCAAATGGGCTTTCGATGAGGGACTGCACTCAGTGCAGCACTACGTGTTCCCTAGCATCAGCCGCAGAGGCGTTGATGCTGACACGTTACGTCGCAGTACCTATACAGACGACGAGTATCGTCGCATCACCCGTGCTCTCATTAGCTACACGGCAAAAAAGACTGCAAAAGCGGAGTTCCTTAGTGAAGACGAGCGGTTCACGCGCCAGCTAGTACGCCACTTTTTCCTTATTGGTGCCAACACAATGATGCGCTTTGGTGAGCTGTATCAGCTCAAGTGGGGTAATGTTGAAACCTACTCAGCTGAAGAACAGAGGCTCGTTACCATCAACGTGTTGGCTGAAACCAGCAAAGTGCGGCAGAGCAGGGTGATTAAGGTGCGAGGGGGCAAGCACTTTGACAGGCTGCGCAGTCTCAGCAAGAACACCAAGCAGGGTGATTGGGTATTCACTGCTCACAACGGTGAGCGTGTTACACGCGATGCGCTGTATTACCACTACGCACAATTGATGAAGCTTGCTGACATTACTGGCTGGAAAGAGCGCAACCTCACCTACTACAGCACCAGGCACTACGGCATTACTAAACGATTACAGAGTAATGCTAATCCGCTGACGCTAAGCAAGGTGTGCGGTACCAGCCTCAAGCACCTTACTGAGACTTACTACCATGCAGACTTAACTGAGCAGGAGCGTGCGGCACTGCTTCGCTACGATGGAAGTGCAGCAGATGTGGTGGCGCTGGACTAGAGCATCTCCACGGCGTTGCGCAGCAAATGGGGTGAAACCTCAATGTACCGTTGAGTGGTCGCCAAGCTGCTGTGCCGCGCAATCTGCTGAATTACACGAGCATGCACGCCACGCTCTGCCAGCTTAGTTAGCATGGTGCGACGCCCGCTGTGGCTGCTCGCCCCATCCATGCCCACTTGCTCATAGAGCTGGCGAAACACCTGCTGGATTGTCTGGCTGGTGAAAGCGCCGCCTTTTTGGCTGGTGAGCAGTGGGGCATCAGCGGGTGCTCTGGCTCTGTGCTCTCGTATGTACTGGGTAATTTCCTTCCTCAGCTTCTCGCTCACAACAGCCTGTTGTCGCTGTGTGCCTTTGGTTTGCCAGCGCTCTAGTAGAATCGTGTGCTTTGCCTCGCCATCGCTCCCTATCACATCCCCAATTCGCAAGCTGGCTATCTCACACGCTCGCAGTCCCGCACGGTAGCTAAGCATCACCATCAGCCTGTTCCTGTGCTGGTGTCTCGTTAATTTGGTGCTGTTGAGAACAGTTCGTAGTTCCTTGTCGTTCAAAACACGTGCTTGCTTCATCTTTGCTTTCCTCAGTAATTGGGGCTCCAATGACGACATTAGCTACGAGAAGCATCTTTTTGAGTTGCTCCTCTGTGAGTCGTCCTTTGTCGCCCATAAAATCACCTAAATATTTGTTTTTGTTGCCTTTTATTGTATTTTCATATATTTCAAAGGACGACTGGTTTTTGCCATAAACTGTAAGTTTCCGTAATCACTGGGCTTTTTGCGGAAATGTATGAAATTGCTTGTTTCCATACATTTTTAGTCGGAATTACCTCAAATCTGCTTACTTGAGTAATAGCATGTCCACCTCGTAAAACGCCCTGTAAGCGTCTGTAGCATGCGTCATCCTGATCTGAGCATCTTCACTGCGCTGACTCGTAACCACGTTATAACGGCTGATTTGAGCGTTGGGATAAATACATGTGCTTACTAAAGTAAGGAGAAGCACATGGAAAAAACGAACAATAATTTCATCAGTAAGTTAACCAAGCGAAGCGGGCGCATTGAACGGGACAGAGAAGACATCGAGCGCGAAGAAAGTGATGGTGAGATAGTCACTGATCCGCTCAATGATTTCAGAAAAGAGCTACGTAGAGGACTACAGGATGCCGCAGACAGCTGTCTTAATGATGGCCGAATAGAGCCTGACGAGCGTACCCAATACGAGCTGCTGCGCTATGAGTTGGGTAAGGCACTAGCGAAGTCCCCAGCAGCACGGAAGGATTATCTACAGCGCAAAAGAAGGTTCCAGCAGCGCTTCGAAAAATAAGCCAATTCTGCTTACCGATGTAAGCGGAATTGATAAATAACTGCATGAACAGCCAACAGATAACCAAAGCCTACGCAGACTGGTGTTGCTCTATACAGCCAGACTTTTATTTCGTGCTGAACTACCAGCCCAAGTTCTATGCGGCACCGCTTCGTTATGAGCAGTTGAGCTCGCAAGTAAAAAAGCTGTTTTACAGATTGGAATGCGACGAATGGGGTTACAAGCAGCGCGAGAGCAGGTGGGGTAGGAAATATTCGCGCATAGAGCGAATAGTGTGCATTGAGAAAGCCAGTGCTTATCACGCCAACGTGATGATGAAACGTTACGGGAGTGCCTCAGACGAGCAACTGCTTATGCATGTGAAGAGAACTTGGCTGGACATGCAGCATAGAAACGGGGATTGGGACGATGACTACCTATTCTTGCTTTCAAACAACGAGATTAAGAATCAACTAGCAGTGTCCTTGTACAGCAACAAAGACACTGCTAAAGCTAATGAGCGCAGCGAGGATGCCCTCTGCTTGAGAGCGAGTTTCATCAGTAAGCACAGCAATAGACGGTGAAGCAGATGCCTACGTTGTATTTATCACAGCAGAGTGCTGTGTGTGCTTCGTAATGACTGAAGTATCAAAACCAATCAAAACAACAAAGGAGTGCAAATTGATAACAGACGAAATATTCGCTCAACTGAAAACAGTAGATAAAAAGCTTACTGAGAATGAATTTACAACCAAGTACTTAAAAACTAGTCGCAGCTATCTGTGCAACAGAAGAAACAAAGGCAGAGATGTCAGTAATGACGTGCTGCTTAACCTTTATGGAGAGCTTGAGGGCATAGGCAGTGTATGGCGAACTGCTGCGGCAACCGAGTCCAATCAAGGCCTGCAAAGCAGATGGCAGCATATGGCTGAATTTCATTTGGCGTTGGCAAATGAGGTGCTTCGCAGTCTACTAGAGAGAGCAAGAGCATAAAAAAAGGGAGCTGATCAGCTCCCTTTTTTGTGGGCAACGGACAGGGCTTGGACGGCGGCAGGCGACTATCACAATCTACATGCAGCATCCTCCAGCTCTCGCCAATCACCACCGCTAGCGGTTACTACGCCAGTTAGCTGTTCATCTGTGTAGTTCGCCAGATGCTCATAGTGCTGACGAAGCACTCGCAAGTGGTGCTGTAGCTCGCCTCCATTAAGCTCAACATTAATGCATCTGCTAATGATGCCTTTATCGATGTCATACCGCTTATTGGTAGTCACGTAGAATATATTCCACGCAGGGCTATCAGTGATAAGCCCTTTTAAGTTGGCCTGTGCGGCAGGGCTCCAGCAGTCCAGCTCATCCAGTACGAAGTGATTAAAGCTGCCAGCCACACAGCCATATTTCAGGCTTTTGCGACTGATATCCTCAATCTGCTGCACCACACTCGTGCTGCTGTTGCTGTGATGTTTACCGCAGTTGATGAGTGTGAAGCTGGCTGGCGTCACGTCAGGCATAGCTGATTGCTTTGGTGTGACACTTACTCGTGTGCTGCGGTAGTCGTAGCACCAGTTGAAGCTGGCTCTATCTGAGGGATGCGCATGCAGATGCTCCAGCAAAACGGCTAACAGGTGAGCCAGTGTGGTTTTCCCAGTGCCATACTTACCGTAGAGCAGCAATCCGCTTTTGGCGTGATTGGGGAAGCCAAGCTTCCCCATCACTAGTCGCTTTATGTGCCGTTCTTCAGCTGAGTGAGTGAACACAACGTCATCAATATTTGCAGGTAACATTACGCTACCTCCTGCGCAGCACCTTCGCCAGCCAGTCTGTCCGCAGCGATAGCAGCTGTTGAGCGCTTTTCAGCGTCTTTAGCCAGCTTCAGTTGAGCTTTATAGGCCTTGGTAGCCAAGGAATCTCCAATCGAATCCTCCTCAAATTGATACAGCACTTCCACTGTTTCACTGTCTATGGGTTGCGCTAGCAACACCACAAACCTATTGCCGCTGTTAGCAATGTTCAGCTGCGCTTTTGCAGGCATTGCTCGCACAGTTTCATTGATTTCGCTCTGCTCGACTTTTGTGCTGCTGGTGTCGCTACGCTTCTCCAGCGCAGCCACAATGCCGCCAGCATGCTCTAGCCAATTTATGAAACCAGCTGCATCAGTAGGCTGTTGCTCACTCACATAAGCCGCTTTGATAACGCTGCTATATCGGCTGCGTTGGCGCCTGTCTAAATCAGCGAAATTGAAAACCACGCTAACAATGCGACTCAGCAGTGAATTTGCGCCTTGGGCGCCTCCCAATGCGACATAAGCTGCTTTGACGTCATCCCTGTACTTGTCTCGCTGGCTGCTATCGGCTGTTTCAACCAAATAATGCAGTTCATAACATTGCCCCAAAACAGCGTAGAGCTGGCTAGTGCTGTTTTTGTACCAAGTGCTTGCCATAGCGGACACATTACGCAGAGATTGCTCAATCATCACGCCATGTTCATTTTGAATGATGATGCTTTCAGTGCGGGTGTTGGCCGGCGATGTCATCAGAAAATTGGCAGTTGGATAGTTCATAAATTGCTCCTGGTTTTGGTTAGCATTGGTTATGGCTGTTGCGGTTTGAGTTGGCATAAATGTCTGCTCCTTGTGTTGTTCAGATGGACGGTTTTGGATTGAGATAGTCATATCGATCTCCTTTTTGAGACAAAAGTGTCCGCAGCCACACACTCGCAAGCGTGCGGACAATGGGTTTAGTGCGAGTGATTCAGTTTGTCGCTTTATGCGACACGGTTACTTTTCAGTGAGCAAAGCCACGTGTGCTTCGTAGAGGTTCGGCTTTGCCCATTGCACGTGCTTTTTGCATTTTGTGCAGTAGACCTCGTATCGGTGGGGCGACGGCTTCAGCACGGGGCGTACAATGCAGGGGTGTTTTTCATGCTTATTTTTCATTCCTGCCTCCACTAGTTGTGATCACCTTAAGGTTGTTCCTTGGCGGGACTTGGGGTTTGAGCTTTGCGCCAAGATCCATCCACGTTTGCACGTCTTCCTCCGATGCCCAGCACAAATGTGTGTTGCATCCTTCGCAGCGAAACTCTGCAGCTCGGTCATGATGAGCCGTGTAGTGGAGCTCCACACCGTGCGGTAAATGTGGATTGATAATGCTGTCTTTATTGGACACCTTATGCCGCCAGTGATTTGGAGTTAGCAGCAGGTGCTAGCAGAGCATTGAGTGCAGCTCTAGTTTCAGCGTTGACCAACTCGGGAGCGTGGCGGGCGATAAACCATTCGCTTGTTAGCTCAAGTTTGTTTTGGTCGCGCAGCCACAAAAAGTTCTTGCCACCAAATCCTTTTTCAATGATTCGCTTATGAACAAGTGCCCAGCTGCCGTAGCGGTTATACATTTGGGTAAGTCGACCTTTTGGGGGGCATCTGCCATTGGATTTGAAAAATGCACAGCCGTCTTCAATCACAGTCCAAGCCACGTACTCAGGCTGGCTACGAATTTCAGTCGCCTTCTGTGTGGCTAGTTCGGCCTCGCGCTGAAGACTGTTTGCAGCGCGATGTTCCTTAGAGATTCGATAAAGCCTTGCGCTGTAGCTGAGTAGCGTATTGGGGCAGCTCATTTTGCTAATTGCCTTCCGAGCACTTGCGCGACTTGTGCTTACTATTGCAGCTTGAGTTATAGCGTCGCTTGTGGCGTTAAGTTTTTTGATAAGCATGTGTTTATCTCCATCTCCGTTAAGGGTTACCGCTTTGACTTTTCTCATTATGCTGAAATTGAAACTAGTATCATTTTCAATAATCAGAACCGATATAATTGATATATTTCAGTTCTGTAGAATCAATTCCAAGACATGCCTGTAGCCTACCTTTACCTGGCGATGTATCATGATCAGGAACAAAATATGGCGTAATTGATATGTCCAGTTTGTATTTCCCTAAACCTCAGCCGCTGTCTCCGTTACCTACGGCCAGGTGGAAAATGGAGATAAATGAAGCTACTGGGGAGTTCAGGTACCACCAGGTTCTAAAAGGTAAGAAAAAGCCAGTCAAAGGTGTTGAGCTCAGTGAGAGCATCTACTACTGGTGGTTTGAGTATCTGAAGCTAAGTGATAAGTACCAGCGTGTTTGCGGATTAGATGCGCAGCTAACAAGCTGCGACGAAAGTGAATATGAACTTTGGCTCAAGCAGTATGGTCGAGAACTATTCGACGACTTTGGGAATATTTTCCAATACGAGGGTGGTGAAGGCTTCTGGCGCTGGTGGAATGAGCGTGGACAGTGGCTGTTTGGAATAAAACCCATGCAGAGCTTGGAGGAGTTCAGCTCTGTAGAGGAAGTTCTCGAGCACAGAGACCTGGTTGAGAGCGGTGCTGTAAAGCTTGTGGCACTTCCCACAACAATGACTCGAGCGTCACTACAAAGACGGCTGGCTAAGCTGATCGACCGTTTGGTGCTGAGCGACGAAGATGAAGCACTCGCAAAATATCATCCATTCAACGTCAAGGTTGATGCGGAGAGTCTCTGTACTGCACATCAGGCGTATCTGATGAGGAGAGAAGGGAATAGCAATGTATACATAGGTGCCTACTTTAGATTTTGTGCTGAGCAACAGCAGGAGTATCTCCGTGATGGTAGGAAACGAGGCGAAACCTATGACGCCGAGGCCTATGCTGCTTACTTGCGTAAGCATCCAATGACGCCAGAGGAAGACGATGAAGCGAATGAGCGCCAAGAAGTCGTTTTTTTCATGGACGGTGATAAACGGGCGGCGAAGAAAAATTATTTGAACGTTAAGGCTAGTCGGTTAGTTGCAAAGGCAGAGGAAAATATCAGAGGCGTTGAGGAAAAGCGGTTTCCTGTTGGGACGCCCAAGAGGTTGGTTGGTGGCAAAAGCAAATAAAAGAAAGATTAATCAAATGAAAGAAGAGTTTAAGGTCACTGACTCGTCGGTAATAGAGGCGCTAAACCTTCGATAATTTCGGGTGAAATTCGCGTGGATGGGCGAATTTTTGGAAGATACTCTGAAGTCAAACTAAGTGTCGGAATCGGAAAAAAGCAAAAAAAGGAATCGCTATATGGAAAAAATCATCGAAGAGTGGGTGCTTAGAAGCATATCAAGACACGTCGATGACCTACCAGAGGTAGGGGAAAACATCAGCATAATTCCAGAAATCAAAATTGCTTTCGATGGCTATCAAGAGGATGACGACGGAATTGAAGATCTCAACGAACAATCCTTCGCGGTCTACATCCATAAATGTTCTGGAGACGAAAACTTTATTTTCCCAGAGCACGAAAAGACCGCATGGGCAGTCATACATAGACCAGCGGAAGAAATTTGTCACTTTGTATGGGTGAGCGTCGAATCTGGTGAGTGTTCTGGCCCCGCGCTAGAGGATTTCATTTCAGAATCTGATCTTGAATCGGCTCAGATCGAGAAAATTGTAAATACCCTCGCATCCAGGTATCCCGAATAAAAAAAGAGACAGATCTATGGCCATTGAGCTCCAAAAGGACACTCTGGAAATTAAAAACATCCGAATAGAGAACCCCTTGATGGCCGAATACCTGGCAGATCTGCCGGAGCCTCAGCGAGAGGAGGCAGTTATTAAAGCTCTGGGGGTCGGCATCCTTGCAGAGATAAAAGGTGAGATAGCTCAATTTCTTAATGAAACCGAAGGCGAAATCGGTATGAGATTGGCTAATTTGAAAGCTCTGTACGAGCTACGGGAAATGCGATATCGCGAGACTAGTGTAATCCTCCCGGTAAACCAGAACGGTCATTCGTAGAAAATTCTTATAAGATGAAGCAAAGGAGTTTTCTATGCGCAAATCCAGATATAGCGACAGCCAGATTTTGGCGATCCTCATGGAACTAAGACGCGGCGAGATTTGTCTTGAAATTAAATACCGCTCACCTATTCGGTGAAAATCCAAAGGTGGCTGTTGAAACCAGTCCGACGAAGACGAGAAGGCTTCATCATGTGCCACTGAACTCACTGGCTAGATGAGCTTTGGAAAGTGACGACTGAGCATGAAGCCCGTGCTGTCGAAACGTTGGTCTGGCTAATCTCCGGGGCAGAATCTTTGAGGGCTTGGCATGGATGACTCCTAGGCGACATGCATGCATGGAGTTACCAGTTTAGGTCGTTTCCCCTTGGGACAGAGTAATTGCAGTACCATCGCTGTCGTAAGAATTTGACATCGCGGGTCGTAGGCTTACTCTGGCACTTTCCTCCGACCCCATAGGTTTCCGGCGATGACTCAGTTAACCCAGATAGGTGAAGACCATCCAAGGTGCTGTACCGCTGCATCAAGATCTGCCGGTGGCTCCGTCCCGGCATCGTTCGCTAACCTCGTGGTCCAGCGACAAACGGGATTCTCAAAAACCTTCACATAGTAAAAAGCAGATTGTTCAGCATTAAAGTCAGGGTCTCTGATCAATGCCTGCAGCTCGGCAGCACCGTCACTATCGTCAACTTCACAGGTCGTTGTATCCACAGAGGCACTGGTTTCCGGGCATCGGCCGTCTGAGCCGGGCGTCCTTCCTCCTGAACAGGCGACATCCCAGGTTTTTTGTTTTGCTTCGCCTTTTTCAATCCAAACTTTGATCATCTGAACACGATCCAGGCTGGTTTCGTTTGGGTCTTGCGCTGCCCAGACCCAGAAGGTCGGTTGCTTCGACGTTGGCAGGTCGCTTCCCATGGAAACACCCTTCGCATAGGCCAGAGTAAGCGCGTCTTCGCCGTCGTTGATGCCTTGCGGAAACCCTTCCGGGAAGTCTCCCCCAAAGAAACGAATCTTGAGTCGGGAGCCGGTCGTGCCGAATGTCTCTCGACGATGCAGTGCGTCAAAGATGTCCTCGCGGGTGTTTGATTCAGCCCAGACGCCTGCCAATCCGCCCAGGTTAAAATTCCTGATTGGCCCGGCAACAATGTGCTCCATTTCCAGCAGCTGATCTGCCATGAACCCCCACTCAGCGGCCGGTGCGAATCGGGTCGGGTAGTCAGGCCGCGTGTTGCCAGGGTCTGATTCGTGGGTATCAGTAGAGCCGATAACACCCATCTTGTTGGGGTTAACGCCAGTGGTGTCTTCCTGTTTCAACCCGTCAGCCATTGCGTCCCGATACATGGATGCGGGTTTGTCGCATTTGGTTTCCTGGCCTTCTTCGCAAGCGGGAAAGATCTTGCCGAAGTTACAATCTTCATCGCTGAGTCCAACACCAAACTGGCACTCCGAGTTACCTTTTTGTTGCGTGATTTCAAACAATCGATCTATCTTTGCGCGGCGCTCCAGGTCGGCGAGGGTGTAGTCTTCGCCGTCTTCATCAGTTCGTGAGAAGGTCAGCCCCCAGGAGTAGTTCGTGTTGTGGGGAATTGTCAGTACCCTACAGGGTTCCTGGCAGTCAGCATCTAACCGGGCAAAAAGTTCTCTTTGATTCTTTACGTCCATTGAGGAGATTGCATGCGGAATCACGTCGGTGCCGCGAAAAATTACATTGCGATGCAACATGCCGAAGTCAGAAAGCAACGAAGAAAACTCATAGCCAATGAGCGTTGTGAATCTGCCCGGATCATTGAACGCGTTGGCTGTTGCTTGGATTCGTTGCCAGGTAGATTTCGCCAGATCCAGGCAATGGGATTCGTCGGCGCAGAGGTCAGGGTCCCGGAGTGCAGGCCGCGCTATACCTCTCTCAAATGCAATCTTCAGCATGGTTTCCTGATCCATGCCTGTACGAACCTGTCGACACTGATCCGTCTGAAACTCCGGCAATCCTGGTATCGTGCAAGCGAGATGGGTGGTGAAAGCTTCTGCATGGTCGGTGAGTGCGACAAAATCCAGGGGTACTTTTAATTGCGTGGGTGCACCGTTCCTAAGCGTCACAGCTTCGCCGCGAGCAAAGCGGTAGGCATCATTCGGGCCCAGACGTAATCCACCTGCATAAGCATCCGCTGACCAGCTCGTATGAACATGCAGGTCACCATAGAGTGCGGTTTTGTTGACAAATTTTTCAACTGGCTGCGAACCTGAAACAACCGTTGAGTCGACGGCGGATATGTGAGATGCCGGAACATCATCTGGGTCCGAGCAACCACCCAGGCTAACCAGAGAGAGTATAAAGATGAGTATTCGAGATGTTGCCATAGTTGTTTTCACGTTTTACCTTAAGCTTGACGTAAGAGTAAATCTAGATTCCTAAGCGATATCATTCAGTCAATAGACGGGTAAGCGCCGCCGTCAACACTTGCTTCGATTTTCGAATCGATAACTTCTGAATGCTGCGTAGACGATCCCAGCTTTCCCAACTCATCAGGTTATCAATGGCTTGAAGGATCTCATCGCCCGATCTCAGGCCAGCAATCTCATCTGCGAACAAGTTTTTCTGGCGGGTAAAGAAAGCGCTTTCATTCATTGTTAATATTTTGTTGATGAGTTCAGATGTCGAGCGCTGAGGGGCAACGAGGCGTCTGATTGGTGCAACCTTCTCATAAAACTGGGACCTCAGGTTCACAAGCTGTGTGATTCTTTCCTCGAGGGGCAATTCACGAGGCACCTCGATGAGTAAGTGCTTAACCTGTTCAAGTCGACTTTGAATCACGGTATCGCGTATCGCTTCGAGATCTTCATAAAGACGAAATATCGTGCTCGTAGAAACGCCCGATTTTCGGGCGATCATTTGCGCAGTGGGTTGAGCTTCCCCTTCTTCCAGCAACTGTAGTGAAGCTTCAGCGACAAGACGGCGATTGCGCTCGGCTCGCATGCTGCGACCGTCCCGAGAGGTTTCTTCACCAATTTGCTGCATCTGACTTGTTTTATGAGGCAAGTGTGACCTTCTGCTGATCTATTTATTAGGATTGACAGTCCCAATAGATTTGTAAGATTATTTGTTTTGGGAGTATAAGTCCCAAAACATTTATAAATCAACAATCGGCAGATAGTTGGTATTGAGGAGACGCAAGTTTCAATAGAGGAGGCTCCTGAATGAATTTGAGTTTTGGTAACAGGGCTTTGTTTGTCCTAGTGTTGTCATTTACGGGTATTGGGATTCACGCTGAAGAAAAGAATCCAATGGCGATCGTAACGGCCAATTTCCAGGCTGCTGATCGGGACGGTAGTGGGTCACTAGATTCCAGCGAGTTTCCTGCCTTGATTGATGCCAACGCCGAACACAAGATTGGTCGTGCTGCCATGGTCAAGCGATTTGGCGCATATAACCGGGCTTTCAACACAGCAGACCGGGATGGTGATGGTGTCGTTGCCTGGTCGGAACTCATGACAAAGAGGCCTGAACATGAAGATCATTAAGTTTTCTGGAATTGCGTTTGGCCTTGTTTTTTCGGTGCTGCTGCTGATCGCATTAGTAATAACCCGTGATGGTGAACGGGTCCCCGTTATTGGTGAGGGGACGGTCATGCTCGACGCTGGGACGTTCGAAGCTTACCCCTTGCCCGATTACGCGGCTAAATTTGTCAACGATGAATACAAGAGTTATCTCGTTGAGGTGGAACCGGGCGTTAAAGTGCATGTACTGGAAGTAGGTTCAGGTTTTCCCGTCTATCTTCAGCACGGCAACCCGACCTCGGGTTTCCTTTACCGCAAGGTTGCGGCTGCACTGCCGACAGACCAGGTACGCGTCATCATGCCGACGATGGTCGGTCTTGGTTTCTCTAGCAAGATTCCAGCAAGTGAACATACATTGGATAACCACATGCGCTGGATGGCCAGTGTACTTGAGCAGTTGCAGATCAATCAGGTGGTCTATGTCGGACAGGACTGGGGCGGACCGGTAGGTATGGGCGCACTGGCACTTAAACCGGACATCCTGAAAGGCCTGGTTGCTATGAATACGGGTTTTAATGCCCCGACAGAGCAGTTTGATCTATCCCAGGCACACGCTATGGTCAAAACGCCAATACTCGGCGAGTTTTTCTTGGAAGGTCTGCTGTCGATCTTTGAGCAACTCCCCAACATGCAGGGAGACCCCACTTCGATTCCAGCCGAGGTTTCAGAACTTTACGGACGACCACTGGAAGACAGTGGAAACAGTAAGGCACCGCTTGCACTGATGCGAATGGTAACTGATGGGCCGGATCACCCGAGCACGCCCCAGATGCAGGTTATCGAAGACTATGTGGCTGGCCTCAAGGTACCTGCCGAGATCGTCTGGGGGTTGAATGACCCCATCATTGGAAAGGGGCTTGGTGCAATGAAATCAAATTTTCCGGATGCGCCAGTGACAGAAACCGAAGCAGGGCATTTTCTGCAGGAAGAGGTACCGGGAGAAATCGCTCTGGCGGTGATGCGGGTGGTGACTGAAGTCAAGGGGTTGCAGGAGTAACCGCTTGTTAGCTGTTGCTTTTCATGCCTCGAGATCAGAAGTGTTGTGTCTAAACAGTTACGGGAAAGGGTACTTATGAAGAAATTAGTCCTCGTTGTTTCATTGTTGACCGCATTGGGTGTTATTGCAGGTGTTGTCGCCTTGCGGTCAGAGACGGTTGCGCTCGCACTTATTGAGCGTGCGCTCAATGCCCAAGGGACACCCCCAGCGTTGCCTGAGGAGACCTTAACAGTGGTAGTTTGCGGTAGTGCTTCACCTCTTGGTACGCAGCCGGACCGTGCTCAAGCCTGTATTGCTGTCTTAACGGATCAACACTTTTTTGTGTTTGATTTAGGTGCCGGGTCAGCGGCACGCTTGTCGCAAGCGCAGTTGCCGACACCGCGATTAACCGCCGTATTTTTAACGCATCTGCACTCGGATCATATGGCAGACTTACCGACGGTGAATCTGCCTCGTTGGGCAGGCGGCGGCGCAAGTGAACCGCTCATGATCTTTGGTCCTGCCGGAGTTGACTCGGTGGTTTCGGGCTTTAACGAGGCTTATCGGATCGACAGGGGTTTTCGGGTTGCGCATCATGGCGCCGATTTTATGCCGCCGGCAGGGGGCACACTGTCCAGTCAAGTGATCGAGCCAGGGGTCGTTTGGTCAGACGAATCCTTGTCAATCACCGCCTTCACCGTGGACCACGACCCTATTGCCCCAGCTTACGGTTATCGAGTTGACTATGGCGGTCGCAGTGTGGTGATCAGCGGTGATACCGTCAATACGCCGGTGTTGTGGGAAGCGGCGGCTGGAGCCGACTTGGTTTTTCACGATGCTTTAGCACTGCCCGTGCTCGAAGTGATGAGCCAAGCGGCGCTGTCTGCGGGCCAACCTCGATTAGCGAAAATTGTGACCGATGTTATGGATTATCATGCGGAGCTATCGGGGCTGCAAGTGTCAGCTGATGCTGCCGGCGTGGGACGGCTGGTTCTCTACCATTTGGTTCCCTCGCCGCCCAACGCGCTGGTTAAAGGCTTTTTTGATCGGGCAGTGACTGCGCCTTCTTTGGTGGCCGAGGATCTAATGCGTTTTGAGCTGCCGGCAGGCTCAAAGACTGTGCGAGTACAAGAGCCCTGAGTCGAAATTTAACTGGAGACATCGGGCCCCCAGTGGTGGCCTGAGGATCTCGCAGCCGAGTCCGTTATCCTATTAGCGGGTTGTTGCCTCGCCCAGTCTAATTTGGACCAACACTGGCGTCGCTGCACCAATTGCCGTGGAACCCAAAAGGAACCCTTTGCGGCAGCTTAATTCTCGCGATGTAGTCTCGATCGAAATCCTGCGCATCCATGATCACAAATTCTGTGGTTTGCATGCCCAGATCATGGACAAAGGTCATTAAATAGCCAGCATCTTCAGCATCTGACCCGGTTTTGGCAACAAACACAGGTTCTCCTGCGGCACGTCCTTGACCATGATCGAAGACTGAGCGCTCGCCGGTTTTCAGATCGTGTTTCAGAGTAGGCCAAGCCTCACCCGGCACGCCACTCGGTGAGGCGCAATATCCGTAGCGATAGGGTTGATTACTGAGGCTAGATCGATGCCGAGGGAATTCGTTGGTTGTCTCATCAATCACTTGAACATCAACACGTCGAGTGGTGGAATTCAGTGTCCAGCGCTCAAGTCGGGATAGCGAGTCACCGAAAGGCCCCAAGAGGTCGCGATCAAACATTTTTTGATAATTACAGAGATCGATGATGACGCGGCCATCGGCATCATCATAGGCATTCATAGGATGAAAACAGTAGCCAAGAGGAACGTCGATCCAGATAATGTCGCAGGCCCTGCCCTCTCGCGGTAACAGGCCTACCCGGTTGCCGTAGTCGGGATTCCATTGAAAAGGCAATTGACTGATGGCCACTCGGTCAAAATTGACCGTGACAGGTTGATCATAGATCACGACGTATTTTTCAGTGAGTGACATGTCGTGCATCATGGTCATGCCGGGTAGGGGTATATCGACGGTTTTTCTCACTTTGCCGTTGGTACCAACAACAACGTACTGCACATGGTCCATCCATTCGGGCCACGCATAAACCATCGCGTGCATTTCGCCGGTCACAGGATCAATTTTTGGGTGCGCTGTGAACGCGCCGGGCAGGGTACCCTCGAAATTATTGCGCCCAATGGTTTCTAGCTCGTAAGTCAGTTCTACCGGTGTTCCGCCTGCCTCAACCATAGCCCAGGTTTTGCCGGCGAATCCGCCAACATTGGTGTTGGGCCCGCCTGCAGCGTTGTTCCAGTTGGGGCCAGGAATGTCAGGTTGGGCTCTGAAATCGCTGAGCGCCTTCGAGCCTACAAAGCGATTGCGGTACCATTCGGCCCGTCCTTCACGCAATCGCAGACCGTGAACCATCCCTGCGCCGATGAACCAATGGTGATGGGTTGGGTCGACAGCTTCAAAGGGGTTCGGGCCGTTACGCAGATATCGTCCATTGAGCTCCTTGGGGAGTTCCCCTTCTACCAGAAGGTCAGTGGCGGTAATTTCTTCGCTGACGGGTGCGTAGTTATGTTCTAGGTATCGATTGTTCAGGGACTTCGTTGTGCTTTGGGACATGATGGTGGCTCGCAAGAGAATGAGATGAGCATCGCCTGCAGAATGACGGGTGTCAATTGGGCCCGTGGGCGCCTACGTGATGTCGGTAAGCGTATCGTCTGTGCTCGGACCTACACAATCAGATCGAATTCTTCCCAGAAGCCATGGATCAAAGTTAGCGTCCGAGAAGCGCAAGGGTGGTGGCGCTACAGCCAGGTGCCCAACAAAGCACTGGTAGATTTCTGGGGTTACAGCCTAGGCTTCACCTACAACTTTTGAAAGCCGAATGATTGCGCTAGGTTGCATTAAATCTTGGTTATGAAATATGCCTTTAAGGCTATGGGCGGCCCGTGTGTTTTTCGAATCAAAGCACGCAGCGAACATATTGCATATGACCATGCCCAAGCCGCTCATGAGGAGGTGCTTCGCCTTGAGCGAAGATACAGTCGCTATCGGGAAGACTCAATCACATCAACAATTAATGCATCGGCGGGAAAAAATTCGGTTTCGATAGATGAGGAAACCTACAGGCTGCTTAATTACGCAGATACAGCCTTCAAAGTTAGTGGTGGACTCTTTGACTTGACGTCTGGTGTGTTGCGGCGGTGTTGGGACTTTCGATCACAAACCCTCCCTAACCAAGATGAAGTCGAGCGAACCCTAACGAGAGTGGGCTGGGCAGGTGTTCGCTTCTCAAAAGACGAAGTGTTCTTGCCCGATATTGGCATGGAGATAG
>Ga0206677_10000408_pt1 | contig 40419 bp, 80 predicted proteins | sample M130m12015metaG_FD_155475 | JGI IMG/M metagenome (GOLD analysis project Ga0206677, IMG submission 155475) | Ammonia-oxidizing marine archaeal communities from Monterey Bay, California, United States - M1 30m 12015 | ecosystem: Environmental > Aquatic > Marine > Intertidal zone | place: USA...
GGATATGACAATTCGTATTAAGTGGACATATTGTCATGTAAACGGCTTGGTCATGTTAAAAAAATGTTGTATCTTTAGGGTGGTTGTGGGTGGGAGTGTACAGATAGGAAGGAAAATAAATTAAAAATAAATCCAAAAAGGCTTGGTCAAGTGGAATATTTTTCGTATATTTACTAAGTAAATGAGTGATAATAAAGATATGATTGGAATGGATTTAGTTGAACTACCCTCAGTAGGGAGTTTATTGGATAGGGATACAGGCTGTATATACCCACAGTATGGTGTAGAGAAGGGCGAAGGGCCTGATTTGAGTTGTGAAATCTCCTTATGGGATGGGGAAGTAGCGATGGATTGGTATGATATGCTGAGTGAAGTGGATATGGAATTAGTTAAACCTTATATACAGTAAGATATGAATTGGAAAGATTGGTTAATAATAGGGGTAATCATAGTGGTAGGAATGGCACTTATACCGATAACGATAGATATATTCTTTAGTGGGTTACTTTATATGATGAAAAACCCTCTTATGTCTCTAGGCATACTGAGTTTAATGTTAATTTCGTTCATTATTGGTAATATTACCGAAAAAAAGTAAGAAAAAGCTTGGATATATGGATTATTTTTCGTATATTTACATAGTAAATGATTGATGATTGAGAAAATGGGGTGAAATTCCCTCTCTAGTCAACCAAAAATATAAGACTGATAAGTGATACGGACCTTATAATGCGTGTGGTAACTGAAAGAAACACGATAGGGAGATTCACTTTCCTCTGAGTTGAAGATTGAAGTAGATAAAACGAGGAATAGGTCACCAATATAACGATTCCTGCTGCAGCAGGGGAGGTGTCACAGGCGATGAAATGATACTACGCACCGAAATCGTATTTAAGTTGTGGTTAAGGGGTTTTCCACAGCACATAAAGAGAGACCTCAACAACTTCTCTCCTATCCTAAGTGTTCATCCGAACCACCCACCAAGAAATTAGGTCTCTGCTTGGTGGGTTTTTTTTGTCTTAAACTTATCAACACCCCTTTGTTAATAAATAAATGAGAAAAGGCTTGGATATATGGAATTTTTTTTGTATATTTACTTTGTAAATAAGAATAAATTATGGCAGTAGAAGCAGTAATATGGACAGATAAATCGGTAACATGGAAAAACGATATCGGTGAAGTCCTAACAACGGCACCCTTTAGTACAATAGAGGAGGCACAAGAATTTGCAAAGAAGGTTACAACCGTACCTATAAAATCGGTAAACGTAAAAGGAATAATATAAGAGCTATATAAAGAACTAGCTCACCCTATACTATATACAGTACATACAGTATAGATAACATTAAATAACACTATATATGAACAAAGAAGATAAACTCAGGTATCTCAACCACACAATCATCAATACCCCAACTGACACGTTCCCCCATATGGTAACCATCATTAAAGGAGCGAAGAAGTATGACTTGGTAGAAAGAAAGTATGTTAGCTTAAACAAGGCCAAGATAGCCGTTGAGTTAGCTACTGTGGATACGAGAATCAAGAATGGCGAGAAACAAGCTAAGAAAGATATGGTAAACCTTGGCCTTAAGGTAGAAGAATAGCCCCCCCCCCTATGGGGAGAGGTTTCTTGTAACTAGGAAAAAGGTTTTTTGTTAAAGGGGGCTCGGAGTGGTTTTTATATCGAGGTCAATTTTTTTACCCATAGGAAAAAACACCCTTACCTACCCCCAAGGGTAGCGTGGTATGGCAAGTCCATCCAAGGGAATAGAATGAGCAAGATTTAAGGATAGCTCATTTAGAAAAAATAAGGCAACCTAGAGTTGCTTAAATGAAATGTGTAAGAAGTTTCGGAGTAAGAGGTTATAAACCTTTACTTTATACTCTTCTTATCTATATAGGGAAATAGGGAGGCCTGTTATGAGTAGAGTTTTCTTCCTATCTATTATATGTTCAAGTGTAGAGTGAACTGTATCTGTTGTGATAACATTATATTGTTTATTCCCTATATAGAGTTTTAGACCTTTGGGGTTATTATGATTACTAGGTGAGCTGATATTATTAGGGTTACCGATTAAATCGAGGTTATGAATTTATTGATAAAAATTAAAATATGGATAAGAGTTCTTTTTTGGATTGTACCTAAAGAGATAGGAAGATGGCTGAAGAATCTATATAATGAGGAAGAGTTTAGAAATTTATGAGAGTACGAGAAATAAAGTTTAACGACATTGATGAGGTTTGGGAATTACTGAACCAACTGAAATTTGTGGAAACATCCTTAGTAGATAAAGAAAAGGCTTGGAAGAACTTTAATGGTGAGGGATTTGTAGTTGAGAGTGCTAACAAGATTATTGGATTCGGTTCTTTAATAGTAGAACGAAAAATCAGAGGATACAATTCAGCACAGATAGAAGATGTAGTTATCGATGAAGAATTCAGAGGTATTGGAGTTGGAGAACTTCTTATCAGAAAGATGGTAGATAAAGCGTGGGAAATGAAATGTTACAGAATATCCCTTTTTTGTAAAGAAGAGTTAATCAGCTTTTATACCAAGAATGGATTTAAGGTAAACAATGTAGTAATGAAACAATGGATGGAGTAAGAATATAAATTATGACAAAACACAAATACACACATCAATCAACAACCTTTATAGATGAACAACAATTAAAGTTTCTAAATGAAATGGATAGGTGGTTATCAAAAGAACCTTGGCAATCTGATGTAGAGATAAAAACTGCTATGGAGGTTAGAACTTTAATCGATAAGATTCAAAGGAAAGGGCACTATTATGATGATGAGGCTGATTTACTAAACCTAATGAGAGCCGAATATATTAAAAGTAAAAAGAAAAAGAAAAGATTATGATAAATAAAAATAAACATAAACATGGTGAGATAGGGCTCATCTTAGTATTCTTTAGTATCGTATGTGATTCTATTGGAATTAATATCCCTATATGGATTAGTATGATTATTAGCGTTACCGCAATATTCTTGTTAGCATCAGCAATTAAACAATATTGGAGTGAGAGTAGAAACTGATATAAGACCTTGGGGAAAGTACGAGGTACTATTAGATTCCGAGAAAAGTAAGGTAAAGAGAATAACAGTTAGTCCAGGTGGTAAGTTATCTTATCAATATCATGTACACAGAGCAGAACAATGGACTTGTGTAGAAGGTAAAGTATCGGTTATACTAAATGATACTTTATACGAATTACATCCTGGTGATTCACTAGGAATACCACAAGGAGCCAAACATAGAGCATTTAATGATACTATGGAAAAGGCAGTATTCATAGAAGTTCAAACTGGTACATACTTTGGTGAAGATGATATTGTTAGACTTAAAGATGAATATAATAGAATAGATGAATAAATACTTTAGAAGTTTAGAAAAAATAGATAAGATAGCTTTTATAATAGTTGCTATCTTATTGGTACTGATAACAATAAGTTGTCAGTATGAACCATATGAATCAGATTGTGTAAAAGGAGAAAAATCACCTGGTGTTGTATGTACAGAAATATACGACCCTGTCTGTGCACCAGATGGAACTCAGTATCCAAACTCTTGTTATGCAGAGAAAGACGGTTGGGACAATAGTTGTTTAGAAAAATGTTAAATATTTAAGCTTATGATAGATTATATAAAATACTATTTAATAGTAGGGACTGTGTGGTCTTTAATACATACATTAATAATCGGTAATGAAAACGTAACTACTGGTTATCAAATTAGATTACTATTATTCTGGCCAATCACTATGGCGGCATGGGTAATAGGTTTTGTTGAAGCTATGGTACAAAATTGGAATAATAATGATTAGTATTAGTGAAAGAGAATTTTTAGATTTTTCAGCAGATATGGACACTATGTGTTATAACTGTGGCATTGAAACTCAAATCAATCCTTTGGTTATGTGGGATATATTAATAGAAGAGGTTAATAAGATACAAGATGACTTTTAATAAAATTGAATCACCATGCGTTAGTATCTGTGTTTATAATATCAACGAATATTGTATTGGTTGTAAAAGAACACGAGATGAAATAAGTAATTGGAAAGAATATACATCTGAGAAACGTAAATATATAATGAGTTTATTGGATGATAGAAATATAGACGAATAATGGATTTTATACTTGATATGGCGGAAGCCGAAAAAAATCACAAAGTTAAGTACATTGATGAATACAGATGTATTGTTGATGGAAAACACTACCTACTAACTCTGAGTAATCAGACAAAAAACCTTGAATGGCGAAAGGTAAACCTTTAGATGAAAAATTCTGGCGAGATTATAACAATCTACCAAGAAAAATAATGGAACATCAATTTCGAGTTGTACACAAGGGATGTCATAAATCATTCCTTGATTCAATACAATGGGATTCGGTTTGGTTGAAACATGATACCGAAGAAGAGAAATATGCTAAAGCTGTAACTAGAGAATTTAATAGACATCCATTTAGAAAGTTTATACCAAAACCAAAAGAATATATAGAAGTGTGAAGTTAAAAATATAAATGATAAAATATGTGTACAAGTGGAGCAATGTATAGTGATGAAGATTCTATTGATAGAATTATAGAAATGGCGTGGGAAGATAGAACTCCCTTTGAAGCAATAGAATATCAGTTTGGATTAAAAGAAAACGATGTTCGTAAAGTAATGAGAGAAAATCTTAAACGTTCTTCTTTCAAATTATGGAGAGAACGAGTAAAAGGTAGAAAAACCAAACATAGTAAAACAAGTGAATCAAATAGATTCAAATCTAAAAATCAAAAATGAGTAAATATAAATTCGAAGATTACCATTACGATGGAATAACAACTCTTCAAGAATTTTATGGAAAGAAATTATCTATTGAAACTAAGAAAAGTAACAAAGATTTATGGAAAAAAATTCTTGGAATCTTGGAAGAATTGAAGGAGAAACAATTTTATTCAGAGAAAGATAGGTCACGATTAAATAGATTTAGAAAAAATTATTATATTCACAAAAAAAATAGCTAAATGAACTATCCTTTTTGGGTACAAGATTTTAATAGGATAAGAAACTACCAAGATACATATCCCTTAGCGTTGGAGATATTCAAACATCCTCAATCTTTTTGGTATGGTGATAATCCAAAGAAACCCAAAAAACATATGGAGAAATCCATTCGAAGATTATTAGATAGAGCTCATCCCGACCTACCTGTATTGGTAAGTTACAATATACCAAACAGAGATGTTGGTCAATACTCTAAAGGAGGAGCTCAATCAGAAGAAAGATACTTGGATTATATAGAAAGATTTGCAAGAGGTGTTGGTGAATCTGGCCCGATTATAATATTTGAACCTGATGCACTACCCCATTCTACCCTACTATCTGAAGAAGATAGAGATTGGAGATTATCTCTTATGAAACGAGGTTTGGAAATATTAACTGATAATTGTAATGGTATTGTTTATATCGATGTTGGTCATTCAAATTGGTTACCTGCAAAAGATGTAGCTGAACTATTAGATAGAATCAGTAATCCTAAAGTTAGAGGATTTTCTGTTAATGTTTGTAATTATAGAAGTACAGAGGAAAGTATTAAGTGGGGAAAGAGAGTTTGTAGATTTAGGCCAGATGACCACTTTGTGATTGATACATCAAGAAATGGGCAGGGGCCCCTGGATGATGAATGGTGTAATCCAATTGGACGGGGTCTAGGTGAACCAGCTACCACTAAAACAAAACATAGATTCTGTGATGCTTACCTTTGGGTTAAGATACCAGGTGAATCTGATGGTAAGTGTAATGGAGGACCTAAGGCTGGAATGTTTTGGGGAGAACAATCAGAAGAATTAGTTATAAATAGATTATTATGATACAGAGATTATCAAAACAGCTTTGGGTAATAGAAAAAAAATTAGATGATTCTTTAATGAATCAACTTAAACAAATTGTAGACAATATAGGTAGAGGTGAAAAAAAGATGGGCCAGAGATTAGCTGGACAGCTAGATGATGAATACCCTATAACCTATTCAGATGATGTTATTAAGTTTATCAATAGTTCTTTATTAGAATATAAAGATAAAATAAACTCATTTGAAAAAAGTTACAGACCTCCCACAAACTATGATACCCAAAAGGTAGAAATACGAAATGAACAATCTTGGATTAACTTTCAAAAGAAATATGAATATAATCCCTTTCACCGACATAGTGGTGATTTCTCATTTGTAATATGGTACAAGATTCCATATACCTCATCCGATGAAGCAAAGATAGGACCTGGTCAAGGAAAGAAACAAAACAAGAATGGAAACTTCTCATTTATATATGATGTAAAAGAAGGAGATATTCAAGAGAAATCATATGCTGGAGATACGAAAAGAGAAGGTACATTCTTATTATTCCCAGCTGGACTACCTCATCTTGTATATCCATTCTTTTCAACAGATGAAGAAAGAATATCATTTTCAGGTAATTTATTTCTAGGAGCAAAAGAACAGAAAACTAAAAAAACATTTATATAAGGGGCAGTTGACCGAGTGGCTAGGTAGTGGATTGCAAATCCATGTACAGGAGTTCGAATCTCTTACTGCCCTCTATTTATACTTTTACACATGATAATACATAAAATAATTCCACAATTCTGTGGAAAGACATTTTCAAAGAAAGTCATCTCTCAATCAAAGATTTTTCGTGAGGACCAAGAAAGAGAAGATGGTAAAGGCCTTAGAGATGTAGTCCATGGAGATGGGTTTATGTTGTTTGATAGCTATAGAACAGGAGATTTTGTAGAATACAAAGATTCTATACACCATCAGGTATATGATATGTTTGGTGGTCGTACCGAAGCTATGTTAAGTCATTTTGTTGTTCAACATCAAAAGTATTATGAACACATACTACGACCTCAAATAGATGAAATTATTATAATTACAAATATACAATCTGAAGAGAAACTATTAATAAAAATAGATGATGAGGAGATATCATTAAACGAATCGGATATTATATTTTTATCAGAAATAAAATCAGATAGAATTATTTTTCTAAATCAATCCGAAAAACAAATATTTCAAATATATACCTGTAAAGCAAGCAAACCAAAATCTTTATTATAATGGGAAAGATAATTTACATGGAAGATACCATAAAGGTAATGAAACCTAAATTAGCTAAAAAGTTAATAGATGAAGGAGATGTAGTACACACAGAAAATTCTGCTTACTTGGTTAAAGATAATAAGAATCTCGATATACGAAAAACATTAGATGGTACACCATTAGTTGAATTGGATGACCCAATGGCACTTATAGTAAACACAAAAGTTCCACACAAATGGATTTTACAAGATACAGAAACAGGTGAAATTTATCGTGGTACTACTGAAACCACTATTGGAAAGCAATGGGAAAAGGTTATAGAGATAAATGACAGAAAATAGAAGAAGATATAAAATTCAAATGAATGTCTATCAGATTGGTGGTCATATAGTAATGACACAAGCTAAAGTTGGTACAAGTACTTGTACTGCTATTGTTTTTAATCAATATAAGGAGGAGTATAGAGAATCTAATCCTGCTCACATACATCACCAAGAGGGTCATCCAAATCCTAAATTTTACCAAAGAATTAGAGAGATATCAACCTACGATGTATTTGATGAAGATGGTAAAATACAGATTGTGCACCTATCAGATGAAAAAAGGAGGGGTACTAGGGAGATTGAAACCTTTCATGTTCCAATCGATAAAGTAGAAGAAAAAATAATAGAAGATGTTGTATCTACGTTTGAAAATATTGTTAGTGGAAAATCAAAGAAAAAAATACATATTTTATGTAGAGAACCACTAGACCAGTGGAAATCAGCAATACTTGAAGATTTGAAATACTCTCTACATCAGCTGAAAGCTTCAGAGTTGTCTGAAAGGTTAAAACCATATTTTATTGGTACTAAGTTTGAAAAGTGGCACCTAGAAATTTTACTTGATTATGAAAAAGAAGGTACAATAGTGGATAAAGGCCTATTCGAAATAGATAGTCTGTATTTTTACATGAAGGAAAGAGTCTTATCGGCAATGCCAAAAAATGGTAAAAAATACAAATGGTGTACAGAACTATATAAAGAATTCAAAAAAACTTATTTTGAAGCACTATGGTGGCAGGTAATTAACCCATTCAAATCAGTTGATGGAATACATGACACCAGTACTAAAGTAATTTTGTATAATATGATTTCTACACATTATCATCCATACTTAACCAAACTATGGTTGTTGTTTTCTAGGGTATATTATCCTGAATATGTAAAGTTTGTTGATATTAATCAAAATTTTGGTTTGATAAAAAGAATAGGTAATGTTAGAGAGATGTCAAATACAAAAGATAGTAATGTAAAAGAAGCATGGAACATGGCCTTTTTTAATATTGCTAATGAAAACGACCTTCCACATTTAGTTTACCTTGAAGGTGAGCAGGTAATATTCCATACTATAAAAGATTATGAAAAAAGAAGATGAAAAAATGTAACGTTTGTAATCAGAATAAACCTGATTTTAGATTCAAAAGAAATAAGAAAACTTGTAAGAGTTGTGAAAGAACTTGGTACAATGGACTTCTTAGATGGATGGTAAAAGAACGTATGTTAACACCAGCCGAAAGATTAGGTAATAGATTAGGATATATGGGTTCTGCTTTTATAATGAGCTCACCTTATTTACTACCATATGATAATATCGGAGCATACACTTATTTGATTGGAGCTATATTATCCCTACCACAAGTATGGTTAGCCAAACAATGGAACTTGGTTGTTATTAACTTCAATCTACTGATTGGATATGGGTTGTATTTATTTGCATAATGGAATTATTAATATCTAAAAAACACATAAAGAATCCTTTTGTAATTGTTAAAGCCAGAAGATGTGGTTCTAATTCATTAGATAGATTCTTAAACGATAATATTGGTAAAGAAAACTATGTAAATTTATCAGGTGATAACTCATTTATCAATTATTCAGTATTAGATATTGTAGAAGATGACATCTTGTCAGGTTATAAACTGACATTCTGTCGGAATCCCTTTACAAGAGTTGTAGCTGGATACCTTGCTGATATATATCACATCACACCATCTCTTGGAGTAAATATTTCTGATACCAATCACCCCATTCAACCTCCCAAAACAATAGTATCTTCGAGTACTTTAGATATGGAACTGTATAAACTTACCGATAATAAAGATTTACATATAGAAGCTTTCACTAAATTCCTAGATGCTACCATAGAATTTATGGAAACAGGTCAATCTAAGTATGAATGGCAATGGTCTTTCAAGTTAGTATTCGACCCATTGTTCTCAACTGTACTAAATAATGAACATTCTAACATAGATTTTTTTGATGATATAATAAAACAAGAAGAATTATCAGAAAGATGGAAAGATGTATCAACAAAACTTATAGGTAGGTATGAACCAATAGTGAAACTTAATAGTTTTAACGAAAGACATAAAGGAACTGGTGGTTCTACATCTGATTTTTCTTATCTCTTAGATTACAACGATAACAGATATAAAATCGCCAAACATTGGCAAAATGATTTTATACTATTTGGTTACGAAATCTAGTAAATATATATTTATATACATGAGAGAACAAATAATAAATGCATTAAAAACAGTTTATGACCCTGAGATACCAGTAGATATATGGGAACTTGGGTTAATATACAACATAGATATAAGTGATGATAATAGTGTACACATACTTATGACACTAACCTCACCCAACTGTCCAGTAGCAGAATCTCTACCATTAGAGGTAGAACAAGCAGTTGCAATGGTAGAGGGGATAAAGAGTGTTGATTTAGACCTAACCTTCGAACCACCCTTTACTTCAGAAATGATGAGTGAAGAAGCAAGGTTCTCCTTGGGTATGATGTAGAAATTTCTTATCTAATATTTATATGTATGAGATATAACCCACTTCCGTGGGAACAAAAGTTATATTTAACTCTAGTTATAATTGGCCGAGTGGCTAATAATTTATTACTCATCGCTTTTTACTTCACAAGAATGAAGTACTATCAAACAAAACAATGGTTATATCAAAAACAAGTAAGATTGCGGTTACAATTATCTTCCTTCTTTCGATTCTAAATATTTTTTTAGCATGGGATGATTGGAAATACTACACTTTCTTTAATTCTGACAAGTTGGTTATCGATGAAAGGGTAGAAGATGATGTTTGCGATGTAGTAAAAGGGTTTTATAAAAGAGATGTTCCCTTACATCAAATTAGTAAACAATCGTTTATGGTTAGCATTGATGATTGTATGTCCCCTTTCATATGGGGAATAGCTAAAGGTGCACCTATTTCAAATCAGGTACACATATACCTCAACAAAGATTTAATATTATTCGATAAAGAATTCAGACAATGGGTAATTGCACACGAACTTGCTCATGAATTCGGATTTATGCATGAAGATTCCCTACTAATAATGGGACAGTATGATAAATCCAGCTCATTAGAAACTGCAATGGATGAGTTAGCAATACAAATTCAGAAAAAAAATGTACAATAAATTTATACCAAACTTCTTAACCAAAGAAGAATGTGATAAAATAATAGAATTAGGTAAAAAAACAAACCTACAAAGACTAAAATCAGTAACTTGGAAAGATGGTAAAACTGAATATAGTGATAACGAGGATGGCTATCATAAAAGAAGTGGTAGTTATTTTGGTAAAGATGATATTAAAAACATACAAGAGTTAAAATCACTTACTAATAATGTTATAAAGAAGTTAAATAAATTAAATATTTACTCAAATGGTAAGTTTAATACGATTGAAAAATATACTTTTAATGAATATGTTTATGGTGATTACCTAAATGAACATAGTGACTTACATGAAATAGAACTTGGAGCAACGTTAACTGTAATATATCAGTTAAATAATGAATATGAAGGCGGAGAAGTTTGTTTTAGAGAAGATAAAATTGGAATAGTTGTACCAAAAGAACCAGGTTCTATATTCATCTTTGATTCAAACCTACCACATTGGGTCGAGAAAGTGAAGAAAGGCACTAGATATTCTATGAATTCCTGGCCTCGTTTTCAAATTAAACAAAAAAATAGTTTATTATAATTTGGTCAAGTGAAAAAAAATTCGTATATTTGTATCAAAATATATCCTAAAAATGAAAGAGCAAGATTTAATTGATTTAGGTTTCGAGAAATTCGAAGAAAATGATGATGTAGAACATTCCTTTTATTACTACTCGTATGATATCAATGGGGAATCTAGTAACGCAAGTTTAATATCTGTACCATCTGATGAGGTAGAAGATGACTATTGGTTCTTAACAGCTTGGGATATTAATGATAAATTTCACTTAGATACAGTAGAACAAACAAAAAAGTTTATATCTTCAATTGAAGATAACTTATTAAAAGAAGAAGAATGAAAAAACAATTTATAATATTTTTAGTAATTTTAACAACCATAGTATCATGTCAAAAAGATAATGAATTAGAAGTTATACAATATGAACCCACTGTCAAACTTTTATTTGTTGCAAATGAAGGAAACTATGGAGATGAAAATGGTTCAATATCAGTAATAAACGAAGATGGTGTGATTAACACAATAGATAATGTTGGAGATGTGGTTCAATCATTATTAGTTCACAACGACAACTTATTTGTAATAGTAAACAACTCTCATAAAATAAAAGTATTTAATATTTTTGAGGATGGTACATTAACATTATATAAAGAAATAGATACAGATAACTCCTCACCAAGAGAGATGGTTATATTTGAAAATAAACTTTATTTCACAAACTGGAATACTAAAGATGTAAAATCTTTGAACTTATCAACATATATGATTGAATCATCTACACCTATTGATGGATTACCCGAATCCATTGTAGCAACAAAAGAAGAGTTAGTAGTAGGTATCATGATGAATGATGATTATAGTGACTCATCAAGGGTAGTAAAGATAGACCCGATAACCAATAACATTACCAATACTGTTGAGGTTGGTGCAGGCCCAACTTCTTTATTAGTAAATGATGATGTACTTTATGTTGCTAGGACTTTTTATGATGAAAATTGGAACGCCTTTCATGGTACAAGTACAATAGAAAACTTTATCAATAGAGAGAAATCAGCACCCCCTCCACGAATTAACATAGTAAACTATGGAGCAGGAACCGTATGTGGTGGTTCAATTCATTCATATTCACAAAAAATTTATAGAAGCTTTGAGGGAGGCGTTGCTGCACTAAATCAAGATTTAACTGTAAATGAAAGTTCTAAGATAGGAAACTATGATGAAAATAATGTTTACTCAGTAGAAACTATTGGAGATAGAGTTTATGTTGGAACTTATGATGGATATATAAAAATATTAACTGAAGATAATGTAGAAATTTCAAGTTACCAAGTAGGAATTTATCCTGGTGACTTTGAAGTATGGAAACAGTAAAAGATGAGATATATAAAAATTACAGAAAAAAAGTTAAAATGGATAAATAGGTTTTATGATACTATATATGATTATTATTGTTTAGGTAATAATAATTTTTATCATTGGAACTTACAGCATGAATTAAAGTATTTAATGTATATTAAAAATAGTGGTGAATATACACTTGATGATGCTGATAAATTAAACTCACTAACAAATCTATATAAATACATAAAAGGAGAATGAAGAATAAAGTAGCAGCTTGGGGTTTCGTATTAGTATCATGTATAAACCCAAGTTTAGAAACAGGCTTAGATACATTAAGAGATGAGATAGAAAGATTACAATCACAAGTACAAGTAGTGGATGTAAATGGATTAGTAGAAAGCGTAACAGAATTGGAATCCACAGTAGATACCTTAGTTATAGAATTTGATACGTTGGATACAACAATGGAAGAGTTACAACAAATGATTTCTACATTACAAGAAACAGTAAATGATTTAGAGATAGCATTTCAATCACTTGCACCAGATGGAACTCTTCAAGGAATTTTAGTAAAGTTAGAAAAAATACAAGAAGGTATTGATGTATTGGTAGCAAGAGCAGATTATGATATCGATGGAGTTATCAACGCAGTAGATGAATGTCCAGATACTCCAATAACAGAAATAAAACAAGTTAACGATGTGGGATGTTCCCCATCACAATTAAACAATTAAAAACATGAAATTAAAAGTTACAGAAGCAACACATACAGTTTGGTTACAAGAAACTAAACAATTAAGCGTAGAACTACCAGATGGAAGAATCTTGGGAGTTAGAGAAATGCAAGATGATAATGGGGGAGAAACCTATTTTCAAATAGCAGAGCTCGGTGAAGAAATTACAAGAAGAGGTAATTGGCAAAAAATAGAAGATGTTAATTGGAAAGATGATGAAGAAAGAGATATGGCACAAGTAATTGGGAGTAATCTATTTTATGGTGATTACGAGGAAGATGAATTTATAAATACAGAAGAACTAGAAGATTATTAAATTATGAGAAAAATTATTTTAACGTTATTAGCAGTGTTAACTTTTTCTGTTTCACAATCACAAGAAATAGAAAAGTTAAACGAAGTTCCACAAGAACTAGTCGGAGTATGGAAGAGTTTCGAAAACGAATTTCTTCGTATTGGATTAGGAGGAAACTTTCAAAGAGTAGATGGAGTTACAAGGAAAATAGTATCATCTGGTACTATTGTAGTAGAGGATAATCGAATCAAAGTTTACAGACAAGATATTAATGATGAATATGAATTAGGATATTTTATAAATGAACAAACATTTGTAGTATCTAAACCAGGAGAACCAGACAGAGCTTGGTTATTCTATAAACTAAATTAAAGATATGAAGTGGAATCAAGGAGATACGGTAGGATTAATAATTAGTACAATATTAATTCTAATGTTTGCTTTTATGGGTAAAGCAAATGCAATGGATAATGATTGGGGAAAGACCGGTCATAGAATAATTGGTGAGATTGCAGAAAGACAATTAAGTGATGATGTTAAGGATATCGTATATGATATATTAGATGGAGAATCACTTGCAGTTGTTAGTACATGGCCAGATGAAATGAGAAGTAATCCAGAGTTTGATAAATTTAGTCATTGGCATTATGTTAATCTACCATTAGATAAAGAATATCCCGAAGTAAAACATACAAAAGATAATGTGGTAACTATAATAGAAAGATGTGTAGCTATATTGAAATCACCTTCATCGGATAAAGAAATGAAGAAGTTTTACCTTAAGTACTTGGTACACTTAGTAGGAGATTTACATCAACCCATGCATACTGGTAGGTATGAGGATTATGGTGGTTCTAAAATTTCTCTTACATTCAAAGGTAGGAAGGGTAGTGATAATAAGACTAATCTTCATGTACTATGGGATACAAACCTAATAGATGATTTCAAAATGAGTTATACCGAATGGAGTAATCACCTACAAAACAAATATAGGAAAGAGGTTGTCAAACAAAGTAATACCCTCGAATGGACATTTGAATCACATTGGTGGGCAAGAGATATCTATAAGAACACACCCGAAGGCTCTTATCTATCATATGATTATGTGTACAAGTATCAACCGGTATTAGAAAAAAGGTTATACTATGCAGGAGTAAGGTTAGGAAATCTAATCCAAGACATTTTCGGTAACTATAATAATGACTAATATATAACAATTAAGAACGGATACAATGGATTATACAATCACACAGGTATTAGCAGGATGGGGTGGTTTAATTTGGATGACAATAACATTCCCTCTATATATAACGTACATACTATGGAGAAACAATTGGAAGGTACTTCATAGTGTATCAGACTCATGGTATAAACTTAAACAACATGAAAGGCATGAAGAAATCTTCTTTACTATCTTTACTTACTTACTAGGTATAGGTACACTCTTACAGTATTACCTTAACCCTATCTTCTTCTTTGCAGGTATGGGATTCTTTTGGGTAGGTACTCAAACACAATTTAGGGGTGAATCCATTAAGGAGACAATACACTATCTAGGAGCAGTTCTAGGTATCTTAGGCTCCCTTATAGGATTAGGCCTTACTTTCTCGTGGATTCCCTTACTCTTAATGTTAGTAGGAGTAGGTGTAATGAAACTCTTAAAGATAAACAACTTTTTATGGTGGGCTGAAATGCTGGCCTTCATTCTCGTAATCGTTGGGTTATGGGTTGGATAAGACGAGGATGGCGATTATGGGCTCGAGCCTTGGGAAGTAAGGAAGGCACTACCTACGAAGCTGATAAAGTAGCTATATGGAGAACACTCATAGTATTACAAGCAGTTATTACTAATGGGTTTATAGTTTGGAATATACTGAGGAAGTGGTAATATATTTCCTATTAAGTTAATATACTGAGATAAGAGGAAACATATTTCCTACTACTATCAATAAAAAAGAAAGGGAAAAATGAAAACGACAAAATTCTTTTTAGGAACGACCAAAAAAAATTTGAAAAACCGACACTTTCTTAGTGCTTATACTATTAAGTTATAGGTTATTATTTTTCTTTTTAAGTTTGTCTGGAAGTGCGCATAACTATACAAAAAAATAAAAATTATAAAATAAAGTTATTAACAATATGAACGAAGATTTCGATGAAGGTGAAGAATTTTTGAATGAGAGGAAACGAGAGATAGATATGGCTCTTCTGAAACAAACCCTCAAACGAGGTAATTCCATGCCACTCGATGTAGAACAATTCACTACTCTCTTTGGGAAACCACAAAAAGATGATTTGGATGATTTAACTGTTCAATTTATTGCAGTAATTAATGGAATCGAGGATGGAGAATGGACACACATAATGGGAATGGAGAATCCTTCGGAGTATAACGTCAAAGAAATGAAAGCTTGGATTGTTGATGGTTGGGGCGAAGATTGGATTAAGTTTATATTACAACATAATGAAGAAAAAGAGAACTATGAAGATTGTGAAAGAATATGGGAATGCCTTAAATGTTATGCCAATTTAGAAAACTTTGTTAATAACAGTAATACCAAAAACTTCCTTACATGAAAATAAACCTAACTGATACTGTAAGTTATTATTCATATACTTGGGATACCAAAGATATTGAAGAAATAATAGAAACCTCGTATGAGATATCTAGGTATGTTAATAGTCATCACGATGGCCATGGTATTTGGGAGGGTGTTAAATCTGAACAATTTATTAGAGATAAAGATATAGGTAATGTTGGTGATATGGTACTTGAGGGTATTGGTAGGTGTAAGGAACTATATAAAAAAGAATATGAGTTAATAGAATCTTCTGCTTGGGTTAATATAATAAACTCATCAACTCCAAGACAAAAAATAAGAAACTTTGATGGTAGTTTAGTTTATCACACACATACTGATAAGTCTCGTGAACAAGGTGAACCAATACCCGATTATACATTTATCTTTTATATTCAGATGCCAAATAACTTAAAAGGTGATGATGGTAAATTATTTATGAAAGATAAACAAGGTAACGAATCTAGTATATTACCATACGAAGGCCAGTTAGTTATATTAGATGGAGATGTACCACACTCACCGGTAGATGCACTAAACTCTACAAAAGATAGAATTGTATTAGCTGGTAACGTTTGTTTTCGTGCACCACAAAAGAAAAAATTCACACTATTATGAAAACTATATTTGCAATAGGAGACTCACACACCTTTGGTGCAGAAATACTTGGAGAAGATGAGTGGGGTATTGAAAATAAAGAACTAGCATATCCAAATAAAATTAAGAAGATATTGGGATATGATAAAGTAGATAATTGGGGAATAAGTGGTGCGAGTATTATGTATGTACAACGAGGAATTGTTGATTACTTGGCATCCAATCCAAAACCGGATTTAGTTATCATTGGATGGACTTGTTTGGGTAGGATGGAATATTGTAATGGATTAGAAGATAATGGTGAGTATGAATATAAATTGATTTCATCTTGGAATAATCCTAAGTGGGATAAACAACAAAAAGAAATATACAAAAGGCTACTACCTCAGATGATATCAGATGATTTGTTAGCAGAAAAGTATAGAACACATATAAGATGTTCGGCGTTACTTGATAGTCTAAACATACCACATATCTTTTTTGATGTTATGGAAAATACTAAAAAAGAAGCTCCGATATCTGGTACAAACGAAACCAATGATATAGTTGATAAGTTATGGAGTGGTGATAATCCATTAGATAAAAAATTATACAATTATATAAACAAGAATAATTATATAGAGAATACTACTTATTGGGACTACTGTCAGTATAAACCAAATGTTAAATGGAATGGAGGCCATTATAATGAATGGGCTCATAAGCATTGGGCAGATTACTTAGTAGAACAATTAAATAAAAGACGAATAATTTAATGAACGTTATATATTCTTACAAACGAGTATTACAAAATAAAAAAGAACTAAGTCCAAACTTTTGGAATGTAGCCAGATTATCTGTTTCATACGCAAATAGATTCTATAATACTATTCTTTATTGTGATACAAATACTGAAAAACTTTTCAAATCAAATGAAATTCCTATTAAGGAATATGTAATTGTTGATGAAATTGAAAAGTATAGTGGTGTGGTTTATCCTATGCCTAAAATATATGGTATATTAGAACATTGTAAGAGATACCCAAATAAACCATTTTATCACATAGATTTAGATACTGTTATTATAAATAAATTATCAGAACCTAAACAATCTTTTGCTTTCTCTCATCCTGAGATTAATCTAAAAGAAAGAGTTACTCCAACTGTTATAGATTTTTTAACAAAGGCTTATTTAGAACCCTATGATAGAATCAAACTAATTGACCAAATTGGTGAATATGATTTTTCATTTATCCCAAACTATAACATCATATATATAAAAAATACTAAACTAGGTTCTTACTATTGGAACAAAGTACTTGATATTATAGAATCAAATGAAGTTATAAAATCAAAATCACTTGGTGATATACTAGAGGCAGGTGTATCTCAATTACTTGAACAATATACATTTTATCACCTACTAAAGCAAGATAAAATAAAGGTTGGTATATATTCTAAAATGGGTACATTTGATTTCTTTGGTGGATATGTTAGATTATCAAATGATTTAATATCACTAAATGATATAACAATAGAACAATTAAACAAGTATGATTATCTTCACTTAAGCTCATACGATGTATTCCAAGAATCAACAGATACAGTTGTAAAGATTCTTATGGATGAAATAGGAATATTAAAAACATTTACCTCTTCTGAATCAGGATTATTATAGTAAAATAATTCACTTTTCGCTTGGCAGTCTCGTTTATTTTTCGTATATTTACTATGTAAATAAGTTAAAACACTAAAAGTTAAATTATGAATATTGAAACGTTAAAATCAAAAAGTTTAGAAGAATTAAGAGAAATCTCAAAAAAATTAAATGAATTAATTGAGATAAGAAAATCCGAGGTTGCTTGGAATACTAAATCACAACTTAGAGTTGGTGGTGTAGTAACTGTACCACATGGTAAGTTAAAAGGTAAACAGTTAAGAGTTGAGAAAATCAACATCAAAAAAGCTGTACTTAGTATATTAAATGAGAACTCCACAGTTCAATGGAATGTTCCTTTATCAATGATTGAAATACAATAATATGAGTAATACAAAATTTGAAATGTGGTTAGATTCAGTTAACCAACAACGTAAAGAACATTGGGATAAAAATTATTCCTATAAAGAATATACTCCTCTAACTGTTAAAAAAGGACAGAAGTATATGAAGGTAATAGATGAAGGTTCTGTATGGGCATTCGTTTCTATGTGGGAGGGAGTTCTAAAAGGTAGTCTGATATGTAAAGGTGATTTACTGAAACCAGCTTCTTGGAACTCACCAGCTAAACATAACAGAGGTAATATCTTTGATGGAAGTGATAAGTGGAACTTCTACGGACCACAATATCTGTAAAAACATATAATAGATGAAAGACTTAAACTGGTATTACATACTTGCAGGAGCACTGGTAACAATCATTGCTCAAGTAGGAGCATGGTTTCAACATAATCTACAATTCAAATATCCTAAGTATGATGAATCGTATTGGGGTTGGTATGCATTAGCAATACCACTTACTTATGTATTTATCACAGCAACAAAATATAATGTTCTTGGATATGGTGGAAGTATATGGGGAGCTAGATTTGTAGGGTTTGCCCTTGGAATGATAGTTTATGCTATTATGATTCAATGGTTCTTTGGAGAAAAGTTTACAATGAAAATAGCAGTTCAGTTATTTCTTTGTTTTACTATAATATTAGTTCAATCTTTTTGGAAAGAATCATCGTAATAAAATGAGAAAATTTGTAATAATTGGCGGTAACGTTGGTTGGATGGTTGCATCTTATCTACACACCTACTTTAAGAATGATACCATTACTCTAATCGAAAGTCCATCTATTCCTAAAAGTGGATTTGGTGAAGGAACTGTACCAAACTTTTCACAGTTTTTAAGAGATGTTAATGTAGATAAGAAAGATTTTGAAAACTCAGTCAATCATACTGTAAAACTTGGAATAATATTCAAGGGTTGGCCTGGTGATAATTCGGAATATAATCATGATTTCAATATAAATGGAGGTAATCCATATGCTTATCATATTGATACTAATGAAGCTTGTGATTATTTTAAGAATAAATTTAGTAGCAAGGTAAATTACATAATAGATGATGTTGTTGGATTTGATAGAGATGGTGAAACAATAAACAAAGTTAAAACAAAATCAGCCGAATATGATTGTGATTTCTTAATTGATTGTAGTGGTATTAGTAGAATAACATTCGGTAAAGAATTTAATGAAAAGTGGATATCAACATCAGATGAATTAAAAGTTAATTCGGTACTTAGTTTTACTATACCAAAGATTACATCAAAAGATGAACCACAAAGAACAGATGCAACATCTATGAAAAATGGATGGTGTTTTAAGATACCATTACAAGATAGAGAAAATTATGGATACCTACATGATAATAAATTAACAACTATTGATGAATGTAAATCTGAAATAAAAGAAAGATTTGGTGATGTTGAGTTTAAGAGATATTACGAGTTCGAATCAGGTTACTATAACAAAACATGGGTTGGGAATACTATTGTAGTTGGAATGAGCTCACACTTCTTTGAACCAATCGAAGCAACATCTATAATGATTTGTTTAATGCAAATAAAAAAACTGGTAGAACTAAACTTTACAAATAGAAAAGGATTTAACGATTATATAAATAACGTTTATAAATCAACACTTAGTTTTATTAGATATCATTATGTATGTGATAGAGATGATACTGAATTTTGGAGAAGATATAAAACAGTAAAATTAACAAAACAATTAAAAGCATTATTAAATGAAAAAGGAAAGATATCAGATATATCTGAACATAAGTTTAATTCTATAATGAAAGATACGGTATTTAGTTTAGAACAGTATAAATTACTAAGTCAATACAACTTTCAAAACAAAACAAAAACAACATTGTTATGATGAACGAAATAGATTTACATGGAATGACTCATGATGAAGCTGTATTGGTAACTGAAGATTTCGTTCTTAGGAAATCGATAGACCCTTTATTCCAATGTACAATTATTACAGGCAACTCAAAGCCACTTCAAGATAGAATCATAGAAGATGTTTTAGTTAAGCATGATTTCAAATATATGATACCATCTTATAATCAAGGATGTATAATTATTAGTTAAAATAAGTGTTAAAAAGCTTGGTCACCTCGATTTTTTTTCGTATATTTACTATGTAAATAAGTGATAATAAACCTATAAAATATGAAAGTACTAATAAAACCTCAAGTAAAAAAACCTTGGTCAAAAGAAATGTATGATTACAATGACAAGGTTGCTGATATAATGAAAGATGAGATTCAATTACAACTTGAATCGGCATATTCAAAACGAAATATAGACAAGATAAACGAATTAGTAACACTATGTGGTGGTATTAAATTTGGAGATGGATTCGAAATCGAAGAGATGTATGAATCTTGTTTAGAAGAACTTACTATGGTTCAGAACTATTGGTTAAACGAGGAGTGGGATTACGCAGTTAAACAAAATGTTGTTAACGATGTTGTTCCTTATAAATTCGTTGGTTATGACAAATAGTAGTTGGTATTATAGAGAGATGGGTTCTCGAAATAAAAAGACAGGTAAGTTATCTTACTACCAAGTAAGAGTAACTGATTACAAGATTGATGATTGTGAATGTCCTGCAAGGCAGTTTCGTTCTTACTCTCCTTGTAAACATATGAAAAGATTACATGAGAAATTATCTCACCTTGAACTATGATTTCAAAAATACCGAAAAAAATTCACCAAATATGGATTGGTGAAAATGATATACCTGAACATTGTAAAGAGTTTGTAGAAAAAATACAGATTATAAATCCTGATTACAAACATAAGTTATGGGGAAATGAAGTATTCGAACTATATAAAGATGATATTTTTTTACAAGAATATATAAAAGCTCCTAAACTATACAAGTGGGCATATATTACAGATAGAATCAAATTATTGTTGTTGAGAGATTATGGTGGTATCTATGTTGATATAGATTGTAACCCAATTCAATCTTTCAATGTGATATTAAACAAACTAAGTAAAGAACATACATTCTTTTCAGGAATGAAACCAACAACAAAGAGTAGAACATTAATAGATTGTACTGTATATGGTTCTACCTCTAACTCAAGAATTGTAAATCTTTGTTTAAGTACATATAAAGACAAGTATTGGGCAAATGGATGTGGAATATTTTCTGATGAAATAATTAAATATTGTGATAGCGATGTGGCTTTATTTGGACATGAATATTTTTATGATAATAAAGTTACTCCAAAAACAATTGTATTACATGATGTAGATGATACACGACTACTTAGTTGGGTTGGTGATGAATAATAAAAAATAATATAATTATATATATGAATTTAGTAGGTAAAAAATTTCCAAATATCAAAGTTAAGGCTATTGATTATTTGGGTGATGAATCAAAGATTAGTTTAGTAGATATTGCTAAAGAACAAAATTGTAAAATATTACTATTGTGGTATCCAAAAGATTTCACAACAATATGTCCAACAGAATTAATAGCACTACAAGAATCAATACATGAGATAGAAGAAAAAAGAAACGTATTGATATTCGGAGCATCGTGTGATACAACAGATGTGCATTTTGCATGGTTAAATACTGATGTAGATGATGGTGGTATTAAGGGAGTAAAATATCCATTGATATCGGATACTAAAAGAGAACTTGCTGAGTTCTTGGATATATGTGATGATGAAGATAATGTTACATATAGAGCAACTTATCTAATCAACGAAGATGGAACCGTATTCCATCAATCAATTAATCATATGTACATTGGTAGAAAAGTTGATGATATGATAAGATTAATTGATGCTCAAATATTTAATGATAAAAAGGGTGGTATGTGCCCTGCTAATTGGGAAAAGGAAAATGTATAGACAAATAATACTTGATGATTTAGAAAAAATAGTTCAAGACTATCCAAAGGTTATTGTAATGTTTGGTAAAGGAAGTTGTGGATATTGTAGAAAAGCAAAACCAAAGTTTCAAAAGGCGGCTGAGGATAATCCAAAATATGAATTTTTTTATGCAAATCCTGATACTAACGAAAAAAGTAGAGATTTTGTTGGAGGTATAGAGGGATTACCAACCTTTGCAGGATACAAAGAAGGAGTACTTGTTAGTGTACTTGAGGGAGATGACCCAAACAACATATACACAATACTTCTCGATATTGAGGATGCTGATTTGATTGGCCCATCATTTAAGACAGATACCACACTTTCATAATGGATTACGAGTTTCAGGATAGATACATTGGATGGCTACAAGCTATTGAATTATTTGAAGAAAGAGGATATCATACAGAAGGAAGAGTTACAATTGACAGACATCCTTATTATTTTGATATTCAAATACTTATTGGAACATCATCACTAACACCTAGATTGGAATCTAATGAATATTATTTTATAGAAGCCATACTTTATCATTATAAAAATAGAAATCCTAATTTTCCAGATGATAATATTCCATTAAAATATATAATATCATTCTATTCAGAAGCTCCATTGATACGAGATTTTTATAATGATTTTTATAATCTAAAAGTAAACAACAAAATAAAATACCTAGGAATTTCATCTAATGATTTAATAATAGGAAAATTGTTAACTGAACTAGCAGAAAAAAATAATCACGAACCACTTCCATTCTTTTCTCATTGGGAAGTGTGGACACATTATGCACCAGAGCATCCTGATACATCAGCTGATAGAGAATCTGCCGAAACTTTAATCAATACCAAAAGAAAATATTTCTCAACTTCTCTGTTCAGAAGAATTTGTCCTGAAAGAGCTTATCTTACATATTCATTATCTAAAACAAATATTATCAATAGAGAAAATATAATGAATGTGTTTGCTCCTTATAGAGAAAATGAAACAGAAGAGATAATAGAAACTGAATCAAAAGAATTCATACAAGAAAGAGCACAGTTTTATTTAGAAAATTATTTCAATGTTAAAGATGAGGAATCTATACATAGATATCTAAACAATATGAGTGTTGGTGAAGATACCTTGGGAGAAGGTGTAATTAGAGTTATACCCAATACAAGAAGAACACCAAAAGATGGAGATTCTTACTTTTGGATATCAAACGAATCATCCTTAAGAAAGGATTCAATATTTCCGACAGAAAAAACATTCAAGCCATTATTTTGGAAACAAATACCATTGGTACTCATGAATAATAAAACATTTGATTTTATAAATGATATTGGGTTTCGATATGAATATATAGGAATTGATTACAGTTATCTTAAACAAGATGACCTTAAAAGACAAATTAACACTTTCTGTAAGGAGATAGATAGATTATCAAAACTATCAGAAGAAGAGATAGCGGAATTAATGACATCTAACAAAAAAATTATTGAGCATAATTTCAAACTAGCATATCAAATGCATGTTAAAAAATTAGATGTTCTCATAAAAAGAGATTTTCATCAATCTATTGAAAAATGGAAGCCGAATGATAGCGAAGTTGAAACTTATAAAAAATATATGGATTATTGCTTGTATTTCTAATATTTTTTTCGTATATTTGTACAACAATATACTAAAATTAAGTTATCTGGAATATTTAGAATAGAAAGAATGGAAGAAGAACTAACTCAAGAACTACAAGATATATTACCAACTATATTTTATACACGAATTAAAGTACATAATAGTAATAAAAAAATAGATGAGTATTTTGAGAAAACATTTACTAAATCTAAAGAAGAAACATTTCTAACATCATCTGATTTAGGTAAAAATATATTCGATACAAATATCGAAGATGAAGAATCATGGAATGAATCATTTGGAGCTGGTGTTTGGAATATATCATCATCATGTTTTTGGGATGATAATAAAAATCTGATGATTGAAATAACAACAGAAAATTCAGTACCACATAATGTTTTACTTACTATTTCTAAAAATATTTCTCAATTAAAAAAATCATCATTTATAACAGGAACTTATGTTTGTGATAAAGGTTCAAATGGGGTGTTTAGATATATGAGTAAAGAGCATTTAATAGAAGAAGTAAATATTTCTAATGATGATGGGGAGATATATAATGAATTAGAAGTATTAAGAAAGGATTTTGAAAAAAACATATGAGAAAGTTAACATATTTTGTATTAGAAGATGGTAGAACTTATGGATTAGAATTCATAACAGATAGAACTCCTTCTTGGACAGAACAACAATATCAAAGACATAGAAACCATATTGTAATGGAATTAGTAAGTGATGAAGAAACAGAAGAAACACAACCAGTATCAAGAGAAATTGAATTGGGATGATATGACTCATGGCGAGGCATCTCATCATATTGGTAAAAAAACTACTGAAAGAGTTCACAAATCTAAAAAAGATTATTCTCGGAAAGGTAAATCCAAAAGAAATTGGAGAGACCATGATGAAGATAATTGGTATCCCGATTCAAGAATATAAGTTGTATATACTTATATACTCGAAAGGGGAATTAGCTCAGCTGGCTAGAGCACTTCGCTTGCACCGAAGAGGTCATCGGTTCGACTCCGATATTCTCCACTACATTAACTAAATTAATGTAATTATGATTATGAAAAAAGTAATTTTATTATTTTTGCTTACGTTCATCGGAATGAGCGTAAGTTGTGAAAAGTCAGACTGGCTTTCACCTGAGGATGTTGACAACATTAAAAATCAATACACAACTCAAATTAATGAGTTGACGTTTGATAACAATACGTTGACAACACAAGCATCAGAACTTACAACTCAAGTTGCAACTCTTACAGAAGAGGTATCAACTTTAACGAGTTCAGTAAGTACTCTGACTGAATCAAACACTACACTAACAAGTTCAAACACAACGTTAACTGATACCAATACGGCACAGTTAGCAACGATTGAAGGTTTGAATACAAGTGTAACTGATTTGACGACTCAAGTAGCTTCGTTAACAACAAATATCGAAACACTTGACGCACAGATTGTAACTCTAACAACATCGAATACGGCGTTGACTGCAAGTAGTACAACTACTGCAGCTGAGATTGCTACACTTACAGCAAGTGTAACTTCTTTACAAACTGAAATAACAACTTTAGAAACTCAAGCTGATGCATTAGCTGATGAGATTTTAACGTTTAAGAATTTTAAGTCTATTAGAGATAAAATAGATGTATTAGTTGCAGCAACGATTGGTGATGCTAATCTTAATACTGCAGTTGATAATATCTCGGCTGGTTTAACAACAACAAGTACATCTTCTACTGTATTGAGAGGATTGATTGCTGCAGAAGCTGATTGGGTTTTTGATAACGCAGTTAAAAGTGGTACTGTTTCAATGACAACTGCAGTTAGTAGTTTTTATGATACATCTACTGATACAAATGTTGTTAACTTTAGAACGTTAGTTGCTGAACTAACAACTGCATGGAATGCAGCTAAAGAACCACAATTACTTTTATGGTTTATCGAATTCATTAACGAATACGAGAATCTATAATAAATTATGAATAAAAGAGAACTGTTACTTATTGGATTTGTTATCATGGCGGTGTTGGTAAGATTATTACCACATCCACCAAACTTTACACCAATCATTGCATTGGCGTTATTTGGTTCAACAAATTTTAAGAATAAATGGTTAGGGATATCCCTTCCACTTATTGCAATGGTAATATCAGATATCTATTTAGGATTCTATGGAATTACATTATGGGTGTATGGTTCTTTTTTATTAATAAGTTTATTGGGTAGATATTGGAAAAAGATAAAGATACAGAACGTATTGATATCATCTCTGATATTTTTCATAATCACTAACTTTGGAGTTTGGTTAGGTGGTTATCCAAAAACAATAGAAGGGTTTTTACTTTGTTATACAATGGCAATTCCCTTCTTTATAAACTCTATATTAGGTGATTTGTTTTTCAGTTACCTAATGAAATTTTCTTTTCAATCAGTTGAGAAGAAACTTTTGGCCCGTTCGTCTAACGGTTAGGACGCCAGGTTTTCATCCTGGAAATAGGAGTTCGATTCTCCTACGGGCTACAAATAGCGGGGTGGAGAAGTGGTATCTCGTTGGGCTCATAACCCAAAGGCCGAAGGTTCGAATCCTTCTCCCGCAACTAAATTTATAAATTATGTTTACAACAATAGCAATAGTACTTTTATTAGGTTGGTGTATTTTCTTAACAGTAGGAATATCAAAACTAACAAAAAGAATAGAAATTCTACATAAAGAAACTAATGATAGAATATCAGTAACAGACCAACAAACTCATCTTAGGATTAATAATGATTTATTAGAACTAAATGAATTTATAGTTGATATTGATACAAATCAAAAAAAAGATACAGCAGAAAAGTTAGATATGATTACAAGGGAAATTATATCAAAAATACCTCCAACAAATCAAGAACTACTAAAGGAGGTTCAACAGATGAGAGATGATTTTCTCGCACTAAGACAAAACTTCTAAAATGAAAGGAAGCATGGCAGAGCGGTCGAATGCACTAGTCTTGAAAACTAGCGAGGGTCACACCTCCGTAGGTTCGAATCCTACTGCTTCCGCAATGGTGGTATAACCACTAATTAATAATAATAAAAACATGAGTAAATTAAAAGTAAAGTTTAGTTTTATATTACTTCTAGCTTCTTCCTTACTTAGTTCACAAAACTTTGTTGGGGAGAATTTTAGGTTATCAGCGGATAGTGGTAACGTAGTAATTACATTTGAGGACCAAAATTCTGATGGAACTTATATTGGTGGTGTACTAACTAAATCATTTGGAAAACTTACAATTACAAAAAAAGAATTCCAAACTAAGTTTATTCCTAATCTAAAAAAGATTAGTGGTAAAAAAGATTATGAGATAGTAGAAGATTCATACCGATTAGATAAATACTCGTTTGATACAGAGATTGTATTTATACAAGTAGGTAATAAAATAGGTTCTATTACCAAAGAAGAAATTAAAAAGTTAAGAAAACTATAAAACTAAGCCTTTGTAGCTCAGCTGGCTAGAGCAGTTGATTTGTAATCAACAGGTCGTGGGTTCGAGTCCCTCCAAAGGCTCAATAATTTATTATTATGGAATCAAATATACTGGCAGAATATCCTAATTTTTTCAATAAACATTGGTGTGAATTTCTAATAGGCCTTGCTCAAACTAAATTAGAAGAGGCTGGAACTGTTGGTGAACAAATTGAAGGATATCGTGTTGCCAACAGCTGTTGGTTGGGTGGTATGGATTTACCTCAACTAAAAGAGATAAAACAACAAGTATCTATTATCACAGGATTTCCAGTAGAAAATCAAGAAGAACTTCATGTTGTACAATATGATGTTGGGGGAGAATATAAGATACATCATGATTATTTTACAAAAGAGGTTCCAGATGAAAACACAGAAATGGGAGCGAGTGGAAATAGAACTCACTCATTTCTTGTTTATCTAAATGATGATTTTGAAGGCGGGGAAACAGAATTTCCTCAATTACAAAAAACAATAAAACCAGAATTAGGAAAAGGTATATGTTGGTTAAATACCTACAAAGGACAACCAGTTGAAGAATCTGAACATGCAGGATTGCCTGTTACCAAAGGTAAAAAGTGGATACTAATTGTTTGGGTAAGAGAAAATGTATTTTACTAATGAGAATAGGTAGATATCCTAATAGTTGTGGCCCAATAGAATATATAAATCAAACCCCGTATCAAATAATAGCCCGATATAGAATAACTCAAGTTAAAGATACACAACTAATCAAAGAGTGGTTGGGATGTAATACCGTATTTAAGTCAAACCGATTAAATTTGTTTATATTTTGTAACGAAATAGAAAATGTTGAATATCAAGAAATACGAATAATATGAAAGTATTAATAATGTCAGTACCGAGGTCTGGTTCTACTTCTTTAATGAAATCTATTTCTTCTGAAAAAAATTTAGAATATATATTCGAACCATTTAGTTATAGAGTATATGAAAGGAACTTATATACTAGTGATAAAAAAAATGTTGTTGTTAAATTACTTGTAGGACAAGATAGTAGTTATTCTAAAAAAATTAATTATGATAGATGGTTATCGTGGTCAATCGAGTTTGTAAAGGAATTTGATGAAGTAATTTTATTATCAAGAAAAAATACAAAAGAAGCATCAGAATCATATTCAAACGCTCTTTGGACAGGTAATTGGTATGATACATATGAATATACATCATTACCAAATATTGGAGATGCGTTGAATCACCTAACTGAATCTAATAAATACCTTAATTCTTTATCTGAAAAAACCTCAATACCCATAACTTATTATGAGGATATTTATGATACAAACTCAAGTAATAGACTGAGAAGTGAAAGAAAAAAAGCTAAAAAGTTATTTTAATATATATTTATTTATATGAGATGGGTACAATACTTCAGAGAACTGGCTCACACAGTTAAACGTAAATCCAAAGATAATAACACACAAATTGGTGCTGTTATTGTTGGTAAGGATAAGGAAATTGTGTCTACTGGTTACAACTCATTTCCACGAGGGATTGATGATAAGAAAGATGAAAGACAGGAAAGACCAGAAAAGTATTATTGGTTTGAACATGCTGAAAGAAATGCTATCTACAATGCAGCAAGAATAGGAGTATCTACTAAAGGAACTACAATGTATCTTTCATGTGGAGTTCCATGTTCAGATTGTGCAAGAGGAATCATAAACTCAGGTATCATACGAATCTTCTGTGAAAGAGGTGGTAGTGCTAGTAATTCAGCCAAATGGGATGAATCTGCAGAACGTAGCTGGGAAATGTTTGATGAAGCTGGTGTTAAAGTTTGTTTTTACGATGATGAATTCGGTGGAATGTAATACTTATACCTACCATGACCAACGAACAACTTACTGAAGAAGTTTTAATAAAATCTCACTCACTTGGAATAAAGGATGAAGTATGGGAACTTGCTAGAGAACTTAAAGAACAAGATAGAACTTTAGATATGCATGGTTCTATTCAACAAGCATTCCAAGAACTTACCAAGTAATTATTTTTCCCTATATTTATTAGTATATGATATCATTATCTGACATAACAAATCAGTATGGAACTTATAGTGGAAACTCATTAAGAGGTAAACTAGGTTCAGTTGGGTCTGTACAAAACGATGGACTCGAAGGAATTAATGGTGTCAATTTTCCATATCTAAGTGAACTAATTGTAAAGATAAATGGAGCTTCTTACACATATAGTGGTTATCTTAATTCACTAAAACGATTAGGTAATCCTTATATTTCTAAAAGTACAATACCAACTATCGACGTTACTTTGGCATCTGTAACAAGACAAGAGCCAGATGTTATAGTTCATGGTAGTACAACAAGAACTAGATATGCAGAAGTTGCGGTAACTCGTAAACTTAATACTGTTAATGATGTATTACGTTATCTAAATGATTTTTTCAATCCCAACGTAACCGATACTGTATTATCTCCACAGACTATAGGTAGTTTCAGAATATTTACCACATCGTATTCTGCTGACTTAGATGTTAGTGGAATGTATCCAGGTTTAGAATTTGAAACATATGAAGATATTGCTGTTGCAACTACTGTTAAACTTTCTACTCCACCAACAATTACAACTGTCAAAGAACCCGAACCTCCAGTTGAAGTGAAGGCAAATGTTCCACCACCAATTCCAGTAAAGAAAGCTCCACCTCCTCCTGATGGGCCAAAAGTAGACCCTGATTTTCTACTTAATAATTCAGTTAATGATACTCTGAGAATACTATCTAATCCAGATGGATTACAAGTAACTGGATTAAAAGATAGATATGACACAGGTGCTTATGGGCCTATGCAATCAATATTAGATAATCTAGCTGGTGGTGCAGGATTTGGATTTACTGCAGGTCAATTGAGCTCACCAAATAATTTCTTCGGAAATAATAATAGCCTTCAGATACCAGGTCAATTTAATATATCTGATAGAGATAGAATATTAAGTGGGAGAGGATAAATGAAAAAGGGAACAGCATTTAGTACAGTAAATTGGAGAAGGTACTTGGATGTGAACGAAAATCCTAGAGCAAAATCATTTTTAGATGCTAGAGGAAATGACGTTCTTGACCAAATATCATCTACAATACACAATGCGGCAAAAGATGGTAAGAAAGAACTTGTTATGGTAGTTCATCCAAATGCTGGTGCTGTTATAAGAATCCCTAATTCAGAATTCAAAGAACTATTAACTTTATGTTTGAAGTGGTTTGAGAAACAAGAAAACTACGAAAAGTGTGTGGATATAGATTGGTTCTTATCTGATTTAGAAGCAATATCAAGAGGAATTCCATTATCTAGAAAATACAGACAAAAGGTAATTTAATATTTTATAATGAAACTAACTGATATAGAATATAACAAATTAAAAGATTTGTTAAACTCAGCTAAAATATCCAAACCCAAAGAATACGAAGAGTTAAAAGAAACTGCACCTGGTGTTTATAAAACAAAGGGATATGTCGGTGGCCATCATAAAATGACTTATTATAGTTTAGATAATAGTGAACTTAAAAAATTTGTTAGTGAACTAGTTAATCAAGATGAGAATAATATTGTAACAATGCATAAAATACAATATTCTCCAAATGCAAAAACAAAACCTCATTATGATAAATCTACATTTACTCTTGTTATAATGTTAGAATCAATTGAATTAGAAGGTGGGGAGTTTTATATTAATAATAAGTTTGTTCCATTTGAGAGTAAGAAAGAATATATAACTTATAATGGCGGTACTGATATGCATGAGGTACGAGAAATAAAAAATGGTTATAGAGAAGTTGCTGTTTTTTGGTGGTTCGATGAAACAAAGCATCTTAAAACTAATTCTATAATATAATAAAAAAATAGTATAATATTTATAGAAGTAAAGATGTTATTTTATGAATGTAAACAAAATAGTTCAATTTAGATTATACAAAAACAATCTACGTCCTCATAAGTTTGATAATAGATATTGGTTCAATACTCTATCAACAGATAACTTTTCCCAAAACTTAAATAATATAAAGAAATCAATTGAGTATCATCATGAAGATTTACAATGGGAAGATACACCAACTCCTGAAGTAGTTTATGAAAGATTGGAGTTTGGTTCACAATGTCATTTATGGATGTATGAAGAAAAGTGTTTGGGATGGCATTGGACTAATACTAACTGTATAACTGTTGATTGGAAATCTCATTATCAAGATATAGAAGAAAATGAACTTTATATTGGAGGAGCTTTGGTAAGTAGAAAACACAAGCCAGATAGAGGTAATTCATCAATGATTTTTTATAGACAAGGATTTGAATATAGTTTTGATTTAACAAATACAGACACAATGTATCTTTACTCAGATGACTGGAATAGAGCATCTGCACAATTATGTTATAGAAACGGTTTCACTAATCATACTTTTATAAAGGAAAAAAATGGCACAGAACATGAGTAAACAGGCACCAAAAGGTAAAGTAAAATTTTCAATAACTCTTTCAGAAGAACAAAAAGATGCTAAAGCAAATATCTTATATCATCCATATAATTTTTTATTAGGTAAAGCGGGTAGTGGAAAAACACTTCTTGCAGTACAAGTTGCATTAGATATGTTTTTTACAAGGCAAATAAATCAGATAGTAATAACAAGACCAACTGTATCTAATGAAGATAATGGATATCTACCAGGTTCACTTGATGAAAAGATGGAGCCTTGGTTAGTTCCAATTCGTTCTAATATGAGAAAAGTTTATAACAAACCCGCTATTCTACAAAAGATGGAATCTGATGAGAAGATAGAATTAGTATCACTATCACACTTTAGAGGTAGAACGTTTGAAAACTCGTGTGTAATTGTTGATGAATTTCAAAATCTAACTAAACAACAACTTAGCATGGTATTGGGTAGATTGGGTAAAGGCTCAACTATGGTTCTTACTGGTGACCCACAACAAATTGATTTGAAGTTTTCAAATGATTCAGCAATACATGAAGTACCAAAACTCAAACCATCACAATATGTATATTCGGTATCTCTACAAGATAATCATAGACATGAAGCTCTTGATGAACTACTAAAATTATTAACCGAGTATTCGTAATGAGTGAGTATAAAGATTTTATTTGTGCAGTTCCATTTGATGGAATTGAAGTACATGATTTCCGAAGTTTTTTATGTTGTCCATCTTGGTTAACTAAACATCTTCCAAAAGGAATGAGTGCAAAAGAATCTTTTAATTCTGATGTAGCTAAAGATATAAGAGAATCAATAATAGATGGTTCTTACAAATACTGTGATAAGCAACAATGTCCATATTTACTTGCTATACCGAAAGGAGTCAAAGAACACAGACCTTTGTACAGAAAAGGATTCTTACCTGATGAGGTACAAGAAAAAGTAGATAAACATAAAAAAGATATAGAGTTTTCACCACGAACTATACAATTTTCTTTTGATAGAAGTTGTAACTTGGCTTGTCCTTCTTGTAGAATTGATATGTTTATTGCAGATAGCAAAAAGATAAAAACTGTAAAGGCAACAATACAAGAAATCGAAGATGATTATGCATCAAGTGTTAAGGTTTTATATATAACAGGTAGTGGAGACCCATTTATATCTGTTGGGTTTAGAGATTTTTTAAGAAACTTTGATGCATCTAAATACCCTAAATTAGATAGAATTCACTTACATACTAATGCAACTTATTGGAATAAAAAAATGTGGGATTCTATGCCCAACATACATAGGTATGTAAAATCATGTGAAATAAGTATTGATGCTGGTACTAAGGATACTTATGAAAACAAAACTAGAATAAATGGTAATTGGGATGAGTTAATAGATAATCTAAAGTTTATTTCTACAATAAGAAAATTAGATAGTGTAAAAGCATCATTCGTTGTGCAGAATCATAACTATATGGAAATGAAAATATTTTATGATTTAATGATGAACATCTTCAAAAAGAAAACTAAAGTGTTTTATGGTAAAATTAATAATTGGGGAACATTTACTCCACAAGAATTTGATAAACATAATGTATGGGATACCAATCACAAGAATCATAAAGATTTTATAAAACATATAAATCAAACACTACCCGCTCCTCAAACTTTTCATAATTTACATGAATTTATTGAAGAAAAAACAACCCTAATTTAACCAAAAATAATCTCTTTTTTGCTTGGCAGTCTCGGCTTTTTTTCGTATATTTACTATGTAAATAAGTGATATGATTAAAAAGAAAGAAACTCAAAACAAAGGAATCGAAATCGATTTAACTGGACCTCAAGGTAATGCATTTTACCTATTAGGATTCGCAACTAAACTAGGAAAAACTCTTGGAATGGATTGGAGTTCTATTTGTGATGAAATGAGAAGTGGTGATTACGAAAACTTAGTTAAAGTATTCGATAATAACTTCGGTCATTTAGTAACTTTATATAGATAAAAAAAGTGTTAAAATATTTGGAAAATCCAATTATTTTTCGTATATTTACTATGTAAATGAGTGATAATTAAAACCTTAAAATATGAAAATTAAACAATTTTATTTAGAAAACTATCCAACTGATGAGTTGGGAACTGAACTTAACGAAACCTCAACCTTCTCAGGCTTATTAAATACATTATTCACCGGCGGTGATGTGTATGATTACTTTGGTGTGGGTGATTCCCTAATTAGAGAAAGATTATTCACTAAATTATCAGAAGAACTTGAAACTTCTTATGATTACATATATAACCTTTGGTTAAAATAAAACTTAAAATATGATTATAATAAACAAAATAACCGGTAGAGATGTATCGAAAGAGTATTTGGCTCTTATGGAAGGTACAATAACCAATGAAGAGTTTGAATTAATAACAATGACAGTAAAATAATTAAAATATGATAAATACTAAAATTAAATTTCAAAACAAATACGGACAAATCCAAGAAGGAATTGTTACAGATGATAACTACCAATGTGAATGGGATGCAGACCTGAATGGGTGTGTTAGAGTATCAGTAGATTATGGTAGTAATCTTGTGGGAACAGTAAATACATTAATCGATAAATCACAAATAATATGGGCTTAGAATTAAAACAATATATGTTCACCTTTGAAGGTGGAGGGTGGAATACTTGTTGGGCAAGAACTCTACGAGGAGCTAAGAAGTTAGCAGTACAACAATATGAAGATAATCCCGCTCTTGTAGTGAGAGTAGATTCAGTTCACCTAGCAACCGAAAAAGGATTGAAACAGGCAATGAGCAATTTTTATTAAACAACTAAAACTTAAATTATGATTAAAGCAATTAAAAGTAAAATGTTAACTTACCTATTCAAAGATTGGGTAACGAATGAAACTGATTTAGAAACCCTTAAAGTATCCAAACAATTTATTAGAAAAAGAGAAGTAGAAATTACAGGTCATGTACCAGTATTAGGTTTCAGGTCTCATCTTCCACAAGAAGATTAAAAAAATTATTAAAAATAAATCGGAAAATGTTTGGTAAATCCAAATATTTTTCGTATATTTACTATGTAAATAAGTGATATGATAAATAAGAAAAAGATAGTTTACATTGATATGGATGGTGTGATTGTTAACTTCGGTAAAGCAATTCAAGATTGGTATGATAAACATCCACATTTAGTAGAAAGATACAAAGAGTTTCCTGACCACATACAAGGTTTATTTAGAAACCCACCTCCGATGGAAGGTGCGATTGAGGCAGTAAAGAAACTACATGAGAGTGGTAAGTATGAATTATTTATCGCAACTTCAGCTCCATGGGGTAATGCTGGTTCGGCTGGTGATAAGAGAATGTGGTTAGAAGATTACTTCGGTGATTTGTTTCACAAAAAGATGTTTGTTACTCACAGAAAAGATTTATTGTTAGGTGATTATCTTATTGATGATAGAACTAAGAATGGAGCTGGTGAGTTTAGTGGTGAACATTTACAGTTTGGAGTAAACTATGAAGATAACAAGGTAGGGCCTTATCCAGATTGGAATAGTATTTTAGATTACCTTTTATGAAAAACGAAAGATTAGGATTTTTTGATTATGTAATGGCATTTGTTGTGATACTTTTAATGTTCATGGCAGCATCATGTACACCTGAAGATGATATATTTGTAATACAAGAACCTACATTAGAACTTGATGGTAGATTACCATTAGATACTAATGGGTATTATCATTTAGAACTTAGACAAGATGTACATCAAACAATCCATCGAATAACTGGTACTGTTGGTAATATACTTGAAGGAATAGACCCACTTAAGGTAAGTTGGGATAGTAATTTAGAATGGTATCTACAAGATGAAACCTCTGTGGGTACTTCTAATCAATCATCTTACGTTATTGATGGTAAAGTAAACAATGTAATCGGACCTGTAAAAACAATGGTAGGAGATACCTTAATACTTACAGGTACTATAAGAGAATATTTAGTTAAAGATATTATAAAAATTGTTTTAGATTAATGAAAGCAGAACCTTGGCCGCTCACTCCAATTACTGATGAAACATTCGAAAGACAAGGGTGGATTAAAAAAGTAGAGCCTCTAGAAGAAAACGAAGATGGTGAATCAGAAGAGGTTTACTACTATGAGCTTATACTACCAAAAGATAATCCTGACCCTGAAGCTCCAATAATGGTATCATCTTATAGTGATGATTATCGAGACTTAAAATTAAAAAAAGGAGAGTTCTATACTGAAATACATGAGATGTATGGACTAGGAATATGTACATCAGAAGAAGAAATAGAAATACTTTATAGAGCTCTAACAAAACAAGAAATAGAATAATGAATAGTGGAGAAGATATATTGGGAAAATATGAAAAAGGTTTTTACGAAGGTGAGTATCCAACCATATCACCAGAAGATTGGGAAACCCTAAAAGAATCATATCCAAAAGACCAAGTAAAGGAAATGTTGGCTGATTTGTTTATGAAGTATCCACTTCCTTATGCAACTGATAAGTACACAATAGAAGATGCTAGAGATGATTATATGAAACTCAAAGGTATTCGGTACAATGAGTTATTAAAAGAGGAAGAGTGGTTTCCACGAAAATCACGAGAATCTAAATATCCACTTACATATGAAGATAAACAGATTTTATTTAAGAGGTACAACCTAGGTAATCTTTCATCTAATTTTTTCCAAGAGAGAAACCGATGGAGTATATGTTCATCAGGCTATCCTGGTCCGGCCAGAACTTGGAGAACAAGACCTTTTATGATATCTTTAATGGGAGCGGCATATTCTTTGAAACTAACACAAGTTGGTAAAAAGGAATTAAGAATAATGATTGGATTGAGAAAGTATATTGCTTCTCAACACAAACCAAACGTTACAAAAGCTCTTACAGAATATCTAGGTAGTAAAACTATGTTAGATTTCTCAATGGGTTGGGGTGATAGATTAAGTGGAGCATTTGCAAGTGAAACAATAGAACATTATGTGGGATTAGACCCTCGTAAAGAGAATCATCCTATCTATGAAGAACAAAGAGATTTTTATAACAAACATACTTCATTCTTTGAGAATCCAACTAAAACAAACTTTTACCAATCACCAGCAGAAGATTTTGATTATTCAGAATATAACGATTACTTTGATTTAGTATTTACATCACCGCCTTACTTTAACGTAGAACGATATGGTGAAGATGAAACTCAAAGTTGGGTGAGATATAAATCAATAGATGCTTGGAATGAACATTTCCTACACAAAGCATTAGAAAATATTATACCAACACTTAAAAAAGGTGGTAAAATGGCAATCAATATCGCAGATGTATTTACAAGTGGAAAGGGTGGTGGTAAAGATTGGAAAGAAATTACAAACCCTATGGGAGATTTCTTAATATCAAAAGGATTAACTTATAAAGGTTGTATTGGAATGGAGATGGCAAAAAGACCTAATAGTGGAGGAGCAGGAACAGTAAAGAATACAGAACATAATCAAAACCAATACTCAGAAGAAACTCTAAAAAACTCAGAAGAGAATCAAGATAAAACTTTTGGAGAACCTATTTGGATATTTGAGAAATGACAAATTGTCATTTATTTTATTATACAAACTGACAAACTGTCATAATTTATAGATTGGTACAAATTTGGTACATTATATAGTAAATGTATAATTAAAAAAAGGAATATTATGTTTTACACAATTAATGAAAATTTCGTAGATAATTTTTTTAGAGATATCTACACAACAAAAACAACAAACAGATTGAATTCATCATTTGAAGCAGAAACTTTAGAAGATGGAAAACAAAAAGTTACAGTTAACACTATTGGACATAATCCAAAAGATATTACAGTAGATGTTACTGACGAAGAAATTAAAATCAAATCTACAAAAGGAGAAGATACTTCTTCATTTGTTAAAGATATTGATTTAACACTAACAGTTGGTACTGATTACGATGGTACAAAAACAACTGCTAAGTTCGATAACGGACTACTCACTCTCCTTATTGACAAAAAAGTCAATAAAAAAGCAAAATCACTAAAGATTACATATTAATCTTGATTTTGAGCCAATAAGAGAAGGGGAAGGAATTCCCCTTTTTTTATATTTATAATATACCATGGCAAGAACAAAAGAAGGAATACCATATCATCCATCAGAATACGACCCGGATTGGCCAAGAAGTAGAGGCATAAATTCCGGTTATATGAACTCATCTGATTTTGAAGAGAGAAAAGTACCAAGATATCCTAGATTACCTATTTTACTAATGGGTGGGATGGTTGAAAGTATAACTCATCCTGATGGATTTGAAATAAAGATATCAAAAGTAACAGAACACGCTCTTCAATCAATACAAGATGCTGAGTTAAAAGGATATCCATCCAAGCACATAATGCTGGATAATATAATTGAACCAACCTTGTTAAGTAACATACAAAGAACATGGCCATCAAGAGATGAAATGGATACTGGTGAACCAATAGGTAGATATCAATTCCATAATTTCAAAAATCATAAATACCTAAACGAACTCTATACTGATGTTATTAATAATATTCATGTTAAATGTGCGTTGGTTGATAAGTTATCTGAAAAAGTTGAGTTAGGAACACCAGGTGTAAGTTTATGGGAAGATACTCAATCTTTTACTATTAATGATGTTCATATTGATTTTAATGATTTTTATGTAACACTAGGAATATTTTTACCTGATGATGAATCTACGATAGATTATGGTACTGAATTCTGGGACCCACACAAATACTCAGAAAATTGGGAAGAGTCATTTAGAAAAGAAAAATGTGATTTCATATTCAGAGCTCCATTCAAACTAAATACAGGATATGCAATGTTATCAGATATGACATCTTACCACTCATCACCCGATATAGAAGAAGATGTAGTTAGAAAACATATGTATATATCATATCCAAAAATATAAACTATGAATGATTACTACCACTTATATTTGAATAACTTACTAGAAAAGTTAAAAGTTGCTGAAGTTTTACCAGAACCATTTCCTCATATGATTTTAGATTTAGGATATCATATAGATTACACTAAATTTAGTTACGAACAAGGTGAATCACTTAATGGAAGAGCATCTTCCTATATTCATTTTGACAATGATTATTATGAGGATACTTTTGATGGTATTCGTATGAATGTATTTGAGAAGAAAAAAGAAATTAAAAAAATTATATTAGAAAAGTTTGATTTACAATTACAACAAGAACTACGAAAAGATGCTGGTGAGTTTTCAACTAACCTTTGGGAAGATACATATATGTACGGAGGAGATGCAACCGATATACATATAGATTTTTTACATCCAGGAGATGTATCATACCAACATCCAATACCATATCCTGTTGTAACTATGCAAACTTATCTACCTTTAACAAACGAATATACAGATATTGGTACTAGTTTCTATAAACACATCGGCGATGATATCTTCGAAGATGCATTTGTACCAGATGAATTGCCATATGAACACCCATGTAATGCATATACACATCAACAAAAGAATTTTCGTAAAGTAAAATCAACTCCATTTCTAAATGGAATTACAGTATTACACTCAAATACCTATGAGGCTTGGCACAGCATGACAAGAAATGTTCCTAAAGATTATAAGAGAGTGTCATTGGGTTCAAGGATACATTATTTATAAGAAATTTTATATCTTAATATTTATAATAGTAACAATAAAATATATCAAATGAAAGATATTTACAAAACCAAAGTAGACGATACAATCGAAATGATGGAAACACGAGTTAAGATTGTAAAGGAAATGGTTACAGGCGAAAGACCTGCCGATTCCAAAATGGCAGATACTTATCTACGAGAAGTACTTGGAGGATTAGAAAAAGTACGAGAGATTGTAGTTAGGGGGTAACCTTTATGAAATTCAGAACTTTATTATTAGGATTATCAGCATTATTCGTAGCATTTAACGCTGCCTTCTTTTCGGTAAGTGGTTTATCGAAACTATTTGCAGGTGCAGCATTCTCTGTGATTATAATGGCAAGTTCATTGGAACTAGCAAAACTTATTACTGCTGGTTATCTATACAACTATTGGGATAAGATAAACAAATCATTTAGAATCTATCTAAGTTTAGCAGTAGTTATCTTAATCCTTATAACCTCATTAGGTATCTATGGATTCTTAA